>Ga0315281_10008709_pt1 | contig 14165 bp, 11 predicted proteins | sample YL17G07_0_MG_FD_204540 | JGI IMG/M metagenome (GOLD analysis project Ga0315281, IMG submission 204540) | Sediment microbial communities from Yellowstone Lake, YNP, Wyoming, USA - YL17G07_0 | ecosystem: Environmental > Aquatic > Freshwater > Lake > Sediment | place: USA: Wyoming | collected...
AAACGAAAACTAGTGCGTCCTTTCCTGGGAAAGTGATGTGGGCAATATCGCCGAGGCTGGTCTTTCTGGTCTCTTTTCAAGCGTATAGGCGAGCAGATCCCCGGTTTCGCCGACAAGACCATGGACCAAACCGGGACGAGCAAGCCTATTTTTCTCTTGCTATCTCTCAGCTCAGGCGGAAAATGTCTCATTCCCGGTTCGTGCGGACCGGTGCGATATCCCCCAAGGGAGGCATCTCGTGAAAGTAGCCAAGTTCGGCGGCACCTCGCTCGCAAACGCCGCGCAAATCCAAAAGGTCTGCGACATCATCCTGGCCGACCCGGACCGCCGGCTGGTGGTCGTGTCGGCGCCCGGCAAACGCAGTCCCGAAGACACCAAGGTCACCGATCTGCTGATCCATTGCGCCCAGGAGTACCAGGCCCACGGCAAGACGGGGCCCGCTTTCGACAAGACCATGGCCCGCTTCACCGACATCGTGCGGGAACTGGGTCTGCCGGGCGACGTGGTCGAGGGTATCCGCGAGAACCTTCTCCACCGGCTTGAAAGCGACCGAAGCCATGAGCCGCGCTACGTGGACGTTCTCAAGTCGGCCGGCGAGGAGTATACGGCCTGGATCACCGCCGCGGCGCTGTCGGCCAAGGGACACGAGGCCCATTACATCTGCCCCCAGGAAGCGGGGATGATCCTGAGCGATGAGTTCGGCAACGCGCAGGTCCTCCCGGAATCCTACGGGAACCTTCTCACGCTCAAAAACGCCCCGGGCATTTCGGTCTTCCCCGGGTTCTTCGGTTACACGAAGGCCGGCGACATCGCCACTTTCCCCCGCGGCGGTTCGGACATCACGGGGGCGATTCTGGCGGCGGCGGTGCATGCCGACACTTACGAGAACTTCACGGACGTGAACTCCGTTTTCGCGGCGGATCCGCGCGTGATAGGGAAGCCCTGGCCTATCCGGATACTGACGTACCGCGAAATGCGGGAGCTCTCCTACGCCGGATTCGCCGTTTTTCACGAGGAGGCCATCCGGCCCGCCGTCCACGCCAATATCCCCATCTGCATCAAGAACACCAACGATCCCAAGGCGCCGGGTACGCTGATCCTGCCGCACCGTGTGCATACCCCGGGCGAGGTTTCCGGTATCGCCGGCAGCGAGGGTTTCTGCAGCCTGTTCATCGAGAAATACCTCATGAACCGCATGGTTGGTTTTGGCCGCCGGATCCTGCGGATCCTGGAAGATGAGAATATTGCCTTCCAGCACATGCCTTCGGGGATTGACAACCTGTCGGTGATCATGCGCGAGGAGCGCTTTACCCCCGAGGCGGAAAAGCGGGTGGTGGCCCGCATCCGGAAAGAGCTGGAGCCGGACGCCGTGAACGTGGAGCGCGGCCTGGCGCTGATCATGCTCGTCGGCGAGGGGCTTTGCCACACGATCGGAATGGCCTCGCGCGCCACCTCCGCACTTGCCAAGGCCCGGGTCAACATCGAGATGATCAACCAGGGATCCACCGAGATCAGCATGATGTTCGGCGTGAAAAGCGGGGACCGGCCGGCGGCCATCCGCGCACTCTATGACGAATTCTTCGGCCACAAGGAGCCCAGGGATGTTTGATCTTAAGAAACTGCAACAGATGCAGCAACAACTCCAGGAACAGATGGGAAACGTCCAGGAGGAAATGGCCGCCGAAACGGTCGAGGCGTCCTCGGGCGGCGGCGCGGTGACCGTGGTGGTCAACGGGAACCAGGAAGTGATGTCGGTGAAGGTCCGGCCAGACGCCGTGGACCCCGACGACCTGGAGATGCTGGAAGACCTCCTGAAGGCGGCGGTGAACGCGGCCCTGGACAAGTCCCGCGACGTGCGCCAGAAGGCGATGGGCCGGGTCACGGGCGGCATGCTTCCTCCGGGAATGAGTCTGCCGTTCTGAAGGAGTGCTGAGTGCTGAGGACTGAGTGCTGAGGACTGAGTGCTGAGGACTGAGTAACACGACTCAGACTGCATGGCCAACAGGAGGCACCACCTGCCGGCAAACAGTTGCCCGGCATGTGGTATCGAGCGTCAGAAGGATGGGCGTCTCTCATGATTACCCTGATCGAAGCACTGAACTACCGATGTCTGAAATATGTCCGCCAGGAGTTGGGGCCGTTCCATGCGCTGGTTGGGCCCAACGCCAGCGGGAAAACCACGTTCCTGGACGCGATTGCTTTTCTGGGCGACTGGCTTCGCGATGGATTTGAGGCCGCCGTGGGACGCAGAGGCGACGGTTTGCACGATTTGACATGGGGGCGGTCTGGAGACCGGTTTGAACTGGCGATTGAGGCGGTGCTGCCGGAGGATGATCTTCCGCCGATTGAAAGGGCAACGGCGGGTGAGTATGCCATTCGTTATGAAGTTGCTTTTGGCATTCACCCAAAAACGAACAAGGCGGGAATGATTGAGGAGCAAATACTTCTGACCGAGGATTACTCCATTGCGAATCAATTGGATCGGCCTTGTCTGGGTACAGGACTGCTAGCCCCAAAACGGGAAAATATCTGGAAGCGGTTGATTTCGGGAAACACCAAGGAAGACCATGCATGGTTGGCGCTCCTCGAAGTGCAGGAAGAAATAACTGGGCAAACATGCAAACCATATCCCGAAAAAACTATCCTCAAGCAATTGCCGCCGAAGGAGTTCCCCTCGGCTGCCTGGTTGGAGCATCTTCTTACCGACGGAGTGCATTTTCTCTCGCTTGAAAACGACGCCTTGCGTTCTCCTTCCGCTCCGGGGCAAGGGGCCATGTTGACCCGGAACGGATCAAACCTGCCCTGGGTCGTCTGGGAACTGGAAAAGGAGCATCCGGATCGCCACCAAGACTGGGTTCGGCACTTGCGGACGGCACTGCCCGAATTGGAGAGTGTTCGTACAGTGGAGCGTCCGGAGGATAGAAAACGCTATCTGATGCTGCGTTTCACGGGCGGGATGGAGATTCCCAGTTGGACGTTGTCCGACGGGACGCTTCGGATGATGGCTTTGACCATTATTCCTTACGCTTTCGACTGCCGGGACGTGTGGCTCGTTGAGGAACCGGAGAACTGCATCCATCCGCTCAACCTGGAAACAGTCATTCAGTCTCTTTCGTCCGTTTACGATGGCCAGGTTCTGGTGGCCACGCATTCTCCGGCGATTCTGTCGTTGGCGCGCCTTGAGAGCATCCTAACATTTCAGAACACGCGAAATACAGGAGCGCAAATCATCCGGGGGGACAAACACCCCCGGCTGGTGGATTGGAAGGGCGATCCGAACATAGCGACTCTGTTCGCCGCGGGAGTGCTGGAGTGAGCATGAATCCGGGGGAACAAGACCTCATTATTCTTGCAGCCGATAAAGACGCGAAGTTCGCCCTGGAAGGCGTCCTCTCGCGTCCTGAAAGACTTGGTGTTCGCTCCGTCCGGTACCGGATTGAACAGCATCCCATGCGGGATGGCGGCTGCCGGTCCCAAGGAGTCGCCTTTCTCCGCACCTTTCACGGGCAATTCAAGCACTCCCTCCTCATCTTTGATCATGAGGGGTGTGGCGTGGAAGGGGAGTCAGCGGGGGCGATTGAAACCCGCATGGAAACGGAGATGGATAAGGCGGGGTGGGAAGGCCAAAGCGCTGTGATTGTTATTGAGCCTGAACTCGATGCTTGGGTGTGGAGCGATTCCCCTCACGTTTCCGATATCCTGGGATGGAAAACACAATCCCAAGACCTTCGTGCATGGCTTGAATCGGAAGGATGGATTGTACAAGGGGCAATAAAACCACATCGGCCCAAAGAGGCGCTCGAAGTTGCTTTGAGGAAAGCGAGAAAGCCGCGCACGGCCATTCTATACAGAGACTTGGCGGAGAATGTCAGCCTGCGGGGATGCACGGATCGCGCTTTCGCAAAGTTGCGTTCCACTCTATTGAGGTGGTTCAAGGAGAGCGCATGACACCCTTTCGACACGATATACAGGATTCGCAGGATCGCCCGGAATCGTGTTGATCCTGTAAACCCTGTCAGAGAATCCGTCACTGCGTTTATAAGATACAGCGCTTAGGCCAAGACATCCCGTTCCGTTCTTGAAATCATATTGGGGAGTATCATGGTCCCCCTCCACTCTCCTTCTTCTCGCGAACCTTTCCCGGTCGGATGGGGCTGCCGGGCTCTGTTGCCCTTGGTCTTGGCACTGACGATGGCGCCGGCGGCGGCTTGGACTCGCCCCGGAGACCTGTCCCTCACTTCCCTTCGCGCGGTCTATCTGCTATCCATTGCCGCCGGCCTGCTCGCTTTCCGGTGTCGGCCGCGCGCTTCCGGACGGGGAAGCGTTGCGGCCGCCCTGAGAGTCCTCCCTTGGGGAGCTCTGCTGGTCTGGATTCTGGCCGGGGCAAATCGCGGTCTCGCCCCTGGCCGTGCCTTTCCCTACCTGGTGGCTTCCATTTCCGCCGCGCTGCTGCTCTATGCGGGCCGCCGAGCCGCGCGTCTTCATCCCCGGCTCACGTTGCTGGCGTTGGTTTGCGGGGTTGCGCTCGGGCTCGCGGCCGGGGTCTTGCGGAAGCACGCGCTGGTGATCTCCTCTGGTTTTCTCCTGGCCGCAGGGCTGGCGGTGATGGGACCTGTGGTAGTTCTACTCAGTGTGGGCGACGGCGCGCGAGGACGGCGATGGTGGTTTTTCGCCGTGTCCCTGACCGCGCTTTTCTGCGCGTACTGGGGGGTCAGGGCGGCGATTCCCCGCCGATTCCCCGCCTCTCCGCCTACGGCATGGCATCTCGCCCAGTCCGCGCCCCTTCCTCAAGCGTTGCGTCACACGTTGCGTGCCCATCTGTTTGGCGGGATCGGCTTGGGAGGGCTGGACGCGTATCTCGCGGCGTCCAGGGATCCGGCGGGTGGACCGGAGCTGAAGGCCGCGTCGGCGGATCTCTTCCCCGAACGGCAAGCCGGCTGGATCCGGCAGGTCGAGACAAAGGCCTCCGGCCAGCCTCCCGCCCCCACCCCCCGCGAGGTTCCGCGCGTCCAGCGGCCCTATGAACCCAAGGGAATCGGTTCCTTGGGCATGTTCGCGCTCGAGTTGGGAGTGCTGGGCGCGGGTCTCGCCCTGGTCTGCGTTCTCTTCCTCGCGATGGACGTGGTGCAAGCGGTCTGGACCTCGCGGCGCTCCCCCCTATCCCTGCTGGCGCTCGGAACCCTGGCGATATGGGTGGGCATTCTCGCTGAGGGAGCGGTGGGCTCGGGGCTGCGCCAGCCCGGCGCAATACTGCTCTGGGGCGCTCTGGCGGGTGCGCTGTGGGGCATGGCCGCGGCGATTCGGGATTCGGAGGAAGCCTTTGCGGCGGGCGTGACGCGGGGAAGCCCTGCGGGCGAGCGCGGCCCGATGCAGGGCGAAGGAAACGCAATGACCCCCGGGAACGGCTGGCGGGATAGATCCCCCGCACTGGCGCGGCGGATTGCCGTCGTTTTGTCGCTCGCTGTGGCGGCGGGGCTTGTGCTCGTGATCGCTCTCCCGCGCAAGGCGGAGCGTCTGGACACAGTCGAGTCGTGCTACGCCGCGCTGGCCAGGGACCCCTTCCACGAAGAGACCTACGCGGCGCTGGCCCGGCTGCATTTCGAGCGCAAGGAAGTGGCCAGAATGGAAATAGCGCTGGAGAACGGGCGCGCGTACTGCCCGGATTCGGCGCTGCTGGCGGCGTGGGAGGTGGAACATGCCCGCCTCGCCGACGACCCGGCGCTGCTGGAGACGGCCCTCCTGCGTGCCGCGAGCCTGAGCCCCGAGCAATATCCGGGGCTTCGCAGCTGTTACCTGGAGGAACTGGCCGTCATTCAGGAACACCAGAAACGCCTGCCCGCCGCCCTGGAAACCTATTGCCGTCTCTTCCAGTGCCGCCCCAATGATCCGGACTGCCGCCGGGCCGTCCAGCGTCTTGCCATCGCGGTTTTTCCCAGTATCCCCGAACCCGCGGGAGGCGGGAATGACGAATGACGAATGATGAATGGCGAATGACGAATGATGAATGATGAATGATGAACGGTCTATCCCCTCATTTGATCCGGGATTCCAGAAGGCCAAGACCCGGCGGGCGACTCACCACTGGGTTCATACTCCACCATTGACTATTCGTCATCCATCATCCATCATGCATCGGCTCTCAGGAGGTGAAGAATGCGTTTGGCGAAATGGAAAGGGACCTTGGGCGAGGGATCGCGCCGAGGGCTTCCGCGGGCGGCGGGGCTGCTTCCGGGGGCAGGGGCGGCGGCACTGCTGGTTTGTCTGGGAGCGGCGCTCCTGGCCGCGGGATGTTCGGGCGGCAAAAAACCCTCCGGCGCGCCCTCAAAGACTGCCGCGATCACAGAGGAAGGGCTTTTTGACCCGATGACGCCGCGGGAACTGGAGCGCTGGCAACCCGACGTCCGCCTGGCGGCCTGGTGGGACAATGGGCAGGTGTGTGTGGTCATCCGGAACCGCACCAATCAGGACGTGGCGGTTCACTACGCTAATTTCGGCGTGCTGGGCAACCGGAAGGAATACCCCGTCCGGATGGAGGACGTGCGCGTTCTGTTTCCGGACACGGTCCTGCACTCCGGCGAGATGGCCACGGGCCGTTTTCAGTTCTACAAGCTGGGCGACCTCACCGGCGCGCACCTGGTATTCCATCATTCCAAGACCCGGCCGTCGAGGTGCGTCATCCGCGCCACCCGCGCGCCCGGCGGCGAGGCGGAACCGCCCCCACCCTCGGGCGCCGAGCCCACTACGCGGACACTTGGCGGCGGTCCGGAAACGCCCCGGTCCGGCGGCGCCAAGCCGTGAGTCTGGCCGAGGGCAAGAGTATGTAGTGCGGGCTTTAGCCCGTAACGTGACATTCCTGCAAGAAACAAAGAAGACGGGCTGAGGCCCGTGCTACAAACGAAGGAAACGGGCTGAAGCCCGCGCTACAAACGAGGGTAACGGGCTGAAGCCCGCGCTACAAACGAAGGAAACGGGCTGAAGCCCGCACTACATACGGGGGAGCGATCAAGAAGTCCATGCAGTACGAGACCATCATCGGATTCGAAGTCCACGTGGAACTCTCGACGGCCACCAAGGTGTTCTGCGGATGCTCCACGAAGTTCGGCAACCCGGCCAACACCCAGGTCTGCCCGGTGTGCCTCGGGATGCCGGGATCGCTGCCGGTATTGAACCGCAAGGCCGTGGACTACGCGATCCGCGCGGCGTTGGCCCTGAGCTGCCGCATCAACCGCCACACCGAATTCGAACGCAAGAACTACTACTATCCCGATCTCCCCAAGAATTACCAGATCTCCCAGCTGCGCCACAGCATCGGCGAAGACGGCCATCTGGATATCATCGTGGATGGCCGGAAGAAGAGGATCCGGATCAACAACATCCACCTGGAGGAGGACGCGGGCAAGAACGTGCACCCAGAATCTGGATCGGGCAAAGGCGCCCTCACACCCTCAACACTCAGCACTCAGCCCTCAGCACTCAGCACTCAGCGCTCAGCACTCAGCACTCAGCCCTCAGCACTCAGCACTCAGCGCTCAGCACTCAGCACTCAGCACTCAGCACTCTGTAGCCTGGTGGATCTCAACCGCGCCGGCACGCCCCTGCTGGAGATCGTCTCCGAGCCCGACGTCCGGGGCGTCGAGGAAGCGGTGGCCTACATGAACGCGCTGCGCAACCTCCTGCTCTACACCCAGGTGAGCGACTGCAACATGCACGAGGGGCGGCTGCGGTTCGAGGTGAACATCTCGCACCGGCCCATGGGACAGACTGAATTGCCCAACTTCCGCTCGGAGATCAAGAACCTGGCTTCGATGAAGTCCGCCGCGCGGGTGATCGAGTATGAAACGCGCCGCCAAACGCGCGCTCTGGACAAGGGCGAGGCGCTGCGCCACGACACGCGCCTTTGGGACGACGCGCGCGGCCGGACCGAGGCCATGCGCTCCAAGGAGCAGGCCCACGACTACCGCTATTTCCCCGAACCGGACCTGGTGGAGGTGGAGATAGACGACGCCTGGCTCGAAAGCGTCCGCGCGACGCTGCCGGAACTGCCCGCCGCCAAGAAGGCGCGCTTTGTCGCGCAGTACGGATTGCCCGAATACGACGCCGAAATCCTCACCGCTTCGCCCGCGCTCGCCGACTACTACGAAGCCGCCGTCGCCGCCCTCACCTCTCACCTCTCACCCCTCGGCACTCATCCCTCACCCCTTAGTCCTCAACCTTCAGCCCTCAGCCCTCAGCCCTCAGCCCTCAGCCCTCACCTCTCACCCCTCGGCACTCATCCCTCACCCCTTAGTCCTCAACCTTCAGCCCTCAGCCCTCACCCCTCGCCCCTCAGCACTCAGCACTCAGCACTCAGCACTGACCCCTCAGCACTCAGCACTCAGCACTCCTCCGCCAAGGCCCTGAGCAACTGGATCATGACCGAGCTGCTGCGCGAGCTCAACGACCGCAACCTGGAGCCTTCCGAGTCGCCGGTTTCGCCGGAGAACCTGGCCGGGCTGGTGAAGATGATCGCCGACGGCACGATCTCCGGCAAGATCGCCAAGGACGTGTTCGCCGAAATGCTCGAAGGGCGCGGAGACCCCAAGAGCATCGTCGAACAAAAAGGCTGGGTGCAGGTCAAGGACACCGGGGCGGTGGAGACGTGGGTGGACGACGCCATCGCCGCCAACCCGGGTCCGGCCAGGGAATACGCCGAAGGCAAAGACCGGGCGCTGGGCTTCCTGGTGGGCCGGATCATGAAGGCGAGCAAGGGCAAAGCGAATCCCCAGATGGTGAATGATCTCATCCGGAAGAAGCTGAGGGGTTGAGAACAGCGCTTTTCCCGGAACACCAACCGTCCCCAAGTGGAAGCGCTTGACGCGGCATCTGATCCGTGGTTACATGGCCCATTGCCACTGCTTGCAGTGGAAAGGATCTTCATGTTTGACGAGCCCCTGCTGAAGCCCTACCCGAAATCCTTTCCCGTCCACCTTGAGGATTATTGCCGGCAGATCGGGGCGGCCAAGGCCACCAAGAGCCACCACGACCAGCGCCGGGCTCTCTTCATGGACTTCCTGAGGAAGGGTTTCTCCATCGAGGCCGCCGAAGTGGAGCTCGAACAGAAGATCAAAGTCGCCCAGGTGCGCGGCTTCATAGACGCCCTTTACCACACCACTATCTTCGAGTTCAAAACAGACATTGAACGAGAGAGGGCGGCGGGCCTATCGGAGCTGAAGCTTTACCTTCAATCTCGCCGCCGGCCCGAGGACTATATCGCGGTTCTCACGGATGGGGAGATATTCGAGTCTTATCAGTGGAGTGAAGGCCAGATAGAGAAAACAGACTCCTTCGCGCTACGGTCCGACGACCCCATCCACACCTACCTCAAAATCGAGCAGTTCTGCAAGAGTGAGAAGCTCCGGCAGCCCACGAGCTCCGATATCGTCATCATCTTCGGCCCTCATTCCGCCGTTTACTCCAAGGCTTTCGCTCTGTTGAAAGCCTTCTACGAGCAAGTCCACAAGATTCCCGCTGTTGCGACGAAGTTCCGGGAGTGGAACCGTCTGCTCGCGAAGGTTTACGGCACGGAACTAGGTTACGCCGACCTCTTTGTTACCCATACCTATCTCGTTGTGCTCTCGCGCCTCATGGTCGCCCAAGCCCTCTTCCCCCGCGAAGACCGAAACACGGCCGCGTATCGCGGCCTCATGTCCGGCGAGTACTTTGTGCGGAAGAATCTCCCCAACCTCGCTGAACCGGACTTCTTCTCCTGGGCGCTCGACACCGCCGTCGAGGTTGATTTCCTGGGGGTGATTGGGCGAATGGAGAAGCACGTTGGAAAGTTCAGCTTCGCGTCCACAACCGAGGATGTTCTCAAGGAACTCTACCAAGAACTGGTGGATCCCAAGGACCGCCACGACCTTGGGGAGTACTATACTCCGGATTGGCTGGCCGAGCTCACTCTCGACCGCGTTGGCTACGAAGGGGGCACTCTTCTCGATCCTAGTTGTGGATCGGGCACCTTTCTGATGGCCGCCATCCGGCGGCTTCGGGATTCAGGCCTCCGGAAGAAGGCTCTTGTGGAAGCGGTCTCGGGTGATCTTGCGGGAGTTGACGTTCACCCTTTGGCTGTGCTGATGGCCAAGGCGAATCTTCTTCTGGCGCTGGGAGCGGATGCGCGCGGGCACAAGGGCCAAATCCGTCTTCCAGTCTTCATGGCCGACACCCTGCAGACTGAGCTGGACGAAAGCAAGGGTTTCCTCAAGATTCCGGCGTCCGCCGGGCGTATCTTTCATATCCCTCTTGCCAGCATCGAGCGTCCCCCCGAGGACCTCGACCGCATGATCGAAGAAATGCAGCGCTTTGCCGAAGCGGCCGCCGCGCCGGGAGGAAACCTGGAGGCCGCGAAGAAGGGATTCCTGGGGCTGTTTCCGTTTCTTTCCGAGAATAACGGGGCGCACGAAGGAACTCTCTGGCGTTACAACGTGGAAGTGGCAACCAAACTCGTTCGAGAGAAGAAGAACTCGATTTGGGCCTTCATCCTCAAGAACGCCTTCCGGCCGACTTTCATCCGCAGGCGAAAAGCCGAGTATGTCGTGGGAAATCCCCCTTGGCTGAGCTACCGCTACATCAAGGACGCGGACTACAAAACGCGAGTCCGGCAGCTCGCCACCGACCTGGGCCTTACGAGCAGGAAGTCCGCCCACTTGTTGACCCAGCTCGATCTGAGCACGATCTTCTACCGCCATTGCGAAGCGGGGTTTCTTGCGGAGGGGGGAAAGATGGCCATGATCCTCCCGCGTTCCGTCATCATCGGCGCCAAGCAGCACGCCTTGTTTCAAGAACAAGGCGGTTTCTCGCTCATTCTCGATTGCGAGCGGGTCCAGAATCTTTTCAACGTGCCCGCTTGCGTGATCCTGAGGCTGGAAGAAACGGTCTCCAGCGCCGCTATTCCCTGCGAGGTGATTGCGGGGAAACTGGAGAAACGAAACATACCTTGGAGTCAGGCAAAGAAAAGCCTTGTGGTCCAAGAATCCTCTCACGAGTTCGTAACCCACGAAATGCGAAGCCCGTGGTACCGGCAAAGGGCCCTCCAGGGAGCGACGATAGTCCCACGCGCTTTCTGGTTCGTCGAGCCCGATCCCACCGCCTACCCTAACCCCACCGCGTCGTATCTGCAAACAACGGCCGAGGCTACCGAGGAGGCAAAGGCGGTTTGGAAACGGGAAAGGATAGCGCTGTCCGGCCAGATCGAAAGCAAGTACATGTTTTTCACGGTTCTGGCAAAGGGCCTGCTTCCCTTCTCGGTGAGCCGGAGAGAGCCTGTCTTTCTTCCAATCAAGATGGGGCGCGGCGGGGGGGTCTCGCTCTTGGACCGTAATGCTCTTCTGGCGGAAGGAGACCGTTGCGCCTCTGTTTGGCTGGCTCAAGCGGAACGATATTGGGAGAAGTTCCGAAGCAAGGGGAATGCGCGCACTCTTCTCGAGTGGATTGACTACAACGGAAAACTCACGTCCCAGAATTTGCAGCATAAATACGTTGTCATATACAACACGTCGGGAACAAATCTTACGGCAACCTGTGTTGACACAAGTCTCAAACAGACAGCGAACCAGATTCCTGTCAATGGATTCCTTGCCGATGCCAAGACGTACTACCTCTACCTGGACTCTCAACCGCATGCGGACTACCTCACAGCCGTTCTGAACTCCGAGCCGGTTATGGAAGCGATCAAGGCCACCATGCCGAGGGGGCAAATGGGACCGCGAGACATCCACCGCCGCGCGTTCGAGGTCTGTGAGATACCGCTTTTCGATCCGCAGTTGGAACTGCACCAGGAAATCGCAGTATTGGGGGAAGCCTGTAGGAAAAAGGCATCCAAGGTAGCCGAGAAGCTGGTGGGGCTGGTGGGGCGCGTCCGCCAGGAAATGCGTCTCTATCTCGACCCGGAGATCAAGCAGATCAACCACCTTGTGAGTCGGCTTCTCAAGGGCCAGAAGGCAAGACCCAAGAAAAGCTCTGTGATTCCCCCTCTAGGACAACTCCCACTCTTTTGATCCCCGTGGCCGTGGTTTCGCTGTCTCAAGGTCTGAGAAATCTCTTGCTCATCTCGTGGTGAGGGGTACAATAGGGAAGCGATGCCTGACCTTGGTGCCTGCGTGGGCGCCGTGGCCGGGCGGAAGATCCCCTCCGGAGCGCACGTCGGGCCGCTTGGAGACCACAAATATGCCAAGTCATTTCATCCGCGAGTTCATTCGAAACCCTAGAAGGACGGGCGCCATCGCGCCGAGTTCGTCGCGTCTGGCCAGGGAGATGGTGGCCCGGATGAATCTCGAGGCCGCGTCCGTGGTGGTGGAGTACGGTCCGGGCACGGGGGCCTTCACGGCGGAAATCCTTGCCCGCAAAAGCCCACACAGCCTTTACCTTGCCATCGAGCAGAACCCCAAGATGACCTCGCTCTTCCGGAAGCGTTTTCCCGGCGCGCTGATCTTCGAGGACTCGGTGGAAAACGTCTCGCGGATTCTCAAGGAACTCGGCCAGTCCGAGGTGGACTGCGTCATCAGCGGGCTGCCGTGGTCCATCTTCTCGTTCGAGCTGCTGGAGCGGATCCTGACGGCCACGCACTCCATTCTAAGACCCGGCGGCCATTTCTCCACGTTCGCTTATCCCCCCGGCAATCTCATGCCCTCCGGCAAGCGCCTCCAGAAGCGGCTGACGAGCCTGTTCTCCCGTGTGCACAAGTCCCGCGTGGTCTGGCGCAACCTGCCCCCGGCCTTCGTCTATCACTGCGTCAAGTAGCCGGAATCATCTGCCCTCTCGCTCGGGAAAACGCGCACCTCCACGAGGCGCATACCCTTGTTGAGGGTGTGATACAGCATGTTCACGCGGACGTAGCGCCTCGACGGGCTGGAACCGTAAGTCGTGGCCTTCGGGGGTTGCCGGCGCAATCTCTCTTGACGGTCGCTTCAGCGTGGCTCACTGTGCGTGTTGGAAGGGAGAGGGAGGCCTGTTCGGGGGATCTGAATGCTCCCTGCCCGCGTTACGGCTTCCTATCCATATCCCCTTTTTTGAGGCACTGAACATGAGCGAGCCGGATCGAGCCACGTTCTTCCGCGGTTTCACACTGATCGAACTTCTCATCGTGGTCGCCATTATCGCGATTCTCGCCGCCATCGCGGTGCCCAATTTCCTCGAAGCACAGGTGCGCTCGAAAGTTTCGCGCGTCAAGGCCGACCTCCGCTCGGCCGCGACGGCTCTCGAGGCCTGCCTCGTGGACTACGGCCGTTATCCCGACGTAGAAGGCAGCCCCTATGGCTACCTTCAGTATATTCACATGCTCTCAACCCGGTGGCCTATCTGAGCTCCACGATGCTGCGCGATCCTTTCGTTCCCCAGCCTTCGATCTTCGCTTCATCCTCCGAGTACTCGCAATGGCAGGCGACGTACTGGTACGTCACCTTCGAGGGGCAGTGGGGAAGATCCGTTCTACCGGCCGACTATCGTCCGAAGGGCTATGCCTGCCACAGCTACGGGCCCGACCGCATACAGGGCCTCGAGTACCAGTCGCCCGACGTCTTTCGACAGGGAATGGCGCGCTTCCCCTACGTCTACGATTATCTCAACGACAAAGCGACGGCCTGGAACATGATCTACGATCCGACGAATGGAACGAAAAGTCTCGGCGACGTGGGGCGCTTTGGCGGCGATCTGCACTGTCCTTTGACGCCCGGTTGGTGATACGGTAAGCAGATCCCATCGCGACCGCGCGTAAGACGAGCCGTTGTTTCGGACCAGATAGGGGACACAAATGCAAAAGAGGGGACACAAAACAGGGTTATTCTTTCCTCGGTTGTAGCCGGAGTCGGCGGGCGGGGAAAACAACATCCTCGCGTTAGCTGCTCCGGCGCGTGACTGTAGGGACGATCCAGAACCACCACCGCTCGCTCCCAATCGTGCCATGTCGCCGCCTCAAGAGACCTTCCCCCACCAAGAAGACCAAAAGAGTCAGTATTGAGTCAAGAAGAATCGCAGGAAATCATAACCCCTATCTGTGTCCCCTATCTGCACTTTCTCAGCCGAGGTAGGATGCGCCCGAGCGCCGTTCGACAGGATTAGTTCTTGACACTTCCCCTGAGCCTCCCTAAATTGACTCTCATATTCCGCTGCGGTGTGGAGTCCCGATACGGCCA
>Ga0315281_10008712_pt1 | contig 14164 bp, 15 predicted proteins | sample YL17G07_0_MG_FD_204540 | JGI IMG/M metagenome (GOLD analysis project Ga0315281, IMG submission 204540) | Sediment microbial communities from Yellowstone Lake, YNP, Wyoming, USA - YL17G07_0 | ecosystem: Environmental > Aquatic > Freshwater > Lake > Sediment | place: USA: Wyoming | collected...
TCGCCTCCGAGCAGCAGTGCGATGCCGTCGGCTTTCATGCCTTCTGTCGTCAGATCCCAGGCAGCTCCGTCTTTCACTGCAATACCGCGCGCGGTAAGCGCATTTTTAAGGGCTTTTGACGCGACCTCCGCAACCGTGCCCTGGACCACAAAATCGTTTTTAAGTCCGCTTGGTATCAGCCGTGTGCCTATGGCCGATGGTGCATGAGCGCGGCCGTCCTTGAACGGGCTCACCCCTACGGAAACTATTGGAATCGTTCCCGGCTTTTCCACGGGCATCTGGTAGGCGGGAGTGAGCAGGATTGGCCCCTTCTCAGCGCATCCGGCGAAGATCGATGCAAGAAAAACCGCGGCAAAAAGAAGCCGGCCATGCATCACGGCCTTGTGCCATTCCACTTTATTCACGGGTGATCGCGACCTTTCCTGTGCGCACGATCTCCTTGATGCCGATGGGCTTCAAAAGCTCGATGATCGCTGATATCTTTTTTTCATCTCCCGTAATCTGGAAGGTGTAGCTTTTTTGCGAGGAGTCCACAACGCGCGCCCTGAAGATATCAGCGATCCGGAGCGCCTCCGCGCGAAGCTCGACGGGAGCGTTGACCTTGATGAGGCACATTTCCCGCTCGACAAACTCTTTTTCCGCAAAGTCCGTTACCTTGATCACGTCAATGAGCTTGTTCAGCTGCTTGATGATCTGCTCAAGGATCCGCTCATCTCCCGTGGTGACGATCGTCATCTGCGAAACCGTGGGATCGAGCGTGGGTCCGATGGAGATCGTCTCGATATTGAATCCCCGACCGCTGAACAGTCCCGACACCCGCGACAGCACGCCGAATTTATTTTCCACAAGAACAGATATGATATGTTTCATGGGCTGTTTTCACTCCGCATTCCGAATTCCGCCTGTGCCCGGCGTTTACGAGTGCCCGGCGCGAGTGCGGGGTACACTCCGCATTGAACTTATTTTACCGCCTTCAGCTTCTTCTCCACCTTTTGCTCTTCGCCGAAGATCATCTCATTGATGGACGCGCCCGCCGGGACCATGGGAAACACTTTTTCGTACCGCGCGGTCACGAAGTCCATGAAGACCGTCTGCTTCGCCTTCAGAGCCTCTTTCAGGACCGCTACAACCTCGGAAGGTTTCGTGGCGCGCAAACCAACGGCGCCATAGGCTTCGGCGAGTTTTACAAAATCAGGCGTGCTGCCCAGGTCCACGGACGAATATCGTTCCTGGTAGAACAGCTCCTGCCACTGGCGCACCATGCCGAGGTAACGGTTGTTCAGAATCACCACTTTCACCGGAATTTTATTCTCCATAGAGGTAGCAAGTTCCTGGATATTCATCTGGATACCGCCGTCTCCTGAGATGCAGAACACCTCGCGATGGGGATTGGCCACCTTGGCCCCGATCGCCGCCGGAAATCCGTACCCCATGGTCCCCAGACCGCCTGAGGACAGCCAGTCCCGGGGTTTGTCATACTTAAAGTACTGTGCAGCCCACATCTGGTGCTGGCCCACATCGGTCACGATAATGGCGTTTCCGCCGGTGACCTCATACAGCTTTTCGACAACGAACTGCGGCTTGATGACGTCATCGGCATATTCATAGGTGAGCGGCCGTTCTTCGCGCCAGGCATCGATCTGTTTGAGCCAGCTCTTGCGGATCTGGTCCCACGGTTCCCTGATATGATGAAGCTCCTTATTGAGGTCCACCATCACATGTTTCACGTCGCCTACGATCGGGATGTCCACACGCACATTTTTCCTGATCGAGGTCGGGTCCACATCGATATGGATGATCTTGGCCTCGGGAGCGAACCCCTCCACCTTGCCGGTCACGCGGTCGTCGAACCGCGCGCCGATGGCGACGATCAGGTCGGAGTTATGGATCGCCATGTTGGCGTAATAGGTCCCATGCATGCCGAGCATGCCGAGCGAAAGCGGGTGCGTTCCGGGGAAACCTCCGATACCCATCAGCGTATGGGTCACCGGGATCCTGGTGATCTCGGCAAACTCAAGGATCTCCGCTGCGGCATTCGAAAGAATGACGCCGCCGCCGATATAGGCCACCGGTTTTTTGGCCTTCGCAATCGCTTCCGCAGCCTGTTTGATCTGCCATTTGTTGCCCGTCACCGTGGGATTGTAGCTCCTGATCTCCACCTTGTCCGGGTAATGGAATTCTGCCTTGTTCGTCACCACGTCGCGGGGAAGATCGATGAGCACCGGTCCCGGCCGCCCCGTCGAGGCGATGTAGAACGCTTCTTTGACCGTCTGGGCGATGTCCTTTACATCCTTGACCAGAAAGTTGTACTTCGTGCAGGGACGGGTAATACCGACAATGTCCGCCTCCTGGAACGCGTCGTTCCCGATAAGTGCCGTGGGCACCTGCCCGGTAAACACCACGAGCGGAATGGAATCCATGTACGCAGTGGCAAGACCGGTGACCACGTTCGTGGCGCCCGGGCCTGAGGTGACGAGTGCCACACCGACCTTGCCTGTTGAACGGGCATAGCCGTCGGCCATATGAACTCCGCCCTGCTCATGACGCGGCAAGATTATGCGGACATCCTTCTGGTCATACAGGACGTCGAAGATCTTGAGCACAACACCGCCGGGGTAGCAGAAGAGCGTGTCGACCTTCTCTTTCTTCAAGCATTCGAGAAATATTTCTGCGCCCGTAATCTGTTTAGTGGACATAAGTCACCCTTTATGAAAATCAGAAGGTTAGAACGTAAGAAGGTAAGAAGTTGAGAAAAAGCCTTTGTTTCGTTTTTTTCCTACCTTCACACCCTCTTACCTTCCCAACTTCGAGGTGTTACGCTTTCACAATCGCTCCGGTATTCGCCGACGTGACCACCTTCGCATACCGTGCAAGCCAGCCGGTTTTGATCTTCGGCTCCCGGGGTTTCCACTTCGCAAGCCGCTTTTTTATTTCCGTTTTGGACAGTTTGACCTCCAGCGCCCGGTGAGGAATATCGAGGACGATCCGGTCCCCGTTCCGCACGATCGCTATGGGCCCGCCCTCGGCGGCCTCGGGAGATATGTGCCCGATGCAGGGACCGCGCGTGCCGCCCGAGAACCTGCCGTCGGTCAGGAGAACAACGGATTCCCCCAGTCCCATGCCGGAAATGGCGGACGTGGGCGAGAGCATCTCGCGCATGCCCGGCCCGCCCTTCGGACCTTCATAGCGGATCACCAGCACATGGCCGGCCTTGACCTTATTGCCCAGGATGGCCTTCATGGCCTCTTCCTCGGAATCGAACACGATGGCCGTACCTTCGAAATTCATCATTTTGTCGCTCACCGCGGTCTGTTTCACGACCGAACCGCCGGGAGCAAGATTGCCTGAGAGTACGGCAATACCGCCCTGTTTATGATACGCCTTGTCAAGAGGCCGGATCACGTCATCGTTTCGAACGCAGCCGGACTTTGCCAGCTCGACCATCGACGCGCCGCTTACGGTTGGTGATTTTTTAAGAACATGCTTGAACCGCGAAAGCACGCCGGGAATACCGCCTGCCGCATCCAGGTCCTCCATGTACGTAGGACCGCCGGGCAGCATGTTGCACAGGTGCGGTGTCGTGCGGCTGATCTTGTCAAAGGTGTGTATCGAGAGTTCGATCCCCGCCTCGTGCGCAATGGCCGGGATATGCAGCGTCGTATTCGTCGATCCGCCGAGTGCCATGTCGATGCGGATGGCGTTCTCAAAGGCGTTCCTGGTCATGATCTTGCGCGGCGTGACATTTTCCTTCACTAAGCCGACAACTCGTTTTCCGCTCTCAAAAGCGATCCTGCGCTTTTCGCCGGATACGGCGAGGGCGGTGGCGCATCCCGGCAGACTCATGCCGAGAGACTCGGTAACGCAGGCCATCGTGTTTGCTGTATACATGCCCTGGCACGAACCAGGCCCCGGGCAAGCGCAGGTCTCAAGTTCGGCAAGGTCGCGCTGGGACATCTCGCCCTTTCGCACCTTGCCCACTGCCTCGAACGCCGAGATGAGATTGACGCGCTGGCCGCGAAAGATCCCGGAATGCATGGCGCCGGCCGTTACCACGATGGTGGGGATATTGAGCCGCGCCGCAGCCATCAGCATACCCGGCGTGATCTTGTCGCAGTTCGTGAGCAAAACCAGGCCGTCAAAAGCATGGGCCATGGCAACGGACTCCACGAGGTCGGCGATCAACTCCCGCGAGGGCAACGAATAGTGCATCCCGACGTGGCCCATGGCAATGCCGTCGCAGATCCCCGGAATGCCGAAGAAAAGCGGCCAGCCGCCGCCGGCGTGCACGCCCTTCTCGATGAACCGCTCCAGATCGCGCATGCCGATGTGACCGGGGATCAGGTCAGTGAAGCTCGTGGCCACACCGATCATGGGTTTGGCAAGTTCGTCACGGGTGATGCCGGTGGCGAATAATAGAGCCCTGTGCGGTGCCCGCTCCAGGCCTTTCTTGATACGATCGCTTCTCAATGGTGCTCTCCATTATCGGAAATGATTGTAATTTTTAACATATATGAAGGGAAAGAGTCAATAAAAAAATCCCCCCTTACACTCTCTGGTAAAGAGGGATTTGCATGTTCTCTCTCGAAGATTAAACTTAAAAAGACAGGGTTTGTCTACCCTGCCCTGACGTTGTCAGGCCCGACCTACGCCGGTGCGCCTGATTATGTCCATCATCCTGTCTTTTGCCGCCAGTTTCAATTTCTGGATTCGCTTCCTTTCCACCTCTTGCTCAGGAGTAAGATACCGGTGGATCTCAAACGCCATCAGCGTGTTTTCCAGGTTCCGGTGCTCCTGCTCCCACTTCTGGTACTCAGAATCCTCAATCCTGAGCCTTGCCATTAGTGCATCTTCATTTACTTCCACATTCATAATGCGTCCCTCCTTTAGGGTTTAATGTCTGTGAGAAGGTCCTGGAAAAGAGCAACAGAATGGTCAGGTATGTAGAAGAAACGTATCACATTTTTCGACAAAAGGCAAGGATGTAAATTTGTGCAAAAACAACCATTTAGAGAGTATCGTCAGCCTTCACCAACACTGCGAACGCTTTCTGCTCCAGGGTCATCACCACGGCGTCTTCAACCGGAGCATCGTAATACTCCCTCCGCACGTTCGTTCCCGTGAACCCGAGGTCTGAATAAAGCTTCTGGGCCGCTGCGTTCGATGCCCGGACCTCGAGGAAAGCCCTTGTTGCACCCTTTTGGTAAGCCCGCTTCAGAGCATCAAGCACGAGCCTTTTCGCGACCCCTTGCCTTTTGAACTCCGGCGCCGTAGCCAGGTTCAAAATATGCATCTCGTCAGCCACGTACCAAAAGACGAGGTAACCGATCACCGTTCGTTTCGGAGCATTCGACAGCGCAACCATAAGGGTGGAAACAAGAGGACTGCGAAACTCGGAAAGGAAGAGGTTCCGTGACCACGGCATGGTGAACGAGATCTGTTCGAGGGCAAGGACCTGGTCGACGTCCTCCTTCTTCATGAGCTCTATTGTGATTGCATTCTCTTTTCCCATGCCACCTCCGCCTCGGGCCTGCGGATATACATCGGCGTCAAACTGTCCACATCCGTTTTTTTACCGCTCTTGATCATGCCGAGTCCGATGCCCGCGACAGTCGCCGCCGATGGGAGCAGTGACGCAACGGGAGCGAATAGAGCGCGGTCGCCGAACAATTTCACGATGTCCTCACGGAAAAGATGTGACGCTTCCCCGGTAAAAAGTGTTGTGCCGGTTATTCGCCCGGACAGCAGAGAGAGCGAGATTACCGCCTCAGCCATGACCTGCACCATCCCGGCCCCTTCGAACCGGTAGGTCGCCGCATACACTTCTTTTTTCCGCGCGTCGAGCAGGGGGCAGACAGTAGCGGCTGAATAGGGCACGTTCCAGGCAAGCGCCTTGAGCGTCGGTACGGCAGCCACGGGCTTGCCGGTGACGAGGGCGAGGCCTTTGACCGCGGCAAGACCGATCCGTAGCCCGGTGAATGAACCCGGACCGATGGCAACGGCAAAGCCGCCGAGCTCGGCTACGTTCAGGCCTGTGTCCTTGAGCACCCGGTCCACGGTGGACATGAGGCGCTCCGAGTGCGTCACCTCGATATTCAGGCTGTACTGTGCGATGACGCTGTCTTCGGAAACGACGGCGACACTGCCGGTTGTGGTCGATGTCTCGATGCCGAGAATATACATGGTCGCTACCTTACCGCAAAAGTCACATCATGTCAAAAACAAAACAACGGAATACCCGTGAGGACACAGCGCGTACAGTGGAAAACCCGGGGAACGACGGACGAAAAAAGAGGGAGAGAAAAAAGTCGTGGCAATATGCATTTCAGCTGTTTGTCAAATTTTCATGACCCGGACCGGTTGCCGGTTGGGGCGACGAGCCGGGGGAACATCTTTCTCTTCCGAAGAACTTCACACCGCCTTTTCCTGATCAGTCCCAGACGAGAAAGAAGCCGTTTGTCCGCTTCATACGTTCCGAAAGTTTTTCCACATTCTGCGGCCCGTGCTCAAGCACGTCGGGCGCAAACATGACTACCTTCCTTGCAAAGGCCTGCACGTTCTTCGGAGGTTTGGTGAACCGAGCCTCCAGCCAGTCCGGTCCGGCTCCCGTTATAACGAATGACGCGTCCTTTTGACGCGCCTTCAGCCATGCAATGATTTGTTTTCCATCGAGGCGATAATTCGGCGCTTCTGTCCGCTGGATCTTCAAAATGTCGTAGGAATTGTTTCCCCTTACCACCGTCACGATGTCGGGGAGGTTCTTGTATATGCCCCGGTGGCTCTTGAAGATAAGGTAGCCTTGCGCCCGGAGACCGGAGCGAAGCCTGTCGATCAGCTCGTCGCCTTTTGTCGTATGCACGCTGAAACCCGCAAGCCGCTCCTTCTCGAATCCTCTCTCGCCTTTCATGTTCTCCGCGTGCACGACAACGGTCAGAAAAAAAGGCTCTGCCTCCGACCCGGCGGCAAGTTCCAGCTGCGAGGTCAGCTCGGCCGGAAAACCAAGCACATCCCGCTGTTCCCTGGTGAGCACCGGGTACTTCGTCTTGGCGATCACAGCCGGTTTGGGTTTTCTTGGCTCCACCGGAATTTCAGCTGTGCAGGAGAAAAGAGCGCTGAGGAGAACAACGATCAGAAAATATTGTCTACCGGTCATAGCGGATATCGAAATGCCTGTATTCACCCTTGTACGGTTCCCATAAAATATCCACCTTGGCCACCTGCGCACCCGACGGCCCGCGGTGGCACCAGCCGATGATCTCTTCAACCTTTTTCTTTTCTCCTTCGAACAGGGCGGCAACCGAGCCGTCAGGAAGGTTCATGACCCAGCCGCCCACACCGATGCGGGTTGCCTCATCTTTCGTGCTGGCCCGAAACCATACGCCCTGCACGAAACCATGAACGATCACCCGTGCGCGAAGACCATCCATAGATTCAAACTCCGGCCTTTCCTAGCGTCTCGGCCCTCTGTTGCTGGCACCCTGCCCCCTGCCTTTGAATCCCGGTCCCCGTCCCGGACCTTTGCGGCCCGTATGCGTGCTTTTATTTGGCCGTGGCCCGGAACTCGGACGACCTGCCCCATCCCGCGGCGCATATCCCGGGCTTTTGCTTCTTGGGTCGCTGCTTTTGGCGCCGGGCCATGAACGAGGCGCCGGCTTTCTCCTGGTTTCCGGTTTCCCCGGAAATGCGCCTGGTGCGGGTCTGCTGGTGCCTGCCATTGTCGTCGGTCGGCTCGTGGCAGGTCGTGTTGCAGGGCGGGGAAAGCTGACGCTGCGCTGCCCATAAGCCGGGGCGATACCCGGCCCTTTGCTTCGTGGAGCGCTCTTTCTCGTACTGGGCCAGGGCCGCTGGTCCGGCTTTCGCCTGACTTCCGTGTCCATGGCTGCTCCTGGAGCGGGCCTGCCAGTACCTGTTCTCAGTACCGGACGGCTTGTGGCCGGACGCGTTGTGGGACGGAATGTGCTGTCTTTTCGAGGCGCAAAACCTGCGGCCCTGCCGGGTTCTGTGATTCCCGCAAAAGCGCTCCTGCGTGGCCCGGAAGACGGTCTTCGTCCCTCTTCCCGTGCATATGCTGAGTCCCTGCTTCTCGCTTCGCTGCCCTTGGTGGTGGCCCAGGAGCGCTGGGCCGGTATCCGCCTGGCCTCCCGATTTCCCGCTGGCACTGAAGCAGTTTTACGGAACGCCGTTCCTGTTGCAGCGCTGCGATCACTGTCTTCGCGATTACGAACAGCGCTGGGCCGTGTTGTTCGAATGTTTTCCCTTGCTGGTTCGTTAGCAGAACGAGGTTTGACTATCTGGTTCTTCCTTCGCCCGTCACTCGTATCCTGCATGACCCTGGCTCCGGGGCGTGGTATCCGTTTTTCATACTTCGGCGGACGTCTTTCATCGCGGCCCCTTCCCGTTGTTCCCTGACTTCGGTACTCAGGCCTCGGACTTCTCGAACCCATGCCTGTGACGCCGGCTGTCGGACCTTCTTTTTTAAAGACTGCGGGCTTCCTCATAGTCGCGGGCTTCAGCGGCTTGACCTCTGTTTTTTGCGATAGATCCATCAGCCCCTTGACCTCGACCGGCGTCAAATAGCGGAACGTCCCCTCCGCGAGATCACCCAGCACCAGATTGCCGGTTTTGGTCCTCTTCAGTTTGATCACCGAGCGGCCCACGCGATCGAACATTCGGCGCACCTGGCGTTTCCTGCCTTCGGTGATGGTGATCTCGACCCAGGAATTCGCCTCTTCCTTGCGGATCTTCCTGAGTTTCGCCGGTGCGGTCTTCCCGTCGTCGAGAAAGAGTCCCGTCTCGATCATTTCTATCTGTTTGTCGTCAAGCACGCCCTTGAGCTTCGCCAGATAGGTTTTGGGCAGCTCATGCTTGGGATGGGTGACCAGGTGGGCGAAATCCCCGTCATTCGTCATAATCAGCATGCCTTCGGTGTTGTAATCCAGCCTGCCCACGGGATAAACGCGGACCTTGACGCCTTTGAGCAGGTCCTGCACCGTTCGCCTGCCCTCGGGGTCGGCCATGGTCGTGACATAGCCCACAGGCTTGTTCAGCATGATATAGGTCTTCGGCTGGTGGGGATTGATGAGTTTGCCGTCAACCTTGATATGGTCCTTGGACGGATCAGCCTTGGAGCCGAGTTCGGTCACCACAGCCCCGTTCACACGCACCCGGCCTTCGGCGATAAGCTCTTCCGCGGCACGGCGCGATGTTACCCCGGCGGCGGATATGATTTTTTGTATACGTTCTTCCATGTGTTCCTTTCGTGGATCACTGCCTGTTTTAAGTTTATTATTATACAGGCAAAAGGCGGGAAAAGCAATTAAGTGTGGTTTTAGCGGGAATTTCGCGCGGAACAACGGCAGGTGACACAGATATCGCACTGGAATGAGGCAGCAGGCACTTTCAATGCGCCTTTGATGGGCATGTTCCTGAACATGAGTTCCTGCGGATGAGAATTCAGGTAGTATTACTGCCTGGGGCAGGCGTCATCATACTTTCCGGCTGTGATACGCAAACACGCGCTCGATGAAATGCTCCCTGATGTCCGGGTCCTGCAATCCTTCCTCGTCCTCAACAGGCATGAGGGGGAAGCGGCCCATGACAGTCTCTGCAAATATGCCTGCTCTTCTGTCGGCAAGCCTCCCGGACCGGAAATAGATTTTCGTATCATGAACACCGCAGCTCGGCGACCGGGCCTTGAACACAAATCCGCAGAGCTCCTCTTTTTCGAGTGCCTTCAGTTTATCATTCGCCCATTGCACCATACGATCCGTATAGTCTCTGCCCGTAACCCTCGTCACGAGCCGCGGCGAATCCGGAGCTCCGACCAGATCCATTGCCTCCCGCGGAATAGGAAGTCCGCATTCCACCTCGGGACAGACCGGCACCCATTCAACAAACTGTCCGAGCGTGCTGCGCAGATACTGGTCGAGCTTGTGCCCGCCGTCGTAGCGGACCTCATTGCCCATGAGGCAGGAGCTGATGCCGAGTTTAATCGATTGTTGTGTTTTCATTTCAGTGCAGCAAAACCAATGAGTGGGCGGCATTGACGCGGAACTGCGCCGCGTGCGTTCCGGACAGCGGAGGATTGCGTTCTTTTACTTCCTGTATTTTTTGTTTAATTTCTCCACCACCACCCTCGGCACAAGGCTCGAAACGTCTCCGCCGTAGCTCGCGGCTTCCTTCACGATCGTCGAGGTAATAAATGAATACTCTTCGTTCGGCATCAGGAACACCGTTTCGATGCTGTTATCGAGTCTGCGGTTCATAAGGGCCATCTGCATTTCATACTCGAAATCAGAGACGGCCCGCAGCCCGCGGATGATGCCTGCCGCCTTCTTTTGTTTTACATAGTCGACCAGAAGTCCGTCGAACCCCTCGATCACCACGCTCTTATACTTCGCAGTTACTCGTTTGAACAGCGAGATCCGCTCCTCAAGAGAAAAAAGCGGGGTTTTTTTGGGGTTCTCCGCCACGGCAACGATCACGGTATCGAAGATCCGGAGGCTCCGTTCCACAAGGTCAATATGCCCGTTCGTGACAGGATCGAACGTTCCGGGATAAACTGCGATGCGTTTCATGAGGCCTCCCTATCTGTCATTTTATAAAAAGCTAAAACGGTATCGCCGTACCGCGCTTCACGATAGAGTGTCAGGCCGCCTGCATTCTCCGGTGATGGTTGTTTCCTGAAATGCTCGGCGATCACGATCGAGTCAGGCTTCAGGACCCCGGAGCCGGCAAGCAGCTCAAGGAGCGGCTGTATTTTTTCAGCATAGGGCGGGTCGAGGAACACAATATCATAGGGTCCTGAAGGTTTTTTGAGAAAGACTTCAGCCTGCGACAACAACGCTTCCGCCCGGTTGCGAAACCCCATTTCCTCGATATTTTGTTTTACCGCGCCTAAAGAATCGCGTGATCTGTCCACAAACGTAACTCGTACCGCCCCGCGGCTGAGCGCCTCTATGCCGATGCCGCCTGCGCCTGCGAAAAGGTCCAGGAAAACCGCGCCCGCCACCCGCTCACCGAGGATGTTGAACAAGGCTTGCTTCACCTTATCCGACGTGGGCCTCACCAATGACCCTGCCGGCGCCTTCAGCTGCCGCCCTCTTTCACTGCCTCCGGTCACCCTCATACTAGTCAAACGATGCTACAGAAAAACCCTTCTTGAGTCAAGCACTTCTTGACGCCATGTCTTGACACTCATGGACAATGCGTATATACTTTTTTTATTCAAGGAGACATCACTATGCGCATGAAGATACAGTGTGCCGCTTTCATAGCTTTTGTCCTGCTCTTTGCAGGCACGTTCGTTCTCACGGTAGCCGCGGATACGAAAAAAGCAGCCCCTCCTGGCGCAGTGGCTGTTCCCGTAAAAAAGATTTTTCTCATCGATATCGACGCTCCCATCACTCCCGTAGTCGCCGACTACATCAGCAAGTCCATTGACCGGGCGTCCAAAGCCGGCGCCGAAGCCCTCATTATCCAGATGAACACACCAGGCGGTCTTGTGGATTCAATGCGGCAGATAGTCATGAAAATGATGGCATCCGAGGTGCCGATCGTGGTCTATGTGGCGCCCAGCGGGGCCCGGGCCGCTTCCGCCGGAGTGTTTATCACCCTTGCGGCGAATATCGCGGTCATGGCGCCAACGACCCACATGGGAGCGGCCCACCCGGTGCAGATGCAGGGCAAAATGGACGAAGTGATGGAAAAGAAAGCCGTGAACGACCTGGCTGCCATGGTGCGGGGCATCGCGGAAAAGCGCGGCAGGAACGCACCGTGGGCTGAGGACGCGGTAAGAAACAGCGTTTCGATAACCGAGACTGAAGCGCTCAAGAACAACGTCATCGACCTTGTTGCCCCGGATATTCCCTCACTGGTCAAGGCAATTGACAACAGGACCGTGGAGACGCCCATTGGCAAACGAATACTGAAAACCGACGGCGCTGTCGTGGAAAAGATGACGATGGGGTTCCGCGACAAGCTCCTCGATATCGTCAGCAACCCCAACATCGCCTACATCCTGATGATCCTCGGGTTCTATGGCCTGTACTTTGAGCTCTCCAATCCCGGCGCGATTTTACCCGGTGTGGCCGGAGCCATCTGCCTGATCCTTGCCTTCTACGCCCTCCAGACATTGCCGATCAACTACGCGGGGCTTATGCTCATCATCCTCGCCATCGCGCTCTTCGTTGCCGAGGCGTTCATCACAAGCCACGGGATCCTCGGCGTGGGGGGGACCATCGCCATGCTGTTGGGCTCGGTCATGCTTATCGACTCGCCGGCACCGTCGCTCCAGATATCCTGGGCAGTCATCCTTCCCGTCGTGGTCATGTCCGCGTTGATGTTCATCATCACCGTCACGATCGCGGTCCGGGTGCATAGGGAGAAGACCGATACCGGCAAGGAAGGGCTTATCGGAATGCGCGCCGAGGTGAAGACCGAACTCAACCCCGCCGGCCAGGTGTTCGTTCACGGCGAATACTGGAACGCGCGGAGCAGTGAAATTGCTCGCAAAGGGGAGACGGTGACCATCGTAGGCATTGAAGGGCTTACCCTCATCGTGAAAAGATCAACCTAACCCATTACCATTAAATTGGCATTACAAAGGAGGAGTACAATGCTGCAGGCTTACGGACTCGGTTTCATGTTTTTTATCTTTTTAGGCGGGTGGTTCCTGTTCAACACGCTCAAGATCCTTAAACAGTACGAACGGGGCGTTATCTTTACCCTCGGTAAGGTCAGCCTGGAACATGGCGTGAAAGGACCAGGCATGATCGTGCTGGTCCCCGGCATACAGAAAATGGTGCGCGTGAGCCTTCGGACCGTGACCATGGACGTGCCGTCGCAGGACGTGATCACCAAGGACAACGTGACGATAAAAGTAAATGCCGTGGTTTACTTCCGGGTCATTGATCCGAAAAAAGCCATCATCGAAGTCGAGGATTTCTACTACGCCACATCGCTCATTGCCCAAACCACGCTCAGGAGCATTCTTGGCCAGAATTCTCTCGACGACTTGCTCGGGAACCGCGAGGCCATCAATGCCGAGCTCCAGAAGGTGATCGATCTGCAAACCGAGCCATGGGGTGTGAAGGTGACGACGGTGGAAGTGAAGAACGTGGACCTGCCGGCGGAAATGCAGCGCGCCATTGCGATCCAGGCCCAGGCTGAGCGGGAACGGCGGGCAAAGATCATCCATGCGGAAGGAGAACTCCAGGCATCGGCAAAACTGGGAGAGGCCGCGGCCGTCATCAGCAGGAATCCGATAGCGCTCCAGCTACGGTACCTCCAGACCCTTACCGAGATCGGCACGGAGAAAAATACGACCATCGTATTCCCCCTTCCGATCGATATTTTCTCAGCGTTCCTGAAGCTCGGTGAAAAGAAGGATTAGCGCTGCTGTTCACGAAAGCACCGGATATCAAAAAAGGGGACCGGTGATTACCGGTCCCCTTTTTCATGAGTCGCTGCTGAAAAAACTAGATTTCTGTGACGGTAATAGCCTGCGGCGGGCAATTTTCAACGCAGGTCAAGCAGTTGATGCACTCTGACATGTTCACCGGCTCCGACTTTTCGCCTTCCAGCTTGAACACCTGCTGGGGGCAGCTGTCAACACAGGTGCCGCAGCCGTCGCACTTGTTCTTGTCCACTGTTACCATGTACATGTGGTTTGTTACCTCCTTCAGTAAAAGTTTATTTCCAGAAACGCGACATATTACCCGCCCGGATTAATAAAATCAAGTGAGAAATAGCTCTCAAGACAAAAAAAGGCCCACCCTGTCGGGGTGAGCCTGGAATGTATCGCACTGAATAATTGATCTATTAATGTTTTATTTCCACGCCTGCCGTATCTTCCCTGACCGTGATCGCGATCTTGTAGAGCATGGAAAGGACCAGGAACCCGATGGCCCAGATCCCCATAGTGATCATGGCCTCCGGCATCGTCGGCCAGTAGGTATGCACTTCCTCAAAAGGATTCGGCACAAAACCACCGATGATCAATCCGAAACCCTTGTCGATCCACAGGGAGATGAAGAGCATGATACAGGCCAGGGAAAGCAACACTTCGTTCTTCCGTATCCCTGGGACCCACAGCATGAAAAGCGAAACCGCCGCAAAGACCGTTGAGGTCCACATGAGCGGAACAAGTTCACTATGACCTTCAAGC
>Ga0315281_10008713_pt1 | contig 14164 bp, 11 predicted proteins | sample YL17G07_0_MG_FD_204540 | JGI IMG/M metagenome (GOLD analysis project Ga0315281, IMG submission 204540) | Sediment microbial communities from Yellowstone Lake, YNP, Wyoming, USA - YL17G07_0 | ecosystem: Environmental > Aquatic > Freshwater > Lake > Sediment | place: USA: Wyoming | collected...
TCGCCGTCGATGCGGAACCGGACGTCGCCCTTCTTCCCGTGGGCGACGAACGCCGCCATCGACGCCCGCCGGACGATGGCGTCGTACAGCACGCGCTCGACCTCGGCGTTGGCCTGGCGCTGGAGCTCGTTCTCGGCGAGCGGGCGGATCGGCAGGTCGTCGAGCCCCATGAAGATGATGTCGCGGCCGACGCCGGTGTAAACGCCCGCCGCCTCCTCGACCGGTTTCTTGCCCTTCATCCGCTGCTTGATCCTGTGGATGTGGGCCGACGTCAGCACCCGCAGGGGCGGCGTGACGAGGCCGTTGCGGTGCTTGGAGTAAACCACGGCGGCCCCGCCGAAGAGGATCACCCCCAGCGGCAGACCGATCCAGAACAGGGGGACCAGCACGGCCACCGCCAGCCCCGCCACGGCGCCCGCCAGGAGGACCGCGCCCCAGAGGATGGGGCTGGCGTTGACGAACCGAATATCGAGAAATGCCCAGTTGTCGACATAAAAGACGGCGGCCGCGAAGAGCGCCAGGAGCACGAGCCTGACAACGCTGCACGCCACGAGGCCCGGCTCCGCGAGCCGGGGCGGGTCGATGCCGATGGCGAAATCCGTCTCCCTCGGCGCCGCCAGCGCGCCGGCCGACGCCGCCAGGACAACCACGGCCGCCAGGGCCAGGGCGCCCCACATCCGCGCCCGCGGCCCAAGGCCCGGCAGACGTCGAGGCCGGGCGTTCCCCGCCGCTCCCGCGGCGGGCTCGAATACGGCGGGTGTCACGGCCGTAATCATCGAATCGTTCCCTTTTTGACGGCGATGCCTCGGATGGCCAGGCGCAGGGCCTCGGGGTTCGGCGCCATCTCGTAGGCCACCTTGGGGTCCACCCATTCTTCCCGAATCAGCCGCGCGAGGTCCTGCGTGAAGTCGTGCATCCCCTGGTCGTTCTCGGCCTGGATGATGGTGCCCAGGTGGGCGTTGTCGCCCTCGCGGATGGTCTTGCGGGTCGTGGGGCTCGAGAGCAGCACCTCGGTGGCGGGCACGCGCGGAACGTCCGGCCGGCACGAAGGCACGAGTTTCTGGACGATGACCGCCACCAGGTTCGACGCCAGCGACTCGCGGACCAGCGGCCGCTCCTCGGGCGTGAACCAGTCGAGGATGCGCGTGATGACGCCGGGGGCGCTGCCCCCGTGCACCGTCGTGAAGACCAGGCGCGTCGTCTCGGCCGCCCGCAGCGCCGCCTCCACCACCAGCTTGTCCCGCAGCTCGCCCACCATGACCACGTCGGGGTCTTCGCGCAGCAGGAACCGGAGGGCCATCTCGTAGTCCGGCACGTCCGGCCCGATCTCGCGCTGGTTGATAAAGGCCAGCTTGTCCACGAACAGGTACTCGATGGGGTCCTCGACCGTCACAATGTGGCACGCCCGCGTTTCGTTGATGTACGCCAGGCACGACGCGATGCTTGTCGACTTGCCGCACCCCGTGGTGCCCGAGAACACGATCAGCCCGTGCCGGACCTTGCACATGCGGCCCATCGTGTCGCCGGGGAGGTGCAGCTCGTCGAAATTGGCGACGAAGCGCTGCACGCGCCGCGCGGCCACGGCCGTCTCGCCGCGCTCGCGGAAGACGTTGATGCGGAAGCGGTCCCCCTCGCGCAGGGTGTGCGAGAAGTCGGCGGCGCCGGCCTCATCCAGGTGCTGCCGCGCCCGCTCATCCATGATCCCCAGGCACATCTCCAGGATGTGCTGGGGCGCCAGGGGCGGACCATCGACCGTCTCGATCGCGCCGTTGATCCGCAGCAGCGGCGGCCGGTTGGACTTCAGGTGAAGGTCCGAGGCCCTGTGCGCCACCGCCAGCGCCAGCAGGTCATCCATCGTCTGCCACGGCCTGTTCGGATCGGCGGTCATCGCTGGACCTGCTTCTGATTGAGGGGTCGCATGGTCGCGCGCCTTGGCCCGCCGCGGCGGGCAGGCGGCGGCCGTGCCTTCCCCGTTGTCATGCACGGCCACCCAACGGCGGGTGGCCGTGCCACGCATGCTCGCCGCCGGCCGACGGGGCGGCACGGTCCCTCACCGGGACCCCCGCGCGGGCCATCGCCGCCTTCGTCTCGGCGATCGAGAACTTCCGATAGTGGAAGATGCTGGCTGCCAGGGCCGCGCTGGCCTTGCCCGCCGTCAGGACCTCCACCACGTGTTCGGGGGCCCCGCACCCCCCGCTCGCGATGACGGGGATGCTGACGGCCTCGGCCACGGCGCGGGTCATCGGAATGTCGTATCCATCCTGCGTGCCGTCGGCGTCCATGCTCGTCAGCAGGATCTCGCCCGCGCCGAGGGCCTCGACCCGCCGCGCCCACGACACCGCCTCCAGGTCGGTCGGAATCCGGCCGCCGTTGATGTGGACCCGCCAGACCTCGCGGCGGTCTTCGCGGACGCGCTTCGGGTCGATCGCCACCACGATGCATTGGCTGCCGAAGCGGTCGGCCGCGCGGCGGACGAAATCGGGGTCGCGCGTGGCCGCCGAGTTGATCGAGACCTTGTCGGCCCCGGCCGTCAGGAGATGGCGGATGTCATCGAGCGTCCGGATGCCCCCGCCGACAGAGAGCGGCATGAAGACCTGCTCGGCCGTGCGGCGGACGATCTCCACGAGGATGTCGCGCTCTTCGTGGCTGGCGGTGATGTCGAGGAAAACCAGTTCGTCGGCCCCTTCGGCATCGTAGCGGGCCGCCACCTCGACGGGGTCTCCGGCGTCCTTGAGCTCAAGGAAACGCGTTCCCTTGACCACGCGGCCGCGGTCGACGTCGAGACACGGAATGACACGCTTGGCCAGCAACCGTCTTCTCCGGCGCGGCAACGCAGGGGCGCGGCATGCCGTGCCCTGCAAAATGCCACAGTTGAACCGGCGATTATACGACGGGTGGGGTGTGTCCTGCAAGGGAATCGCGACCCGCCGTGCCGGGCTTTTTGCTTGAACCCCGCGCGCATCGCCCGCATAATCCAGCGGGAGCAGGGGGTTGGCGCGCGCCCGGGCGGGTGGCATGCCCACAGCCTGTCCGCCAAGGCGGGCCGCTGCTGGCGTGGGCATGTTTCTCGCGCCCGGTGCCATCATGCCCGCGGCAAAGGCGCCGCGGCCATGCCACCCGGCCCACAACGGCGAGGAGGTACCATGGCATCCCGTGCGGCCAGTCCAATGAGGAATGTGGCATGCGGCATGCGGTATGACAGACCAGAGACAGGCGGGGGGCCGGCGGCGGTGCCGTTCCTGAAGCCTCATTCCCTGCTCCGCACTCCGCATTGCGCGCTCCACACTTTATTTCTGCTGGCGTCGGTTCTCGGGGCAGTTTGTATAGCGGCCGGTTGCGAAGACCCCAGCCTCAAGTTCAACAAGGCCGGCTTGGAGGCCTACCGGGGGGGCGACTACTCCCGCGCCCGGGCCGGGTTCGAGGAAGCCATCCAGCAGAACCCCGACGTCGGCGAGTATTATTTCAACCGCGCCATGGCCGAGCAGGCCCTCGGGAACCTGAGGCCGGCGATCTTCAGCTACGACATGGCCACCCGCCTGAGCCCCGGCATCGTGGCGGCGTACCAGAATGCCGCCACGTGCCTCATGCAGCTCGGCGAGCCGCAGAAGGCCCTGGCGGAGCTCGTGAAGGGCACCCAGGCCAACCCGTTCAACGGCCAGGCGTTCATCAACCTCGCCAAGTTCTACCTTAGCCAGGATGATATCTACAACACGAAGCTCGCCCTGGCCAAGGCCGCGGCCGCCGACCCCGACAACGCCGCCGTCCACCGCGAGTACGGCCGCTTCCTGATCCAGACGGGGGACCGGAAGAAGGGCCTCGAGGAGCTCCGGAAGAGCCTGGAGATCGAGCCCCTCCAGCCGGCCCTGTCGGCGGAAGTCTCCAAGCTGGCCCCCCCGGGCGATCAGTTGCCGCCGCCGAAGCCAATGACCAAGTCGAAACCGTGAAACCCCGCGCCGCGCGCCATCAAGGGTCACTTGCCGGGTGGCATGGCCACGCGCCGTTGCGTGGCCGTGCAGACGCCGAAGCGCGCGAGTCCTCATGGCCACGCAACGGCGCGTGGCCATGCCACCCCGCGATCCCGCGCTATCGGCCGACGGCGATGATCGCCTTGGCCGCTGCAGCGCTCCTGGCGCTGGCCCTGCCGCCGGCCGCCTTCGCCTGGGGCGACCGCGCCCACGTCTTCATCACCGACGAGGCCGTCGAGCGCCTCCCGGACCCGCTGCGGGGCCTTTTCTCGAGCGAGGCCGACCTCAAGCGCCTACGCGAGGCCACCCTCGCACCCGACACCCGCCGCAAGAAGGACACCCAGCCCGAGTGGGAAGAGGAGCACCCCAAGCACTTCTTCGACATCGACCTGGTGACGCAGGAACCGTACCCCTTCAAGAATTTCCCGCACGAGCGCCTGGCCGCCGAGAAGCAGTTCGGCCCCGAGGTTTTCAAGAAGGCGGGCACGGCGCCCTGGGCGGCAGCCGACGCCCTCGACGCCCTGGTCGAGTCCCTGACCGCCGGACGCACCGATGACATCTTCACGCACGCCGGCGACCTCGCGCACTACGGGGCCGACCTCCATCAGCCGTTCCACGTCTCGAAGAACTACGACGGCAAGATGACGGGCAACGACGGCATCCACAAGTCGCTTGAGATCGGACTGGTGAACCGATATGTGGACTTCTACAAGGCCGAGGTCCGCAAAGACCGCTACGAGCCGGCCTACCTGGCGAAACCGCTGGACGGCCTCTTCGACTGGCTGGCCACGGCGTGGAGCCGCCAGAAACCGATCCTTGAGGCCGAGACGATCGCCCGGCAGAAGGCCAACTACAATCCGTCGAAGACCCTGGCGGACCTCGACAACCTCGACTCGCCGGAGGCGAAGACGTACTACACAACCTTCAAGCAGGAACTGGAGGCCCGCGGGTCGCCCGAGGCCGCCGCCATGCGCGACGCCGCCGGCCACGTCGCCGAGCTCTTCTACACGGCGTGGGTCCGGGCGGGAAAACCGCTGGCGCTGACGCCCGCACCGGAGAAAGCGCCGGAAGCCCAGCCGGTTCCGTATTGGCTCATCGCCCTCGGCGCCGCGTTACTCCTCCTCCTCTTCTGGCCCCGCCGCAGGCCGGCGTCCATGTAGGCCGCGGCAACACCGCTCCCTCATTCCTTCTCACCGCGGAGGGCGCAGAGAATGCAGAGAGAAAAAGAAACGGAAACAGCCTGCACCACAGAGAACACAGAGAGCACAGAGAGCAGCACTACACTGATATAACAACATATGGTAAGACCTTGTCATGGGCCGGTCGTACCTCACTTCTACCCTCTCCTCCTTGTCTGTCTCAAGCCTCTTCTGTCTCAAGCCTTTCCTTTCTCTGTGTTCTCCGCGCTCTCTGTGGTGAATCTGTTCTTGCCTTTTCTCTCTGCGTTCTCTGCGGCCTCTGCGGTAAGAAAGAAAGGGAGTCACCCACCCGCCCTTGAAACCCCGCGTGCCTGCCGATACAGTCGAACGGCCATGGCGAGTGAGGCAACCTTTCAGGTCGTTTCGTTCGGCTGCAAGGTCAACCAGGTCGAGGGCGAGACCCTGGCGGCGAACCTGCGCGAGATCGGCCTTCGCGAGGTCGCGTGCGAGGCCGAGGCCGAGTTCGTCATCGTCAACACCTGTGCCGTGACGGGCGAGGCCGCCCGCCAGTGCCGCCAGCGTATCCGCCGCGCCCTCCGCAGCGGCGCCGGGGTCATCGTGACTGGGTGCGCGGCGCACCCTGCGGCGGAGGACGGGGCGATTCAAGGCATGCCCGGCCTCGCGCTGGTTGAGCCGGAGAAGGAGCGGATCCTCGGATTCCTTAACGGCCGCGGCATACGTAGCCTGCGAGTTCGGCGCGGGCCTTCCGCCGCGCCCGCCCCCACGACGTTCGAGCCCGGCGCCACCAAGATCGAGCCCGCCGCGGAAGCGGCGGGAGACTCCCGAAATGTCGCGTCTCCCGCCGCTGCCGCGGCGGGCTCGGGCGAACACCTCTCCGCACCGGGCCGCTCGCGCGCGCTCGTGAGAATCCAGGACGGCTGCCCCGCCGCCTGCGCCTACTGCATCGTGCCCAAGGTGCGGCCGACGGTCTGCTCGACGCCTCCCGAGGCGGTGCTCGGCCAGGTTCGCGCGCTCATCGCGGCGGGGTTCCGCGAGTTCGTCCTCTGCGGCATCCACCTGGGCCTCTACGGGACGGACCTTGAGCCGCGTGCGGGCCTCGCCGACCTCCTGGAGCGCCTCCTCACCGTGCCGGGCCTGGGGCGGGTGCGGCTCTCGAGCCTCGAGCCGACGGAAGTGAGCGATCGCCTGCTTTCGCTCCTGGCGGCCGAGCCCGATCGCCTTTGCCCGCATCTACATATTCCGCTCCAGTCCGGCGACGACGGCGTCCTCAAGCGGATGGGCCGGCCGTACACAAGCGCGGGCTTCCTGGCCGTCGTCGAGCGCATCCGCCGGGCGATCCCGCAGCCGGCCGTCACGACCGACGTGCTGGTCGGTTTCCCCGGGGAGACCGAGGCGGCCTTCGGCGAGACGCTCCGCGTGTGCCGCGAGGCGGCGTTCTCGCGTCTCCACGTGTTCCCGTTCTCGAAGCGCCCCGGCACCCGCGCTGCCGCGATGAAGCCGGAGGTCCCGCGGGCGACCCTCCACGAGCGCTGCCGCCGGGCCGCCGAGCTTGGCCGCACGCTGGCCGAGGCGTACCGCGCGTCGCTGGTCGGGCGCGCGGCGCAGGTGGCGATCGAGAAGCTGCTCCCCGGCGGCGGGGCCGAGGGGCTCTCGGAGCGCTACGTCCGCGTTCGCCTCCGCGGCCCCCTCCCCCCCGGCGCCGAGCGGCGGATGATCGTGCCGGTGCGCCTGCGACGCCTCGATGGCGAGTTCATCGAGGCTGAGGCCGAGGGCAACGCCGTCTAGCCGTCGCCATCGTTTAGCCGCGGCCGCATACGGCCGCGATTATTGACCGTCGCCGTATGCGGCGACGGCTAAACGATGCAGTGCGCGCGGCCCACTTGCGTGGCGGCGGCCGGCTGGATAAAGTGCATACATGAGCGTGCGCGAGATCATTCCGGCCCCGGGGCCAGTGTGCGGCACGATCCGCCCGCCGGGTTCGCGGAGCCTGACGAACCGGGCGCTCGTCGTGGCGGCGCTGGCCGAGGGCGAAAGTTGCCTTGAGTCCGTCGGCCTGAGCGACGACACGCGCGTCTGCGCTGAGGCCCTGCGCACGCTCGGCATTCCGGTGGAGATCGACGAGGGGCGGGCCCGCATGGCCGTGCGCGGCTGCGGCGGGCGCGTGCCGCCGGGGCCGAAGGAGCTAAACACGGGCGACTCGGGCACCGCCACGCGCTTCATCGCGGCCCTGGCGGCGGCGGGACGCGGGCAGTACCGCATCGACGGCTCGCCGCGGATGCGCGAGCGGCCCATCCAGGACCTTCTGGACGGCCTGGCGTCGCTGGGCGTGCGGGCGGAGAGCGTGGCGGGGACGGGCTGCCCGCCGGTCCTCGTGCAGACGACGGGCCTGGCGGGCGGGCGGGTCCGCGTCGGCGGCGGCGTCTCCAGCCAGTACCTGTCGGGCCTGCTGATGGCCGCCGCGGCGGCGGCCGGGCCGGTCGCCATCGAGGTCGCGGGGGACCTGGTCTCCAAGCCGTACGCCGACATGACGCTGGCGGTGATGCGAGCCTTCGGCGTCGAGGTGCGCCGCACGCGCTACAGCCGCTTCGACGTGCCGGCGCCGGCCGTGTACCGCGCCCGCACGTACGCCATCGAGGCCGACGCCTCCAGCGCCAGCTACTTCCTGGCCGCGGCCGCGGTGACGGGCGGGCGGGTGACCGTCGAGGGTCTGCCGCCGTCGAGTGCCCAGGGCGACGCCCACTTCGCCGACCTCCTTGTGGAGATGGGCTGCGAGGTCACGTGGACCGACCACAGCGTGACGCTGGCGGGGCCGGACCGCCTGCGGGGCATCCGCACCGACCTCAACGCCATGCCCGACATGGTGCTGACCCTGGCGCCGATGGCCCTTTTCGCCAGGGGGCCGACCGTCATCGAGAACGTGGCGAACCTGCGGGTGAAAGAGTCGGACCGCCTGCGGGCGCTGGCGACGGAGCTGACGCGGCTGGGGGCGAGGGTCGAGGAGCGGGCGGACGGCCTGGTGATCGAGCCGCCGGAAAAGGTTCTGCCTGCCCAGGTCGCGTCGTATAATGACCACCGCATGGCGATGGGACTGGCGGTTGTGGGCCTGAAGGCGCCGGGCATCCGGATCGCCGACGCGGAGTGCGTGGCCAAGACATATCCGGGGTTCTTCGAGGACCTGGAGCGGCTGGTCGGCGCCACAGGGGCGGAATGACGAAGCACGACATCCGAATGACGAGTGAAACGGCCATGACGAATGGCGAAGGGCCGAAGGGCGCGCCCGGCGGCCTGTCTCGTCAGTGCCTTTTCGTCACTCATTCGTCATTATCGAGGGCGCTGGTCCTGGTCATGCTGATGGCGCCCGTCCTCGGCCTTGCCGCCGGCTGTTCGGGTTTCGGCCATAAGCAGACCCGGCGCGACGTGTACATGAATCTCATGACCCCCCTCCAGCGGTCGACCTTCCTGTTCCTCGAGGCCAGCGACAAGCCCGTGAGCATTCAGATGGCGTACCTCCAGGAAATTGGGGTTTATCAAGAGTGGGTCGAAGTGCCGAAGAGTATGCAGGAATCCATCCTGCGGCGCGAGGTCAAGGAGGGGATGACCCCCCTCGAGGTCGAGATGGCCTGGGGGAGACCCGCCGAGCAGCGGGATGAAACGCTTCCGGCCGACCGGGCCGAAGGGCATACCAAGACGGTCTGGGAATACGGCCTGCGGGCCCAAAAGGTGGGCGACAGCGGTTATGAGCGCAGCGTCTGTTTCTTCGACGATCGAGTCTTCTGGGTCCGCAAGTCCCGCTAGGACCTCGGCCCCCCTCCTCCTTCGTATCTTCCTGGTGACCGACCGCGCCGAAACGGCTGTCCGCCTCCGGCAGATGATCGAGCCGGCGTGGGCCACGATCGAGGCGGCCCCCGACGGCCGGTTGCCGGAGACCCTCGACGCCGACATCGTGCTCATCGACCTTCCGGCGGAAGACGTGCGGGCGATGGAGCTGGCCCTCGGCATCGCCGCGCGGCTTCGCGACTCGCCCACCCCCGTGACGGTCCTGGACGGCCGGCTGCCGCGCCAGAAGCGGATCGCCCTTTACCGCGCCGGGGTGATGGGCTTTCTCTCCCTGGGCGAAGACCCCGAGGAATTGGCCGCGCGGCTCGAGAGCCTGCATGCCGCCAAGCGCGTGGCGGCCAAAGCCCTGAAGCGCCTGCGGGACCACACGCGGCACCTCGACGAGCAACTGCGCCTGGCGCAGCGCCTTCAGCGCGACTTCCTGCCTCACCGCCTTCCCGACCTGGCGGGGGCCCGGTTTGCCGCGCGGCTGGAACCCGCCGCGTGGGTGGCCGGCGATTTCTACGACGTCTTCCGGCTCGACGAGCGCCACGTGGGTTTCTACGTGGCCGACGCGGTGGGGCATGGCATCCCGGCGGCCCTGCTGACAGTCTTCGTCAAGAGGAGCCTCCAGACCAAACGCATTGAAGGCAAGCAATATGAGTTGATCAGCCCCGACGAGGCCCTGCGGCTGCTGAACGCGGACCTCTTGTCGGCCGAGCTCCAGGAGATGCCGTTCATCACGATGGTCTACGGCATCTACGACGAGGCGGCGCGCGAGTGTCTTTACGCGCGGGCCGGGCATCCGAGGCCGCTCGTCCTCGGCCCCAAGGGCGGGCTCGAGCAGCTCGAAGGCGAGGGGCCCCTGCTGGGCATCTTCGTCGACGCGGCGTTCGAGTTGCGGCGGCGGCGCCTCGAGCCCGGCGAGCGGCTCCTCCTCTACACCGACGGGGCGGAGCGCGTGGTGGCCGACCGCCGGGCGGATCCCGAGAAACTTCTCGAAGTCATCCAGGCCTCGGCGCTTCTGCCGGTCGAGGCCCTCCTGGATTTCATCCTCGACGCCGTTCGCGCCGCCACCGGCGGCGACCACCTGGCCGACGACGTGACCCTCGTAGCGCTGGAGGTGGAGTCGGCGCCCACCGCGTAACGTTCAGCCGTCGCCGCATACGGCGACGGTCAATGATCGCGGCCGTATGCGGCCGCGGCTAAACGCAGGCGGCCGCGGCTAAAGCACATCGTCATAAGTCACGGGCTTGACAAAGTCCCAGTGCTGCGGCGGGAGACCTGCCGCCGGCGGGTTTGCCCGAACGTACTCGATGGCAGCGGCCAGCCCCCCTGTGTCGTCCAGGAAGACCTTCCATCCTCCGCGGGTCCAAGGCGTCAAGGTCTCGCCCAAGGCGCGCGTCCCGGCGCCCTTGAGCTGGTTCACCAGGTATTCGATGCGGTGCGTCGAGCGAAGCAAGATGATATGCACATGATCGTTCATTATAGCGCACTCGGCGCATTTCAGCCCCCGCGCGTCGATCTCCTCGCCGAAGGCGGCGCCGACCAGCGGGCGAGTCGCCTCATTGATGGAGTAAGGGGGCCGGCTGAGCGTCGGCACGGCCGCCGTTCGGAATCGACGCAAGGTGTGCCCATCGGGTGGCGGCATCTGGCGCCCGTAGAGGACGTCCCCGAGGGCCTGCAGTTCCTCGTTATACACAGCCTTGGAATAAGAACCGCGAGGATCGTTAGGCAACCAGGTGCCGTAGGTCGTGAAGATGGCGTGGTAGGCGATGACCATGAGGCGATCCTTGTCGTTTAGCCGTCGCCGCATACGGCGACGGTCAGTAATCGCGGCCGTATGCGGCCGCGGCTAAACGATAACGACGGCTAAACGCATGCGGCTCCCTACGTAGGCGCCCCCTCCGCCGCCGGCTGTTTCTCGGGTGGCTTGAAGAACAGAAGGTAGGCCACCGCACACGCCGCCGTCAGGGCGCACGGCACGAGGAACAGGTACGTCCAGTTCGTGATCTCCTGGCCCCCCTCGCCGCGAGTCGTGAAAAGGGCCGCGATGCCTTTGAAGATCTGCGTTCCCAGGAGGCCCCCCAGGCCGAGCACCACTCCGAGCAAGCTCTGGGCGCTGGCCCGGATATCGCTGTGCGCCGCGTTGTTGACGTAAATCTGGGCGGCCACGAAGAAGAACGCGAACCCGAAGCCGTGGAAGGCCAGCGATGCCGCCACCAGCCACGTCGGCTTGCCGATGATGAAGATGACGTACCGCAGCGACCACGCCATGACCCCCAGCGCCAGCGTCCACCGAAGGCCGAGCCGCTTGACGGCCGGCGGCAGAAGGAAGGCGAGGATGAAGATCTCGGCGAATTGGGAGACCAGCATCACCATCGGCACGTTGGCCTGCGAAATGCCGATCTCTTTCAGGAACTGGGAGACCGGCAGGTAGTAGAACTGGAACTCCGTCGTCGCCACGAAGGCGATGCCCAGGAAGATCGCGAAGTTCCGGTCCTTCAGCAGCTTGAACGCCTCGAGGAACGCCAGCGGATTGACGCCTTTCCGGGCGGGGGGCGTGTGGGGCAGGAAGAGGCACAACAGGCCCATGGCAAAGGAGCACCCGCCGGCCAGGAAGAAAAGGTCCCCCAGGACACAGGCTTCCGAGTTCTTCCACCAGAGGCCCCAGAGCGTCTCGAACCACGGGAGGCTGAAGCGGAACCCGCCAAGTTCCGCGAGGAAATCGGGGTCGCACAGATGCCGCCAGAAGGTCAGGCCGATCCCGGAGACAATCCAGCCGATCGTGCCCCAGACGCGGATGCCGCCAAACTGGCGATCCGGGTCCTTGAGGTGGTGGAACGCCAGCGAGTTCGTCAGGGCCATCGTCGGGGCGCTCAGAAGGGCGTACCCTCCCGACAGGAGGAAGATCGTCACAAGATCGCGTTGGAGGCCCGTCAGAACCAGGAGCACCCCGCTCACGCAGTGGCTGAAGGCCAGAAAGTACTGGGTCGGGACCCAGCGATCGACGATCTGGCCGCCCACGAAGGGCGACACGAGGCCGATCAGGATCCCCAGGGTGGCCAAGTCGCTGATGTTGGAGGTGCTGAGGTCGATGCTCTTCCAGTAGATGAAGGCGGTGGGCAAGGCGCCGCCGATGGCGTACTGGAGGAACATCATGGCCGACAGGCGCAGCCGCAGGTTCGGTGGCATGGTTGGCGGCCCTCGGCCCCGCGCCCCGACATCGTTTAGCCGTCGCCGCATACGGCGACGGTCAATAATCGCGGCCGTATGCGGCCGCGGCTAAACGATAACGACGGCTAAGCGATAGCGACGGCTAAACGACGCGACGGGCACGCTCCCCCGCGGCCTGCCTACACCGAGGCCGCCTCTGCCGCCAACTGCTGCTTCGGCGGCTTGAAGAAGATCAGGTAGGCCACGGCACACAGGGCCGTCAGGGCGCACGGGAACAGGAACAGGTAAGACCAGTTCGTGACGCCGGCGGTCATCGCGTCGGTGCCCACGAGGTGCTTGAGCCACGCGTAGAACGGGTCCGTCCATCCCTCGCCTGTGACCGGGCCGCCGGTGCAGACGACATTGATGAACGTAAATAACATAGCGCCCAGCCACATCCCCAAGCCCACGGTCACGAGGGTCAGGAGGCTCTGGGCGCTGGCCCGGATGTCGCTGTGCGCCACGTTGTTCACGTAGATCTGCGAGGCCACGAAGAAGAACGCGTAGCCGAAGCCGTGGAACGTCAGGGCCGCCGCCACCAGCCACGTCGGCTCGCCGATGGCAAAGATGATGTACCGCAGGGGCCAGGCGATCACGCCCAGCGCCAACGTCCAGCGGAGGCCGATCTTCTTGATCGCCGCCGGCAGGATGAACGCCAGGACCACGATCTCGGCGATCTGCGCGATCGTCATGACCGAAGGCACGTTCGCCTTGGCGATGCCGATGTCGGCCAGGAAGGCCGGCGTGGGGATGTAGTAGAAGTTCAGTTCCGTTGTTACGACGAAGGCAATCACCAGGAAGACCGTGAAGTTCCTGTCTTTCAGGAGTTTGAGCGCCTCAAGGAACGCCAGCGGATTGACCCCCTGCTTGCTCGGCGGCGTGTGCGGCAGGAAGAAGCAGAACACCCCCAGGGCCAGCGAGAACCCGGCCGCCAGGTAGAACAGGTCTCCCTCCACGCCGGCAGCCGACGGGCCCCACCAAAGGTCCCACAGCTTCCCGAACCACTCGCCGCTGAGCCCGAAGCCGCCCAGCTCCTTCAGGAACGCGGGGTCCGACAGGTGCCGCCACAGCGTGAGGCTGAGGCCGGCGAAGATCCAGCCGATCGTGCCCCACACCCGGACGCCGCCGAAGTCGCGGTCCGGATCTTTGAGGTGATGAAACGCGAGCGAGTTCGTCAGCGGGAGCGTCGGCGCGAACAGAAGCGAGTACACGCCCATCAGCAACAGCATCCACGTCGGGTCGGTCTCGCGGGCCATCGTCAGGAGCAGGCCGCCCCCCGCCAGCGCGACGACCGCCAGGAAGTACTGCGTCGGCACCCAGCGGTCGGCGATCTGGCCCCCGATGAACGGGGCCACGATACACGCCAGCGCGCCCATGCTGAAGAGCCAGCCAATGACCGCCGGGCTGAACCCGCGCTCCAGAAAGAGAGGATACGCTACCACCGCCCACGATCCCCAGGCGCAGTAAAGCAGGAACATCATCGTGCTCAGGCGGAAGCGGATGCCAGCGGGCATGCTCATAGGCGGCGACTCCTTTCAGCGAGTGGGGCCTCGGCACTTGTGTGCGGCTACTTTACACGGTGCGCGCAAGGGCGGGAAAGAAAATTCGCGACGGCGGGCGGCCCCCCGGCCTACTTGCGCACCGCCAGGATCGGAATGTCCAGGCCGTGACGCACGTGCTGGATCGTCTCGCCGTGCAGCAGGTCGCCGAGCGCCCGGTGCCCGTGGCCGCCCATCACCAGGAGGTCCACGCCCTCGGCGCGGGCCAGCTCAATCAGCGTCCGCGGCATGCGGCCGTAGCCGAGCGCGTGACGCACCGCCGCGATGCCACGGCCTGCGAGGTCCTGGCGGAGGCGCTCGGCCAGCGCCTTCAGGTACTCCTCGTCGGACCGCTGCTCGAGGTCGCCCGTCTGCGGCCCGTACCACGGCCCGCCGACGCCCTCGACCACGTGCATCAGCACCAGTTCCGCCCCGTGGGCCGACGCCAGGGTAATCGCCTCGGCCAGCG
>Ga0315281_10008714_pt1 | contig 14163 bp, 13 predicted proteins | sample YL17G07_0_MG_FD_204540 | JGI IMG/M metagenome (GOLD analysis project Ga0315281, IMG submission 204540) | Sediment microbial communities from Yellowstone Lake, YNP, Wyoming, USA - YL17G07_0 | ecosystem: Environmental > Aquatic > Freshwater > Lake > Sediment | place: USA: Wyoming | collected...
GCCCCCGCTGCCCCGCCGCTTCAGCGGCGCGGAGACGGTTGGGCAGGAAGGCGCGGCGGTCGGGGGCGGGCTGGAAATGACGCTGCACTGCGATGTGCGCTTCGCGGCGGAGGACGCCCGTCTGGGCCAGCCGGAGATCGCCATCGGATTCATCCCGCCCGTCGGCGCCACGCAGGCGCTGGCACGGCTGATCGGGCGGCCTCGCGCCATCCGCTACCTGTACGACGGCCAGATGATTCCCGCGCGGCAGGCGTTGGACTGGGGGCTGCTTGACGAACTGGTGCCCCGCGAGCGGCTGCGCGCCCATGTGCAGGCGTACGCCGAGGGGCTCGCCGCCAAGCCCGCCGCGGCACTATATGCCATCCGCAATGCGATCACCGAGGGCGGGCCGCTGCCCTTCCGGCGCGGGCTGGAGATCGAGCGCGAGCACGCCGTCAAGCTGGCCGGCACGCCGGACTTCATCGAGGGGGTCAATGCCTTCCTGGAAAAGCGCAAGCCAAGGTTCGAGGCGTAGCGCGCCGGATCGCGAGAAATCGCTGTCCATTGCCCGCCAGTTGTGGATATGTAGGCCCTGACAACGGCGCCCGTGCCAAATCCCGATCGAGCCATCGTCACGCCTCATGGAAAAGTTCATCGTGGAAGGCGGCCGCCCCATCCAGGGGGAGATCGAGCCCGCCGGGAACAAGAACGAGGCCCTGCCCGCCCTGGCCGCCACGCTGCTGACGGCCGAGCCGGTGACGCTGCACAACCTGCCCGACATCAAGGACATCCGGGACATGCTGGCCCTGCTGGCGGGGCTGGGGGTGGCCATCGAGCGCCTGGGCCCGCACTCCTATCGCCTGCACGCGGCGGACAGCCCGGAGGCCCAGCCGGACCCGGAGGTGGCGCGGCGCATCCGCGGCTCGATCCTGCTGGCCGGGCCGCTGCTGGCCCGCACGGGGACGGTGACGCTCCCCGCGCCCGGCGGCGACCGCATCGGCCTGCGGCGCGTGGATACCCACCTGCTCGTGCTCACCCGCCTGGGGGCGCGGGCGGAGGAGACCTCCGGCCGCCGGCTGCGCTTCACCCTGCCCGGCGGGCGCTTCCGGGCGGACGCGATCTTCCTGGACGAGGCCTCCGTCACCGCGACCGAGAACGCCCTCATGGCCGGCGTCCTGGCCCGGGGCACCACCGTGATCGAGAACGCCGCCTGCGAGCCGCACGTTCAGGGACTGTGCCGCATGTTGAGCGCGATGGGGGCCCGCATCGAGGGCAGCGGCACCAATCGGCTCACGGTGCAGGGGGTGGACCGCCTGGGCGGCACGGAATACACGCTCATGCCCGATCACACGGAGGTGGGCTCCTTCATCGGGCTGGCCGCCGTGACTCGCGGCGAGCTGTTGATCCGCAACGCCGGGCTGGAGCATCTGCGCATGATCCGCATGACCTTCCGGCGCCTCGGCGTGGAGACGGTGGAGGAGGGCCCCCACCTGCGGGTGCCGCCCGACCAGCCGCTGACCATCCAGACGGAGCTGGCCGACGCGATTCCCAAGATTGACGACGGGCCCTGGCCGGCGTTTCCCTCCGACCTCACCAGCATCGCCACCGTCGTGGCGACCCAGTGCCAGGGCACCGTGCTGATCTTCGAGAAGATGTTCGAGAACCGCCTGTTCTGGGTGGACCGCCTGATCGGCATGGGCGCGCGCATCATCCTGTGCGACCTGCACCGCGCCGTCGTCGTCGGACCGTCCAGATTGAGCGCGGCGCTGATCAGCACGCCCGACATCCGGGCGGGCATGGCCCTGCTGATCGCCGCCCTGGGCGCCCAGGGCGTGAGCGAAATCCAGAACATCCAGCAGATTGACCGCGGCTACGAGGCGATTGACACGCGCCTGAACGCCCTGGGCGCCAAGATCCAGCGCGCGCCGGTCTAGCAAGTTGCGGAAAAACGAATGGACGCGGACTTGTGGGGGCTTTGCCCCGCCCTTTTGTCTGGCTCGGCGCCAACGCGCCGAGCGCCCCAGCAGGAAGCAGGGCTCCCTGCACCCGGTATAGGGGTATCGGGATGGGACGATCACGATCGGCCATACGGTGCGCAAATCGGCTCCAGGAGCGGGGCCGGGAATCACCGGCAAAGCCCTGTGATTACTTGACCCGATTGTTTTCGCGGCAGTTGTATCGCCGCGAAAACCAAAGACGCCGGCGCGGCGGCCCGCGCCGGACGCTTGCGGGGGGCGCCGACAAATTTGCGCCGCAAAAACTTACCCGGGGGGTGCGGGGGGACTTGTTCCCCCGCTTGCAGTTCGTTTTTCCGCAGCCTGCTAGCGCCCCGCGCCGGCCACGGGCTGGCGCACCAGCCCGAGCCTACCCATCGCGCCTTGCCTGGGCCGCGGATTGAGGCTACCCTGAGCCCGATTTTCCTGCCCTGCCGCGGCCGCCGCGGGGCCGGTCGTGTCGGGGAGCCCCGTTGCGCCGCCGCCCCTGGGGCCGGCCGGATCGTCCGCGGCGCCCCACCCCCCGGGAGATTGGAATGAGTTACCTGCTCGTCATCGCGAACCTGTTCTGCAACCACCAGTGCACCTATTGCATTCAGCAAAAATCCTCGCTGGATGTGCGCCTGAACGGCAAACAGGTGGACGTGGACGCGCTGCTGGCCTTCCTGCGCCGGAATCGCATCGCGCGCTCGGTCAAGCTGATGGGCGGCGAGGCCACCCTGCATCCGCGCTTCGAGCCCTTGATGGATGGGTTGATCGCGCTCTACCCCAAGGTGGTCTTCACCACCAACATCAACGGGCGCTGGTACAAGGATTTCGACCGGGCGCTGGACAAGATGAGGCGCTGGGGGCGGCGCGTGAAGTGGAACACGACGTACCATCCGTCCTGGATGGATGTGGACCTCTACATCGAGCGCATCCGCGCCATGCGCGCCGCCGGGCTCTGGATGGAGCAGGTGGCCGCGACGGACACGCCCGAGCTGAGCGCGGAGGCCGCGGCCAAGCTCTCCGCCGCGGACATCGGCTGGAAGATCCAGCCCTTCACGGGCCGCGACGGCGCCGGGCGCCTGCTCCCACAGACTTGGGACGACGTGAACACCCGCTACCCTTTGCTCTACGACCCGGCCAAGTACATCGAGCACTACGCCGAGTACGAACAGGAATGCGAGGACGCCAATTTCTCGGATCGCATGTACCGGGATGAGTGGGTCATGTGCACCACCTCGCGCTTCCTGATCGGTCCGGACAACAACGTGTATCCTTGCCACCGCCACCTGTACGCGGAGGACACGCGCTATGCCTGCGGCACGATCCGCGACCCGGACCTGCGCAACTTCAAGCACAAGTGGAACCGCTGGCTGGGCCGCTGGGTGCTGGCCTGCGACACCAAGTGCAATCCGTGCGACTTCCGCGTGGTGAAGATCAAGCCGACCGGAGACGCCACCGGCATGAACGACCCGCTCCCGCCACCCACCGCGGCGGCCGGAACGCCGGGCGCCGCGGCGCCGCGGTAAGGGCGACGCGCGCCCTACACCGGCCGCAGCAGGTATTGCCCGTTGCCGTAGGCGCGGCCGCCGCGCAGGGCGAACAAGCCGATGCAGGCGCGCAGGTAGACCTCCCAGATGCGCAGTTGCCGCGCACTCAAGCCCGCTTCCGCCTGGATCGCCCCCAGGTGCCGCAGCAGATTGTCCAGCCACGCCTCCAGGGTGCGCTTGTAGTTCATGCCGTTGAGGAACCAGAACCGCTCCTGGACGAAGGGCCCCAGGTGCCCGGCCAACTCATCCTCGAACCAGATGCGCCCACCCGGAAAGATGTAGCGGTCCATGAAGGCGTCTTGCCGCACCGAGAGGCCCGGCCGATGCACCAGCCGCCGGAAGACGATATAGTGCAGCAGGCAATACCCCCCGGACGCGAGGAAGGTGCGGATCTTCGCCAGCGCCGCGCCCAGGTTGGTGACATGCTCGAACACGCCGATGCTCACCACGCGGTCAAAGGTTTCGCCCAACTGCACGGTGTTGAAGTCGGCTTCGATCACGGTGAACCGGTCGCTGCACAAGGGGTTTCCCGCCGTGCGTTGCTTTTCGCGGAGGTAATCGGCTTGCACCCGGCTCAGGGTCAGGCCATGCACCCGGACCCGCGGGAAGCGCCGGAGGACGTGCGCCGCGAAGCTGCCGAAGCCGCAGCCGATGTCCAACACGCGCTCGCCATCGCGCAGCCCCAGCTTGGCCACGATGTCCGCCAGCATCGCCTCCTGGGCGTCCTCCAGGGTTCGCGCCCCGGCTTCCCAAAGGCCCGCGGAATACTTCATCGTGGCGCCCAACATGTGCTCGAACATGGGCCGCGGCATGTCGTAATGCATGCGCATCAGTTCGCCGCTGTGCTCGGCGATGGCCGCGTCCTCCGGCACCGGCGAGGAGGGCCGGCGGCCGGCGAGTGTTTCCAGCCCGTGATAGGCAACGATGTAGGCGCTGAGAAGCGCCTGCTGCAGAAACCCCGGAATGCGCAGGGGCGAGGAAAAATACCATTCGGCGACCCGGGTTTCCATAACGATCCTCCTCCTGGAAGAAGTCGATTGAACCGGGGACTTCCCGCAATGTCTGGAATCCCAAGGATAGCATGATCCGCCGGGGGGCGTAGTGCCGGGCGCGGGCCGCGCTGCCCGCACCTCCAGGGCACTTTGCACTTCGGATCTGACGCCGCTACAATGAGCGCTCCGTAGCTCCACTGGAGGGCAATCCTTGGCGAGCGCCTTTGGCCGCCGGGCCAACTCACTCCCGCAGACCCCATGCCCCCGGCCCCACTCCCCGATCCGCTGACTCTGCGGCCCATCCGCCTGCTCTCCGGCACGGTGGACTTGCCCGGCTCCAAGAGCCTGTCCAACCGCATCCTGCTGTTGAGCGCGCTGGCGGAAGGGGAGACGGAGATCACGCACCTGTTGGACAGCGAGGACGTGCAGGTCATGCTCGCCGCCCTGCGCGCGCTGGGGGTAGTGGCGCAAGGCGAGTGCGGAGCGGCGGGCCTGCGGGTGACGGGCCGCGGCGGGCCGCTGGACGCGCCGGGCGGGGACGAGTTGCGCCTGCACCTGGGCAACGCGGGCACGGCCATGCGGCCCCTCACGGCCGTGCTGGCCGCCGGGCGGGGCCGCTTCGTGCTGGAGGGCGTGCCGCGCATGCACGCGCGGCCCATCGGCGACCTGCTGGCCGGCCTGCGCCAGTTGGGGGCCGACGTCTCCTGCCTGGAGCGCGACGGCTATCCTCCGCTGCGGATCGAGGCGCGGGGGTTGGAGGGCGGCAGCGCCGCCATCAGCGGCGTCACCAGCAGCCAGTTTCTCTCCGCCCTGTTGCTGGCCGCCCCCCTGGCGCGGGGCGCGGTCACCGTGCGCATCGTGGACCGGCTCGTGTCCGTCCCCTACGTGGAGATGACCGTGGCCTTGCTGGCCCGCTTCGGTGTGCGCGTGGAGCGCTCCGGGCCGCTGGCCTGGCACGTCCCCGCCGGGCAGCGCTACCGCTCTCCGGGAAGGCTGCGGGTGGAGGGCGACGCCTCCTCGGCCTCCTACTTCCTCGCCGGCGCGGCCATCACCGGCGGCACGGTGCGGGTGCTGGGCTGCGGCACGGACAGCCTGCAGGGCGATGCCCACTTCGCGCGGGTGTTGGAGCGCATGGGCGCGCGGGTGCGCTGGGAGCCGGAGGCGATCGAGGTCACCGGCCCGGCGCCGGGCGGCCTGCGGGGCGTGGACGCGGACCTGGAGGCGATGCCCGACGCCGCCATGACCCTGGCCGTGGCGGCGCTGTTCGCCCAGGGGCCGACCACCCTGCGGGGCATCGCCAACTGGCGCGTGAAGGAGACCGACCGCATGGCCGCCGTCTCCGCGGAATTGGGCAAGCTGGGCGCCCGCACGGAGGTCGGCGCGGACCGCCTCACCGTGTTCCCGCCGGAGCGGCTGCGCGGGGCCACCATCGCCACCTATGACGACCACCGCATGGCGATGGCGTTTTCCCTGGCGGCTTGCGGGCCGGAGGCGGTCGCGATCGAGAATCCCGGCTGCGTGGCCAAGACGTTTCCCGACTACTTCGAGCGGCTGGCGGCCCTGACCACCCTCCGGACGGCGTGACGGCCATGGACGCACCGCCCCCCAAATTCGGCTTCATTCACCTGCTGGGCGCCCTCCAGGAGTACAGTGCCTCGGCGCGCTGCGAGAACGACCTGGACCGGGAGGTGGTGCTGGAGCGGATGCGGCAGCACTTCGCGTGCGAGCCGGAGGTGCTGTTGCGCCGGGGCTTCGACAAGGCGTACCGGCAAGTGGTGGAGGGCGTGTGAGCCCCTCCCCGGCGGGTGCGGGCCCGGCGCCGGGGCCCGCCGTGCTGGTGCTGGCCGCCGGCCATGGCACGCGCATGGGCGGCCCCAAGGCCCTCGCCCGCGCCGGGGGCCGCACCCTGCTGGCGCGCATCCTGGAGCGCTGCGGGGAGGCGGGAGCCTCCGTGACGGCGGTGGTGGACCCGAGCTTCAAGGCGCGCGTGCTCGCGGCGCTTCCGCACCCGCTGCCGGCGAGCGTGCGCTGGGTGGAGGCGGACGGCGCGCTGCCCATGCTGGCCTCCATCCAGGCGGGACTGCGGGCCGCCGGACCGGGGGGAGAGCATTGGCGCGGCGGCTGCTGGCTTTGGCCGGTGGACGCGCCCTTCATCTCCAGCGCGGGCTGGCGCCGGGCGGGCGCGCGGGCGCGTGCGGAGCCCGCGCGCATCCTCAAGCTGCGGGCGGACGGACGCACCGGCCACCCGCTCTGGCTGCCCGCCTGGTGCGTGGCGCCGATCCTGGCGGGCGACTGGGCCGACGGACTGCGGGGCTACCTGGCGGGTGTGCCGCCTGGGCGCAACGCCGCGTTGGAACTGCCGGGGGAAATGTTGGGCGACGTGAATACGGCGGAAGCGCTGGCCGACGCCGAGCGGCGCCTGGTTGAGGAATCGCCCGGCTCCTGACGCCGGATGGGCCGTGAACCAAGGATACCGAAGACATGACGCGCGTGCGCAAGACCAAGACCCAGCAGCAACAGCCGGCGCCCGGCCTGGCCCAGATCCGCCGCGCCCTGGGGCGCCGCACGGTGACGGTCGCGCCGCTGGAGGGTGAGCGCAAGCGCGCATCGGTCGCCCTGATCCTGGCCGGAGCGCCGGAGGCCCTGCACCTGTGCTTCATCCGCCGCGCCGAGCACCCGCGGGACCCCTGGTCGGGGCACATGGCCTTTCCCGGCGGGCGCGCCGACCCCACCGATCCCCACGCCCAGGCGGTGGCCGAGCGCGAGACCCGCGAGGAGGTGGGGCTGCGCCTCCCGCCCGGGCGGCTGATCGCGCCCCTGGCCGAGCTGCCCGTGCGCCTCGGCCAGCGCGACACGGGCATGACGCTCTCCTCGTTCGTCTACTACCTGGGGCCGCGCCGGGCGCCGCTGCGGCCCAACAGCGAGGTCGCGGGCGCCTACTGGGTGCCCCTCACGCACCTCTGGGACGCCGCCCACGCCACCCACCTGAAGCTGCGGCGGGACGGCGAGAGCATGCTCTTCGCCGCCATCCGCTTCCAGGACACCGTGATCTGGGGCCTCACACTGCGCGTGCTGACGATGTTCTCCGACGACCTGGAGCATCCCCTCCCGCACCTGGAGGACATCCCCGGGATGGTCCGGTAGCGGCCCCGGCCAGAGCTGGGTTCGGGGCGGTTGCGCTGGCCCCGGACCTTGGAGCGGAAGATCGCTCTTGCCAAGGGGATTCGGTTGTGATATACAATAGTGTATGTGTGCTCATGCCCAACGCCGCCACTCAGTCATCACCGCGCCACCGGCACGTCATTGCGTGCTGCGCCGTGTCAGGTCCCGGGCGGATTCTATCGGCGTGATTGCGACACTCGCGCGCCCAGAAAAAAAACATTACCGAACAAACCCAATTCTTGATGTCAATGATAGGAGAGATGAAATCATACAAATTGGGCAAAGGAGACACGGGCGTGGTTGCGATTTATGACGGATGATAGAAAAGCGACACTGGCGGAGCCGTTGCCGGCCTGCCCACCCTGGACCATACTGGACGCATGATACCTCCGCCCGCCTTGACGCCTGACGCGCAGCCGTCCGGTAGCGCCTCCTCCGCCCCGCCCGACATCCAGGTTGAGCACTTGCGCAAGGAGTTCGGGGACGTGGTGGCGGTGGCGGACGTGAGCTTCGCCGTGGCGCGGGGCAGCACGACGGCGCTGCTGGGGGGCAACGGGGCGGGCAAGACGACGACGCTCACCCTGCTGGTGGGTCTGCTGCTGCCGACCTCCGGGCGGATCACGGTGCTGGGCCAGGACATGCTGCGCCACCGGGACCGGGTGCTGCCGCGCCTCAACTACTCCTCGCCCTACGTGGACCTGCCGCACCGGCTGACGGTGCGGGACAACTTGACGGTCTTTGGCCACCTCTACGGGCTGAAGGACCTGCGGGCGCGGATCGAACGGCTGGCGGAGGAGTTGAGCTTCGCGCGCTTCCTCAAGCGGCCCTTCGGCAACCTCTCCGCCGGGCAGAAGACGCGCGTGGCGCTGGCCAAGGCGCTGCTCAACGACCCCCAGGTGCTGCTGATGGACGAGCCGACGGCATCGCTGGACCCCGACATAGCGGACACCGTGCGCGCCTACCTGCTCGCCTACCAGCGCCGCACGGGCGCCACGCTGCTGCTGGCCAGCCACAACATGACCGAGGTGGAGCGCATCTGCAGCGACGTGCTGATGCTGCGCGAGGGGCAACTGGTGGACCAGGGCACGCCCCAGGCCCTGATCGCCCGCTACGGGCGGGAGACGCTGGAGGACGTGTTCATTGACATCGCCCGGCGGCGCAGCGCGGACGACGACGGCGACGGAGACGCCGCGCAACCCCAGCGCAAGGCGGCGCCATGAGACCGCCCGCGGAGCGCCTGTCCGTCCCGCCCCTTGCCCAGCGCCTGTTCTCCTGGCGGCGCGTGGGGGGGATGCTGCTGCGCTACCTGTACCTGTACAAGAACTCCTGGACGCGCCTGGTGGAGTTGCTCTACTGGCCCGCCATGCAGATGATCCTCTGGGGGCTGATCACCAAGTACCTGCTGACGACCACATCCGTGCTGGCGCAGGCCGCCGGACTGCTGATCGCCGCCGTGCTGCTCTGGGACGTGCTCTTCCGGGGGCAGCTCGGCGTGTTCACCCTGTTCATGGAGGAGATGTACGCCCGCAACATGGGTCACCTCTTCATCAGCCCGCTCAAGCCCTACGAGATGGCCACGGCGCTGGTGCTGATGAGCCTGCTGCGCACGCTGGCGAGCTTCGGCGGCTCGGGCCTGCTGGCCTGGGCGCTCTACCACTACTCCGTGTTCGACATGGGCCTGCCGCTGCTGGCGTTCTTCCTCAACCTGGTGGTGTTCGGCTGGGGGCTGGGGCTGATCGTCTGCGGGATGCTGCTGCGCTACGGCTTCGCGGCGGAGAGCCTGGCCTGGGGCGCGCCCTTCGCCCTGGCGCCGCTGTGCGGCATCTACTATCCCGTGGCCACGCTGCCGCCCTGGCTCCAGCCGGTGGCCTGGGCGATGCCGGCCAGCCACGTCTTCGAGGGCATGCGCGCCCTGCTGCTGGAGCACACCTTCCGCTACGACCTGCTCTTCAACGCCATCGCGCTCAACGTGCTCTACCTGGCCGTGGGACTGGGGGTGTTCCTCGCCGTCTTCGGCGTGGCGCGCCGCCGCGGCCTGCTGCTCCAGGCCGGGGAATAGTCCCAGCCCCGCCAAGAACCGGGGCCGGCGCTTGAGTGCCGCTCGGCAGCCAACGGGCGCGGGGGGTGGCAGCGCGAACAGACGCCGGACCCCAAGCGAAGCCGCTGCACCGGGGCGCTCCTGTTCCGGCACCCGGCCTAGCAGGTTGCGGAAAAACGAACTGCAAGCGGGGGAACAAGTCTCCCCGCGCCCCTCGAATAGGTTTTCGCGGCGAGAGGTTGCCGGCGCCTCCCGCAAGCGTCCGGCGCGGGCCGCCACGCCGGCGTTGTTGGTTTTCGCGGCGATACGGTCGCCGCGAAAACAAAAGGATCAAGTAAGCACAGGGTTTTGCCGGTGATTCCCGGATCCGCTCCTGGAGCCGCTTTGTGCACTGTATGGCCGATCATGATCGTCCCGCCGCGATACCCTTATACTGGGTGCAGGAAGCCACGCTCCCTGCTGGGGCGCTCGGCGCGTCAGCGCCGAGCCGGACAAAAGGGCGGGGCAAAGCCCCCACCAACCGCCATCCATTCGTTTTTCCGCAGCCTGCTAGGTTGGCGGGCGCAGGTGGTCCCAGCCGGCGGGGGCGAGCGGTTCTCCGTCCAGGTAGACCCCCGCCCCGGCCCGCACCTCCCCGATGATGCGCGTGCCCAATCCCCCAAAGGCGCTCAGGCCGCCGCCGCGGGGCACGGTGAAGAGCAGCGCGTACTCCTCGCCGCTGCCCAGCGCCATGCGCAGGGGGTCCCAGCCCATGGCCGCGGCGCAGGCGATCAGCTCCGGGGAGCGGGGAATGCGCTCCGCCTCCACGTCCAGGCGCACGCCGCTGCGGGCGGCCAGGTGATGCAGTTCGGACGCGAGGCCGTCGCTGATGTCAATGGCGGCCGTGGCGGCCTGGGCCAGCGGCTCCACCAGGTCCAGCCGCGCGAGAGGCCGCAGGTGCCGCTCCATCAGGGCGTCGGCATGGGGCGGAGGGGTGGGCGGTGCCTTGCCCTGGAGCAGCAGGGCCAGGCCGGCGGCGCTGTCGCCCAGGGGGCCGGAGACGGCCAGCAGGTCGCCCGGCTGGGCGCCGGCGCGGGAGATGAAGCGCCCGGCGCGGCCCAGCATGAAGAGATCCACCCACAGTTGCCCGGAGCCGGACACATTGCCGCCCAGCACATCGAAGCCGTAATGGCCGGCCGCCCGGGCCAAGCCATCGTAGAGGGCGTCCAGCGTCTCCGGCGGCAGCCCCGGCGGCACGCCCAGGGAGACCAGCGCGGCGGTGGGACGGCCCCCGCAGGCCACGATGTCGCTCACATTGGCCGTGGCGATGCGCCAGCCGATGGCGGCGTGCGAGGTGCGGCCGGGCGTGAAGTGCCGGCCTTCCACGGCGGCGTCGCAGGTGAGCAGCAGGAAGCCCCCGCCATCGGGCAGCGCGGCGCAGTCGTCGCCGATCCCGACCGCCCCGGGGACGCCCGGCGGCTTCAGGCGCGCGGCCAGGCGGGCGATCAGCTCGAACTCGCTCAAGGGGGCGGTCATCGGAAAGCCTTTGCTGTGGCGGCTGTGGGGCCTGTTCTTTTTTGCATGGCGCTGCCGGCGGCCTCCAGCCGCGCTGTCATGGGCTTCAGGGTAGCGGAATCGGCGGCCGCCGGGAAGCGCCCGGCGTCGCCGCGCCCATCCGCCAGGGGAGCGGTCGCGCGCTGAGCATACTCCCCGCGGACGCCACAGCCGGGCCACGGAGCGGCGCACCCTTGGTATTCCGCCTTGCACCATTATTGTTGCGCCACAAAAACCGTACCTCCCGGAAGAAGCCCCTGGAGCGATTTTTTGCTTGTCCCGCCCAAAAACATGGCGTATACGGTGGGACCAGGCACCCGGGAATCGCGGCGGACGGGGCCCTTGCGGAAGAGGCCAGGCGCGGGCCGGCGCTGGATGCGGCCCGCACGACCCCTTCCGGAACCGCCGCAGGCAGGGATTGCGGGACAGAGGCGACTCCCACGGTCGCCCTTCCCACTGGAGTTTCACCCATGGACACACTCAAGGAGGAGTCATGACCAAAGCGGAATTGGTGTCTCGCGTTGCCAAGCGCACCGGAGCCAGCCAAGCCCTCAGCGCCAACGTGGTTGATTCGGCGCTCGGAGAAATCAAGGAGTTGCTCAAGAAGGGAAGTTCGATCGCCTTCACGGGGTTTGGGTCTTTCAGCATCTCCAAGCGCTCCAAGCGCAAGGGCCGCAATCCCCAGACCGGCAAGGAAATGATCATCCCCGCGCAACGGGTCGCCAAGTTCCGCGCCGGCAAGGCGCTGAAGGAAGCGATCAACGGCAAGAAGAAGTAGTCTCGCCGGCTCGGTTTTCCAAGGCCCATCCCGTCCCAGGGGTGGGCTTTTTTGCTTCGGGCCGCGGAGGCGCCGGCCGCACCCCAGCGTCGCATGGCCCCCTCAGCGCTCCCATTTTCTCTTTGAAACCCCGGATTTGGCACGGGGACTGCTTTCAATTCAAGGGTCTGGAGCTAACTCCGGCCTGTGGCCGGACCGTGCCGCGCGATCCCCCGTGGGACCGGCAGCCTGCACGGCTCACCGCTCCAGCACCGGGCAACGGCGCGAGTCCGCTGCCGCGCGCCCGGGTCGTCTTGCCGCAACGTCGCCGTGGAGGAGCTCATGCCGACCCAAACGCAAGCGGGCGCGCACGCGCACGCCAACCGTCCCAGCCATGCCTTGCCGCGCAAGTATGTGGAGCCGATCCTGTACCTGGCGCATCGCATGGCCACGCTGGAGAAGGCCGCGGGCAAGCAGTCCCTGGCGCAGCATCTGGCCACCGCCGCCGGGATCTCCGACTACCGCACCCAGCACTGGTTCCACGCCCTCAACGATCGCCGGGCCTGCGAGCTGCTGGAGACCGAAACGGCCAAGCGGGCGGCGCTGATCGTGCTGGCGCTGATCTCGAAGGCCGAATTCGACTCGGACGAGCCGCACCGCGCCTATTTTTCCAAGATTCGCGATCTGTTCGGCGCGGAACCCATCTCCATTCCCAAGGATGTGGAAGAGCACAAGCGCCTCGCCCTCGCGTATCTGGTGGACTGACCCGCCCCGGGTCGTCTGAAGGCTCTATTCGCCCTGCCTCACCGTTCCAAGGGGTTCCGCGGGCACGGCAAGGCTGCCCGCGGCGAAGCCTCGTGGGGGATCGCCGCGTCCATCCCCTGCTGGCCACCTGCCGCCGTTATGCGGCGGAACAACAGCCGCCAGCCCAGCATCGGTTCCATTGTTCTGCGCGGTGCCCCGGGTCCCCCGTTGCGGGCGGCTCAAGTGCCCCGTCAACCGAATTGCGACCCGCAGCGCCCCGCCCAATCGCTCCGATTCCAGGGAACCCGGGACCCGCCAGTGTCGTCAAATAGGCAGACGCCCACACGGTTTTCGGGTATAAGACGGCTTCGTCAACCCTTCTCACAGGAGGCCCCATGGCACCGGAAGATCACGAGATTGGTCAAGCCCGCGGCGAGGAGCCGGAAGCGCCAAAGAGCAACATCATCCATCCCGCGCGGCCCCTGCACCGCAAGTACGTGCAGCCGATCCTGTATCTGGCCGAGCGCATGTCCGTCGCGGACGGCCAGCTCGCCGGCTCGGAACGCCGCACGATTGACCTGTTGGCGGAGCGCGCCAAGATCAAGGACTTCCGCAAGCAGAAGTGGTACCGGGACCTGAACGAGAAGGAAGCGTGCCGGCAGCTGGATATCGAGACCGCCCGCAATGGCGCCATGGTCGTCATGACGTTGGTGCTGAAGGTTGACGTCAAGAAACACCCCGGGGAGCACGCATTCTTCACCCGCATCCGAACCCAGTTGGGATCGCCCCACATCGTGGTTCCGGTGGACTTGGACGCGCACACCAAGCTGGCGATGGAATACGTAGGGGGCTGACGTCGTCCCCGCTTCACTCCAGCCACCGGACCGCGCGGCGGGCCAGTGCGCGCACTCCGGTTCGCCCGCCGGCGGACCCCAGGGGCGGCCCCGGCGGCCATCGCCTGCCGCTCCCACACCGCTCGACCTGGCCGCCACCTGTGCTATATGTGCCCCTGACGCAAGACCCGCGGCGCGCCCAGTGGGGGGGGGGCGAACCGCGCTCACCAGCCGCGAGGAGACTCATGAACGGAGACGCATGAACGGAGACCCATGAAAATCGTCGTGATGGGGGCCGGAGGCGTCGGCGGCTTCTATGGCGGACTGTTGGCCCAGGCCGGGGAACCGGTGACCTTCATCGCCCGCGGCGCCCATCTGAAGGCCCTGCGGGAGGCGGGCCTGCGGGTGGAGAGCCAGGCCATGGGCGACTTCCACCTTAAGACGGTATCCGCCACGGACGACCCCGCCCAGGCCGGAACGGCGGACCTGGTGCTGTTCGCCACCAAAGCCTATGACCTGGAGCGGGCGGCGGAAAGCCTCAAACCGGCGCTGGGCGCGGACACGCTGATCCTGCCGCTGCTGAACGGGATAGACAT
>Ga0315281_10008715_pt1 | contig 14162 bp, 19 predicted proteins | sample YL17G07_0_MG_FD_204540 | JGI IMG/M metagenome (GOLD analysis project Ga0315281, IMG submission 204540) | Sediment microbial communities from Yellowstone Lake, YNP, Wyoming, USA - YL17G07_0 | ecosystem: Environmental > Aquatic > Freshwater > Lake > Sediment | place: USA: Wyoming | collected...
CGGCGACGGGGTGAACGACGCGCCGGCGCTGAAACGCGCCGACATCGGCGTGGCCATGGGCAAGGGCGGCACCGACGTTGCGCGCGAAGCCGCAGCACTGGTGCTGATGGACGACAATTTCGCCACCATCGTGCATGCCGTGCGCGAAGGGCGGCGCATCTTCGACAACATCCGCAAGTTCATCAAATACACCATGACCAGCAACGCCGGCGAGGTGTGGACCATCTTCCTGGCACCGTTGGTCGGGCTGCCCATTCCGCTGCTGCCCATCCACATCCTGTGGATCAACCTGGTCACCGACGGCCTCCCCGGCCTTGCGCTGACCGCCGAGCCGGGCGAGAAGGGCATCATGCGCCGCCCGCCGCGCCCGCCCCGCGAAAGCATCTTCGCGCATGGCATGTGGCAGCACATGGTGTGGGTGGGGCTGCTCATGGGCGGCGTGTCGCTGGTCACCCAAGCCTGGGCCTACCACACCGGTTCGGCGCACTGGCAGACCATGGTGTTCACCGTGCTGTGCCTGTCGCAGATGGGGCATGTGCTGGCGATCCGCTCGGAGCGCGAATCGCTGTTCAGCATCGGCATTTTCTCCAACCTCTGGCTGCTGGGGGCCGTGGCGCTCACCTTTGCGCTGCAGATGGCCACCGTCTACGCGCCTTTGCTGCAGCCGATTTTCAAGACCGAAGCGCTCAGCGCGGGCGAGCTGGCGCTGTGCATCGCACTGTCCAGTGTGGTGTTTTTCGCCGTGGAGATCGAGAAATGGCTGGTGCGCAGGGGCCGGCTGTACCGTGAGGATGCGGTAAAATAAGCCCATGCTGATCGACACCCACTGCCATCTGGATGCCGCCGAATTCGACCCCGACCGCGATGCTGTGTACGCGCGCAGCCGCGCAGCAGGTGTGGCAGCCATCGTCGTTCCGGCGGTGGAATTCGCCAACTTCGATGCCGTGCGGCAGGCGTGCGTTGATTACCCTGGGTGCTTTGCGGCGCTGGGCATGCACCCCATGTACATCGACCGGCACCGGCCGGAGCACCTGGCGGCGCTGCGCGTGGCAATCGAAAAGCAGCGTCCGGTGGCGGTGGGGGAGATCGGGCTGGATTTTTTTGTGCCCGATCTTGATCCGGCGACCCAGGAATATTACTTCGTCGAGCAACTCAAGGTCGCCCGGGAGTTCGACCTGCCGGTGCTGCTGCACATCCGCCGCGCCAACGACCAGGTGCTGAAGCAGTTGCGCCGCTACAAGGTTATGGGCGGCATCGCCCACGCCTTCAACGGCAGCCGGCAACAGGCGGAGGAGTTTCTCAAGTTGAATTTCAAGCTGGGCTTCGGCGGCGCCATGACCTACACCCGCGCGCTCAACCTGCGCCGGCTGGCGGTGGACTTGCCGCTGGACGCCATCGTGCTGGAAACCGATGCCCCTGATCTGCCTCCCGTGTCCATCCACAGGCAGCGCAACAGCCCGGAATATCTGCCGGAAATTGCACAAGCCCTGGCGGATTTGCGCGGAATGGAAGTCGACGACGTGGCCGCTGCGACAACCCGTAACGCAGAAACACTGCTGGGACTGCGGAACGTTGCCAAAACCGCGTAAAATGGCGGCATGAACCCTATCCCTCCGCAATTCGAGCGCACCCACATCCTGATCGGCGATGCGGGCCTGGAGAAACTGGCAGGCAAGCACGTGTTCGTCGCGGGCCTGGGCGGGGTCGGTTCGTATTGCGCGGAAGCGCTGGCGCGCGCAGGTATCGGGCGGCTGACGCTGGTGGACCACGACAAGGTGGCCGCCAGTAACATCAACCGCCAGCTGCCGGCGCTCCTCTCCACTGTGGGACAGTCCAAGGCGGACCTCATGGCGGCACGCATCCGCGACATCAATCCGGCCTGCGAAGTGGTAATACACCGGGCTTTCCTCACGCCTGAAAACGTGCACGACCACGTGCCGGCGGATGCCGACTACGTGATCGATGCCATCGATTCCCTGGCATGCAAGGTGGCGCTGGTGGTGAGCAGTTATCAGCGCGGGCTGCGCGTGGCGTCCAGCATGGGGGCGGGCAACAAGCTCGACCCCTCGCGCATCCGCCTGGTGGACATCAGCAAGACCATGATGTGTCCGCTGGCGCGCGTCATGCGCAAGCGCTTGCAGCGCCACGGAGTGCGCAAGGGGATACTGGCGGTGTTTTCCGACGAACCTTCCAGCGCGCCGCTGCCGCCGCAGGCGGTGGACGGCCCCGGACGCGCACGCGCCGTCAACGGCACCATCAGCTACATGCCGCCGCTATTCGGGTTGATGCTGGCGGGGGAAGTGATCAGGCAGTTGCTGGAGGCATAGGATTATTGGGCTGCCTGCTCCGCCTGTTTCTGCTCCTGATCGTGCTGTTGCAGCGTTTGTTCCACGCCGCGGGCCTTGTCCAGTGCTTTCCGCTGTTCCTGGAAAAGCGCGGTGCCGGACTCCTGGCTGGTCTGCGGCAGCGGCGGTTTGTTGGGCTTTTCCTCGCAGGCCGCAATGGCGACGGAGGCAAGCAGCAAGGCGGCGGTTGCGCGTGGGATCATACGAATTCCTCTGCTGTGGTGAAGTAGTCGAGTCAGTATAGCCAACATCGCGTCTGTCGGGAGCCCGCCCAGCTTCATTGAGCGGAAGCAGCATGCAGGCCGGGCCATTTGCAGTAGACTCGGCTTTTGGTCGTGCTTCAACGCTGGCGGAGGCTTCGATGCAGGGGGTGCGGGTGCTAAAGTTATTGTCCCGGTGGCCGATAATCCACTGCGGATGCCATAAAACGCGGGCGGGGTCCGCTTGTCCGGCGATGCAACGGCAGTTTCTGGTGCTGCAATGGCTCTATCCTAAAACATTTCCCAAGTTGGGGGTTATCGTATGTCCAAAGTCATCGTTGCTCTCCTGTTGCTGTTCAACGCGGTTGCCTGGCCGGCCCTCGCTGCGGCGGAAAGCCTGCTGCTCAGCGTCAGCACGGACAGCGCGGAAGAAACCAGCCGCTTGGACTCGCAGGAGGTTTACCAGGCGTTTGCGAATTACCTGAGCGCTGCGACCGGCGCATCTGTCAAGCTGGTGGTCGGGCAGAATGCCACGACCGCGCTGCAGCGCACCCGTACCGGCTACTATGCGATCCTGCTCGGGCCGGCGCACGTCATCGGCAGCGCCTTGAGGCACGGCTATGAACCGCTGGCGAAGTTTCCCGGCAGCAACAAGACAGTGTTCGTCGCGATGAAGGCCAGCAACATCCAGAAGCTCGAACAGGCAAGGGGAAAGCGTCTCGGCTTGCCGAGCGCGGATTCCCTGCCTACCTACCTGGCCAAGGGCGAAATGAACGCCGCGGGCATCCAGCTCAAGTCCTACTTCAAGAGCGTGACCTATTCCCGTTATCAGGATTCCGCGCTGTTCGCGCTCGGCATCAACCAGCAGGACGTGGTGGCGGTCGACGAAGAAGTCGCGAAGAAATGGCTGGCGAAAAATCCCGGGGTGATCGTCCAGGAAACCCAGGCCGTGCCCAGCCTCAGCGTGGCGGTGAACAGCAAGACGGTTTCCAGGACGCAGCAGGATAAAATCCGCGCTGCTCTCTTGCAGCTCCAGTCCTCCCCGCAGGCCGGGCTGCTGCACCGGCTGAAGGCCAGCAGGTTCGAGCCCGCCAGCCGCGACGACTTCCAGTACGTGTCCACTCTCGGCTATTTCACGCCGAAGCTTCTGCCGGGCGCCAGCGTGATCAACGCGGACCAGGCCAAGGAGCTGATGGACAAGGGAGTGCCGCTGTTCGATACGCGCGTGGAGCATGAATACAAGGAAAGCCACATCAAGGGCGCGGTCAATATTCCCTACAAGGAAAACAGCGCGAAAGAAGTGGATTTCGATGACACCCTGGATGCCTTCGCCATGGACCGGCTGCCCAAAGACAAGAGCGGTCCCGTCATTTTCGCCTGCAACGGCGCGGAATGCTGGAAGAGCTACAAGAGCGCAAAGCTGGCGCTCAAGAACAAGTACACCAAGGTGTACTGGTATCGCGGCGGCTATCCGGAATGGAAGGCCCGCGGCTACCCCGTGGAATAATCCCGATACGGCCGCGGGCGTTGTGAAGGCGCCTGCGGGCGGGCATAATGAGGCTTTGTCAGAGAGCAACGGGGAGTCGACATGGCATCAAGTGAAAGCCAAAGGGAATCGGGCGGGATCAGCCTGACGCAGTTTTTGAGCCACCAGCACCTGTGCTCTTCGCTGACCGTGGCCGAAGTGGACACCCTGCTGGATTACTTGACCCTGTTGGAGTTCAAGAAAGGCGACATTCTCACCGACATCGGCGATGTCGGCGACGATCTGTATTTCGTGGTCAAGGGCGAGATTGCCCTGACTTTCGACGACGGCCAGCGGGAAAATGAAATCGTCCGCGCCGGCGCCGGCGAAATGCTCGGCAGCATGTCCTTCTTCGACAAGCAGCCGCGTTCCGTGCGCCTGGTGGCGAAGGCGCCCGAAACCGAAGTGCTGAAGCTTTCCCGCGCCATGTACAAGCGCATGAAGGTCGAGCACCCCTATATCGCCATCAACATCGTCGAGCAGGCCATCGTCAGCCTGGATCATCTGTTCCGCCGCGTCAGCAGCGACTTTGCGCAGTTCTCGCACTACTTGTACGGCCCCGGAAGATAACCGCCTTAACCGCCCAGTCCCTGCTGCTTGAGAAATTTGTGCAGTATCTGCAAGCGCATGATGGGGTCGTTCATTTCCAGCATGCTTTGCCTGGCTGAAACCTTGAGCGGCAGCACCTCCGCCAGGCGGTAGCCGACCCAAACCGCATCGTCGTATTGCAACGGCGATGCAAACTTGTCCGCCCCCACCTTGTCCACAATCTGCCGCAGCACCCTGACGCAAGGTTGCAGCGATTGCGGCACCGCTTGTGGCGCTTCCGCCGAGACCATGGTCACCGTGGCCACCACCAGTCCACTATCTTCGACCCTCTGCTGCTGGATCGCGAAGCGCTGCACGCCCACGGTTTCCAGGTTCAATATGCCGGGCTGCGGCATGTCCCGGTTGGCGATGCGGGCCAGGCAGCCGACTTCTTCCGGGATTGCGGCAGCACCTGCCTCCCCGCCTTCCTTGATCAGGCACACGCCAAACGGTGCACCGTCACGCAGGCAGTTCCTGGCCATGTCCATGTAGCGCTGCTCGAACACCCGCAGCGGCAGCAGCCCTCCGGGAAACAGCACAGTATTCAGTGGAAAGATGGGGATTTCAAGGGTCTTGGCGCTACCGTCGCGGTCGAACAACAGTGGCAATTTGCGGCGCAGCCAGGTGTTGATTTCGGTCATGTGCGTTCTTGTTTGCCCCAGCGTGGCATCAGTTCGTGCGCAATGCCGAGATGGTCCAGGATGCGCGCCACGACGAAGTCGACGATGTCCGAAACGCTCTGCGGATGATGGTAGAAGCCCGGGTTGGGGGGCAGGATGACGACGCCCAGGCGCGCGAGTTTAAGCATGTTTTCCAGGTGGATGGCTGAAAACGGCGTCTCGCGCGGCACCAGGATGAGTTTGCGGCCCTCCTTCAGCATCACGTCCGCGGCGCGCTCGATCAGGTTGTCGGACAAGCCCTGGGCGATGCCGGCGAGAGTGCCCATGGTGCAGGGGCAGACCACCATGGCGTCGGCCGGGTTGGAGCCCGAGGCGACCGGCGCAAACCACTCCTCGCGGCCGAACACGCGCAGCTGCTGCGGCGGCGTGCCGAACTGTTCGCTGAGCAGGGCCGCCGCCTCGCCGGTGCGTGAAGGCAGCGCCATGCCCATTTCCTGCTGCGCGACGATTTGCGCCGCCTGCGAGTAGAGCAGATAAACCGGCCGGCCGCTTTTCAGCAAACACTCCAGCAGGCGCATGCCGTAGGGCATTCCCGATGCGCCGGTGAAGGCGAGGGTGATGGTCTGGGGTCGGTCCATGTGTCGAAGGCTCAAGGTGTGCGGATATTGTAGGGTAGCGCGGGCTGCCGCCTCAAATTTTTCTGCGGCGGTTAGGGCCTGGTCTCGGGAGGTGGCTCGGGTGTCGCAGAACCGCTGCCGGGTGCGGGCTGCACTGCTTGATCTGGCGGTTTTGGCGCAGCCTCGCCCTGTTTCTTCCATACCTCGGGGCACAGCCGCTTTTCCAATAGATCGCCCAAGGTGTCGGGAATGATGGGGCTGGGTTCACCCTCCTGGCTGGCGACGTATTCGATGACGCTGCCGTCGGCGGCATAGTAGAGATGGCTGATCAGCTTCAGCGTGTGCTCGGCGCAGTTGATGCGCTCGCGCAGCAGGCCGCTGGCGGCGGTCGCACCCTGCACGGTTTGCGGCGTGTGGAACACGATCTTGCGCCAGTAGCTGATTTCGTTGCCGCTCACCACCAGTTTGGAACGGTCGAGATAGTGCTGGTCGCCGCCAGGCACGCCGCGCAGGCTGCTCCAGTCCGCGGCAGCAGCCGCCGCCGGGGCGAGCAGCAGCGCGCAGAGCCATAGCCTCGTCATTTGGCGGCGCTGGGGGCCAGTCCGGCCACATCGCCGGCCTGCAGTTTGGCGACGATGAGGCCGTTCACCGTGCCGAACAGCAGCGCGGCCGCGGCGAACACCGGCACCAGGTAGAGCAGGCCGGTGTGGGGAATCAGCCACAGGTAGACGATGGTGAGTTGGCCGGCGATGTGCGCGAAAGACGACAGGATGCTGAAGCTGACCGCGCCGAACAAGGAGGCCGGCAGCCAGCGGGCGAGTGCCAGCGCGGCAAGGCTCGCAGCCGCGCCACCAAGGCTGAGCGCGAAGGACGGCGACAGGAAGGTGCCCAGAATCAGGCTGCCCGCCACCACCCTGAGGAGCGACACCCATACCGCGGCGCGCAGGCCGTGGCGCTGCAGCACCAGCAGGGTGACGATGTTGGCGAGGCCCGGCTTGACGCCGGGCAGGGGAGAGGGAATGACCGCCTCGGCCAGCGACAGGCCGATGGCGAAGGCGGCCATTCTGGCGATGCGATGATCTTCGGCCGTGGCCAGAAGTTCGACTGCAACGCTCGACGGGTCAGTAGTTGAGCGAGTCATACAGTTTTTTGGCGCCGGCAATTTCGACGCTGACCTGGTTGGGCAGGCAGATCGCCACCTCGCCCGCGCGGCTCAGCCAGCCCTGCTTGACGCAATACTGCCGGGGGCTGGGGTCGGACGCCACGCGCACGCGCTGCTGGTGGATTTTGATGAGGCTCACGCCCAGAGGGCCCTGGACTGCGATCGACTGGTCGCGCAGCAAACTGGTTTCGGTCACGATCCTGCCGCCACTGCGCACGATCACGCGTTCCGCGGCGCCGCCGCCCCACAGCGCGGCGAACAGCCAGGCAACCGCAACGGTGCCGACGCCGAGCAGCAGCCAGTCGCCCGGTTTGACCCGATCCCAGGGTATGTCCAGGTTATTCATTGACGAGCCCCAAGGCGCTCATGCCAGTTCGCGGTGGCGCACCAGCACTTGCTTGCCTGCGCGGAAGTGTTCCGCGAGCTTTTCCACCATGTAGACCGAGCGATGCTGGCCGCCGGTGCAGCCCAAGGCGACGGTAAGATAGTTGCGGTTGTCGCGGATGAAGCAGGGCAGCCATTTTTCGACGAAAACACGGATGTCCGTCAGCATCGTGGCGACGTTGGGTTCGGCTTCGAGAAAGGCGACCACGGGGGCGTCGCGACCGGTGAAGGGGCGTAGCGCAGGATCATAGTGCGGGTTGGGCAGGCAGCGCACGTCGAACACCATGTCGGCGTCGAGCGGGATGCCGTGCTTGAAGCCGAATGACTCGAACAGCACGATCAGCCCGGGGCCGTCCTGCGAGACGAAATCCTTGATCCAGGCGCGCAGGGTATTGGGGCTGAGCTCGCTGGTATCGATGCGCTGCGCGATGTCCCCCACCTGCTCCAGCATGTCCCGTTCCAGCGCGATGCATTCGGACAGGGAGCGGTTTCCGGTGCTCAGGGGGTGGCGCCGGCGCGTCTCGCTGAAGCGCCTGACCAGGGTTTCCGGCTTGGCTTCGAGGAACAGCACGCGCAGATCGACGCCCTGAGCCTTCAGTTCGGTAATGTAGAGGGGCAGTTGCGGCAGCGTCTCGCCGCTGCGCACGTCGATGCTGACGGCCACCTGGGTGTAGCCCGCCTGCTGCAGGAAACGCACCAGCTCCGGCATGAGCTTGGCCGGCATGTTGTCGATGCAGTAATAGCCGGAGTCTTCCAGCACATTGAGCGCGATGCTTTTGCCGGAGCCGGAAAGGCCGCTGATCAGGATGAGTTGCATGGGGTTTGGAGCACGTGCGATATACGGAAAGGGCAGTATATCAGCCCTTGCCGGGCGCGTGGTCAAGCTTGCTTGTTGTCGAGGATCTGCTGCTGCTGGCGCTCGATGAACTGCTGTGCGCTGTTGATGCCGCGCATGTGCAGGATGTGGTTGCGTGCCGCGACTTCCACCAGCACCGCGAGGTTGCGTCCGGCGGTGACCGGGATGCGTACCTTGGGGATATCCACGCCGAGTATGGATTCGGTGGAGGCGTGCATGTCGAGCCGGCCTTCCCCGAGTTCGGCAAGGTTGGCCGGTTTTTTCAGGTGCACGATCAGCCTCAGGTTCTTTTTCGTCTTGACCGCGGTCTCGCCGAACAGGGTGCGGATGTTCAGGATGCCGAGGCCGCGCACTTCCAGGAAATCCTGCAGCAGGGTGGGGCAGCGGCCTTCCAGGGTGTCCGGCGCGACGTGGTGCAGTTCCACCACATCGTCCGCGATCAAACGGTGGCCGCGGGTGATGAGCTCCAGGGCCAGCTCGCTCTTGCCGATGGCGCTGCTGCCGGTGAGCAGCACGCCCATCCCCAGGACTTCCAGCAATACACCGTGCATGGTCGTCGATTCGGCCAGGGCCTGCGTCAGGTAATGCCCCAGCACCAGCATCAGCTGGGGACTCTCCTGCCTGGTAGTGAACAGCGGCGTCTGGCTGCGGTCGGAGGCTTCCAGCAGCAGTTGCGGCACGGCTTCGCCGTTGGCCACGATGATGGCCGCAAGCTCCGTGGCGAAGAGATTCTCCACGGATTTTTCCAGCGCGACACTATCCAGACTGCGCAAATAGTCCATCTCGGCGCAGCCCAGCACCTGCACGCGGTTTGGGTGGACGAAGTTGAGATGGCCGATCAGCGCCAGGGTGGGTTTCTGCACGGTTTCGCTGGTGAGCAGCTTGGTGCCGCCGGCGTGTCCGGAAACCCAGGTCAGCCCCAGGTTTTCGGCGGTCTCGTCAAACAGTTGCTGGACGCTAATCTGCGACATCGGGAGGGCTTCCGGTGATCAGCTGGTAGGCCTGTGCGGGGTCGCTGGTGGTGAGCAGTTGCTGGCGCAGCGACTTGTCGCTGAAAAGCTGCGCGAGTTCGCCGAGGATCTGCAGGTGCAGGTCGGTGGCGTGTGCCGGCACCAGCAGCACGAACAGCAGGTTGACCGGTGCGCCGTCGGGCGCGTCGAAGGGGATGGCGGTTTTCAGCCGCAGCAGCGCCCCGGTTGCCTCCTTGAGCCCCTTGATGCGGCCGTGCGGGATGGCGATGCCCTGGCCCAGCCCGGTGGAGCCCAGTTTCTCGCGCGCCAGCAGGCTTTCGATTACGGCGCCGTGCGCCAGGTTCCGGGTTTGCTCGAACAATGCGGCAGCCTGTTCGAACACCAGCTTCTTGCTGCCTGCATCCAGGTCAAGCGCGATGTTCGACAGGGGCAGCAGTGTGGCGATAAGGTTCATGGTCGGGGGAGGGCTGGGGCGGGCCGGCTGGTGATGATGGATGTTCGCGCGCGGCGGCCGGGGCTGGAGCGCCCGGCCGCCCTGCCGCTGTCACTCGGGCGATTCGACCGCCTGGTGCTTGAGGGCGCCACCGCTCTGGTGGACATCGCCGTTCTTTTCCTTGTGCTTGAGTATCTGCCGGTCGAGCTTGTCGGCCAAGCTGTCGATCGCAGCATACATGTCGCCGTCCTCGGACTGCACGAAAATGTCCTTGCCGCGCATGTGCACGTTGGCTTCGATTTTCTGCTTCAATTTTTCCACCGTGAGAATCACGTTGACGTCGATTACGTGGTCGAAGTGGCGGGTGATCCTGTCGAGCTTGGCGCTGACATAATCGCGGATTGCAGGAGTGACTTCAAGGTGATGACCGGTAATGTTTACGTTCATTTGCTGCTCCTTGTTGTTAAAGCGACTTGCGAAGGTTGACGGGCGGGATCTGCATGGACTCCCGGTATTTTGCGATGGTGCGGCGGGCGACGACGATACCCTGTTGCCCCAGCACTTCCGCTATCTGGCTGTCCGACAGGGGTTTTTTGGTGTTTTCCGCACCCACCAGCTGCTTGATGAGGGCGCGGATGGCGGTCGCCGAGCAGGCGCCGCCGGCGTCGGTGGTGACGTGGCTGCCGAAGAAGTATTTCAGTTCAAAGATGCCGCGCGGGGTGAACATGTATTTTTGCGTGGTGACGCGCGACACGGTGGATTCGTGCAAGCCGACCGCATCGGCGATCTCGCGCAGCACCAGCGGCCGCATGGCGACCTCGCCGTGTTCGAAAAAGTGTTTCTGGCGGTCGACGATGGCCTGCGACACGCGCAGGATGGTGTCGAAGCGCTGCTGTACGTTCTTGATCAGCCACTTGGCCTCCTGCAACTGGCCGGAGAGCTGCTGGCTGGAACTGTCGCGGTTGCGGCTGAGGATGTCCGCATACATGCGGTTGATGCGCAGCCTGGGCATGGCGTCGGGGTTGAGGGCGGCGATCCACATGCCCTTGACCTTCTTCACGATGACGTCGGTCACCACGTAGCGCGTTTCCTGGGTGGAATACTCGGCGCCGGGGCGGGGATTGAGGTGGGTGATGAGGCTTTGCACCGCGCGCAGCGCCGTGTCGTCGCAATGCAGCGCTTTTTTCAGTCTGACATAGTCGCGTGCGGCCAAGGCTTCCAGGTATTGTTTGGCGGTGAGCAGCGCCTCCTCGCGGTAGGGCGTGTCGGCGGGCATGGCCTCCAGTTGCAGGGTCAGGCATTCGGACAGGCTGCGTGCGCCGACACCGCGGGGATCGAGGTTCTGCAACTGTTTGAGGGCAATTTGCAGGTCCACCGGCTCGATCTCCAGTTCTTCCGGAAGCAGGCTGGCGAGCTCGTCCAGATCCTGGGTGAGATAGCCGGCTTCATCCAGGGCGTCGATCAGCAGCGCAACGATGCGCTTGTCGCGTTCCACCATCTGCGTCAGGCTCAGTTGCCACAGCAGGTACTGGCGCAGCGTGGTGGCCTCGGCGGCGACCTGGGGGTATTCCTGCGCTTCGTCGCCATCGCTGCTGCTGCCGCTGGAGGATGTGCCGCCTTCGTCGCCCCAGGTCGTTTCGGGGAAATCGTCCGCGGCGGTGGCGTATTCGCCTTCGGCGGCCGGTTCCTGGCTGCCTTCCTCGCGCGGCGCTTCTCCTTCGGCACTGGCGTGTTCGCGGTCGTTGACCGGCATGCTGTCTTGGCCCCCGCCATCGATGCGCTCCAGCAGCGGGTTCTCCTGCAGCATGTGTTCCAGTTCCTGGTTGAGTTCCAGGGTGGACAATTGGAGCAGGCGGATGGATTGCTGTAATTGCGGGGTGAGAGTGAGGTGTTGTGAGAGCTTGAGTTGTAGGCTGTGTTTCATATTTAGGAACTACGGACCGAGGCCGGATTTCTGAACCCCCATCCTGAATTAAAGCCGGAAGTGCTCTCCCAGATATACTTTGCGCACGTTTTCATTATAAACGATTTCATCGGGTTTGCCGCTCGCCAGCACGGTTCCCTCGTTGATGATGTAGGCGCGGTCGCATATGCCCAGCGTTTCGCGCACGTTGTGGTCGGTGATGAGCACGCCGATGTCGCGGTCGGTAAGAAAGCGGATGATTTTCTGGATGTCCAGCACTGCAATGGGGTCGATGCCGGCAAACGGTTCGTCGAGCAGGATGAAGCGCGGCTGGCTGGCCAGGGCGCGGGCGATCTCGACGCGACGGCGTTCGCCGCCCGACAGGCTGGCCGCGGGGATGTCGCGCAGGTGCCCGATGTGCAGGTCGTGCAGCAAATTGTCCAACTGCTGCTCCAGGTCTTGCGCGGACAGGTTCTGCAACTCCAGGATGGCCTGGACGTTCTGCGCCACGGTGAGGCGGCGGAAGATGGAGGCTTCCTGGGGCAGGTAGCTCAAGCCCAGCCGGGCGCGGCGGTGGATCGGCATGCGGCTCAGGTCCTGCCCGTCGAGCAGGATGCTGCCGCCGTCCAGGGGGACCAGCCCCACCATCATGTAGAAGCAGGTGGTCTTGCCGGCGCCGTTGGGCCCGAGCAGGCCCACCACCTCGCCGCTTTGCACTTCGAGCGACACGTCCTTGACCACGGTGCGCGACTTGTAGCGCTTTTTGACGCTTTGTGCCTTGAGTTCGCTCATGCTGCTCAGTCGCGCGGGGTGTCGATGGTGCCCGAAGGCTGTAGCGGCACGCCCGGGAGCGCGGCTGCCGGCTTCTTCTTCGGCTGGATCACCGCGCGCACGCGGCCGCTGCCTGCGGCAGCGCTGTCCTTGGGTCCGCCGACAACCTCGAAGAACTCGGTCTTGCCATCGTAGGCAATGTAGCTGCCGCGCACCTCGTCGTCGTTGCGCTTGATGCGTGCATTGGTGAACAGCTGCAGCTTGTCCGTGTTGCCGTCGTATTCGATGCGGCCGGCGTAGCCTTCGACGAACTCGTCCAGCCCCTCGCGCTTCTGGCGGAAGCTGGCGGGGTTGCCGTAAGCGGTGCTGGACTGGAATCCCTGCGCGTCCTCCCTGACCACCAGCTTGTCGCCGCGGATGGCGAGCGTGCCCTGGGTGAGGATGACGTTGCCCTGGTAGATGCTGACCTGCCTGGCGTCGTCGACGGTCATGCTGTCCGCCGCCAGGTTGACCGGCTGATCGCGGTCCGCCTTCTCGGCAAAACTGTTGCCCGCCGTGGCCAGCAGCATGCAGGCGAACACCAGGCGCAGGTTAACGTTTGGCTTTTTCATAGTGCGCCTTGACCCGCGAAAAAAGTTTGATGATACGTGCCCTGGTGTCCAATTCCAAACCAACCGCGGTCATGTGGCTGCGGTCATTTCTGATGGTGACGGGTTTGTCGGTCCTGGCGACGTCCTTGTCCGGAATCACGTGCAGGTATTCGGTGTTGACGGTCATGCGGCTGGCCGCGCCGTAAGCTTCGCGTATCACCTCCACGTTGCCGCGGAAGTATATGTCCTTGCCGTCGCGCGAAACCAGTCCCGAATCAGCAAGGATATGGAGGGGGGCGGCCTGCTTTTCAACCCGCGTGAAATGCGGCCGCTCCAGGTGCGTGCTGTCGTCGTCCGGGTAATGCACCATCCTGCTGGCGGCCAGCACGTAGCGGGGCGTGCCGTCGGCGCCCAGGCGCGTTGCGTTGAAATTCTCCACGGTGTAGTCGGGGTCGTGGCGGGTGCTGCCGTCGCGCTTCGGGGCGGCGGGCTGCACCGCGCGGTCGAGCCACAGGCTGAGCGCGGCCAGCAGCAGCATGAGTCCGAGCGGGAACAGTAGCGCGCTGCGTTCCTTCATCCCAGATACTGTGCCATCTGCGCCTCGAACGTCTGCTGGGCATGCATGATGGCTTCGCATACCTCGCGCACCGCGCCGCGGCCGCCGCCCAGTGTAGTGACGTAGTGGGCGTGCTGCTTGACCAGAGCCGGGGCTTGCGGCACGGTCAGCGCCAGCCCGCAGCGGCGCATCGGCGGCAGGTCGACCACGTCGTCACCCATGAAAGCGGTGGCGGCGGGATCCAGGCGCATTTCCGCCAGCAGTTGCAAATAGGCTGCGAGCTTGTCCTCGACGCCCTGATAGAGCCGGGCGATGCCCAGATTGGCGGCGCGCATTTCAACCACACGGGAAGTCCTGCCGGTGATGATGGCGAGCTCGACGCCGCTGCGCATCAGCATTTTCATGCCGTGGCCGTCCAAGGAATTGAAGGCCTTGGTTTCCTGCCCGTCGTCGCTGAGGTAAAGACGCCCGTCGGTCATCACGCCGTCGACGTCGAAAATGACCAGCTTGACGGGTTTGGCGCGTTCGATGAATTCTTCCATTAATCGGAGTCCTGAGTGCTAAAAGGCAGTGCTGAGTGCTGAGTGCTGAGTGCTGAGTGCTGAGTGCTGAGTGCTGAGTGCTGAGTGTAAGGCCACTCG
>Ga0315281_10008717_pt1 | contig 14159 bp, 13 predicted proteins | sample YL17G07_0_MG_FD_204540 | JGI IMG/M metagenome (GOLD analysis project Ga0315281, IMG submission 204540) | Sediment microbial communities from Yellowstone Lake, YNP, Wyoming, USA - YL17G07_0 | ecosystem: Environmental > Aquatic > Freshwater > Lake > Sediment | place: USA: Wyoming | collected...
TTCAGCTATTCGATGGTAGGCTTTCGTGATTGCAGTATCATATTTGTGGACGTGAGTCATTGCGGCTTCCACCATTACCCATCGTAGCCATCTGCTTCCTTCCTTGGTTATGCTTCCATGTCTGACAATGCCTCCGCTGGCATGTGTAGACGGAACGAGACCACCGTAGTTGCATAGCCTGTCGCCGTCGCTGAACCTGTTAATGTCGCCGATCTCGCTCTTCACCAGTAGAGTAAGAGTGCGTTGCCTTTTCCAATTACTTGGATGGGTAACACGCACCCTCCTCTCCGAACCCGGCGTGATACTTTCGCATCACCGGGCTCTCCCTCCAAGAGTCTTACTCTCTATACTTAGACAGAGCCTAGACAGAGTGTCTAACGTGGAATTTTCTTATGGCAGCGGGCACATAGCGTCATCAAGTTTTCAACCCTGTGTACCCATTCTGGGTTGAAGACCTTACCTACGGGAACAGGTTCAATATGATGGGCAACCAATCCAACCCGTTCAGAGCATTTCTTACAATGCCACCCATCTCGCTCGAACGCCTTAATGCGATTGATGAGATAGGTCTCATCGTATTCATACGCGATCGGGTGGACTTCTCGCTCATCTATCAGGGGTTGATCTTCTTCATCAATACAGGTCACATGACTTCCTGTTAGATACGGGTTCTCAATGTGCCTGTATCGGAAGATGGCACGACCATTCGTTGAGGTTTGCATACTTGGCAGCGAACTCATCTTGAACAGTTCTATCCGAGTTTTATCTCGAATATGAACTATTCTTCCGTTCTGTCTTGTCTGCACCAAAGTTTCTGTAACGTTCGTGTTTCCCTTTCTGGCATACCATGATCGATACAAATTATCGATCACGTAGTCTCCGAAGAGAAATTGCTGTTTAGCATTGACTGCTTTGTAATAATTCGCCCAGCCTCTGAGGACGCGGTTTAGAGCCGCAATCTTCATGGCGGGGTCGTCGGCGTCTGCTTGCTTACCCAACATTCTCTGTAGCTTGGTTACTAACCTCACTACATTCCTGTGGGTAGGACGTATTCGTACACAGCCGAAGTGCCCCCGAATTCGTTTCTGCTGGATTTGGAATCCAAGAAAATTGAATCCTTCTTCCAGCGGAACTACTCGGGTCTTTTCGTCCGTTAGATCCAGCTTTAGATATTTCTTGAAAAATTGCTTTGCGTCGTGTACAATGCTGATGGCTCCATCTCTATTGCCTTTGACAGCAAGGATGAAGTCATCAGCATATCTAAACAGTACACAGTTTACCAGTCCTTTCTGTATTCGTTGTTGTCTCTGACTTCCTGTCCATATTCCCCAACGTGCGAACCAATATCTGTCGAACTTGTTCAAATAAATGTTCGCCAATAGTGGAGAAAGGACTCCACCTTGCGGCGTACCTTTCTTCACCTTGGTTCGCTTGTTGCGCTCGACAATTGACGCTCGAAGGAAGCGCCATATTAGCCGCAAAATCCTTCTGTCTGCTATTCTTCGACGAATAGCTTTCATCAGGACTTTGTGGTCTATGTTGTCGAAGCAACCCCTGATATCTCCCTCGATTATCCAATCGTATTGACACTCTCTGTTCCCATATCGGTATACTGGCAATACGCATTCCAATGTGCTTCTTCCGGGTCTGAAGCCATTTGAGTTTGGTAGAAAATCCGCCTCGAAGATTGGTTCAAGAACCATCTTCAAAGTCATCTGCAAAACTCTATCTTTAATCGTTGGAATGCCTATTGGGCGTTCCTCGCCATTAGGCTTCGAAATATAAGCCCTCAATACTGGCGAGATTCGCACTTTGTTTGATCCATGTCGTAGCTCTTTCTGCAATTGCTCGATAAAGTCATCTCTGGCTGATGTTTCACGTAGTTTCGAGCCACGTGTTCCATCCACTCCCGGAGTTTCAGCACCAGAGTTATCAAGTACTGCTTCAAGAGCTGCGTTTAGCCATTCCCGCCTCCAGAGTATAGGATACAAACGCCGAAAGCGTTTGTCCTTCCTCGAGACGGCAGCAGCCGCAAGTCCACTCTGGAGTTCGAGAATGGCCTTACTCCCTTTCGGGGCCGTCTGTCGCCAGACGGGTGTTTGTACAGCCATATTCTCAAACCTCCCGATTCGTGGATCGCTCTGTCCTAGCTCTGTTGTTCGGATTCCAGACTCTCGGACTGGGGTCCTTCCCCATGGGGCACCCATTAAGTGCCTTATCGGGTACTATGACCCCTGCGAACCGATCTTGTCAAATCAGGCGAAGCGACCCTATCCTTCTTTAGTAATCGAAGGAAGGCAAGATCGGGTCTCACGTTCCATACGGAGCACTATTACGGACAGGTTTAGGCACCCACCGGTCATTGGGAGAACCGCACCACGTTGGGTGCTTCTCGTCTCCATTTCTGGAGAGGATTTGCCAACATTTCCGCTACTACAAATGTGGTGGTTCTCCATACCATGCGCACCCAGACACGTGTCATTGATTCTCACCGTGTCTGTTTCATCTCCCCGCAAAGGGCTGTTGGTTCTATTCCAGTGTTTTCGCATGGGCTACACGCTATCCGTTGTGGGTTTCTTATCGTTGCCTTGCCTGTCCTAAGAACGCCGCCTCGGACTCCTGGACTGAATCCTAATCGGCTGCCTCAGTCGGGGGCTAGCCCCAGCAGGTCCTTGCTCAAGAAGAAATGACCTGCCTAGCCCGACCGCTATTATCTCTGGGAGACCAAACCTTTCGGTTGCAGTCGCCCGACCCTACCAGTTCCACCAACTGACGGAACTATTCGGGTATTGCCCCATACAGCGGGAGCTGATTCAATCAGCTCTTTCGTGACGCGCGAAGCGCAGTATAGTATCCTACGCCTAGAATCGTCATCAACAGCTTGATGTCTTCATCGTCTTCAGCCAGCTCTCTGAGATGCTTAGAGACCCGTTTGATCTCATCATCTAGCGGCTTGATGACTGTGAGATATGATTCCACAGGCTCCAAGCTGAGACTGTGAAGCCATTCTACTCCTTTCTCAGCAAATAGACCATGGTCTGACGGTGGCTTGATTCCTTCATAGGTGAGGATATTTTTGATCTTGACGCGTAGTCTTACACGTTCTCTTACCATGAAGGCTCTTCGCCTAATCTTCTCCTGCAGGATAGCTGTCTCCGGATCGGGAATGTAGGCGGATGGTAACGCATCCAACCGTACCAGCTCTGCTATCGCTTTGGAGTCTGCGCGGTCGCTTTTGATCTTGGCTTCGGCTATCATCTTGGTCTTGACAGGATTAGCAAGCACCGTATCTATCCCATTGTCTTCAAGCATATCATGAATTCTCATCCACATGTTGCCAGTCGATTCAACTACAGCCCTTGCGTCGCCGTACCGCTTCACACGCATTATCAGACTCTCGATTCCGGCGCTATCATTGCTGAAAGATAACTCACTCAGTATCGCTCCATGCGTATCCTTAATTGATGCTCTGCAAATCTTCTTCCCCACATCTACTTCTACACTATTCATTCCATATTCTTCTCACAGTTGGCTTGCAGGTGGCAAACACCCGTACGCCTTCACAAGGCATTTGGAGAGCCACTCAGGATCCAGCTCAGTCACACCATCACCTTCAAAGGGTAGTAGGGTAACGAGCCTAGCCCAACAAGCAACCTAAGACGAACACAGGAAAAGAGATTTTCATCTCGTCACACCAAATACACATGCAAAAGCTAAAACTGCAATAGGCTCGCGCGCACTGTGTAAGCAATTGCGAAGGATTTGAGCGCAAGCGCTGACGCTGATCTAGTGCTTGTCGGGCTTGGGAAACGTGATCTTGCTGTGCCTTAGGCCGAGGTCTATGCACATCTCAGCGATCCGCACAGCCACCTTTGCCGGATTCACGAATGGCACCCCAAGCTCAGCCTCCAACCTCTTGTCCATATCCACGAACGCCATGCTCATGCAGCCGTAGGTGAATGCGTCCGCTCCTTCTTTCGCCATAGCCGCCTTCGCCTCTCGCAGAGTAGCCTTGAAGATGCCTTCAGGATCCCGGCGGACGTCGCGCACTCCCATTCCTATGGAGCGGGTTGAGACCCATCGCCCCAACCCGTGCGGCTGCTCATGTTCAAGAAGCATCTTCACAGGCCCGGGCCTGCCTGTGGTCAGAAGCGTGAACTTGTGGCAGACAAGTGAGCAGACGTGCCTTGCAGCTGTGCCCGGCCCTATCACAGGTATCGAGACAGCTTCACGAACCGCGAACAAACCAGGGTCCCCACCACAAGCAAGGACAGCTGCATCATATCCCTCCTCCTCTGCTTCCACAACCACCTTAACATCCTCAGCAAATGAAGACGCAAGCCCATATTCCGATTCAATCGCGATGAATTCTCCTGTGCCCTTGTATTCGCCCTTCCTCGATTCGATCGAGCCCTTGCCTCCATACATGTCCAACTGCGTTCCGGGTGAGGCTGCGGCCTGAAGGATCGCCTGCCTCCTCTTCATCTCAGGAGGTAGCGGCCCGTAACCTCCGGCTATGAAAGCTATCTTTCTCATACGCCTGTCCCACATTCCCCCATGGCCCAAGTAGTAGAAAACAGCTTTGGTTCGCGGAGGACTGGAGCAATGCTCAGTCTTTTATTCGCCTAGGAGTATTCTGGAACGATGAGAAATGGGACGAAACAAGAAATATGACGGGTACAAGGCGTTTCAATATCTGAAGCCGGGCTTCGACTACAAGGAGTTCAAGCTCTGCAAAGAGTTCAACAGAGTTCCACCATACTTTGTGCCGCTGTCTAAGAACGAGGAGGATCGCTTCGAGGATTTCGTAGAGAAGAATATTCTGATCTCGCTTCATGAGCATCCTGTGCTCTGGCCTGAGGACATGAGCGAAGCCATGGAGTTCCAGCACATGGGCCGAGACTTCATGGCGTATGAGGCGCTCAGCGTCAGCGGCCTCGACTGCGTCTTCGACAACCTCATGGACGGAACGGCCTTCATCACAAGCTACATGGGCTGGAAATGGAACGACATCATCCACGACTTGGGAGTACGCCTCAGCGACATCCACCACCAGCGAATGGCGGTTCCCTGCCTACGCGTCGAAGACATCAAGAACGCCCACGAGAACGGCAAGATCGCCTTGGTGCTCTGCGTCGAATCAGCCACGCCGGTCGAGAACGAGTTGGACAGGATTGATGTTCTGTACGGGTTGGGCGTTAGAAGCATGGGCATATGCTACAGTGAATCTAATATGCTTGGAGGAGGCATGAGCGAAACCGACCGGAAAGGCGGACTGACGGACTTCGGCTACGACGCCGTGAAGCGCATGAACAAGTTAGGTATGCTCATAGACGTAGGCCACACGAACGACAAGACGGCGCTGGACACGATTGAGGCCAGTGACAAGCCTATCTACAACAGCCACAGCGGCCCAGCCGCCATCGCCCTAGGCCACGTAACAGGCGACGAGGTCCTGCACGCCTTAGCCGAGAAGAACGGCATGATTGGTGTAGGCGGCGCTGGAAGAGGCCTCAGCACGGAGAAGAAACCTGTCGGCAGCATCGAGAGCTACATGGAATGCGTCGAATACTGCATAAAGCTCATGGGCATCGACCACGTCGGTTGCGGGCCAGACACTCTATACGGCGCACATCAAGCCCTCTACAAGTATTGGTACTCGTACCCCCTCGGCCACCACGCAAGGCCTGGACACAGGGAACGGGAAACAAGGCTTGTGCCGCCCGGTGTGGAGGATCCGGGATACGTCAAGGGCTTGGAGAACCCCAACGAGTTCGTCAACGTAGTGCGCTGGATGATCAAACACGGCTATTCAGGCCCAGAGATCGCGAAAGTTGTGGGGCAGAACGCCATCAAAATGCTTGAAGAGACGTGGTAGCCCCACCTCCACCTAACAGTTGCAGTATTGCAGCTCTATTTTCCGTCGACGTTCATTCCACGCCGCGGCGGATACTTCAACTCATGCCGAAGGTGAGACCAGTCCCTGTTCAGCTAGTCCACAGCCCGAGATCACTTGCTGGACGCCTCTCTTGGAAAGAGAGGTTTATGCGAAGCGAACCTTGACACAAGCTCCTTCTGCTTCGCGTGGCTCATGGGCTCGAAGCGCTCTGCCGCGTCAAGCATCATGGTCGCCAGTCTGATGAACTTGCGGCCGTCGCCACATTCTGAGAAAGGGTGAACCACAGTGCCTCGTCGATCTCTTTCGCTGTGTATGGAAAGGTTGATACCAAGTGTTGTAGGGCTTCTTTTCTCAGGCCAAGGCCCTTTGGCAATGGCCTTCATGGCTATGACGCCCATGTTCCTTTCTCTTGCCAGTTTGAGAGCGGGCTCGTAGTCGTTCAGTGGTTGCCTGTTCGCTCTGAGAACGCAGTTGACAGGGAGTAGGACCGTGTCGAAGTTGAATCTTTTCAGAGCCCTCATGACGTTGACGGGGTTGTGGCTGGTTATCCCCACATGCTTGACAAGGTTCTGCCTCTTCGCATCCAAAACCGCCTGCATCGCACCGTCCGGCCCGAGCGCTCAAGAGAAAGGCTTGCCCGTTATTGGTTCCAGGTGTCTTCGCAGGTTTTTCTGGCATCTTTTTGGCGACAACTCAGGACGCCGCGTTCTCTTGGCAGACGTCCGAGAACGTGTCTGTGAATTGGCTTCCCTACGCACTTGCTTTTGTGGCAGCGGTCTCATGGGCGCTTTACTCAAATCTGAGTCGTCGGTTGGCAGAGGAAACTGAAGGAGGAGGTGTACCCGTTTTCTTGATTGCTGCGGGACTAGCCTTAGCTGGCCTGAGAATGTTCTCCTCTGAGCGATCGGGTTGGACAGTCAAGTCGTTGCTGGAGCTCTTGTACATGAGCATTTTTCCTGCTATGTTTGGTTACACATTCTGGGATGAAGCGATGCGAAAAGGCAGAATCGTTCTCGTTGCCTCGCTTTAATACTTCACTCCATTGCTCTCAATGATCATCGCAGTTCTTTGTCTCGGAGTCGGGACAGGCTGGAACCTATGGCGGGATCTGTGCTTGTAGTCATTGGTGCAGCGATATGCAAGTTGTCAGTCGAAGAGGGTCCTCGGCAGTAGCAGGATTCTGTAGGACGTGCTCCAATCAGTAGGCGAAGAGCAAGTCGCCAAATGAGCATGAAAGTGAATACTGTTGGCCGAACCCACATTCTACTCTTTGACTCTATTCAGTTCGATCAATGCACCTGCCACCCAGGTGGGCGGCGGTGCGCTGTACATCTCCGTGGTATCCGTATATGTCAAATCGAGAATACGTCCTTCCAGCGGGCCCAAGAGATAACGAACTACCTGACCAGCATCACGACCATCACTCTTGGCGCTAACGCAGTGTTGATTGAATCCCCAGTAGTCGCCTTTGCGCAGCAGCTCCAATCCTTCATTGATGCGTCTCCTCGCAAGTCCAAGGCCACCTCTCTCAGGGTAGAGTGCCGTGTCAGGCGGATCTCCATATCCAATACCATGATGAAAAGGATCAGCAGTGGAGACAACGACGGCATCTTTCGATATCTCCTGCAACTCTCTAATCCTTGGCAAGATCTCTGGTTTGCCCCCTGCCAAGTATGGGTAACGGATGATCAGCTCTGGTACCTTGATGCCGCGTCGTCTGATTTCTTCATCCCAAAGGAATATGAAGTTCGAAAGCGAGAACTCGTTCTTCCAATTGTCTTGCCCACCCAGCCCTGGCCCCTGAATACCGCAATACTTCTCTTTGGTTACATCCGCACCATTCGCCACACGCACCCGAGCCTCTTGCAATTCAGGGGTCAACGCATGCAACACGCCGATCACCAAAAAGCGACCAGCGCCAGAGTCGAGACAAGCATGCACAGCAGCGGCTATCTGATGGCCACACTCCTTCAATCCTGCATGAGGAAAAATCACCGACCCCCCTGCCTTGAGTGTCGAACCTAGCTTCCATCGCCGGCCTCGATTCAGTATGTCGTCAATACCTTTCTGTCCTAGACGACGACGTTCCTCCGCAATAGATTCTCTCATGTATTGGTCTACGGGCTTTGCCCCGGTTGATGTTGTACTCTTCGCCATTATGGCTCTGCCTCTCGGAAGAGAAGATAAAAGCATTCAGATTGAAACGGTTGATTAGATGCTGAGATTGAAAGAAGGGAGATTGGGGCTAGCCGAGGCCTAGCCAAGTGAAGAGCAGGTACTGTGCTCTCTGTATGAAGATGGTCAGCCTAGTCATCACTGTTCCGCCGTAAGCTGCGCCGAAAGCCGCCATCATCCCGTACCTGCCGATCTTCGCCAGTACGCCAACAGTACCCTTGTGCTCCATCGAGAACAGGAAGTACGACACGGTGCATACGACTATCACTAGCGACAGTAAGGTGTTGACGAGATCGAGAGGTTGAAGCTTGGCGACTGGCACGATAGATGCTTTGACCTGGTCTATGAGTTGCGCGAACAGGTATCCTCTCACGGTTAGACCTGTTGCAGTACCGACTAGGACTGCGATCGAAAGGTTGCTCAGCCACGTCGTTCTCTTGGAGAACTTCGTGAAGATCAGCACGCCCAGTACTAGGCTGATGCCGGCTACAAGCAGCCCTTGGCCCTTGAAGAAAGGAGCGACTGACTGATCGTATACATAGTTCCAAGTCACAATGAAGAGGTATCCAGAGCTCAATCCGACCAGCACGTGTTCAGCGATCCTGTATAGCGGGTTGTCCTTGAAGATGATTGTGTAGGCAAATATTGTTAGGAGCGCTGCAATCCAGACGGACGGATCCATTGATATTGCCATATTCTCACTTTCCCTTTGGTTGATATTTCTTCACGAGAAACACGATGTTTCCGAAGACTATGAAGACTATGGTGACCAAGTGCCCTGCGGAAAGCGCATCCATGCTGCTCACGGCTGAAGAAGGAGCCCCTATTATGAGTTCAAGCTCGGCTGCGCCTCTTAGTCCCTGAAGCATTCCCTTGATTTGGCCGGAATTGTAGTACGGTATGTAGGTTGGAGCTGCAACTCCCAGAGCTCCGGCGATCAGAGGCATATTGTATGGGCTTACCCATTGCCTCAAATATTCCTCTACACCAGGCGTTCCGGCGGTGATGCATATTGCCAAGCTGAAGTCCTTGGCGTCTTTCACATTCTTAAGGACCGGGATGTCGGTGACCGGAGTGCCGAAGTAGTCGTTCTTGGCCGTATTCTTTAAGTCCTTCGCTAGTGCGGCCGCTGCCGTCTCACCACCTACGAGATAAGGCAGCAGGACGAAGTCCTCGCCGTACCGCTTGCCAGATGAGTCAATCACAGTCTTCAATTTGTCCAAGTATATTCGCGCCACAGCTGGGCCTCCACTCCAGAGCGACGCCAGCACGAATCTCTGGTTGCTCTTGATGAGCAGCCTCATTGTGGCTTCAAGCATCGGACCGTTCTCAGGCAAAGCACCGGCGTCAAACTCTATGCCCACGAGCACAAGGCTTCCACGCGGCAAAGAGGCTATGGCATCGTGGTATCTCCTTGTCGGAGTAGTCACAGGCACAGGCAACCCTATTGGGTTCAGAAGCACCGCCACGACAGCGATGATAAGCACAAAATAGATTACTCTTCGGTCCACGTTCTCTAGCTTGGAGATCAATCCACTCATCGCTAAGTCCTCCCAAGAATGCCTCGTTCTCTTCCTATCAGTACTCTGAGGCTCATTGCGATGGCACCTATTGCTGAACCTATGATGAATCCGCGGAATGCTGCACCGTTGGGAACGTCCATTATCCATCTACCGATCAATGGAAAACCCCCCCATAAGGCCGCGCCAACAGGAGCATTCATCAACATCACGAATACCGCTGCCACGGCGAGAATGAGCCCCTCGACCGACTTTATCTTGAACGCTCTGAAGGCTGCTGAGGCTATGTAGAAGGCCAGAACAGAGTAGATCGTTGTGTCCAATGCCACAAGCGGATACTGGTAGAACCACATGAAGTATGGGTGCGTTCCTAATGTGCCGATCAGACCTACGCCGATCATTGCTAAGACCAAAGCTAAGAGCAGAACGCTGTACATCCACTGACCTTGCGTTCTCTTGGACAAGTGTTTAACATGCACTATCGCTAAGGTCAAGATTCCAAGAATTGTGGCATAGCCTGCAATTACTGAGGCAATTAACGAGAGGTTGCCCAGAATGTCGCCCAAGTATATTTCAGGCGCTTGGATGAAGTATCCAATTATCATTACAACGCCTGTGACACACACGATTACCACTGGCAGATCTCTTTTCAGGAAAGGTAATGACATCTTCTTTCACCTCAAACCTTCATGATTGAGAGGAAGTCCACTCCGAGGTTCTGAAGAATGAAGCCTCCAACCAACATAGCTATCACGATGATCTTCAGCAAGTCCTGTCCGGTGATTGAGCCGAGAAGCGTCGCATCCTGTGAAACGATTGCGCCGGCAACAAAGATCTCCTCACCTATGAGGGTGTAGTCGCACGCCGCAACGAAGAACGCTATCTGATGTGTCATTGCTGTCCCCGCTATCTGTATAGCTCCCTGAACGAATCCCTGCTCTGAGATCGCCAATGCTTCAAAGTAGAATCCGCCAATCATGATGTTTGACGCTGGCTTGATCCGTTCGAACAATCCCAATACGCCGGAGGCATATGGTGCATTGGACAACGCTATTGGGAAGTACAGGACGTGAGTCTCTGTTGAGACTGCGTCAGCTCGACCTTCGCTAGCGTACGATTCTCTTACGACTGATTCAACTACTGGGATTAGTTCACCGTAGGCCACCGTGACATACAGCGGGACCTTGTATTTCGCGGTCAGCTTCGAAACGTGGCTCAGAACGCTGAGGCCGGCGAAGGTCTGCGCCGCATAGCCTACGACCCCACCTGAGAAACCGACTGTTCCCGGCGTATAGTGCACTGGACGGTTCGTTTCGGCAGCTTTCCCGATGCTCTCCGGTATAGCTTGGAGGCCGGCCAAGCTTCTCATCTTGCTGACTTTTCCTTTCATAGCTCTCCTCATGAACAAGTAGAAGACTGCGAAGGAGAACAACATGAATATGAGTCCGAAGACCCTCCCTTGAATAAGCTGCATTGTTTCACCCTGCGCGAGCGAATCATGGCTATTGGCACAGTTTTTTATTTAAGTATTGGCGTGCGACCGAGCGCTGTTTATTAGGTGTGAAGAGTTGGGCAGACCCATCATGACTTCTTTTCGCGCGCTCTCTTGGTCACTTCGGCTCTTCGTCGCCGAGTCCTTGACGACGGAGAAACCCATGGACGACATTGTTCCAGCCGATCGGGTTCTCGCGTGCAGCTCCGTGATGGGTGTTTCGCATGATGTAGAACTCGCTTCCAGGAATCATTCGATGCCACTCGTAGGACAATGTGATTGTGTCCTGTGACTCGTTGCCTCCGACAAGCACTAGAACAGGCATCGGTAGCTTTGCCATTTCTTCGCGCCTGGGTCTCGTATCCCAATCACGGATTGCGCGAAGCGCTTTGACCGAGTCTTCCTTTGTGTTTCCAATTCCTCCCTTTAGAGTGGCAAGGTAGTGTCCGAATTCGGACTCTTCCCAACCTGGCCTTTGCGTTGGTGGGCCACTCTCTTCCCAAGGGAACGTTTTTGGCTGATTGACAATGACGGGTCTACCTGCTTCGACATCCGCGATCTGTTCATCAATCCAGCGTTTCGAGTCCTCATCAAAATGTGGTACAGTGTGACCAATGATGAGTGCGAGTGCTCGATCGGGATAGTCGAGGCCGAATTGACAGGAAATGACGCCGCCTAGAGAGGCTCCTGCGATGATGGCCCGATCGACCTTAAGTGCGTCGAGAAGCCCACGAAGATCAGCTGCGAAGTCGCTGATAGTCCATTCACCTGGTGGGGAAGATGAGCGGCCGGTTCCGCGTCGATCAAATGCTATGACTCGATAGAACTGCGAGAAGTATGGTGCTTGAAAGACCATCCAGGGCAAATGGTTGTGGCCCTGAAAGACGATCGGCAAACCTTCTCCCGCTTCCTCATAGTAAAGCTCTACTCCATTTGCGCGAACTCTGGGCACGTGATCACCTTGGTTGCTTCTAGGGAGATGCGAGGTCAGAAGACGCTTTTAAGACATTTGTCCATCAGATCTCATGAGAATCATTCTCGCATGTCATGAAGCAGTACGATGCGTAGAAGACAGCATTTGGCTGCTTGAGAGATGCTTGAAGGACGTTGCGTCTCCGCACAAATGGATCTATCTTTTCTTCTTAGAGCAGGAAGCCAGAGAAGGAAGCCGATCAAAGCTATGATAGCGCGTCTATGTGACGATATGCGAAACATGTAGATTTTGGTTAGGCTGATGCTTGGTTGTGACCGGAGTCGAGACTTCACTGCCTCGTATGAGGGCGGCTATGTGACTGACTCCCATGGTTGAGCGGAGATCCAACTACTCGCAGGTGCAGAGTGAATGGCTGAGTTCCGCTGCAACAGGCCACAACCAAGAGAGATGAACAATGATCTACACAGGAATAGATGTACACAGCAAGAAATGTACAGCGACAGTGAAGCACGGGTCAGGAAGCATCATCCAACAATCAACCTTCGACAACACGCCTTCAGGAATCAACAGCCTCATAACCATACTCAACACTATGGGTGAATCCAAAGCCGTACTCGAATCTACAGGAAACTACTGGATCAGAATCCACGACATGCTCGAAGACAATGGAATAGACACCATCCCTGGCCAACCCAGTCAAGACCAAGATCATCGCCAAGGCGAAACTCAAGAGCGATAAGGCAGACTCCAACATACTGTGCGACCTCCTCAGAGCAGACCTGGTCTACGAGAGCTACGTACCAGACAGCAAGCATAGAATGCTACGCCAACTCGTCAGAGGACGCCTGGAACTGGTTCAGACGCGAACCACACTGAAGAAACGAATCCACAGCATCCTAGCCAAATACAACCATACCCCTCCATGCCAGAAACTGCTCTCGAACCAGGGCTTAGAGTGGCTCAGAACCATAGAGCTGACACCGGTAGACAGGCTACCAGACGCAAACCTACAAACCCAGCGACTTCGACATAATAGTGACCAAATCCAAGACCCACTTCCGAGCAGTGTACGAGGAAGTAGGAGAGGAGATAATCATCGTAGATGCACCTGGGCAATGTCCTGCAGACCTAAGTGTCTTTCAGTACAAGAATGTCCCATCCGGTGTGTATCCCATTACCAAGAAATAAAAGACCGAGAGGAACGCCCCTGCTCTTGTCATTCTATCGAGAATCTCGGTGCCCGACGGACTCCTCTATGCCTGTTCCGCCGGAGGACTGAGGGTCTCTTGTCTCTCATATAGGCAATTCTTATTGCGTTGGTCCTTGGATTCACGTCTGGTGAAAAGCATGAAAGTAATCGCTGTTCAATCAAGTCCCAATGAAGAAGGTCTGACTTCCAGTCTCGCTCAAGCAGTTCTCAAAGGTGTCAAGGTTGGAGGGGGCGAAACGGAACTGGTTCATTTGAACAAGCTTGACATGAAGCCGTGTATCGCCTGTGGCGACGGATGGGGAAAATGCAGAACCGAGGGGATATGCATCCTCAACGACGATTTTGAAGCTCTGAGAAAGAAGATTGTTGAAAGCGATGCCTTGGTCTTCGCTACTCCGGTGTACTGGCATGACCTCAGCGAGTCTGCGAAGATCTTCCTAGACCGCCTTCGCAGATGTGAACGGTTCAGCAACTTCAAGACGTTTCTGGGCAAGAAGGCGATAGGAATAGCGTCTGCTGGTGGAACCGGGGCAGGCGCCGTTCGAGCATTGTACAATCTCGAAGACTATCTCAGAAGACTTGGATTCGAGATTTTCGATTTGGTTCCCGTGACTCGAGTCTCCAAGGATTGCAGGTTGGAGATGTTGGAGAAGATGGGAAGGCAGCTCGTCAAAGGATAGAAGACAATCTTGAGAGATTATCTGAGGATAGGTCTCGGTTCTTCTGTCAACTACCATACTTCACAGATGGCGCTGCTCCGAATCTAGCCAAGACTTTATTCCAATAGGCGCAGTCATGTGAAGAGTGTTGGTTGCAGGGGGAGTTGTTCGCCAATGGATCTCAATGAAACGATAAGGGGAAGACGAAGCATTCGCAGATACACTACCGAAGCTGTGTCGATGAAACTGATCCATGAGGTTCTTGAAGCC
>Ga0315281_10008720_pt1 | contig 14157 bp, 14 predicted proteins | sample YL17G07_0_MG_FD_204540 | JGI IMG/M metagenome (GOLD analysis project Ga0315281, IMG submission 204540) | Sediment microbial communities from Yellowstone Lake, YNP, Wyoming, USA - YL17G07_0 | ecosystem: Environmental > Aquatic > Freshwater > Lake > Sediment | place: USA: Wyoming | collected...
ATGTAGGAAATCTTGCCTTTGGAGCCTCAGAGGAGGACATGAAGAAACTCTTTTCTGAAGCAGGAGCAGTTCAGTCTGTCAAAATTGTTACCGATTCGTATTCAGGGAGGTCCAGAGGATTTGGTTTTGTGGAGATGACCTCCGCGGCGGAGGCGGAGAAGGCAATCTCCCTCATCAATGGAAAGACCTTTATGGACCGGGCCTTGATCGTGAGCGAGGCCAGACCTCAGAAAAAAATGGGTGGCGAGTTCCAGGGCAGAAGGGATAGGAACAGGTAACCCGATTTACGAAAGATAAAGGAGATAGCGTTGGAGGTTAAAGTTCAAAATAATCAGATCGAGAATGCGATCAAAACCTTGAAGCGCCAACTCGCCAGGGATGGGATCTTGAAGGAATTGAAGAAAAGAAGATCCTACGAGAAACCTTCTGTCAAAAAGAAAAGAAAGCAGCAGGAGGCGAGGAGGAGAAGACAGAGAGCAGCTCGCAGATTTTCAAGATAAGGATGTCTTCTCTTTTGTAAACGGGCAGGCAGGGAAACTAACCATTGATACCCGGTGTGTTCACTGCCATCCAGAGTTTTCCCTCTTCGGTCTGGAGAAGGCCTTTTCTGGAGAGCAGGGCGATTGCCTCTGAGGAAAATGCTCCAACATCTTTAAAGTCAAGGATGACTTTTTGGATCTCAACATTTAAAACCCCTTTGAGCCTCTTTACCAACTCTTTTGCTCCCTCCCGGTCAATCGATCCTTCAAGTCTGACGAAAAGGGTTTTAAGCCGTTCATTATAAATAGAATAGAGTTTAAGCGTATCGGCTGCTTTTTGGCCAATCAGAAGTTTCTTCTCTGCAATCTTCTCACCTACCCGCTGAATCAAGTCCCGAGTATTCTGGAGAGGGATGGTATCATTCATCCTCTGTAAAATTCGTGAAAGGCTTGGGAGATAACCCTCGGGTGTCCTCTTGGCAATCCTACGATAGGCAACATTCGAAAGGACCCGAGTGAAGAATCGTTGTTGTGGATGGAAAACCCTCTTAAAGATGGAACCCCAGGAATAGGCCTCTTTGCATGCCCAATTAAATCCACGCTGAAGCGTCTCTTCGGTCATCAACCTCGGTTTGAAAACGACGGTGGCTCCATTATATTGAGCCCAATCCTTATGCAGGAGCCTGCCCTCTGATTCCATCCGTTGAAATAACGGTGTCCCGGGCAAGGGGGTGAGAAGGAAGAAACTGGGCAGTTCAATTCGATTCCGTTCACAGAATCGAAGTGTCCTTTCAAAAACCCCTTCATCATCATGATCCAATCCAAAAATTAAACCTGCCACGATCATGATGTCGTGGTCGTGAACGGCCTTCATGGCTTCCTCAAACTGGTGGACTTGATTAAAGGCCTTATTCACATCCTTCAAGTTTTCTGAAGAAAGGGATTCCACCCCGATGAACAAAGAGACACATCCACTCTCGGCAGCGAGTTTCAGAAGTTCGGGGTCCCGGGTCAGGGTCATACTGGCCTGGCTGGCCCATTTCTTTTTGAGGGGCTTCAATCGGGTGAAAAGCTCTTTGGCATAACGGCGGTTCCCGGCGATATTGTCGTCGATGAAGACGAGAAAGTCACCTTCTAACCGCTTCACTTCTTCAATCACTTCATCCACCGGCCGACAGCGGTAAGTCTTTCCAAAAAAATGCGTGACATGACAGAAATCACATTGGTGAGGACAGCCCCGGGTCGTTTGGACACAGTTGATCGTCATATATTCATTTTTACGAAGAAGATCAAGCCTCGGAAAGGGGAGTTTTTCCATCGAGCAAAAACCATCCGCTTTATAGAAAGGTTTCAGGCATCCATTCTTAAAGTCTTCGATCAATCCTTCCCAGACATTCTCCGCTTCACCGATTACCACAACATCTACATGCTCCTTGGCTTCGAGGGGAAGGCTCGAGGCATGAGGCCCGCCCATGACGACCGGGATCCCTCTCTGACGAAACCCCTGTGCAATCTGATAAGCCCTGGGGGCATGCATCACCATTCCAGTCACGCCGACCAGATCCACATCTTCTTCAAAATCGATCGGTTCCACATTCTCATCAGTAATTTTGACTTCAATATCCGGAGGGGTGAGTGCGGCCAGCGTTGTCAGCGTGAGGTGGGCAAACCAGATGTTCTTAATCACTTTTTGTGAATGGCTGATGTAAGGGTGTTCGTAGGCTGGGTCAATTAATCGAATCTTCAAACAGATTCTCCAATGAAATGATCCTTTCTGTGTGGAACAGGTGCCGAGATTGGATAAAGAAAGGATTATTAAAATATTTCATAACTTAATTCCTGGAGGGTGTCAACGGTTAGCAATTTTATTCAGGGTTCTCCGACAGGTTGTAGTAATTCGCTTTACAGGAATCTCTTAAAAAAGTGAGAGATTCTCTAACTTCATTAAAAGATTTCTTCAAGGTTTCGTATTTTCTCTCCAGATCCATATTCTGGGCCAGGGTCTCCTCCAGTTTGGATTGGAGTTCTCGGTTCTCCTCAGAGAAATGGGAGGCCTCTCTCTCCCTCAACTTTCCCTTGATTTTAACAACCTCGCTCTGTTCGATCTGGGATTCCAGGTCGCGAATTCGATCAAAGGCTTCCTCTCTTTCCCGAGTGGCTTTGATTAAGGTTTCCCTCACCTCTCTCAATTCCTGTTGAAATTCTTTGATCCTCTCCAGGGCGTCTGTATTCTCCTCTTGGAGGTAGATCGATTCGGACTGGAACTCTTTGAGCCTGTGATGTTCTCTGCTCAGGGTCTCCAGTTGGCGCCGTAATTCTTGATTGTCCTGGGTCAATTGATGGAGGGTCTTCTGGGTGGAAGTCAGATCCATCTCCAGAGCCCTCTTGGTCTGGCCCGCAGCGAGAAGCTGAGCATGAAGGTCTTCGATCAATCTCAGGACATCCAGGCTCTGTTCTGTCTCGATCCCTTTCTTGGGAGATTCGAAGATCACCTTCCTCTCTGTTTGCTTCTCCGGAGATCTCATCTCCGGTATGGGCTCGCGATGATCTTCTTTCAGCGGCTGGGGTTCAACTTCCAGAGGTGAAGGAAGGGGTTCTTCCAGCTTTCTGATCTTCGGCATCTTTTCAGCGACATTCGTATCGAATCCATCGGCCGTGACCACCTGACTTCTTGGCTTCATCCTGTACCCTCCTCAGCCACTCGGCCTCCCTTCATCCTCCCTTTCCCAGAGGCGGGAAAGGGAGGGAAAGAGATTATTTAATTCGTTCCCTCATGTATTCATCCATCACCCTTAACATCTCGATAATCTTTTCCACTTCCGCTTTAGCCCGGTTCACCTCTTCCAGAATTCGATTGGCCTTCTTCAGATCGAATTCAAGGGCGGCTCGAACCGTCAACGAGGAACGGAGTTCAGAATAAAGGATATCGATTCGCTCTGTTAAATCATCCTTTTTCGGCTCTTCCGTAGCTTTCTTTAAAGGAGAGATGGATCTGGGTTCTGCCACATCCCAAGGCCTTTCAATCGGTTCTTTGTTCAGCGTGTTGGGGAATTTTTGTGCGACGTTGTTGGTGAATTCATCCGACATGATCAGCTCCTTTCAGCTCTAATATTTCATCGATCAGGCTCTGGATATCCGCCGCACCCTTTGACGATTTGGCGAATAGAAAGATCGGAGTCCCTTGACTGGTTGCCTCTGCAATCTTTGTATCCTGGCGGATCACTGTGCTGAGGAGGTATTTGTCATAGTGGGTTTCCAGTGCCTTCTTTGAACGTTTGCAGATTCGATGGGACTCATTGTAACGGTTCAGGAAGATGAAGATATTCTCAAAGACAAAAGAAAAATCCTCTTCGATCGTGGAGAGGGTCTCGAAAAGAATCTTGAGGCCATGGTAGGAAAGGAAATCGGCTAAAACGGGGATGATGAGATCATTGGAGGCAAGGATCGCATTAAGGTTTAAGAGCCCGATGCTGGGGGAGGCGTCCATCACAATCAGCTCGTAATTCTTCTCCACAGAACTGACGAGCCTCCTCAATCGGAACTCTCTTGAATTCATAGAAAAGAGCGAGAGCTCCACGGGGGAGAGGTTGAGGTTCGAGGGGATGATATCCAATGTGGGGAGATCCGTTTTGACGATGATCTTTTCAATCTCTTCCTTCTCGATCAGGCCATGGAACAGGGTCTTAGGAAACTGTTGGCTGTTGACGCCCAGGCATTGGGTCAGATGGCCTTGTGGATCCAAATCGATCAAGAGTGTCCGGACACCCATCTGGGCAAGGCGAAAGCCATAAGAGGCGGAGATCGTGCTCTTCCCTGTCCCCCCTTTAAAGTTGAGGAAGAGCTGTTTTCGGATGGATTTGAGGGGAGAAGGAAGTCCCAGGTAGTTTCGATACTTGCTGACATCCTCTGGCTTATAATAGCGCTCCCGATTGGAATCCCTTTTTGCAGGAGGAAGGATTCCTTTAGCCTCTTTCTCAAGGAGCTCGTGTTTGGAAATCCCGAGGATCTTGGCAAAGGCCATCGGCGAGTAAACCGTGTCTCCTAAAATTTGAGCCTTTTGAATCAGGGGGAGCGATGGGGTCGCCATGGATACTTTTTCCGTCCTCAACCTCGGTCCATAAGAGAAGCCGTTTTCCTTTTCAACGGTTTAGCCACTACTTTCTCTAAAGTCATCTTCGCCCATTTTCGGAGACCTGGGTCTGAATCGGTCATGGCCTCCATCAAGCAATTCTCACTCTCATCAGGATAAAGGGTGGCCAGAGAAAAGAGAGCTGCCTTTCTCACCATCGGATCATGATCCCCTGACAACTCCATCAGGATCGGTAAGGCACCCTCTATTTGTGTCCACCCTAATAAGGTGGCACCTTTCCGTCTCACCCAGGTGGATTCATCGCTCAAGAATTGAAGGAGGATATTTAAATCGATTTTTTCCTGAAATTGGAACATCCCTCGGAGGGCAGTGACCCTGACCCTTGGATCGTCATCTTTAAGATATTTTTTTAATAAAGGAGAAACGATAGGACTTCTAAATTTAATAAGGGAACGGAGTGCTTCGGCTCTGACATCTGGGTCTCGATCAGATAAAATTTCCTGCAGGAGAGCTACGGGAATCGACGGATAAGATTTTTCTAAATAATATCTTATCGCCAAAATTCTTACTTTCGAATCGGGGTTTTTCAGATCAGCTTTCGCCTGTTTTAGAATGACTTCGGAGGAGAGGGTTTCTTGAATATTGTATTCTGGAGAAAGAGAGGGGGGACTCGTCATTTTTCTGGTATCACGGGATGAAAAAGATTCATCAAGGTCCGATCTTTCTAATCCTGTCGATTTTAAGTAAGTCAATCGGAAACGATCTGCCACTTTACCTTTCCACTCCAACTCTGAGAGGTTTTAAAGAAATTACCCTTTGAAATACTCTTTAAATTCTAATTTCAATTGTTCAGAATATTTCTCCAATAGCATATCCAAAGCCTCCCTGACATAAACCGACTGGGGGACTTTGGTTTTCTCGGATAACCTCTTCAAAGCCTCCAATTGTTCATCTTTAATATAAATAGTACGGGCAACCTTTTTCTGTGACAAAAAAACCCCCTCTAACCAATTTGAAATACAATATAATACAATATGTTTATGGTGTCAAGAAAAAAATTTTTAAATTTCTCTATTAATTCCAATAAATTATAATTTTTCATAGACTCCTCATTAATTGAGAAAGTTTTTCTTGAATCCTCTTTATTTCAGCCTGAATGGCATCAATTTTAGTCTTTAATCTCCTCTTCTCTTCATCATATGGCGAAGCAACAAGAACCCATTTCCCTGTTCTCGGGTCCTTGAATGGCTGATAATAAAAGTAATACTCTCTTTCATACTCCTCGATCCTTTTTAACCTCTCCTCGGATAACCTTAATTTTTCTTCCAACTCAGAAATCTTTTTCTCCATGCTTTTCTTCATCTCTATCTTCTTTTCAATATTCTCTAAATAATCCTTTACTCGGTCAGATCCCTCCTTTGGTTTTCCGATTTTTTCAACCTCTTTCAAAGTCTCTTCCCGGGCTCCTATTCTTTCTGTTTGATCAGCATATCGCTCAGGAATCTGGGATGGATCGTCTGTTAAATGGACGGTTCCCTTTTCATCCGTCCAACGATAAATTTCCCCAGAAAATGAATAGGGATTGTGGAGAAAAAGAGTGAAGAGAATGATCCAACAAAAACGAGTCTTAAAAAGCATATCGTCCTTGTCCTTTTCTTCACCCTATTATGCCTCAACCGGTTCATTTCGTAAATCCATCTCTTCAGATTAAAAGAGAACTCTGAAAAAATCTAACAATATTGAGAGCTCTCTGATTAAAAAGATTAAGTGAGAATTACACAGATGATTTACTCCTTGAAAATCTTTGTAATCTTTTTAAAATCAGTGTAATCAAGAAAGATTGTAGGTGTTTCTCAGAATTAGCCCGTTGCCTCATTGAAAGATGTTACCGGAAGGGATCGTTGACGTGAGAATGTGATGGGTGGCAGGAATCGAAGATTATGAGGTAATTTGTTATCGGGAATTTAATTGACTCGCCGGTAAAAACTACCTATATTGGAATAAGTCCTTCCCATTTTATGTCTTAAAGAGATTCGGGGAAAAATATGGAAAAGAAAAAATACTCTTCTCCTTCTATGGTTACTAAACTTCCTGGGCCTGAAGCCAAGAAGGTCCTGAGGAAGGATCAAAAATTCGTCTCTCAATCCTATACGCGTTCCTATCCTCTCGTCGTCAAAAGAGCAAGAGGAATTTGGGTAGAAGATGCGGATGGGAATCGATTCCTCGATTTTACTTCAGGGATTGCCGTCTGTAATACTGGCCATTGCCATCCGAGAGTGGTGAAGGCCATTCATCGCCAGGCAGAACAACTCATTCATATGTCTGGCAGCGATTTCTATTATAGTCTCCAATCGAGCCTTGCTGCCAAGCTCGCTGAGATTACCCCTGGACCAAATGAAAAGAGGGTCTTTTTCGGTAATTCAGGCGCTGAAGCCATTGAGGCAGCTCTCAAACTGTCCCATTATCATACCAAAAGGCCTCGAATTTTGGCTTTCCTCGGTGCTTTTCATGGACGGACCATGGGCGCCCTCTCTTTAACGGCCAGCAAAGTGATTCACGAAAAGGGGTTCTACCCGCTCGTTCCTGGGGTGACCCATGTTCCTTACGCCTATTGTTACCGCTGCCCTTATCATCATCGCCAATATCCCGGTTGCAGTACTGCCTGTGTCGATTGGATTCGTGAAGACCTCTTCAAACGGAGCATTCCTCCTGAGGAGGTGGCAGCCATCTTTGTTGAACCCATTCAAGGCGAGGGGGGCTATATCGTTCCTCCGCCGGAATTTCATCAAAAACTTTACGAGCTGGCAAAGGAGTTTGGAATCCTCTTCGTGGCTGATGAGGTTCAGAGCGGAATGGGAAGGACAGGAAAGATGATGGCGATTGAACACTGGGATGTCGTACCGGATATCATCGCCTTAGCAAAGGGCATTGCTTCAGGGATGCCCCTGGGAGCTACCGTCTCTCAAAGTGAGGTCATGGATTGGGTCCCTGGTTCTCATGCCAGCACGTTTGGCGGAAATCCCATCAGTTGCCGAGCCGCCCTGACAACCATTGAACTCCTTGAGGAAGGACTCGTTGAAAATGCGGCACGCGTGGGGGCCTACCTCCTCGAAAAACTGAAGGAGCTCCAGAGGCGATTCCATCTGATCGGCGATGTGAGGGGAAAGGGTCTGATGATCGGGATTGAGTTGGTTAAAGACCGGCAGACGAAGGAGAAGGCGATCGAAGAAAAGAGCAAGGTCATTCAGGCCTGCTTTAAAAAAGGGCTTCTTATTTTAGGATGCGGGGAGAATGTGGTTCGTTTCATGCCGCCTTTGATCATTACCCAGAAGGAGGCGGACACCGCTCTTACCATCTTCGAGGAGGTTTTGAAGAAGGTTGAGAAGGGATTAAAAAATCGTGTCGCCTTCCCCAAGAGAAAATGATGAAGGGTTTTGTAAGCTGAGAAAAAAGAGAAGAGACTCTCATTTAGATTTTAAATTTTGGATCAATTCGTCACAGGTCATCAGGTAGGCGAAACCGAAGCCTAAATTCTTTAAGGTGGCCAGGTGGTGATCCTCCTTTCCAGTGGCTGTCCCGTCGATCAGGAAAAAAACTCTGTAATCTCTCATAAAGGCATCCCGTGCCGTGGTCTCACAACAGAGATTCGTCATCACTCCTGATATGATCAGGTCTTGAATCCCTTTCGATCGAAGGAAATTTTCTAGATCCGTCTCATAGAAGGCACTGTAACGTTTTTTTGAGAGAACCTTGTCTTTTGACTCAATATTAATCTCCGGAAGAAATTTCCAGTCCTCTGTCCCGTGAAGGATAACCTCACCCCACCACTGCCCAAGGACTCCTCCATCTGCGTGAGGATCCATGTGACCATGCTGTGTGAAGATGATCGGGACATCTTTTTGCCGACAGGATTGAATGACCCTCAAGAGATTTTTCAAGAGGGGTTGGACAATTCGCTGGAAAAAGTTCTGCATATCGATGACGAGGAGGGCAGCATGTTCCGGATCGACCATCGCCTTCCTATCCCGATAGGGTGCCAATTCCTTCAAGATTTTTTCAAGATCGAGCTTCATCTTTTTTTCAAAATCATATTTCAGCGGATAAGTAGTTAATGAGGATCCGCCCATAGATGTGGGAGGCCTGGATTAAAGCATCCACCTCCACTGACTCATCTGTTGTATGGATCTGACTCGTGTCTCCCGGCCCAAAGATGAGGGTCGGGATGTGACACTGGTTGATATAAAAACGGGAATCCGTGAACCCGGAAAACGCTCTCAGCGGCGGCTTCTTTCCCATCACCTCTTGGATGGCCTCCACGCCAATCCTGACAATCTCCTCTTCAGGATCGACTTCAGAAGGTTCAGCAAAATCAATCTCCTCCATTCGATATTGAAAAAGGGGATCCTGTGATTGGAGTGAATCTAAGATTTCTTTCATCTCTCCTGAGACTTCCTCCTTCTTTTCACCGGGCAACATTCGTCGATCCACTTCAATCTCACAGCGATCGGGGACGACATTGATCTTTGTCCCTCCTTGAATGGTTCCGATGTTGAGGGTTGGCTTCCCAAGAAAAGGATGTTCCTTTTCCAAAGGGATGGAATTTAATCGATCCATCAACTTTGTCATCTTTTCAATAGCATTCACACCTAAATGGGGCTTGGCGCTATGCGCCGACTTTCCAAATGTGGAAATCTTAACCCAGAGAGCTCCTTTATGGGCGATCACTGGTTGGAGGTCTGTAGGCTCTCCGACAAGAACTGCATCTCCTTGGATCCCTCCCTTTTGGGTTAAAAAACCCATGCCTTGATGGCCATGGGATTCTTCATCAGAGACCAGATGGAGAATGATAGCGCCTTGATGGAGAGGGATTTTTGAACGGTCAATCATGGAGAGGGCATGGATGAAAGAGGCAATCCCACTTTTCATATCCGATGACCCACGGCCATAAATTCTTCCCCTGAAGAGTCTTCCCTGGAAGGGAGGATACTTCCATTGAGAGGGGTCTCCAGCAGGGACAACATCCAGATGGCCATTGAAGATGAGGGTTCTCCCACCTTTACCCCATCTTTTCTCAGCAACGATATTCCATCTTCCTTTTGGAGAGAGAAGAATTTTTACTTTGAAACCCATCTTCGGGAGGATAGACTTCAAAAATTGCGCGGCACCCTTTTCATTTCCGGGTGGATTTTCTGTTGGAGTCTGAACCAATTGGATGGTTAAATCGACCAGTTCTTTTTTTTTGATGAACTGATGTAAGTTCATCCTTGCATTCCCTTGCACACCCTAATCTTACAAAGAAAGGGGAATAAAGGCAACCTCAAATTGAGAGCTCTGAAAATCTCCCTTTTCTGTCATTCTGAGTGAAAGCGAAGAATCTAACCAGTTGATAATATAGAATTCCACAGACTCTTCACTTCGTTCAGAGTGACCAATGCTTTGTTTTTCAGAGACCCCAAATTGAATTGTTGACATCCATAATGTGAATGTATAAAATGATGCCCGATTGTAAAGATGAAGGGAGTGAAACAAGAAGGAGGTGAAAGAGAAAAACTCGTTGCTAACCCTTAAGAATTTCTAACTTTTTTATTTTTTGAAGGAGGACTGTATGAAGATGAATAAAAAATTTTCCATTTCTCTCTCTGCATTGATCTTATCGATCTTGATGGTTTGCTCCCCTATATTGGCTGCTGAGAAGGAGATCAAGATTGGTGTGATTTATCCGCTTTCCGGAGCCCTGGCAACGATTGGAAGAGACCTGCAAAGAGCTGCGGAATTCACAGCAGAAAACCTGGTCAACAATAAAAATCCTAATGTGGATGTTCTCATGTCCCAATGGGGAGGAATCCCAAACTTAGGGAATGCCAAGATCAAACTGATTTTTGCCGACTCCCGCGGTGAACCGGACCGTGGTGCGGACCTCGCCAAACGCATGATTCTTGATGACAAGGTCGTTGGATTGATGGGCGCTTACCAAAGTGCAGTGACTAAAACAGTCAGTGCTGTGGCTGAACGGTATAATATCCCCATGATCAACGACTCATCCACATCACCGGATCTCACTCGAAGGGGGTACAAATGGTTCTGGCGTACCACCCCGCATGATGAATACTTTGACAAAGACCTCTTTGAACTTCTCAAGGGATTGACCGAGGGAAAAGTAAAGGGGGTCAAGACCATTCCCAAAGACCAGCTCAAAAACCTGACTTATGCCTGCGAGAATACGGAATGGGGGTCCAGTGTCGCTAAGGACCTTGAGAAGTTTGCAAAGGAGTATGGATTCAATATTGTAAAAGGACTCCTTTATGATTCCAAAGCCCCTGACCTAACCTCTGAAGCGCAGGCCATTATTGCTGCCAAACCTGACTGCATGCTTTTTGCATCTTATCTTTCAGACTCGATCTTGATGATCCGAACCTTGAAAGGGATGAAGGCTTCTCCCCGTTTCTTCTGGGGGCAAGATGCGGGTTTTGAAATGGCTGACTTCACCAAAACCCTTGGGGCGGATACCAATGGAGTCCTGACACGGACTGTCTTCATCGCAAAAATAGCAAGGGTGAAGCGAGTGGCTGGTCAGATTAATGAGCTCTACAAGAAGAAATTTGGTGATGATTTGACAGGAGCTACCGCTCGATCGGTTGTAGGAGTTCAAACTTGGGCCTATGTACTGAACCGAGCAGGTTCAACTGATCCTAAGGCCATTCAGAAGGCATGCAATGAGATCGACATTCCAGGTTATGAGTTGGTCATGCCATGGGATGGGATCAAATTCGATGCGACTGGTCAGAATATCAAAGGCAGGGGCTTGATTGGGCAGTATCAGTGGAAAGAGGGGAAAGCCGAGCTCGAAATCATCTATCCCTTTGATCTTGCCACAGCTAATATGATCTATCCCTTCCCGGGATGGAAATAATTTCCCAAAATAGAGTGGGGGTTTGATGTTTCAAACTCCTACTCTATTTTTTGTCTCTTGCGGTATTTGTTCAGTAAGAAATTCTAAATCCAAAGCACTAAATCCTGAATAAGCACCAATGTTCAAAATAGCAATTCTCCAAACAAAAAGTTTTGAATTTTGAAATTTGAGTTTAGGATTTGTTTCGCCTGCTTGCGCGAAGCCGCTTCGGCGAAGGCAGGGATTTAGATATCCGAATTTCGGATTTTTCAAAGAGAAGTATTCCATGATTGTCCTCGATGCACTCCTTCAGGGAATCCTGATGGGCCTTCTTTTTGCTCTGGTTGCCCTCGGCCTCACTATCATCTTTGGCATGATGGACATCGTCAACTTTGCCCACGGTGAGTTCCTGATGATTGGCATGTATACGACTTACTGGACAAGCCTCCTCCTCCACATTGATCCCCTGATCACCCTCCCTGCTTCTGCCATCGTTGGAATGCTCCTTGGATTGGCATCCTATTACTGTTTGGTAAAACACTTGCTCCGGGGTCCGATGATTGCCCAACTTTTTGGGACCTTTGGATTAATGCTCTTCTTAAGATATCTTGCCCAATTTCTTTTTGGCATCGATTACCGGATCATCCAAAAAGGGTTGCTCGTTGGAAAGACTCTCTCATTGGGCCCCTTCAGACTTGATTGGACGAAGCTCTCCGCAGCCATTCTTAGTCTTATTGCATTTCTTTTCGTCTACTACCTTCTTCATCGGACCAAACTGGGAAAAGCCCTCCGTGCCACAGCACTCAACAAGGAAGCCGCCAATTACATGGGGATTAAAACCGATCGGATGAATGCCCTTGCCTGGATGATCGGGGGTGGAACCGTTGGTATTGCTGGAGGTTTGATCGTTAATTTCTGGTATGTCTATCCTACCGTGGGACTCCTCTTCGTCATGATCGCCTTTGCATCGGTGGCCATGGGAGGATTTGGAAGTATTAAGGGGGCTTTCTTCGCAGGAATCCTGATCGGGATCATTGAGATGTTATTTCCGATGGTCGGTCATCTGACCGGTTGGGATTTCTTTGGCCCCCATTTTAAATTCACCGTCGTCTATTTTGCCTATTTCATCATCGTTGTTTTGAGACCTCAGGGATTGTTTGGATGGAAAAAATAAGGGACGCCTTCGACTTCAAAGATTTCTCAAAACCAGAAAAGGTTGGCTTTGCCATTTTCACCCTTTTCCTTCTCATCTTTCCCTGGCTCGGGGCTGGATCCTTTGTCAAGGCTGTGGCGATCCAGTTCCTCCTTTTCTCCCTTTTTGGAATGGGATGGAATACCATCGGTGGTTACGGGGGACAGGTGGAACTGGGCAAGGCGCAATATGTTGGAATTGGCGCCTATACCGTCGCCCTGATGATGGTCTGGTGGAAGATTCCTTTCTGGGCATCGATGCCCATCGGGGTTTTGATTGCCATAGGGTATTCGTTTATCATCGGCTATCCACTCTTTCGACTGAAAGGCCATTATTTTGCCATAGCCACCATCTGCACCTCTCTGGTGCTTCAGGACATCTTCATCAATTGGAAACTGGTCGGAGCCGCCAAGGGAATAGAACTTCCCATCCATGATCACCCTGATTTCCTTTACATGCAATTCAAGTCAGATACTTATTATTTTTATTTCATCATGGCTCTCTTTTATGTCGCCATTTTCTATATGAACTGGTTTCGAAAATCGAAATTGGGTTATCAACTCCGGATGATTAAAGAGGACGAAGAGGCAGCTGAAAGCCTTGGTATTGATGCTCGGTGGTGCAAGATCAAGGCTTACTCCATTGCCTCAGCTTTTGTGGCGGTGGGGGGTGGATTCTTGGCTGTCTACAATCTTTATATCGATCCCTATTCGGTGATGGATTTAGACCTTTCCATCAAGATTGCTTTGATGTCGATGTTGGGAGGAGCGGGTTCCATGTGGGGACCCATCATCGGCTCAGCTTTTTTAGTCCCCCTTGACCGCTTTCTCGGAAGTTGGCTGGGTGCTCAGAAAGGTTTGATCGGAGTTGACTTTATGATTTACGCTGCGCTGATCATGATTGTCTCTGCCTATCAACCTCGAGGAATCTGGGGCATCATTGAACAGTTTCGAAAAAGGGGTGCATAGCGTGGTATTTCTTGAAGTCACCGATCTTGTCAAAGACTTTGGAGGTGTGGTGGCCAATAACCATATCTCCTTCCAAATCGATCAGGGTGAAATCATCGGTTTGATCGGTCCGAATGGCGCTGGTAAAACCACTCTGTTCAACTGTATTGTCGGTTACCATAAGCCCGATTCCGGGAAGGTGATCTTCAAAGGAAAGGAGATCACAGGATTCAAACCCTTTATGACCAATCGGGAAGGGATTGGAAGGACATTCCAGATCATGAAGGTCACCGCTGGAATGACTGTCCTTGAAAATGTGATGGTCGGTGCCTTCTGCAGGACCGATGATAGCCACCTTGCAAAAGTGGAGGCCGCAGCGATCCTGGGCTTTCTGGGTTTAGATAGTGTGAAAGCCTATCATCTTAATGAATTGCCTATTGCCAGCCAGAAGAAGATAGGACTGGCGAGGGCCATAGCCACTCAACCCAAACTCCTGATGCTGGATGAAGTGGCCTCCGGCCTCAACCCTAAAGAAACTGAAGAGATGGTGGATCTGTTGA
>Ga0315281_10008721_pt1 | contig 14157 bp, 17 predicted proteins | sample YL17G07_0_MG_FD_204540 | JGI IMG/M metagenome (GOLD analysis project Ga0315281, IMG submission 204540) | Sediment microbial communities from Yellowstone Lake, YNP, Wyoming, USA - YL17G07_0 | ecosystem: Environmental > Aquatic > Freshwater > Lake > Sediment | place: USA: Wyoming | collected...
CGATGACCTGATGTCGACGAAGCTGCTCGACAGCGTCCGTCGCGTCGGTGGTGCTCATAGGCATCGCGAGCCGACGGGTGACGACGGTGTAGAACTCCGACAGGACCTGTGCACTGAGGACGATGTTCTCGGCCCGGGCGAGGATCTCTCTCTGCGCGATCGCGTGCTTGTGTCGATCGACGGGGTCGCTGGCGTAGACGAGAACGTTCGTGTCAGTCGAGCGTCCCGCGCGGGGCGATCCACTCGGTCGGCTGGCCGGTGACCCGCGCGATCGCGTCGAAGTGCCGGTCGTAGTGGACGAGGGTGAGCTCGTTGAGCTCGGCGACGGCGGCGATGAACAGGTCGACCGGCGTCGGCCCGCGGTGGTGGCTTCGCCCGGCGAGCATCGCCTGAATCTCCTCCGCCCTTGCTGCAACCGGTTCGCCCAGCGGAACCTGCGGCAGCGCCGCGAGATCGTCTGCAAGCGTCGCGTAGTCGACGGGACCTCGGGCCGAGAAGAGCAACTCGAGTCGCACGGGAGACGTGAGCACGAGAGATTCGCTGAGCAAGAGCTCGTTCCACCGCTCCCGAATCGCGGCGGTCGCCCCACTCCGATGCCACGCGCTCGTGTCGGCGAGGTATGTCGGCGTCACGGCGTGCGAAGCCGTCGGCGCTCGGCGTCCGAGGGCCCGATCCCGCCGTCTCTCTTGATGCGCTCGACCAACCGCCGCCGCCGATCCATGTTGACGATCTCGGTGAGCGCAGCGTCGATTGTCGCCGTAAGGGTCTTCGTGCCGAGGACGACAGCCGCTGCGTCGGCCTTGTCACGATCGATGGAGAGCGATGTTTTCGTCATCCGGCTATCCTTTCTCTCGTCCTGAGGATAGCTCTTCGACGAACGCCTGTCTATCGTCTAGATCGGTCAGGTCCGACCGAGCCACTGCGGGCAACGCTGCGCGGCGCCGAGACGCCGCTCCGCATCGCCCCTACGAGCTCCCCGCCACGCTCAGCACGGCCTTGACGATGCCGTCGTAGCCGGTGCAGCGGCAGAGGTTGCCGGAGAGCCCGATTCGCACCTCGTCCTCGGTCGGGTCGGGGTTCGACGCGAGGAGCGCGGTGGCGGAGATCAGCATGCCGGGCGTGCAGAAGCCGCACTGGACGCCGCCCTGCTCGAGGAATGCCGTCTGCAGCGGTGCGAGCGTCTCGCCGTCGGCGAGGCCCTCGACCGTGGTGATCTCGCTCCCTTCGGCCTGCAGCGCCAAGTACGAGCACGCGTTCACGGGCCTGCCGTCGAGCAGCATCATGCAGGCGCCGCACTCGGAGTCGTCGCATCCCTCCTTCGAGCCGGTCAGGCCGACCACGTCGCGCACGGCCGCGAGCAGGGTCGTGCCCTGATCGAGCTCGACCGGGTACGCGACGCCGTTCACGGTCAGCGTTGCTGCGACCTTCACGATGCCTCCCCTCGCGCTCTGGACAGCGCCGACTCGATCGCGCGGCGCGCGATCACGGCAGCCATGGCGCGGCGGTAGCCGGCCGAGCCGCGCACATCGGAGATGGGCGTCGCCGCGGCGGCGACGGCCGCCCCTGCCGCCTCGATCGCGCCCGCTCCGCCGTCGCTGCCGACGAGAGCGGCCTCGGCCTCCGGCACGCGGCGGATCGTGGGCGCGAGCGCCGTCATCGCGACCCTGGCGTGGGTCACACGGCCGTCGGCCACCGTGACGACCGCGGTGGCGCCGACGACGGCTATCTCCATCTGGCGGCGGTACTCGAGCCGCAGGTACGCGCTGCCGGTGCGGGCCGCGGGGGCGGGCAAGTGGACGGCCGTGAGCAGCTCGCCGGCCTCCGCGACCGTGCCGCCCGGGCCGGTGAAGAAGTCGTCGAGGGCGACCGTGCGCTCTCCGGCGGCCGACCGCAGCGTCACCTCCCCGCCGAAGCAGATCAGCGGCCCGCCCGTCTCCATCGCCGGTGAGGCGTTCATCAGGTTGCCTCCGACGGTGCCCTGCGCGCGCGTCGCGTGCGAGCCGACGATCGCCGCTGCGTCCGCGAGCGCCGCATACCGCGAGCGCACCACGTCACTCGCACAGATCTCCTCGTGGCTCGTGAGCGGGCCCAGCCGCAGCCCGTCGGCCGACTCCGCGAGGCCGCGCAACTCGGCGATGCGATGGATCGCGACGATGCTCTCCGGCAGTGTCGACTTGCCCGAGCGCGCCCCGACCACGAGGTCGGTGCCGCCGGCGACCGGCCGGGCACCGCCCGCGAGTGCAGCCACCGCGTCGTCGACGCTCGAGGCCGTGACAAACGCCGAGACGCTCACGAGCTCTCCTGGACGAGGTTCTCCTGTGCCGCCCACACACGCTCCGGCGTCATCGGCAGCGCACGCACACGCGCGCCGATCACCTTCGCGATCGCATTCGCGACCGCGCCCGCCGTGGGCACGCACGGCGGCTCGCCCACGCCCTTCGACCCCTTCGGTCCCGCGTTCGGCGTGCTCGTCTCAATCCACGCGATGTCGATCTGCGGCGCGTCGGAAGCCGTCACGAGCTTGTAGTCGGTCAGATGGGCGTTCCGATGGCGTCCCTCGGCGTCGAGCTGCGTGCCCTCCGAGAGCGCCTGGCCGATGCCCATCACGACCCCGCCATAGACCTGCCCATCGGCCCCGATCCTGTTCAGGATCACGCCGCAGTCGTGGGCGGCCGCGACGTGCAGCACCCGCGCCACACCGGTGTCACGGTCGACCCTGACCCGAACAGCGTGGGCGATCAGCTGCGGCGCGTGGAACGACTCGAGCCCAATGCGCCCCACACAGCCTTCCGCAGGGGCGGCGGGCGCCTCGGGCAGCTCGCCCGTACCCTTGCCGTAGAACGCACCCGAGCCGGCGAGGTCGACGATCGTCACAGCCTGCTCGGGCGAGCCCTTCACACGCACGGTCCCGGCCACGAGCTCGAGGTCGTCGCGCGAGGCCTCGAGCTTGTCCGCTGCAGCGTCGAGCAGCTGCTCGCGCACGTCCACCGCGGCGGCGATCACCGCGCGGCAGCTGTTGAACGTCGTCTGCGAGCCACACGATCCCATGTCCCACGGGGCGGCGTCGGTGTCCTGGTAGAGGATCGAGAAGTCCTCGGGACGCATGCCGAGCTCCTCCGCGACGTAGGCCGGCATCGCCATCACGGCGCCGGTGCCGTTCTCCTGCGCACCGGTGACGATCGTGCCCGTCCCGTCCGCGTTCAGCTTCACCGTGGCGCCCGAGCTGGCCGCGAAGCACGGCCACCAGCCACACGCGACCCCGATCGCCTCGTCCTCGGGGAGCTCCTGCCCGTAGCCGATCAGCTCGACCGCCCGCTCGAGCGTCTCCTTCATCGCGATCTGCTCGAGCACCTGGCCGGTCGCCGTCACCGACCCCTCCTCGATCAGGGTGCGCCGGCGCAGCTCGACCGGATCGAGGCCGAGCGCAGCGGCGAGCTCGTCCATGTGCTGCTCGAGCGCCCAGCACACCTGCGGCGCCGTCGGGGCGCGGATCGACGACGACGGCTGGTTGTTGGTGTAGACCAGGGATGACTCGATGTGCACGTTCTCGAGCTCGTAGGGCCCGAGCGCGTGCATGGCCGCCATCTGCGCGAAGAAGCCGCCCTCGCCGCAGTAGGCGCCCTTGTCGAGCACGAGCCGCGCCCTGCGGGCGACCAGCGTGCCGTCGGCGCGTGCGCTCGTCTCGAGCTCGATCACCATGCCCTCCCGCCGGTGCCCAACGGCGAAGAACTCCTCACGCCGGCTGAAGACGAGCTTGACGGGCCGGCGGGCAGCGCGGGCAAGCGCCGCGACGTGCCCCTCGAAATGGAAGTCGCACTTCGCGCCAAAGCCGCCGCCGAGCAGCGGCACGATCACACGCACGTGCGATTCGGGGATCCGAAGCGTGTTCGCAACTCCGGCCCGGGCCGCGTACGGAACCTGCGTCGACGTCCACACCGTCACCCTGTCGCCCTGCCACTGCGCGATCACCGCGCGCGGCTCGATCGGGACACCCTGCACCGGATCGGTGACGTACCGGCCCTTCACGACCACGTCCGCCTCCGCGAGAGCAGCATCGGCGTCGCCCTTGACGATCGTCGAATAGCCGAGCCTGTTGCGGTTGCGAAGGAGAGACCCGTCGGCCTCGTAGCTCTCCCAGTCGGCGTGCACGAGCGGCGCGTCGTCGGCGAGCGCCGCCTCGAAGTCGGTCACCACCGGCAGAGGCTCGTACTCGACCTCGATCAGCGCGGCCGCGTGCTCGGCGATCTCGGCCGTCGTCGCCGCGACGCCGGCGATGATGTCACCCTCGAAGCGCACCGTGTCGCGGGCGAAGAGGCGGCGATCCTGCACCATCCCACCGTAGAGGACGTCCGGCACGTCCTCGTGCGTGACGACTGCGAGCACGCCCGGAAGCGCCCGCGCCTTCGACGTATCGATGCGGAGGATCCGGGCGTGGGTGTGGTCGGCGTAGCGGAACTTCGCCATCAGTTGCCCCGCGAGCGCGAGGTCGGCCGTGTAGCGGCCGGTGCCCGTCACCTTCTCCTTGCCGTCCGGACGGATGAACGCCCGCGGCTCTTCGACCGTCGCCACCGTTATCAGTCTCCTTGCGTCGCGCGTGTGCGGCCCATCAAATCAGAGACGGCCGGCAGGCGGCGGGTGACGCGTGCGCTCTCCCTACGCGCCGCGCGGAGCGCTGTCGTCCAGCGCGATCCGCACGAGATCGCGGATCGAGAGAATCCCGACCGGGCGGCCGCCGTCGACGACCGGCAGGTGCCGGAAGCCGCCGTGGATCATCAACACCGCTGCGTGATCGGTCGTGTCGGACGGCTCGATCGTCTCCGGGCCGTGCGTCATCCACGCGGACACGAGCGCTCTTTCGACACCGCCGGCGGCGACCGCCCTGAGGACGTCGCGCTCGGTCAGGATCCCGGTCAGCCGCTCGCCGTCGAGCACGAGGGCGGCACCGACGCGCCGCTCTGCCATCCGGCCGGCGGCGGCGCCCAGAAGCTCGCCCGGGGCAACCGTGACGAGGTCGTGAGACATGTAGGCGCCGACCGATGCCATCGGGGCGATCCTAGCGACTTCCCCCGGAAACACGCTCACGGCGAGAACGGAACCGCTCAGCGGGGGAAGTCGCTTCAAGCTACTTCCCCCGCCGGCTCCATCACGGCCTACCGACCGCGTCTATCCGAGGGAAGTAGCGAGGCCGCTGCCGAGCTCCCGCGAGACGGCCGCTGCCCGCTCGAGCAGCGGGTGGCGGGCGGCACGGATCGCGTCGGCCGTCAGGCGCGATGCCGGGCCTTGCACGCCGATCACCGCCACGAGCTCGCCGCGACTGCCGAGCACCGGCGCGGCGACAGCGTTGAGATCGTCCTCGCGCTCGCCGAACGCCTCGGCGAAGCCTCGCTGCCGCACGAGCGCGATCTCCACGGCGAGCGCATCCCGGTCGGTGATCGTACGTTCGGTGTATGACCGCAGCGCGCCCGGTGGCAGGGCGACCTCCCCGAACGCAAGCGCAACCTTCCCCGTCGCCGTCGCATGCGCGACGCTCCGCCGGCCGAGCCGGGCGACGCTCTGCACCGACGCAGTGCTCTGCACGAAGTCGATCGTGGTCGCGTCCGGATCGCCCGGGATCGAGAGCGTGGCCGTCTCTCCCGTGGCGGTGGCCAGCAGACGGAGGTGCGGTCGGGCGAGCTCGCGCACGTCGAGGCCCGCGAGCGCCGCATTCCCGAGCTCGACGAGACGCGGCCCGAGGCGATAGCGGCCTGTCTCCTCCACGTGCGCGACGAGGCCGGCGGCCGCCAGCGTCGCGAGCTGCCGCGAAGCGGTGCTCGCGTTCAGCCCGGTCCGTCGCGCCACCTCGTTCGTGCCCAGCTCACCCGCCTCGGCAAGCGCGCCGAGCACGGCGACGGCCCGCTCGACGGCGGCGACGTGCCGGGTGGCTGGTGATCCGGTGCGGGACATGATACGGTGCGTTCACTCTATTATGACACACCGTTGCCCAGGAGGCAATTTATTATGACGCTTCCCGCTTCCGCCCACACCGTCGTCATCGGCGCCGGCATGCACGGCCTCTCGACCGCCTACCATCTCGCCGTCGAGCTCCGGCAGCGCGGCCTCGGCTCCGGTGCGGACATCGTCGTGATCGAGAAGGCGACCCCAGGCGCCGGTGCGACCGGCATCGCCTGTGGCGTCGTCCGCAACAACTACTTCCAGCCCGCCATGAGCGAGCTCATGCAGGCCTGCGTCGAGGTGTGGGAGTCCGACCCCGCGGCCTACCACTACAACGGCGTCGGCTACATCGCGCTCGGCCCGACGGTGCAGGAGGCCGACCTCACGGCCGTCTACGAGCGCCACCAGCGCATCGGCTACCGCTCCGACCTCTACCTCGGGGAGGCCGAGGTCGACGCGCACATGAAGGGGCTCTTCCCCGACTGGCGCGCACAGGGCGTCACGGTGTGCCTGCACGAGCACCAGGGCGGCTTCGCCTTCAACGTCGAGTCGGTGATCGGCCTGCGCGACAAGTGCCTCGAGGAGGGCGTCCAGATCCGCTCGTACACCGAGGTGACCGGCTTCAGGTTCGGCGCCGACGACAGCGTCACCGCCGTCGAGACGGACAGGGGCCGGGTCGCGGTCGGCGAGCAAGTCGTCGTCGCGCCCGGCCCCTGGGCCAAACGCTTCTGGGGCATGCTCGACCTCCCGATGACGATCGACATCCACACTCCCTCCGGCGACGTCGCACGCGACCAGCCGATGTGGACGTACTGGAACCTCCAGGAGGGAGAGATCACCGTCGACCCGCTCATGTTCGCGACCGCGGACGGCGGCGCCCCGCCCGTGATCCACCTCGACACCGACGCGCCCCTGCACACGGACGACGGAGAGCTGATCACCGACGAGCTGTGGGGCATCTACTACAAGCGCGACCGGCACGGCGTCCAGGGCGGCGCGGCCCCGCTCACGGTCGACGGCGAGGTCGAGCTCGACCCGTACCCCTCCACCACGAACGTCGACGACAGCTTCCCCGACATGTGGTGCGCGGCGCTCTCGCACGCGATGAGCCGCTTCGAGGGCTGTCGCCCGCTGTACAAGCAGGCTCGCTCCGGAGGGGTAGGCTCGTTCACCGCCGACAACTTCCCGGTGTTCGACTACCTCAAGCCAAACGTGTACGGGATCCTCGACTCGAACCACGGCTACAAGATGATCGGCGTGGGCCGCGAGGTCGCCCGGCTCCTCTGCGGCGACTCGGCCCCGCTGCTGACGCCGTTCCGCTTCGAGCGCTTCGCGACGGGCGATCTGCACCCCGTCTCGAACTCGCCATACCCGTGGTCGTAGCCGGCACCTGACACGCGTCAAGAGGCAACGGGCGAGGCTTCTTCGTCCACTCCAGGGCTGGATGCTGCTCCGCGCACTTGCATCCGGCCCACCGTCTGCAGCAGGATGGTGCCGTGCTCGTCTTCCTGCTGCTCGGACATGCCCCGTGGGTGCTCGTGCTCACTCTCGCCGTCGCGCTCTACCTCACCGTCGTGGAGCTGCGCGAGCTACGTCCGCACTACGTGTGGTGGTTCTGGTGGCTGCTCCTCGTGGTGATGACGCACTTCGTCGGCTACCTGATCCTTCGAGGCTACGTCCTTGCCCGGAGATTGCAGACGCGTGGCTGACATCCAGCGGGATCTACGCGACAGCTGGGCCTTCCGGTTCGCAGCGATCGCCGTCGTGCTCCTCGTTGCCCTTCTCGTCGGGCGAGGGTGTGGTGCGTCCGACCGAACGGTCTCGCAGGCGCAAGCCGAGCGGATCGCTCGGGCCTCGACCTCGTTCAAACCGGACCGCCTGCAGATCCGTCTCGTCCAGCAGGGAATCCCGCCGCGAGCGATCTGGGCCGTCTCGCTCTACGACGTCGACGCCGCCGGCAACCCGACGCGGTTCGAGGTGGTGCGCGTGGACGGTCGTACCGGCGCCGTGCTCGAGCCCTAGATGGTTCGGCACCTATGTAACAAACCTCCACAAGCGGGCTGATAACACTGGCCCCTGCGCCCATAGAACAGCGGCGCCGCCTTCCGTACGCTCGCGACACGTTTCTCAGAGGCTGCCAGGAGGAGGACGCATGGTTTCGTCGCTGATGTCGTTGCTCGCAGACACGACGATCGAGGATCTCGAAAAACAGATCAAGCTCGACTCGTCGATCCTGACCGAGCAGTTCTACTTCTTCACGGTCGTAATCATGTGGCTGATCCACGCCGGCTTCATGGCGTACGAGGCCGGCATCGCCCGGCGCAAGAACGTGATGTCGACGGCGATGAAGAACATCCTCACGATCGCCGTCGTGACGCCCACGTTCTACTACTTCGGCTGGTACGTCTACGGCTGCTTCCAGGAGGGCTGGCCGAAGAGCGGGCACATGAGCCCCGACGCCCTGCCGGGATTCTGTGGCCTCACCGCGCCATGGAGCGCCGGCCTGGGGCCCAATCTCCAGGATCACGTCAGCCTCGTCTTCTTCCTCGCGTTCCTGCTCTTCTCGTGGACAACCGGGTCGATCATGTCGGGAGCCCTGATCGAGCGGGTACGCCTCTCCGCGTACCTCCTGCTCACGGTCGTGCTCGGCTCCTTCGTGTGGATCATGGATGCCGCCTGGGGTTGGAGCTCCGGCGGCTGGCTCGTCACCCGCTTCGGCTTCCATGATGCGATTGCCTCGCTCGTCGTCCACGGTGTCGCGGGTGCCTTCACTCTCGGTGTTCTGCTCAACCTCGGGCCCCGCATCGGCAAGTACGACATCGCCGGCAGAGCCAGGGCCTTCAGACCTCACAACACCCACATGACGCTGCTCGGACTGATGCTGATCTTCACCGGCTTCTACGGGTTCTACGCCGCGTGCCTCGTGATCCAGTCAACCGTGTTCCCGGGCTGGCTCAACATCTACCTCTCGCCGACGACGCTAGGCGCGATCGCGATGGTGATCACGATCGGCTTCGCGGGCGGGTTCACGGGCGGGTGGTTCGCCAGCAAGGGCGATCCGTTCTGGACGCTGTCGGGCGGCCTCGCGGGCGTGATCGCCGTCTCGGCCGGCGCAGACGTCTACCACCCGTCGCTCGCATACCTCCTGTCGGCATCCGGCGGCATGCTCGCGGTGTGGGTCGGCACCTGGATCGAGAAACGGCTCCGTCTCGACGACGCAGTCGGCGCGGTCGCCGTGCACGGCTTCTGCGGCTTCTACGGCGTGTTCCTCGTCGGTATCTTCGCAGGCGGCTACCCGACCGGGATCAACAACATCCCTGTCTCGTTCGGGGGGCAGTTGATGGGGATGATGGCCTTCCTGCCGCTCGCCTTCCTGCCCGGGTACGTGCTCAGCTGGGTGCTGAAGAAGCTGAACCTGCTGCGGGTGCCACCGGAGGTCGAGCTCGAAGGCCTCGATCTGGCGGAGTTCCAGCAGGACTTCTATCCGGAGTTCGAGCGCGTGCCGGAGGTGGTCGTGCTGCCCGATGGCGAAGAGGTCGAGGCGGCGCCGATCCTCCTTGACGCGTATCACTCACTCATCCGCGAGCCGACCGCCAGGGTCAAGGCGTAAGGAGGCCTGATGTTCAACAGCTTCCCGTACGACAAATGGAGCGAGGACATCGCCGAGTTCTGGACCTGGGGCGGTGCCAACTCGACCGGTACGTACATCCTGACGGTGCTCGGGATCATCTTCATGGTGGTGGCCCTGATCGGCTTCGTCACCATGGAGAACGCGAAACTCGAGCACCAGGCGGCCGCATTGCGCGGGTCGGGCGCGCTCGGTCCCGTCGAGCCCACCCCGCCGCAAGCGGCATAGAGAGGAGGATCCGTTGGCAGGCAAGCAGATCGACTTCCCGCCGCAGCAGAAGGAGGACAGCCGGGTCGCCCCGTTCATGGTCGGCCTCTCGCTCCTGTGCATTGTCATCGTCGTGGTGATCCTGTTGACCGACTTCGACGGTCCATTCATCGGGCCCTGGGGCTGAGCAGGAGTCGATGGCAAGGCTCTACCTCCACTGCGCACTGTGTAACCGAAAGCAGGCCAGCGGCCTGCTTTCGGGCGCTGCGTGGGGCCGCCTCGCACTCCCGCCGGGTGCAGCGATCGACCACCCCGGCCTCGAGGGGGCCGAGTTGCGCGTGTGCCCGACCTGCATCGACCGGCACGCGAACTGGAGCGCCGAGCTACTCGAGTCGCTCGGCGTCCGCGGGGAGGGCCATGGCATGCCGATCGCGCAGAGTCAGTAGAGAGCCGTTCTCACAACCGTGGGTTTCCCTGATTACCGGTTCCGCCGCATCCTCGAGGATCGGGCGGAGCCCGGAAAGAATCCGGCGGAACCGCCAAGGGAGGCCTGATGAAGACGATCGTCGTCGGCTACAACGAGTCCGATCCCTCCGATCGCGCGATCGAGCGCGCGGGCGAGATGGCTCGGCTCTACGGCGCTCGGCTCGTGGTGACGAGCGTCATACCCGTTCTGATCAGCGGTGAGGCGGGGCGCGACGATGGCTCTGACCTACGGAATGCGGGTGCGCTCCTCGCGAAAATGGGGATCGACGCGGAGCTGGTCGAGGCGGTCGGCGATCCGGCCGAGGCGATCGTCGAGGTGGCCGAGGCCCGTGAGGCCGACCTGATCGTCGTCGGCACGCGTGAACCGAGCATGGTCGAGCGCCTCCTTGGGCACTCGGTGAGCGAGGCCGTGCAGCGCCGGGCACACTGCGACGTCCTGATCGTCCACTAGAACAGCCCGACGGTTAGAACAGCCCGACGGTGTTGCCGTGCTCGTCGACGTCGATCGCGAAGGCGGCCGGCTTCGCGCCGAGCCCCGGCATCGTCTGCATGTCGCCGCAGAGCGCCACGATCCAGCCTGCCCCGGTGTACGGGCGCAGGTCGCGCACCGTCACCGTGAAGCCGGTGGGGGCGTTGCGGAGCGACGGGTCGTGGGAGAGCGACAGGTGCGTCTTTGCCATGCAGATCGGCAGGCTGCCGAGGCCCGCCCTCTCGAACGCGGCGGCCTTCTCCCTCGCGGCGGGCAGCAACTGCACGTCGTCACCGCCGTAGACCTTCTGCACGATGGCGCGGATCTTGTCCTCGATCGGTGCGTCGGCCGGGTAGCCGAACTGGAAGGAGTTGGGCTGGGCGGCCGCGGCGACGACGGCCTCGGAGAGCGCGAGCGCGCCCTTGCCGCCGTGCTCGAACGCCGTGTTCACCTCCGCCGCGTACGCGCCGTGCTCGACCGCGAGCCTGCGGACGAGCTCCAGCTCCTCGGCGGTGTCGGTCGGGAACTTGTTCACGCCGACGACGGCCTGCAGTCCGAACCCGTTGACGATGCCGATGTGGCGTGCCATGTTCGCGGCGCCCGCCTCGATCTCGGCGAGGCCACCGTCGATGTTGCCGCCGTGATGCTTGAGCGCCTTGACCGTGGCGACGAGCACGACGGCGCTCGGGCGCAGGTCACCGACGCGGCACGTGATGTCGAAGAACTTCTCCATGCCCATGTCGGACGCGAACCCGCTCTCGGTGATCACGTACTCGCCGAGCTTCAGCGCGACGCGGTCGGCGACGAGCGAGTTGTTGCCGTGCGCGATGTTCGCGAACGGGCCGCAGTGGATGAACGCGGGCTGGCCCTCGAGCGTCTGCACGAGGTTCGGCTTGATCGCCTCCTTGAGCAGCACCGTCATCGAGCCGGCGGCCTGCAGTTGCTCGGCCGTGACGGGCTCCCCCTCGTAGGTCGATCCGATCGTGATCGCGCCGAGCCGGGCACGGAGGTCAACGAGATCGCGGGCGACGGCGACGAGTCCCATCACCTCGCTGCCGGCCGTGATGTCGAAGCCCGTCTGCCGCGGATAGCCGTTGACGCGGCCGCCGAGACCCGTGACGACGTCGCGCAGAGAGCGGTCGTTCATGTCCATGCACCGGCGCCAGGAGATCGTGATCGGGTCGATCCCGAGCTTGTTGCCGTGCAGCAGGTGCGCGTCGATCATGGCGCTGAGGAGGTTGTTCGCAGCCGTGATCGCGTGCAGGTCACCGGTGAAGTGGAGGTTGAGGTCCTCCATCGGCACGACCTGGGCGTACCCTCCACCGGCCGCGCCTCCCTTGACGCCGAACACGGGCCCGAGCGACGCCTCGCGCAGCGCGAGCACCGGCTTGCGGCCGAGCGCGCCGAGGCCCTGGGTCAGGGAGACGGACGTCGTCGTCTTCCCCTCACCCGCAGGCGTCGGAGTGATCGCGGTGACGTTGATCAGCTTCGCGTCCGGCCGGTCGGCGAGACGCTCGATGATCGAGAGGTCGACCTTGCCCTTGAAGCGGCCGTACTGCTCGAGCTCGTCCGGCTCGATGCCCGCATCGGCGGCCACGTCGGTGATGGGCCGCAATGTCGCGGCCTGCGCGATCTCGAGGCTGGAAAGCATGCTCAATGGCTTACGGCAGCCGCCGCCAGTTCGGAGACCATCGTGTCAGTGTAGAACCGCTCCAGCTTGAACGGCTCGATCAGCTCCGGCGTCTTCCCCGTCGCGATCAGCTCGGCCAGCGTGACGCCGGTGATCGGCGCCGCCTTGAAGCCGTAGGTGCCCCAGCCGCAGTCGACCAGGAAGCCGTCGATCTCGGTCAGGCCCATGATCGGGCTGTAGTCGGGGCTCATGTCGCAGAGGCCCGTCCAGTGGCGCAGGATCTTCGTCGCGTGCAGCTGCGGGAACAGCTCGAGCATGTGGCGTGCGGCGTACTCGATGAAGGGGAACGTCCCCTTGTTCGAGTACGTCGGGTACGGCTCCACCTCGGCGCCGATCAGGAACTCGCCGCGATCCGTCTGCGAGCAGTAGATGTGCATCTGCGCCGAGACGATGATCTTGTCGAGGAACGGCTTCACGGGCTCGGTCACGAACGCCTGCAGGATGCTTGTCACGAGCGGAAGGGGCAGGTTAGCCATGCGTGCCACGGGGCTCGACCAGCCTGCAGTGGCGGAGAGCACGACACCGCAGGAGATGTCGCCCTTGCTCGTCCGGACGCCCTGCACCTTCCCGTCCCGGATGTCGAACCCGGTCACCTCGACTCCCTGGTGGATGTCGATGCCGGAGCGACCGACCTGCTTCGCGTACCCCCAGACGACGGCGTCGTGGCGGATGATCCCGCCCGGAGGATGGTAGAGCGCACCCTGGATCGGCCACGTGACGTCCCGGCCGATGTTGATCTGGGGGCAGAGCTCCTTCACCTCGGCGGCATCGATCACGCGACTGTCGATGCCAAGCAGCTTGTTCACCTCGGCGCGCTCGTTCTGCACGACGAGCGAGCGGTCGGAGTGTGCGAGCGTGAAGTGCCCGTGCTGCGAGAACATCAGGTTGAAGTCGAGCTCTGCCGACAGCTTCTCGTACAGCTTGACGCTCGCGGTGTAGAAGGCAGCGCCCTGCGGAGTCCGGTAGTTCGAGCGGATGATCGTCGTGTTCCGTCCCGCCGCACCGGAGCCGATGTAGCTCTTCTCCAGGATCGCCACGTCCGTGATGCCGTGGTGCTTCGCCAGGTAGTAGGCGGTGGCGAGGCCGTGCGAGCCGCCGCCGACGATGACGACGTCGTAGTGCCGCTTGAGCTCGGTCGGGTGTCGCAGCACCTGCTTGCGGAAGAAGATGTCCTTCACGACGCCCCTCCGAGCGCGTCGATCCCGACCAGGCCGCCACCGAGGGCCTCGGCGCGGTCGACGGCGACCTCCGACATGTAGTGGCCGAGCTCCTGGGCGAACACGAGCCAGTAGCCTCCGCCCCGCTGCAGCACGTGCGCGGTGACGTGGGCGACTTCACCGCCCGACGGGAAGTGGTGGATGTGCGTGAGGCGCCGCAACACCGTGCCGGCCTCGGGGCCGACGATCGCGACGATCGACAGCGCACCCGTGACGTCGAGCACGAACCGGTCGGAGAGCTGGTCCCGCACCGACTCCGCGAGCGCGGGTGCGCAGAGCACGAGTGCGCGCCTCGGCGAGATGCGATACCAGACGATTCCGTCACCCTCGACCGGCTCGCCTGCCGGTCGCACCTCGTACTTGGTCAGATGCGACAGGTCGGCGATCCCCACGTTCGCGAGCCGCTCGGCCTCGCCCGGGAGCGACACGGGCACGAGCCAGCCGTCGCGCTCCTCGAACGTGGCGCCCGCGTCACGCAGCCGGCGCTCGAGTGAGGACTTCGCAACCGGATGGAACGCACCCTGGTCGC
>Ga0315281_10008723_pt1 | contig 14154 bp, 11 predicted proteins | sample YL17G07_0_MG_FD_204540 | JGI IMG/M metagenome (GOLD analysis project Ga0315281, IMG submission 204540) | Sediment microbial communities from Yellowstone Lake, YNP, Wyoming, USA - YL17G07_0 | ecosystem: Environmental > Aquatic > Freshwater > Lake > Sediment | place: USA: Wyoming | collected...
TGCGCACCGTATGGCCGATCATGATCGTCCCATCCCAATACCCCTATACCGGGTGCAGGGAGCCCTGCTTCCTGCTGGGGGTGTGGGGGCAAAGCCCCCACAAATCCGCGTCCATTCGCTTTTCCGCAACCTGCTAATCCAGCGTGGCGTGGAAGCGCCGGAAGCTGATGAAGAGCAGCGCGACGCTAAGGACGGCCAGAATGCCGGTCTGCCGCAACACGTAGTAGGTCTCCCCCCCCTTCAGCAGGACATTGCGCAGCAGGCCCACGTAGTAGGTCAGCGGGTTGAGATAGGCGAAGACGCGCAGCCACCAGGGAATCGTGTCCACGGGAAACATCACGCCGGAAAGCAGGATGGCCGGAAACAGCACGAGCAGCCCGGCCAGCGTCGCCTGCTGCTGGCTCTTGCAGTAGGTCGAGATCAACATGCCGACGCTGACCGTCGCCGCCAGGAACATCAAGGACGCCAGGACCAGCGCCCAAAGCGGGCCCCGCAGCGGGACGCCGAAGACCCCCATGGCCACGGCCATGGCGAGCGGAATGACGACCAGGCCCAGCAGGAAGTACGGGATGGTCTTGCCCGCGATGAGCTCCCAACGCTTGATGGGGGCCGCGATCAGCGTCTCGTACGTGCCCAGCTCCCGCTCGCGGGTAAGCGACATGCTCGTGAGGATGATGGTGATGAGGCTCAGCAACATGCCCATCACGCCGGGCACGAGGAACAGGGAGCTTTCCAGGGATGGGTTATACAGAACGCGGACGTCCAGCCACACGCCCGTCGGCTCCGTGGGCAGGCCGTTGTGGCGCGCCTCCTCCGTCATGACCCCGGCCACCACGGCCTGGAGGTAGCGCTCGGCGGCGCGGGCGCGCACGACGTTGCTGGCGTCAATCAGCACTTGCAGCTTCCCCTCGCCGCGGCCCGCGGCGCGGGTGAGCGTTGCGGGCGGGGCCACCAGGGCGGCGTCGGCGGCGCCCGCCTGGATGGCATCGGCGGGGTCCGAGGAGCTCTGGGCGGCGACAAACCAGCCCGTTGCCAGGGCGCGCCGGTAGATCTGGTCCGTCAGGGTGTCCCCCGGCGGGTAGGCCGCCAGCAGGCGGATGTTGCGCACCTCCGTGGACAGCGCGCTGCCGAAGATCGTCAACTGGATCACCGGCACGCCGAACACAATGAAGCGCATCCGTGGATCGCGCAGGATCTGGCGGAACTCCTTCTTCAGAAACCCCAGCAACGTGCGGTTCATGGCTCCAGATCCTGCTTGAAGCGCTTGGCGGCGGCCACCACCAGCACCAGGGTCAACCCGGTCAGCGCCAAGAACGGCAGCCACAGCTCGCCCGCGCCCGAGCCTTTCAGAAATACGCTGCGCGTGATGACCATGAACCACCGGGCCGGCAGGATGGCCGTCAGCCAGCGGAAGATCAGCGGCATGCTCTCGATCGGAAAGATGAAGCCGGATAGCAGCGTGGACGGAAGCAGACCCGACACCATCGCCAGCTGCATGGCCACCAGTTGCGAGCGCGTCACGACGGAAATCAGCAGCCCCTGCGCCAGATAGGCGGTGAGGAACAGGAAGCACCCGGCGAGGAATACCAGGTGGTTGCCGCGGAACGGCACGCCGAAGAACAATCGCGCCGCCAGGTAGATCACCGCGACGGCCAGCAGGCCCAGCACATTGTAGGGAACGAGCTTGCCCAGAATGAACTCGATGGGACGAATGGGCGTCGAGAGCAGCATCTCCATGGAACCGTTCTCCCACTCCCGTGCCACGGTGAGCGCCGTCAGCAGAATGGAGATGATGCCCACGATCACCACCGTGAGACCCGGCACGATGAAGTTGGGCGAGGCCAACTCGCCGTTGAAGAGGTACCGCGTTACCAGCTCCACCGGCGGCGCCGGGCCGGCCGGAGCCAGCCGATTGTTGGCCGCCGCCTGGATGCCTTGCAGGTAGCTGAGGATGGAGCCCGAGGTGGTGTTGTCCGCGCCGTCCAGCACGATCTGCACGGGCGCGCGCAGGCCCGCGGCCAGCTTCTTCTCGAAGTTGGGTTCGATGATCAACACGGCGGCGCTGCGCTCGGCGCCGATCCGCTCGACGGGGTTGGATTCGGCGGCGATCGGCTGGATCACGAACTTTCCCGAGTTCTCGAAGGCTTGCACGAGTTGGCGGGACGACGCCGAGCGGTCCCGGTCGTCCACCGCCAGGCGAATGTCCTTGGCATCCAGGTCTATGGCCACGCCGAAGACGACCACCATGAAGAGCGGCAGCCCCAGCGCGAGGCCAAGCGTAAACGGGTCGCGCAGAATGTGCCGCAACTCCTTGCGGGCCACGGCCAGGGCGCGGCGCGGGCTGAGGGCCGGGTGCTGGGGCTTCATCGGGCGTCCCCTTCCACGCGCTGGATGAACACGTCCTCCAGACTCGGTTGCACCACGCGCACGTCGAACTCCGCGGCCAGCCCGTCCAGCGCCCCGGCCCAGCCGTCCACGTCGCGCACGAACGCGTGATAGCGCAGCCCGTAGGCCTGCAAGTCAGCCAGGCCCCGTAACGCCTCCAGGCGCGCCGCCGCCGCGCCGTCGGCGGAGCGGGGGGTCAACTCATAGACGCCGTTGGGAAAGGTGAGGGTCTTGAGCCGCGCCACGGTATCCAAGGCGATGATCTCGCCCGAGCGCATCAGGGCGATGCGGCCGCACTGCTCCGCCTCGTCCATGTAGTGCGTCGTCACGAATACCGTCTTGCCCTGGTCCGAAAGCCGGCGAATCAGCGCCCAGAAGCGGGCACGGGCCACTGGCGTCACGCCGGCGGTGGGCTCGTCCAGAAACACCACCTGCGGCTCGTGGAGCACGGCGGCCGCCAGGGACACTTGCTGCTTGACCCCGCCGGGCAGGTCGCGCACCAGACTCTCCAAGGGCCTGTCGAACGCGATGAAGGTCAGCAGTTCCTCCCGGCGTCGCCGGAAATCCGCGGGGCGCATCTTGCGCAGGTCCGCGGCAAAGCTGAGGTTCTCGCCCACCGTCAAGTCATTGTAGAGCGTGAAGCGCTGGGACATGTAGCCCACGCTGCGCTTGACCGGCTCTGACCCGCCGGCCAGGTCGTGCCCGGCGACGCGCACCCGGCCGGATGTGGGCGGCAGCAACCCGCACAGCACCCGGATGGTGGTGGTCTTTCCAGCACCATTGGCGCCCAGAAAGCCGAAGATTTCCCCGGGGCTCACGGTGAACGAGACGTCCCGCACGGCGTAGAAGTCGCCGAAGCGGACGCTCAGGCCTTCCACCTCCACGGAAAACGGGCCGGAGTTCTCGTCAGGCAAGGGGCGCTCCTTCGGTGGCGCGGATGAACAGCTCGTCGAAGGTGGCCGCATGGGCCTGGGCGAGCAGGGCGCGGGGCTCGCCGCTGGCCAGCAACACGCCGTCCTGCATCAAGTGGGCGCGGCCGCAGCGCTCCGCTTCGTCCATGTAGGCGGTAGCGACGACGATCAGGATGCGCTCGGAGGCCAGCCGGTAGAGCAGGTGCCAGAACTCCCGCCGGCTGATGGGGTCCACGCCGTTGGTGGGCTCGTCCAGCAGCAGGATGCGCGGCGAGCGCAGCAGGGAGCACATCAGGCCCAGCTTCTTGTACATCCCCCCGGAGAGCTGCCCGGCGGGGCGGTCCTGAAACTTCTCCAGGCGCGTGATGCGCAGCAGTTCCTCGCGCCGGACCTGGAACACCGCCCGCGGCAGCGAGTAAAGATCGCGGAAGAAGGCCAGGTGCTCGGCCACGGACAAGTCCGGGTAGAGGCTCTGCTGCTGCGGCATGTAAGCCAGGTCCGGCCGGACATTGGCGAACGCCACCGGCTCGCCCTCCAACCGGTAGGTCACGCTGCCCTGATCCGCGTGCAACAGACCGCTCAACATGCGCAGCAGCGTGGTCTTGCCCGCCCCCTCCGGACCCACCACCCCATGCATCAAACCCGCGCCAAAGGCGATGGAGATTCCGGCCAACGCCTGGGTCTGGCGCAGGCGCTTGCTCACGCTGTCAACCGCGATGCCGTATGCGGGCGGCTGTCCGGGCGGCTGGGCCATCGCTCAGTCCTTCCTGGCGGCTTCGGGCAGGGCAACTTCGATGGGCATGCCCGCCTTGAGCAGTCCGTTGGGATTCTGGAAGCGCACCTTGACGCCGTAGACCAGCCGCGTCCGTTCCTCCCGGGTTTGCACGTTCTTGGGCGTGAACTCGGCTTCGTCGTTGATCTTGATCACGCGGCCCGGCAGCGCGCGGTCTTGCAGTTCCGGCAGGCGACCCGTCAGCTCCATGCCGATGCGCAGTTGGGCCAGCAGGGGCTGGGGCACATAGACATAGGCCCAGACTTGGCGCAGGTCGGCCAGCGTAAGCAGCTTGGAGCCCGGCGCCACCTGCTCGCCCGGCTCGTGGTAGCGGGTCAGCACGGTGCCGGTGAGCGGCGCGGCGACGTCGCACCACCCGACCCGCAAAATGGCGTCGTCGCGGGCGGCCTTGATGTGGGCTTCCTCCTCGGCGCTGGCCGCGTTGGCGCGGCGCAGCAGGGTGACGCGCTCGAAGTCCCCCTGCACCCGCTCGGCGGCGATGCGCAGGTCCTCGCAAGCCAGCCTGACGACGACCTGCCCCTCCTGCACACTGTCGCCTTCCTGCACGGTCACGGCGGAGATGACCGAGGCCACGCGGGCGGGCACGTCCACCTTGGTGACCTCGATCGTCCCGGCATAGCGGAAGGGCTTGACGAAGTAGGCTTGCAGGCTGAACCCGAACAGCGGAATGAACCAGCTGACCGCCAGCGCCCCCGCGGCAAGGAGAATCACCGCCATCACGATCCCGCGCATCATATTTGCCGCTCCTCGATTGTCGGTTTCTGCGGACGGAGCGGGGTTGGGGGGGCGCTTTCCCGCGCCGTCTCGTTGGTCCGCAGACCGCGCAGCAGCGCATCCACCCGCTCCGCGATGGCCTCGTCTGACAACACTTGCCGCTCGATGGCGCCCGCCAAGGACACGATCCGAGGCAGCCGCGCCCGGGTGATCGCCGCCTCCGCGAAGAGCGCGGGCAGGTTCACCCCCGCGAGCAACAACAGGAGCGCGTTGAAAGGGGCCATCGGCCCGAGCGTTCCGCTGGCCTGGGCCTGGCCGATCAGCCGCAGCAGCAGTTCCACGTGGCGGTGCAGGTTGGCGCGCATGAAGTCCAGCGTGGCGGCCTCGCCCAGCACCGCGTCGCGCAGGAGCGAGAGCAACAATTGGCGCTTGTCCCGCGCGATGCGCCCAAAGGCCAGCAACACCGCCCGCAGGCTCTCCAGCGGTGAGGCGCCCCCGGCCGCTTCCGTTTCCAGCGTCGAGAATATTTCCTCGTAATACGCTTGCAGCACCCGGCGCGCGAAGGCGTCCTTGGTCTTGAAGTGGTAGTGGAACATGCCCGGATTCACGCGGGCCTTCTTGGCTACCCGCCGCACGTTCAGGCCGGAAACCCCCATCCGCGGAAGGAGGTCCCGCCCGGCCTTGAGCAGCCGCTCGTCCATGTTGCGCGAGGGTCGTGACATTGCAACTCCTGGCGTGGAGGCCGCATGGTGCGCGCGTGATCGGTCACGCGTATAATTATACACCAGTCCAGTCATGCGTCAAGCGGGGCGCCCCGGCACGGGCCGGCGCGCTGGGGCCAGATTGGGCTTTGGTGGGCGTCCTGCCACCCCTTCAACCCGCGGGCGGATTCTGCTAGCGTTGCGGGACCGCTTGGCTTTGGGGCATGGAAGCCACCACTCGCGCAGAGGATGACGCATGAGCCGCGCCTTTACCCACCTGCACCTCCACACCCAGTATTCGCTGCTTGACGGCGCCATTCGCATTACCGTCCCGGAGGAGGTGCGCAGGGCCGGGGTGGGCTTCAAGCCCCTGCCCGAAGCCCTGAAGGAACGGGGCTATGAAGCGTGTGCCATCACCGATTCGGCCAATCTGTTCGGCGCCATCGAGTTCTATAAGACCCTGAAGAAGGCCGGCATCAAGCCCCTGATCGGGATGGAGGCCTTCGTGGTGGAAGCGCTGGCGCGCGATGACGCGCCGGTGGCGCCCGCGGGCAGCCGTCTGGTCCTGCTCTGCCAAGACCGGGAGGGCTACGGCAATCTGGTGCGGCTGGCCAGCCTGGGGCAGACGGCGGGCAAGCGACAGGCTCTGGCCTGCGTGGACCGGACGCAATTGGAGCAGCACCACGCCGGGCTGCTCTGCCTGACAGGCGGGCTGGACGGTATTCTGGCCCGTCCGCTGCGGGCGGGGGACCCCGCCGCCGCGCGCTCCCAGGCGGCTTGGCTCGGTCAGGTCTTCGCCGGGCGCTGCTATATCGAGCTGCAAAACCACGGGCTGGAAGCCCAGCGACAAGTCAACCCGCGGCTGGTGGCGCTGGCGACCGAGCTGGACCTGCCCCTGGCCGGCACGAACGACTGCCACTATGTCGAAGCCGGGGAGGCCTACGCCCACTATGTCCTGGAGTTGATGGGCCGGCAGCAGAAGGTGACGGACCCCGGCGTGCAGCCCTTCGTGGATCGGCAACTCTACCTTAAGTCCCCCGAAGAGATGGCCGAGGCGCTCAAGGATTTTCCCGCCCAAGCCTATGCCAACACCGCCTTGATCGCGGATCGGTGCGAGTTGGATCTGGCGTCCAAGAAGGTCTACTTGCCCCGGTACGACATTCCTGTCGGCGACACGGAGGTGTCCTGGTTTCGCAAGCAGGCGCAGGAGGGGCTGGAGCGCCGCAAGCGGCAGTTGGAGCCGCTCTACGCCATTCCGCCGGAGCGGGGCGCGGCCTTTTGGGAAGAGTACGACCGGCGCCTGGAGTACGAACTGAAGGTCATCATCGAGATGAAGTACGCCGGCTACTTCCTCATTGTCGCGGACTTCATCAACTTCGCCAAGGATGGCGGGGTGCGAGTGGGGCCGGGGCGGGGCTCCGGCGCGGGCTCCCTGGTGGCCTATGCGCTGCGCATCACGGACCTGGATCCGATCCGCAACGGCCTGCTGTTCGAGCGCTTCCTCAACCCGGAACGGGTCAGCCTGCCGGACTTCGACATTGACTTCGAGGTGCGCGGACGGGAGCGGGTGATCCGCTACGTGCGGGAGAAGTACGGGGACGACCGGGTGGCCCAGATCTCCACCTTCGGCGCGCTGAAGGCCAAGGCGGCGCTGCGCGGGGTCGCCCGCGTGCTGGACTTCCCATACGGCCAGGCGGACAAGATCGCCAAGCTGATTCCCAACAAGCTCAACATCACCCTGCAAGAGGCGCTGACACTGGAGCCGGAGTTGGCGCGGCTGGAACGGGAGGGGAGCGAGAGCGAGCAGAAGCTGATCCGGCTGGGCAAGGCCCTGGAGTTGCTGAGCAGCAACCTGTCCACCCATGCCGCCGGCGTGATCATCATGGATACGCCCATCATTGACGTCATGCCGGTCTGCTCATCGGGCAAGAACGGGGACATGCTCCAGACGCAATTCTCCATGAAGTGGGCGGAGGACCAGGGCGCCGTGAAGTTCGACTTCCTCGGCTTGCTCAACCTCGACATCCTGTCCCATGCCCAAGACTTGATCCACAAGCGTCCCAACCCCGAGGATCGCCGCTTCGACGTGGACAACCTGCCGCTGGACGACCGCGCCACCTTCGACCTGCTGGCGCGGGGAGAAACCACCGGCGTGTTCCAGCTTGAATCTGGCGGCATGAGGCGGCTGGCGATGGACCTGAAGGCCTCGCGCTTCGAGGATATCGTGGCCGTCGTGGCCCTGTACCGCCCCGGTCCGATGCAACTGATTGACCAGTTCCTGCGGCGCAAGCAGGGGCGCGAGAAAGTGGACTACCTGCATCCGCTCCTGGAACCCGTGCTGAAGGAGACCCATGGGATCATGGTCTATCAGGAGCAGGTGATCCGGGCGGCACAGGTGCTGGCGAACTATTCGCTGGGCGAGGCCGATCTGCTGCGCCGGGCCATCGGCAAGAAGAACGCCGAGGAGATGGCCCAACAACGCCGGCGCTTCGTGGACGGTTGCCTGGCCAACGGCATCGCCGCGGCCAAGGCGGAGGACATCTTCGAGAAGATCGAATACTTCGCCGGCTACGGATTCAACAAGTCCCATTCCGCCGCCTATGCCTTGATTGCCTACCAGACGGCCTACTTGAAGGCGCATTATCCGGTGGAATTCATGGCTGCGCTGCTGAGCAGTGACATGGACAACACCGACAAGGTGGTGAACTTCATCGCCGATTGCCGGGCGCAAGGCATCAAGGTGCTGCCGCCGGACGTGAACCTCAGCGGGGTGGACTTCAGCATTTCGGGCGACGCGCTGCGCTTCGGGCTCAATGCCGTGAAGAACGTGGGCGAGAACGCGGCAGGGTTGATCATCGCGGCGCGGGAAGCGCAACCGGGGGGGCGCTTCGCGGACCTGGAGGCGTTCGTCCGCGGCGTAGACCTGCACCGCGTGAACAAGCGCGTGCTGGAGGCGCTCATCAAGTGCGGCGGGTTCGATTCCCTCAGCGCCAACCGGGGCCGCCTGCTGGCCGGGCTGGACGATCTGGTCAACCTGGGCCTGCAAGACCAGAACCGGCGCGTGGAGGGCCAGGAAACCCTCTTCTCCCTGCTTGGCGCCCACGAATCGGCCAAGGTGAATCTGGAAATCCACCTTCCCGACGCGCCCGATATTCCCCAACGCGAGCGCCTGAAGCTGGAGAAGGAGGCGCTGGGCTACTACGTCTCGGGCCACCCCATGGACCGCTTCCAGTCCGAGTTGACCGAACTGGTCCGCAACAGCCACGATGTGCGCGAGGGGGAACTGGCCGACGGCGCGGATGTGCTGGTCGCCGGCATGGTAGCCGAACTCACCGTGCGGATGACCAAGAACGGGGAAAAGATGGCGATCCTGCGCCTGGAAGACTTACGCGGCTCCCTGGAAGTGGTGGCCTATCCGCGCACGTACGCGGAATATGGGACCGTGCTCCGCCAGGATGAGCCGCTCCTCATTCACGGCAAGGTGAGCGTGCAAGAGCAGGGCGTCAACGTGAAGGCGGACCGCATCGCTTCCCTCAGCCGATTCCGGGCCGAACAGGCCCAGCGCATGACCCTGCGGCTCCCGCCCGGCCTGCCCGATGCGGACTTTCCGCGCCTGGTGGGCGTCCTGTCCAAGGCTCCCGGCCCCTGCGCCGTGCATCTGCAAGTGACGACACCCGAGGGGCACAAGATTCTGGTGGATGCCGGGCTCAGCATCGCGCCCGGGGAAGACGTGGTCGAGGAACTGCAAGAGCTCTTGGACGGGACGGCAATGCGGTTCGAGTACCCCAAGGAGAGCGTGGCAGCTCCAACGGCGAGGTCATCGGCCCCGAGTTGGCGCGATGCGCCGCCATCCCGGTCCGGGTAGGGCGCTTCTTCCTGGTGGGGGGAAACTCCCCAGTCGGCGAGCAGACGGATCTAACGGAGGGTCGTGCGGCGCACCGCATCCGGGTGCCAGAGCGCGGCCATGGGGGCGCGCTACTTGCTCTGCGCCCGCAGCTTCTTCGCCAGCAGAATGGCGATCTGGCGCACCAGCTTAAGGGCGATCAGGTCGTTGTCCCGGCTGACCGTCTCCTCCCGCACTTCGATCACCATCGTGTCCACCGCGGCCTGCGCATCCGCCGTGCGGGGGTTGGAGTCAATAATGGCCACCTCGCCGAAGCAGTCCCCGGGCCGCATGGTGACCAGGATCTTTTCTTCCGTGCCCCGCCTCTGCTTGATGTCCACCTGGCCGGAAACCAGCACGTAGAGTCGGTCTCCCTTGTCGCCCTCGCGGAAGGCATATTCCCCGGCGGGGATATTGCGGTTGTTGCAGATCCGCAACAGGCGCACCAGTTCCTGGTCGGTGAACTCGGAAAACACGGCAATCTTGCGCAGCTTGTCAAGGGTCTCCTTCAACTCCTTGATTTGCGCGCTTTCACCCGGCGCGGGAAGACCCACCGCCTCGCGCATCACCTTTTCCAGGCTCTGCAGATCGAAGGGCCGCGTGAGGTAGCCGCGCACACCCAACTCGGCGCCTTTGCGGCGCGTGGCTTCGCTCAACTCCTGGCCCATGAGGACGAACCGCGTCCGCTGGCCGGCCGGATGGGCCTTGATGGTCCGGATGACATCGAAGGCGTTGTCGTTTCCCAGTTCGCTTTCCAGCAGGATCAGATGCACCGGCGACTCCACCAGCAGATCGGTGAGGCCCGCGGCGCCGCCCCGCTCCAGGACGGTCTGGACGATCTCCAGGCTCCGCAAGGAGCCTTTGAGGATGGAGCGGCTCTGCGGCTTGGGGTCCACGACCAAAACCTTGAGGATCGGCTTGACTTCCGCAGGCTTGCCCGGGGACTGCGGTGATCGCATCTCTGCCATGGTTCAGTCGTCCGCCCTGGGTGCGACGCCTCATTGAGTTCGCGAAATAGGCCGATCCGTCGGCGCAGCTAGCCTAACCTATTTTGGAACTTCTGGGTAATGATCCTCGCTATCGGCTCTCTTTCCTCCCGTGCCTCTGGGAAATCCGGAATCGCTTTCTCATAGCAGATAAACTCGAAAATTAGAAACACCTGCCATTTGCATGACGGGATCGAATGTAACATAAGTGCTGGGGGCGACGGCCGCCTGGGTCGCGACCGGCGGAAGCGGCTGGAAACCGGCGCATCCGGCGCGGTGGGCTAACTCCTCATGGGATGGCACGTCATGGATCCACAAGCCAAGCTGGGCTTTATCGGCACCGGAGTGATGGGCGAGCCGATGTGCCGGAACTTGGCCCGCAAGTCGGGCGCAAGCGTGGTTGCATTCGACGCGCGCGGCGAGCCGCTGGAGCGGTTGGCGGCGGACGGCGTGCGGACCGCGGCCTCCCCGGCCGAGGTCGGCGCGGCTGCGGACATCGTCTTCCTCTGCCTCCCCGGGGGCCCGCAGGTGCGGGAGGTCTGCCTCGGCACGGGCGGGCTGGTCGGCCGGCTGCGGCGCGGTCAGATCCTGGTGGACATGAGCACCAGTCCGCCCGCGCTGGCCCGGGAACTGGCCCAGGCCTGCCGGGGGCGAGACGCCCAGTTTGCCGATGCCCCGGTGGCCCGCACCCGGGAGGCGGCGCAGTCCGGCACTCTGAGCATCATGGTGGGCGGAGACGCCTCCGTGCTGGAGCGGCTGCGCCCCTACTTGGCCTGCATGGGGAGCGACATCACGCACTGCGGACCGGCCGGAGCGGGACAAGTGGTCAAGCTCGTCAACAACCTGGTGGTTTGCCAGAACGTGGCGGTGCTGGCGGGGGCGCTGGCGTTGGGAACTCGCGCCGGGATTGACGGTGCGCTGCTGCTGGACACGCTGTCCAAGGGCTCCGCGGACAGCTTCGCGTTGCGCAACCACGGCCTCAAGTCGCTCCTGCCCGGGCACTACCCGGAGCGGGCGTTCTCCGTGGAATACATGCTCAAGGACCTGGGCTACGCGCTGGACCTGGCGGACGACCTGGGGCTCAAGCTGGAGACCGCCGAGCAGGCGCGGACGCTGTACCGGCGCGCCGCGGAGCGGGGCCTGGGCTCGCTCTATTTCCCCGTGGTGCGCCGGGTCATCGAAGCATAGGCCAGGCACCGGCGCGGCATCCGCCGGCGACCCGCTGCGGTACGGGTTGAAGTGCGCGGCAATCCCCGCTGGCCGCTCCGTAACTTTGCGGCCCCGGCGTGCGATTAGACTTTCTGGAAGCGGCCATTGCAGGAGGCTGGCCACGGCGCACCGGGAGCAAACCCGGCGGAGGGTGCGCTCGGCCCTTCCCTCGGGCGCGTCCCTCCCACCCTGAACCGGCACGGCAGCTTGAAAGCTTCATCCGTACACGTGAGCACCATGTCCCAACGATTCGCCATGCCGCGGACCGCCGCTCTCGTGCTGGCGGCGAGTACGGGCCTGTTTGCCGGCTGCGGTGGGGGAGGCAAGCCCTCCGATCTGCAATTCGAGACGGTGAAGGTTGAGCGCGCCCCGATCGTGTCGCGCATCAGCGCGAGCGGCACCCTGAACGCCCTGGTCACCGTGCAGGTGGGCAGCCAGGTTTCCGGCCGCATCCAAAGCATCGAGGTGGACTTCAACAGCGCGGTGAAGAAGGGACAGGAACTGGCGCGGATTGACCCACAGTTCTACAAGGCGGCGCGGGAGATGGCCCAGGCGAACAAGATGGCCGCCGAGGCCAACCTGCAACGCTCCAGCGTCCAAGAGCGCGACGCCAAGCGGCAATATGGGCGGGCGCGGGACTTGGCCGCGCAGGGCATTGCCACCCAGGCGGAGCTGGACGCGGCCCAGGCGGCTTTCGAGGCGGCCCAGGCCCAAACGGAGTCGCTGCGGGGCCAACTGGAGCAGGCGCGGGCCGCCTTGAATCAGGCGGAGATTAACCTGGCCTACACGAACATCATTTCACCCATCAACGGTGTCGTCGTCTCCCGCAACGTGGACATCGGGCAGACCGTGGCAGCCTCCTTGCAAACGCCCACGCTGTTCCTCATCGCCGAGGACTTGCGCAAGATGCAGGTGGACACCAGCATCGCCGAGGCCGACGTGGGCAAGCTCCAACCAGGGATGCTGGCCGGCTTTACGGTGGACGCCTACCCCAACCAGCGCTTCCAGGGGAAAATCCGGCAGATTCGCAATGCCCCCACGACCGTGCAGAACGTCGTCACCTACGACGCGGTGATTGACGTGGACAACTCGGAGCTGAAGTTCAAGCCGGGCATGACCGCGAACGTGGTCGTGGTCACGGCCCAACAGGACGATGCGCTGCGGGTCCCCAATGCCGCCCTGCGCTTCCGGCCGCCGCCGGAGGCCCTGCCGGAAGGCTTCCGTGGTGCCGGGGGCGCCGCGGGCGGGCGCGGGCCGCAGGCGACCGGCGGACCACGGCCCGGCGGGGGCATGCCAGGGGGCGGCGCACCCGCTGGCCGACCGGGAGTAGCCGACCCAGGCGGCCCCGGTTCCGATCGCCGCCTGGTTTGGCTGCTTAAGGACAAGAAACCGGTGCCGGCGCCCATCCGGATCGGCATCACCGACGGAACCTACACCGAGGTTGCGGAAGGCAAGCTCCAGGAAGGCGACCTGGTCATCATTAACGCCTCCACGCCCGGCGCGGGCGGCAACGTTCCGCCTGGCATGCGGCGCGGATTGTAAGCCCACCCCTTTCATCCGGCAATATCCCGCCGCCAAGCCGAGCCCCTGCACCGTGTGACCATGGCCGATTCAACTCCGCTGATCGCGCTGGACGACGTGACCAAGGTCTACCGCATGGGTGACGTGGAGGTGCGCGCCCTGGCGGGAGTGTCCTTGGCCGTTGCGGCGGGGGAATTCATTGCCATCATGGGCGCGTCCGGCTCCGGCAAGTCCACGCTGATGAACCTGATCGGTTGCCTGGACCGCCCCACCGCCGGGGCATACCGCCTGGCGGGTCGAGAAGTCTCGCGCATGTCGGTGAACGCGCTGGCCGAGGTGCGCAACCATACGCTGGGTTTTGTCTTTCAGGGCTTCAACCTGCTCTCCCGCACCAGCGCCCTGGAGAACGTGGAGTTGCCCTTGATCTACTCCGGGGTCGCGAAGCGGGAGCGGCGGGAGCGGGCCGCGCGGGCGCTGGAGCGGGTGGGGCTCAAGGACCGGATGCGCAACCACCCCAACCAACTTTCCGGCGGGCAGCAGCAGCGAGTGGCGGTCGCCCGCGCCCTGGTGACCGAGCCCAAGGTGATCCTGGCCGATGAGCCGACCGGCAACCTGGACACCCAGACCAGCGGGGAGATCATGGCGCTCTTCCAGGATCTGGGCCGGGGAGGCATCACCATCGTGCTGGTCACGCACGAGTCCGACATCGCGGCCTACGCGGCCCGCCTCGTCATCATGCGCGACGGGCGCGTCTTGTCCGATTCGCCGCAATCCGCCGCGCTGGCGGGACGGGTCGCGGCGCCGGGAGGCGGCGGCGCGCCCACGCGGGAGGCGCGGCCATGAACCTCTGGCAGACCTTCCCCCTGGCGCTGCATGCCCTGCTGCGCAACAAGACCCGCTCGCTGCTCACCGCGCTGGGCATTATCATTGGCGTGGCCGCGGTGATCGCGATGGTGTCCATCGGCGAGGGCGCCAAGGCGCGGGTGGAGCAGGCCTTCGCCTCCATGGGCACCAGCCTTCTGATCGTCACCTCCGGCTCGTCCCGCACCGG
>Ga0315281_10008725_pt1 | contig 14154 bp, 14 predicted proteins | sample YL17G07_0_MG_FD_204540 | JGI IMG/M metagenome (GOLD analysis project Ga0315281, IMG submission 204540) | Sediment microbial communities from Yellowstone Lake, YNP, Wyoming, USA - YL17G07_0 | ecosystem: Environmental > Aquatic > Freshwater > Lake > Sediment | place: USA: Wyoming | collected...
GACGAGGTCCGCGAGTGGCCAGGCCAGGTCGGCGCGATGCTCCACGAGGACGATCGTCGTCGTGCGACTGGCCCGAATCTCCGCCAGGCGCTCGAAGAGCGCCGCAGCCGACGGCACATCGAGGTTCGCCGTCGGCTCGTCGAGGACGAGGACGGACGGCCAGGGCGCCTCGACCCCAGCGAGCGCCAGTCGCTGCTGCTCGCCGCCGGAGAGGCGAGTGCCCCGGCGCCGCTCGAAACCGGCCAGCCCGACGTCGCGAAGCGCCCCGGGCACCCGCGCCCGCATCTCGGCCAGGGGCCAGGCGCGGTCCTCCAGCCCGAACGCGACATCGTCGCCGGCGCGGTCCATCACGAGCTGGCTCGCCGGATCCTGGAAGAGGATCCCGACTCGGTTGGCCACCTCGGCCGGCGCGGCGGTCGAAACCTCGAGGTCTCCGACGCGCAGCGAGCCGGACCACTCACCGGGGATGTCGCGGGGAACGAGCCCGGCGATCGCCCTGGCGAGCGTGCTCTTGCCGGAGCCGGACGGCCCGACGACGAGGAGGACCCCGCCCGCGTCGAGCCGCAGGTCGACCCCGGCGAGGGCCGGCCGCTGGGAGCCCGCGTACCGGAACCCGACCCCCTCGGCGCGGAGCGGAAGCGGCCCCCGGTCTCCGCCGCGCATGATCAGCCGGCGAACCCTTCCAGGACGCCGGCCCGCCGAAGGACGCGGACGAGGACGACCGACCCGAACGCGACGATCACGATCGAGGAGAGGGCCATCGCGATCCCGCGCATGACCTGCACATCGACGGCGACATCCGCGTACCAGAGCGCCCAGTCGTGGATCCAGGCGGCTGCCGCGCTCGCGACCGACGCGATGACGAGCACCGGCAGGGACCAGTTCCGGTAGAGCGTGAACGCGAAGATCAGTTCGGCCGCGGCGCCCTGGACGAAGCCGGAGAGGAGCACATCCGGGCCCCACGGGCTGCCCAGGAGGGTCGAGACGCCGGCCGCGACGAGCTCCGCGTAGAGCGCGGCGCCGGGCTTGCGGACGATGAGCGGCGCGAGGACCGCCGGCACGAGCCAGCCGCCGTAGATCAGGAACGCCACGAGCGGGGCCGCCGCGCTCGCGGGTGCGAGCAGGCTCCAGGCCGTGTTGAGCGCAACGAAGGCGACGCCGAACGCCACGCCGATGATCGCGGTGACGAGGATGTCCCGGGTCCGCCAGCGGGTCGACGAGACGACGGTGGTGACGGTGGGAGTGGCGCCCGGGGCGCCGGCGCTGGTCGAGGTCATGGCTGCAGGTCCTCCGAAATCGACAATGCCGCCCACGGAGGAGGACGGCATCGAGTTCGAACGGCCTGCTTCCTTCGCCGGTATGAACCGGATCAGGTTCGGCGGGTCTGTGGCCTGCGCCACACTCTCAGCGCTGCTGCGCTCCCCGGAGGCGATCTTCAATTGTTGGCGGGTGCTGTACCGCCGGCTCGGATGCTACACCCCGGCGCGAGGACCCGCGAGGATCGGGAGCTGCGCGTCTATCCACGCGACGACATCGTCGAGGACACCCGGCCCTTCCGGCTCGTTGTGGAGCTCGTGCCGGACCCCCGGGTAGGTCCGTCGAGTCACGTTCGGCAGCGCGCCGAGCGCCTCGGTCGCCCTCGCCGGCACGACCGGGTCGTCCAGGCCGTGGATCACGAGCGTCGGCACGGCCAGGCGGTCGATCGCCGCCCGAACCCGCGGTTGCGCCGCGAACGCCAGCGCCCCGAACCGTGTCGTCGAACTACCCAGCATCAAGGGGTCATGGTCGGCAGCCTCCTGGCGCGCCCGATCCCGGGAGAGCATCGACGAACGGACCCCGTTCGCGATCCGCAGGCGCGGCGCGAACCGGGCGAGGATCGGGGCAGCCGCCCGCTTCCAGGCCGCGAGGTCATCGTCGATACCGGGCGCCGACAGGACGAGGAGATTCGGCTGGGGGCGATCGTCGACGCAGTAGCCGAGGGCGATCAATCCGCCCATCGAGTGGCCGTAGAGCACGACCGGCAGGTCCGACGCGACGGTGGCCCGGACGTACGCCAAGCGATCCTCGACATCATCGTGGAACTGCGCCCAGCGGTCCACATAGGCTCGCTCGCCCTCTGACGCGCCGAACCCGCGGAGGTCCCACGAGAAGACCGCCATCCCGACGGCCGCGAACCGGTCGCCGACATGCTCGTAGCGGCCGCAGTGCTCCCCGAGACCGTGGACGATGAGCACCGCGGCGCGCGGCGAAGGCGCGTCGACCTCCCAGTGGCGGGTCAGCACGCGGGTCCCGTCGCGGAGCTTCGTCGAACCGACCTGGGATGGCATCTTCCGGAGCGTACTCCACGCGGCGAGCGGCAGCGGGCCGGACGTACCATCGGCGCCGTGCCGGAGCGAGCGCACCCCAGGGTGCGTGAGCGAGGACCGGACGCGACAACGCCGCAGCGCGCTGGCTCAGCCGCCGATTCGGACCACCCAGCGGCCGCGCGCCTCGCCGAGGCGGATGGCATCGAGCGCGGGCTCGAGGGTATCGAGCGTGATCTCGGTCACCCGTTCCGCGAGCGCCCGGGGACGCAGGTCGGTCGCGAGGCGATCCCAGATCCGGCGCCGCTTCGCGATCCCGAGGTAGGCGGAGTCGATCCCGAGGAGCGCGACGCCGCGCAGGATGAAGGGGAAAACCGTCGTCACGAGCGCCGGCCCGGACGTGTTGCCGCAGGCAGCAACGGCACCGCCGCGTCGGAGCGTCCGAAGGATGTACGGCAGGGTCGCGGCGCCGACGGAATCCACGACACCCGCCCAGCGCTCCGATTCGAGCGGCCGACCCTCGATCGCCATCTCCTCCCGAGTCAGGAACCCGACCGCGCCCAGCGTCTCAAGCCACGCGTGTTCCTCGGGCTTGCCCGTGGCCGCCCAGACCTCGTAGCCGAGCTCCGAGAGGATCGCGACTGCGGTGCTCCCGACCCCGCCGGTGGCCCCGGTCACGAGAACCGATCCGATCCCCGGTTCGAGCCCGTGCTCCTCGAGGGCGACGACCGCCATCGCGGCCGTGAAGCCGGCTGTCCCGAGGGCCATCGCCTCGCGGGTCGTCAGCCCGGGTGGGAGCGGCACGACCCAATCCGCCGGCACGCGGGCGTACTCGGCGTAGCCGCCGTGCCGACTCACCCCGAGGTCATAACCGTGGGCGATGACCTCGGCCCCGGGCACGAACGACGGGTGCGAGCTGCGGACCACCGTCCCGGCCAGGTCGATCCCGGGAACGAGCGGATACGCCCGCGCGACCTTGCCGTCGGCCGTCGCCGCCAGGCCGTCCTTGTAGTTGACGGAGCTCCATTCGATGCGGATCTCGACCTCGCCGGCCGGGAGGTCGTCGGGTGTCAGAGTTCGCAGACCGTGGACGAAGTCGCCGTCGTGGCGGTCGACGACGTAGGCCCGGAACGTCTCGGCGATGGCGGTCATGGGCGTTTCCTCATCCCCTTATGCCTCGGCCGGCCTCGTCGCCGGCCGCTCCTGGTCCGCGTGGACCCCGGCCCAGCGAAGGACGCGCGCCGCGGTCGTGCCCTGCACGACCAGTGTGAACAGAACGATCCCGAAGACGATCCCCTGGAGCAGCTCGCGATCCGGCGTTCCCTCCGGGATCGAGAGCGCGAGGGCCGTCGCCACGGCCCCGCGGAGCCCGGTCCAATTCATGACGTGCAACCAGGAGAGTGGAAGCGCTGGCACGATCCCGATCCGCCGCTCGAGGCGGGCGGCGCCGCCGAGCAGGCCATAGACCACGATTGCCCGGCCGATTAGCACGGCCAGGACACCCCACGCAATCGGCACCGCGGCCGCGGCGAGGGCGCCGAGCGGGATGGCGATCCCGATCAACAGAAACGCGGCTCCCGTCAGGACGAAGGCGAGGAACTCCCAGACCCCATCGATCTCCTCCTGTGCCCGGCGGCTCATCCCCTCGCGCCGACCGTACGTGCCGAGCACGATCCCGGCGACGACGCTGGCGATGATGCCCGACAGGTGAAGGATGTCGGCGACGAGGTAGGTCCCGTAGGCGGCGAGGAGCGTCAGCGTCAGCTCCACCAGGTGGTCGGAGGTCGCCTTGAGCGCGCGGGAGATCAGCGCGCCCGCGAGGGCGCCGATCGCGACGCTCCCGGCGAGACCGATCGCGAATCCGATGGCACTCCCGGCGAGCGTCGGCGGGTGTGTCCCGAGCATCGCCAGCGCGACGACGAAGGCGAGGGCGGCGGTGCCGTCGTTGAACAGGCTCTCGGCGTCGACGAGGGTGACGAGGCGGCGCGGAGCCGAAAGCCTGCGCATGGTGCTGACGACCGCGACCGGGTCGGTCGCCGAGACGATGGCCCCCACGAGGAATGCCTCGTTGAGCGGCAGTCCTGTGGCCCAATGGAGCACGAACGCCACGACGCCCGCGGTCACGAGGACGCCGGGCACGGCCAGGATCGCGACACCCCCGAAGGTCCTGCGCAGCTCATCGCCGTCGAGCCGGAAGGCGGCCTCGAAGACCAGGCCCGGCACGAGGATGGTCACCACGAGCTCCGGGGAAACCACCAGGACCTGATGGATCGGCAGTGCGGAGACCACGAGTCCGGCGAGCACCAGGGCGACTGTGTAGGGAAGCCGTAGCTTGCCCGACACGACCACGACGAGGGGCATGGCGACAAGAAACGCGACGAAGAGCACGAGGATCGTCGGTGTTGCAGCGCCTGGCATGCCGTCATCCTAGGCGGTCCGGGTATCCGTCCGGGTACCGGTCCGGGGGACTGCGACCGCCCGGTCGTCGTGGGTGAATCGGGGTCGTTGCGCTATGATGCGGCCCGCGCCGCGACGGTGCGCCACTGGCGAGTGGCCAAACGGTAAGGCACCTGACTCTGGATCAGGGGATTGAAGGTTCGAATCCTTCCTCGCCAGCCACTTCCTCGCCAGCCACACTCCCCGCGTGGTGTGGTCCCCAATTCGACCCCGACAACGGTGCGCCCCCTTGACGGCCGCCGGCCGTCGGATCACGATATGGCTACATTGCATTGCGAGGTAGCCCGATGCCCGGCCCGCGACTCAGCGGCTCCCAGCTCCTGAAGGGAACGACGCCGCTCCTCGTCCTCACCGTCATCGGGGACGGCGAGCTGTACGGCTACGAGATTGCCCGTCAGATCCGTGACCGCAGCGGCGGCGCGTTCGCACCGTCGGAGGGCTCGCTCTACCCGACCCTTCACCAACTCGAGCAGGACGGCGCCCTGACGGCGACCTGGCGGGAAAGTGAGCGGGGTCCCCGCCGCCGCTTCTACCGGCTCACGGCCAAGGGCCAGAAACTGCTCCAGGCGAGCCTCGAACAGTGGACGAGCTTCGCCCGGAACGTCGAGCGGGTCGCCCTCGGGGATGGCTCGAATGGCTGACCCCGAGCGCCCGGCCACCACCGACGACTACCTCGCCCGCGTCGCCACCCACCTGGGCCTGCCCGAGCCGCATGCGGGCGAGGTGCACGACGAGCTCGCCGCTCACCTCGACGACGCGACCGCGGCGCTCATCGCGGAGGGCCTGACCCCGGAGCAGGCCGAGCGCGAGGCGATCGCCCGGCTCGGCTCACCCGAGGTCCTCGCCGATGCCCTCCGTGGCGCCCGGCAGACGCGCCGCCGCTTGCTCGCGGGGGCGGCCGGCGGCATCTGGGCGGCGGTGGGCGGCGGGATCGGTGGAACGCTCATCGGCTATGGATTGCTCATGGCCGTCGTGCTGCTGATCGCGGTCCTGGGCGCGATCTTGAACCGCTTCATCAGGTTCAACTGGTCCGTGGACCCGGACGTTCCGTATCAGGCCTGGAACACCGCCCTGGCTGCCGGCGCGCTGTGCGTCGGCGCGTTCCTGGGCGCCCGACGGGCGGTCCAGGCGACGGCCGCCCGGAGCCTCCGCTCGGTCCGCGCGATCGGACCCTGGTGGGCGCTCGGCGGGGCGGTCGTCCTCGGCCTATGGGTCCTCTTCATCCTGCGCATGCCACTCGGCTGGCCCGCCGTCGCTGCCGAGTTGCTCATCCCGGCGTCGTTCGCGGCGGGCGCGACCGTCATGATCGAGCGCCCGGGCCCCCGGATCCGGATGCGGCACATCCTGCTCGTCGCCGTGGTCGGCTTCGTGCTGCCGGTCGTCCTGCTCTACGGCGCATCCCGCCAGGTGAGCGGCGCCCTCAGCGAAGTCGGGGGCGGACCCTACGCGTCGGTGGACGAGATGTGGCGCGCGCAGCACTATGACCTCATCGGACGACGCCCCCCGGACGACGTTGCGGCGGCCTTCGCGGACGGAGGGTCCTCCTTCAATGACGGCCTGCTTACGCCCTATATCGACGTGTCCGCGGCGGTCGATCTGTCGGGCTGGCACGACTTCCGATTCGAGGCCTGGCGCCGGCCAGCTCCCGGCGTCATCAGTCCGGACCCGAACTTCCGGACGCCGTTCGTGACGGCCCCCGCCGTGCTCGAGGGGACCCGGTTCCAGGCGACGCTCCGGGTCGATCGCACGCCCGGCGTCATCTTCTACGGACTCGTCCTGACCGGCGTCGGACCGGACGGCGAGCGATATCTGCTCAGCGGTCCGAACGGCGGCCAGACCGCCTTCGTCGGCACGATCTGGGAGTGGCTCACGGCCCAGTAGCGGGATGGGATCGCGGGGTGCAGGGACCCGGAGACCCACGACGCGGCCAGCCTCGCGCAGTGGACGGCGAGCCCCGACCTCCGGACGGGCGCCGATCTCACCCGCGGCTTCATCATCGAAGCGAACTACCCCGCGCTCGCCGGCAACAGCGCTGGCTGGGAGGTCTTCCTGGTCGCGCCGGACGGGAGTGGCGCCTGGTGGATCTGGCCCGTGCGATAGGCCATTCGAGAGGCGTCTCGAAGCCGCTCGAGAACCAGTCGGCCTTCAGCCGACAGCGCCAACGGGCCCACGATCCGTCGGCGTCGTCGTGGTCACACTTGCGTGTGGGCACGGATTGGCTGCGAGATCAGAGTTGGACGCGTCGCGACGACCAACCGACACAGGTCGTCGGGAACCGACGTCTGAGGCGTGGAGGTCCGAGGCCATGGGGATGGGAACGTGATCAGACGATTGCTGGCAGCAGCGCTCACCGTGGCGCTCGTGGGTTGTGCCTCGCGCGGGGCTGGGTCGACGAGCGGTCCGCACGCCGCGTCGTCCACGCCTGTAGCCGTTGTGTCCATGCTCCCGACGATGACGTCGACGCCCATGCCCACCGCGCCGCCGAACTTCGCTTTCGGGCTGGCGTTCATCGTGGATGACTACCCGGATTCCATCGCGGCGGTCGTCGGTGGACCCAGCCTCCGGATCCCGATCGGGGAGGGCCTCGTGGCGGTCAGCGGCGACCGTGCCGCCTCCGTCATCTACCGCGATGCTGGAGGCATCCGCGGCGCCGGCGGCTCGACGATCATCGTCCGTGAGATCTCCACCGGGCACGAAGTCGTCCGGGTCGATCGACCGGAGCAGGTCGCCACCATGGTCTTCGCCGGCGGCTCGCTCTACTTCGCCGGCCACCCGGTGGAGGGCGCGACGCGCGACACCGGTGTCGACGCGATCAATCTGGCCGATGGGACCGTGCGCGAGGTCATCGCCCCGGGTCCCTGGCCTGTGGCATGGAGCTCATTTGACCTCCCGACCCAATACGCGCAGTACCAGGGAACGGGCGATCGCTGGCAGTTGCGCGTGAGTCCGACGGGGAGCATCGTCGCCTCGCCCGCGTGCGGACCGGCGACTCCGGGGGGCGGGGCGGATCACTGCGTCATCGACGTCATCGACACGGCCACCGACACGGTGACCCGGCCGATTACCGACACCGCCTTCTACCTCCGGGCCGTGAGCGACACCACCCTCTACGCGGCGCCGGAGGGACCCGACATCGTCGCAGCCTTTGATCGTGCGACGGGCCGGCAGCGCTGGCAGGTTGGAGGTGGGGCGTTCTGGTCCTCGTACGCGACATCGCAGGGAGCGTTCATCGCGGCCTGGGTCCCCGCCACCGCGGCCGGACCGCGACCGCGCATGGGCGTCGCCGCGCTCGATGCGACCACTGGCGCGATGCAGATGTTCGACGAAGTCTCGACCGACCCGGGCCTCACCCTCTGGCCAGAGTTGTCAGACGACCACTACGCGGTCGCAAGCCGTGGCGGATCGCTCCTGGAGGGCGCATTCCGCCACGGACTCCGGTCGGTCTCGGCCGATCTCATCGACCTCACGACCGGGCAAGTCTTCCCCTATGCCCTGACGATCCCCTCGCCGATCACGCCGTAGGGGACGACCTGCAATCGGCGACGGCTTCAGCAGGGTCGCGGCCGGCCAGAGCGGGCTCGTCGCCACTAGCCAGACCGTCGGGTACACCCCCGGTCTGGCGTCGTTCTGGACCTCGTCCAGCGGGCGGAGCTGGGCCTCCAGCACAGCCGACCCGTTGGGCCGTCGTATAGCAAGGCCAGGGCGTCGGGAGCGCCGAAGGGCTCTTCCTCGGTGACGGTACGCGACTCCTCGCCTACGGGACCCGGGGCGCGAACCCGGCCATCGAGTACTGGGTCTCGTTCGATGGGCGTCACTGGACGAAGCTGGCTTTGACCGGCGACGCCGCCGTGGCGCTGACCGGCCAGGCAAGGCCGTTCCTCCTGCGCGATGGCGTCCTGTTCAGCACGGATCAGGGTTCGTGGTTCGGCACCGGCTTGCCGTGAAGGGTGTGGGCCCGACGGTGGACGCCTCGCCGGACCGGACGCCCTCGGCCGCCTCGTTGCCGGTGCCGGTCTCTTCATCTCCCTATCGGGCATGGCGACCGAGGCTCGGACCTGATCTTCGGTCGGGCGAGGACCTCGGCAGTTCATCAGCCCGGGTGCCCTAACCTCCGCTTACTCGCCGTGCGAGTACGACAGGATGAACGCGCCGGTTCGGTAGTCGAGGAGCACCGTTTCCGTGGTCGCAGGCTTCGGGCATATGCGCGGCGATTCGCCGGGGGTGGGGGCCGGTCCACACGAGAACGGGAAGGTGCCCGAGACGACGACGGCCCAGACCCAGGTGTCGTCCGGGACGACCTGCTGGTGGCCGGTCCCGAAGGCCGAGATCGGGCCGACGGTGGCGCTGACCACCCCTGTGGCATCCGACGCGTTCTGCCGTGCCGCGGCAACCGCCTCGGCCTCGGTCAGTCCGCCCGACGGCGGGGCCGGGGCACCGCACCCCAGGAGGGTCGCGGAGATGAGCGTCATCATCATGAGTAGCCGCATCCGATTCGCCACAGTTCGCCTCGCGGTCCGGTCGAAGGGCATCCTACGCTCGCCCCTGCGGACCGGCACCGTCGAGCTCCGACCGTGACCGACGTGGGCGAACCGTCCGGCCAGCGGCTCCGCGAAACCCGGGCGCTTCACGTCTCCTTGGCGCGACCCTCATGGCGTCGACGGTGCTGCACCTCCCACTGGCCACGCTGTGCCGGAGATCCACGTCCGTCCACCATCCGCGGTGACCTCAAGCAGGGTCGCCTGGCGATCCGGCGCCCACATCACCGCGAAACCACGCCGGGCGTCGAGCGGCCACGCGGCATACACGAGGTTTGCAGCCGGGTCGCCGAGCCCGAGCGGCTGCCAGGTCGCCCCGTCGTCGCGGCTGACGAGCGGGACCATTCGCCCGCCCGTGATCCAGGCCGTCCCGTCGGTCGCAAGGACGAGCCCGCTGATGTAGCCACCATACGGGAGGTGGCCGACCTCCGTCGCGGGCGGATCGGCCGCCATCGCCCGTACGGCCCAGGTCGCACCGCCATCGCGCGTCGCCAACATCGCGTGGTTCTCGCCACCGGCGCCAAACGTCAGCGCGCAGACCGCGAGCCCAGCCGAGGCTGACCGGAAGGCGACGGCCCGAAGCGGACCGGCCGGCGAGCCGGCGCAAGGTGACGGGCGGCTTTGCCAGGTCGCGCCTGCGTCTCGGGTGCTCCGCAAGAGTGCCTGGCTCGGCGCCGTGGTCGCCCCGGATCCCGCCACACCCCACCCGGAGCTCGCGTCGGTGAAGGCGACCCACATGAGGTCGGTCGAGGCGGAGGTCCACGTCGCGCCGCGATCCGCCGTGTGGTAGAGCCGTGGCGCGCAGGCAGGGTCGCCATTGCAGCCGGTGAGCGCCCACGCGCTCTGCGTTCCCGCCACCCAGACCTCGGCCACAAGGTCCGGCACGGACAAGACGATCGCCCACGTGTGCCCGCCGTCGTGCGTCTCGAGGATCTGACCAGATGCCGTTCCGTCGGCATGGTCCGTGGCGGCCCCGACGATCCCGCGCTGGGCGTCCCAGAAGGCGACGGCGCCGACGTAGTAGCTCGCCGGCGAGTCCGTCACGGCCGAGGGCTCCACGCTCGGCGTCGGCGTGCCGGCGGTCATGGTGGGCGCGGGGCGCGCGGTCGAGGCCGCCGACTCGCCGGCCGTCGGCGAGGCCGGGGTCGGGACGCTGGTGCACGCGGCCAGCAGCCCCGCGACCAGCAGGGCTGCGCCGATCGTCTGCATCCCTCGCTTCATCGTGAGACTCCCCTTCGCATCCTTCCGGGGGCGGCTGGGCCGTGACACTCTCTCCCCGACGAACCGAACGATTGCAGCGTGATGGCAGGAGTCAAGCTGACGAGGCGAGATCTCAACGGCCATATTCACCCGCGCGCCTGGTGACGGACGCACCAACGTGCCTTGACCTCTCACAGGTGGCATCCGATGATGCGGGTGTGAGCAGTCCGGTCGCGCGGGCAAGACGGTTGTGGCCCGTGGTTGTCGCGGTCGTGATCGTGGCTTGGGTGATCACAACGCATCCAGGCCTGCTTGTCTGCCCTCCGCCGCGTGCCCAGGGTTTCGGTGGAGTCGGCGGGGATGGTCTTTGCCTCCCGACCTTGTTCCCCGATATCACGGGCGCAAACCCGGTCGCCATCCTGGTGTCCTGGATGATCGTCATCGCGGTCATCGCGGCCGTGCTCTGGCTCATGGCGAGGTTTATCGAACGCCAGGGCGACATCTGAAGTCAGCGCTCCGCCCCATCGATGGGACGCCGCGGCGGTTGGGATCTGGCGTGCCGGAGCAGACGAAGGGGTGACGATGGCGCCAGCGGGCGATGCGGTTCCGACGGGGGCGAGGCGCCGGTTCAGGACGCGGCGCATCCGGCTGATGGTGATCATCGCCGTCGTGCTGGCGGCGTGGCTCCTCATCGGGTTGCTCCGTGCCGAGAGCATCGCCCGTGACTACTTCGCGCACGCGCACGGGCCGGGCGCGACCGTGATCAACGTCCAGATCGAGCGCACCCGACCCGCGATCCCACCCTTCTGGGCGGTCTTCATCGGTGGAGACGTGATCGAGGCCGGGAAGACGACGCCAGCCTACCGGTCCCACATGATCCTGTGGGTCGAGTCCATCACGGGCTGGGTGCTGGTGTTCGGGGCCGGCTGACGCCGGTGCGCCCGGGCTGTCGCCGCCAGCGGCCAAGGAACGTACCTCGCACGGTCGTCGAGTTGGCGGTTCGAGCCACTCGCAAGGCTGGCCGGATATGTCAAGGTGGCGAGGTACGAGCGTGGGGAAAGGAGGACCGATGAAGAACGTCCTGCGCCTTGCCGTGGTGCTCTCGTTGCTGGCGACCGCGTGCTCATCGGCCGGCGATCTTCCTCCGTCATCGCCACCATCACCGTTCACCTCCGCGCCAAGTTCGGTCCCTGCCTCGAGCCAGACCGCGGACACGACGCCGGGGCCAACGCCACTGCCGCCCGGGCCCGATGTGCAGGCCGCCGGCGGCGCGGCGCGGTCGAGCAGCGCTCAGGGCTGGTGAAACCCCCGTTCGGCGCAGGCCCTTCGTGGAGTAATGTGGCCCACCGGCGATGCCCAAGCGATCCCTCGCAACCACGGCCCTGACGACGTCTGCGTACCTTCTACGGTACCGATGCTTACGTCACCGTAACCGCGTAAAGCGGTCCACTTTGGACGGACGGTCGATGCGAATCGGGCGAGGAATCACGCTCGCGAACGGGATTGACAGCCCTGCCGCGACGCCGATACTCGGACACCCCCTCCCGGGGGGGGGGGGGACTCCTGGAGCCCTCTGGATCAGGGGATTGAAGGTTCCGAATCCTTCCTCGCCAGCCACACCCTGCGCGCGGGGTGATTCGCCTCGGCGAACCACAACCTACCCCGGACGTCGAAGCCGGCGAACGAGTGCCAGGATCAGGCGCCCGGCGAGCGCCCCCACGATCAGGCCCGCCACGATCACGGCGATCCCGACCGCGAGCGGGACCTTTCCCTCCCGGATCGACTGGACGACCTCGGTCAGGCCCGGGATGTTCCCGATCCCGGCATCGGCAGGGGTCGGGGGGACGACGACCTCGAGCGGGAGCGCGTCGGCCTCGGCGCGTGCGCCCGTCGCGGCGTCGGCGAGGACGACGCGGATCGTGTACTGGCCCGGCTGGAGGAGCGCCGCCAGCGGCACCTCGACCTGGGTCGCGGTCTGCGCGTAGAAGGTGTCCATCGGCACCTGCGCCTTGCTCACCTCGGCACCCGATGCATCCATCAATACAAGATCGACGACGGGCTTGAGGCGGACGTTGCCCGTGTTCTGGACCCCGACCGCGATGGTCGACTTCCCCGCGACGACCTTGTGCGATGCGGCGCCGATCGCGAGACCGGGCAGACGTGGCCCGGGGATGGTGACCACGATTGCCATCGCCTGGCGGACGATCTGGTTGAGCGTCACCGCCCCGGTCCCCTGGATCGGGACGTCGTTCTCGAGGATGATGCTGGTGATGTACTCGCCGGGCGCGGCATCGGCCGGGACGGCGACCGTGAATGAGCGCGTGATGCCCTGGCCCGCCGCCATGGGAGTGACGCTGGTCGGATAGTCGAGCCAGGTGGTGGTTCCGCTCACGGGCTCGCCGCGCAAACGCGCTCCGAATCCGCCATTGATGATCGTGTAGGCGTCCGCGGCGTAGCTCCGGACGGCGATCGCGGCGTCGCCGAGGTTCGCGAGCTCGACCGCGAGCGTGCGCTTCTCGCCCGGCTGCATCTTGAGGTCGAAGTAGGCACCTCCCGCGTCGACGGGCCTGAGGCTCAGCTTGACCCCGGGGTCGGCCGCGAGCACCGGCGACGACGCCGCGAGGAAGCCGGCGACGAGTGCGATTGCGGCGAGTCCCAGCCGCCAGGGATTCGAGCGTGCCGAGTGCCGGCGCTCCTGCGCCGCCGGGTGCCGACCGGTCATCGTCGCCGTCCGCGCAGGAGCAGGAGGGTCGTGCCGATCGCGGTACCGGCGCCGCCCGCGAAGGCGATGCCGATCGTGGCGCCGAGCGTCGTTCCGAGAGCTGCCCCCACGATGGCTCCACCGGCAAAGGCAAGACCGACGGCCACCGTCGCGATGGCGATCAGCACGGAGAGATTCGGGCCGGGCGGGGCAGCCCGGCGCTCGTTCAGCACCTCGACGATGAGCGGCGCCCCCTGGGTGCCGAGCTCCGACGACGCACCCAGGCGGGTGGTGACCGGGGATCCATCGTCCCGGGACGCCGCCGGCACCCGCCACTCCGGGGCGCGGGGTGCCTGCCACGCGTCCGTCACGTCGGCGGGGGCGACGGGTGACGCGGCGGCCGGGGCGGGAGCCGCTTCGCGGTCGCGCTCCACGCGGGCGCCGGGGACGGGGGCCCAGGCCTCCTCTGTCGGAGCCCCCCCGCGGGCCGCAGCGCGGGCGCGAGCGACGTCGGCCATCGCTGCCTCGCGCTCGGAACGGGCTTTCTCCGCCGCTCTCCGGCGGCGCCAGCTGCGCAGGCCGGCGATCCCGAGCATCAGCAGCAGGCCCGCGGCGATCGCGGCACCGGCGAGGACCAGCAGAACCTCGGTCGTCAGCTCTCCTCGCTGGATCGCGTCGATCACCGTGGACAGGTCGAGCGCCTGCTCGATCACGGGCGCAGAGGACGCCGGCACCGCGCGGGACGCCAGCGCGACCAGCGGCGTGGCAGTCAGCAGGATCAGGCCTGCGAGGGCGACGGCGAGCCGAGCGACACGCGGCAGCCGGCGGGAGGGATGGTTCATCGGGGCTAGTCTACGGTCGCAGGGCCAGTGGGCGGAGCCCGGGAATCCCCGCAGACGGTACGGTGCCGCGGGGGAAACGAAAACGAGCGGCACCCCTGGGGGTGCCGCTCGTTCCG
>Ga0315281_10008726_pt1 | contig 14151 bp, 10 predicted proteins | sample YL17G07_0_MG_FD_204540 | JGI IMG/M metagenome (GOLD analysis project Ga0315281, IMG submission 204540) | Sediment microbial communities from Yellowstone Lake, YNP, Wyoming, USA - YL17G07_0 | ecosystem: Environmental > Aquatic > Freshwater > Lake > Sediment | place: USA: Wyoming | collected...
CCAAGATTCAACACGAGTTGGGCCTACGATTTTGTAACGGACAGCCAACACGTGGAAATACAAGTGAAGGTTCCGGACACACTGGACATGTACGAAGCCAGACTCTATTTGATGAGCGATCCGACGGTCCCTAATGAAATAGTGTTAAGCGGCGTACCACTCGCATGGGAACCGGGACTTTACGGCAACACGACAAGCATAACCAGCGGAACAGGCACCGCCGCGACAAACGTCACAATAGGCGGCTACAACCCTGAGATTGAGGGATACCGTGGAGTAGCGTACGCGAGCTGCGAATACCCGGGCGAGGACATGCTCATAAACTACACATCACCACACACAGGACAAACCCTCTACCACCTAGTACTAATAGGCGAATACGGAACAGGAACGGTACAGTTCCGGGTCAAGACCGTGTTCGACGCTTCCCTACTTGTTTCAATGGTTCCGAACAGAGTATACCCCGACATAAACGTTACGATAGCTTATGTCTCGAAGTCCACAGACTTGCTCAACGCGACCCTACACTACTCAACCAACAACTGGACAAACGCAGTTACTATCCCAATGGAAATCTTGAGCGACAACAGAACCATCACAGCAACTATCCCAAGGCAAGTAGCGGACACATTTTTGGTCTACCAAGCAGAGGCCTATGATTCTCTGGAGAATAGGCTTACCGCGAACGGAAACTATACCGTAATACTGAGCTCCACATTCCTTGAAAAACCGATGTTCCCAGTTTGGTTCGATAACTCCCAGATTGAGGTAGGCCGAGACTGGAACATCACCTGTCCACTGGAGGCAAATCACACTTATCACGTCTACCTCTACGGCGATTGGGTGAACAACGGCTCAGATCCGAAGACAAATTACGATGTCTACATTTACGATTCATATGGTAATTCCGAAAGTAACCACACCGCATCCGCAGGGCTTCTTGAGCACTTGGGAGATACCTACGACGAACCCTTCTTCACTCCAAAATACAGCGGCAACTACACTTTCAGAATCATAAACAGTGCTGGAAGTGTTGCAGCTCAGCAGGCGACTTTCATGATAATTGAAGACGTTGAATGCAACAATTGGCATCAAAGCTACACAGAAGGCACGGCCAACGGTGTCCAAACCCTCGACACAAGTTGGACTTATGAATTCGTAACTGGCAGCCAGAACGTGCAAATTCTCGTCAACGTCCCAGAAACTCTGACGATGTATGAAGCTAGGCTTTACCTTATGGCTGACCCGACGGCCCCCAATGAAACGATGTTGAACGGCGTACCACTCGCATGGGAACCAGGATTATACGGCAACACAACAAACACAGCCAATGGAACGGGCATCACTAGGACAAATGTCACCATAGGCGGCTACAACCCCGACATCGAGGGATACCGAGGCGCAGCCTTTGCGACCTCTGATCACGCTGGCCAAGAAATGTTCATAAACTTCACTTCACCGCATGCTGGAAAAGCCCTCTACCACCTTGTGCTCATAGGCGGAAAAGGCAGTGGAACAGTACAATTTCTGGTCAAAACGATTTTCAACGCCAGCCTACAGGCATCAATAATCCCAAACAGACTCTATCCGAATGACACTGGCACAGTAGCATACCTTTCCACGCAGACAAACCTGGTGAACGCAACACTGCAGTACACGACCAACAATTGGGCAAACACAACGACCATTATAATGGAAATCTTGGGCGACAACAGAACGTGCAGAGCAACGATTCCAGGACAAATTGCCGGAACGAATGTGTTCTACGGAATCACAGCCATGGACACGATGACAGAGACTCTTGTAGCAAATGGAAGCTACATCGTGAAGAACCCTTCATTGCTGAACATAACACTGACCCATCAGAAAATAACGTTGGGCGATAACATAACCGTCATAGGCCAAATGGTTCCACAGACCGGTGGCATACCTATCACAGTATACTTTGACTCTGGAAACGATAGCGAAAGCACTTTGTGTTTCACGCTCGGGGACGGTTCTTTTACGGCAAGCTTCACACCCAACGCCACAGGAATATGGGAAGTTCAAGCAAGCTTCTCAGAAGATTCGTCAGCTTATGGAAGTATGAGCCAACAACTATCAGCAGGAGTTGAACCGCCGTCCTTTCTAGCGCAATATGCTCTCTACATAGGTGTAGGGGTTGGAGCCGCGGCAGCAGGATCAGCAGTGTTCATGCTCTATCTTAGAAAGTGGCGAGGCCGTACACCAGCAGACGAAGAATGGTAAGAGACCTCCATTTTCGGTCGGAGGAAGAGAATCCACTATTTCTGAAATACCAAGAAGCAACGATGATTTGGCAGTGAACGAACCCCTATCTTTGCGGGTTTTGTCTAGCCTTCTGTTGGGTTTGAAGACTAGCTGAAGCGGTTGAGATTCGAAACGAGAGGCACTGACTTACACTCCGAATCCTGAGAAAGCTGCCCGAAATGTTAGCTCAAAATGTGGGACCTCACGTCGCCAAGACGAGTCCGCAAGAACCCAAGTTTCACAAATACGCAGAGGTAGCGGAGTTTTCACCACAATCTTCCAAGATTGTCAAGTGTGATCCTCTTATCTCTAATTCTGGTAGACTGCGCAATGTACGTTAGCCTCATAGTTTCATAGATTCATCATTGCAGGAGCGTAGTCTATTGCAGTCCACACGTGTTTTCCTTTTTCTCAATCAATCACGTCTTTGACATGTCCAGAGACTGCACACGTCGCCAATTCCATAGCACCTCAGCAGTCTTGCTCAGCAACGTAACTTCAGCACGAGGATGCTAGGCGACCATGTGGAATCAGTATCACAAGAATGAAGGTGAAAACAGAAAAAAGGTTCTGGCTTTCCTGCACTTAGCGTCAAGATTGACCAACATTAAAACACATGAAAAGGCGCTAGGGCGTTGCTAAGTCGAAATGTTCGTGTCAATTTCTGCTCACCTTCCAAGCATAGTTGCATTCTCCTAACACTTCCAAGTACAAATCATGGGCGTCTAGTAAAGCCAAAACATTACCAAACAAGTTCATGTCAATTAATGGAATTCAGCAACACGTTAGCGCGCGAAAGTCATGTTGTTGAGGCCCAAGCTGAGTAGACTCTGAAATACCTCCTCAAATGCTGGAAGCACTTGTTTGAGGAGTATTCTATTTAAAACTGAGATATCTTTCCAACTTGTTGCTCAAAGATATCGATGACTTCTTCAATCTCCTTTCGCTTCATACATCATGCGACAATTCGGTGAGCACATGTCGCACGCGTTTAGGCAAGTGCATTGAACTAAACTCAGTAGGCAGCTGGTATCTACGAGTTTTTGGCGATTCAAATCGATATTACATCAGTTCGAAATTCGCTTGTGTTATGATTTCAAAAAAAGAAAGAAAAGTGGGCGGCTTAGATCTCAGCTGGAAAGCTTTCTAACCGAGATCGATAAGCGCACTTGTGGGTAGGCCACCTGGGATGTCTCTCTGAATCATCAAAGCTGCGCCTACGCTGGTCCTGATTTCAACGGTGACCTTAGTGTAGGGTTTCAACGGATAGGTCGGGCCCAAGTAGACGACCAGGTATGCCTTTGCGTTTTGCTTCAGAACCGTGTCAGTCGTGAGTTGACTGTTGTAGAGGAAGCACGTAGCATTAGGCGTGTTGCCCGTAGTAGAGTTCACTGTACTTATGAGAGTAGCAACGTCCAGTTCGTTCGAAGCGATTGACCCGTTGTATATGTTGGCAAGCGAAAAGTTTCCGCCTTCCACTGCCACCACCACGGTCTTAGTAGCCATGTCTACCTGCGCCTGAGCCACTGCGAGCTTCAGCGGGATAGCAAGAGCCGTCACGTTGCCGTTCTCGTCTGTCAATCCTGTTATGTAGCCGTCAAGTTCGAGAGCGGCGGTCGCCTCATTGATGCCCTTGTTAATCGTTGACTTCGCAGTTTGAGCCGAGTAGAAACCCATGTTGATGACGACATACGCCAAGGCTGCAGCTATCACGACGAAGGCTATCAAAACGATTGCAGCTTCAATACCGACGATGCCGCGCTTGTTCTTGCGGATGCAACGCATCAGGGTGTTCATTGCGTCTCACCTAACTGCCTACCGTGCTCCACCCTTCAGCAAGCTGGGGTGGAACAACGAATTCAAGAGAGAGCGGTGCACCTTGCGCTGGAGCAATCTGTACATAGATATGTTCGCCATGAGTTGCTCTGTCTGGAGTATTCATATTGAAAATCAGATATCCTTTTTCAGTGCTGTCAAGTGACGTGTTGTTGTTACTATTCCCGAGGAACAACATAGCTTGTGTACCACCGCCACCTAGAGTCGTCACCTGCGACACTAAGCTCGTGAATGTGTTGTTGTATGGATTGTCGATTGCATTGTCTGGTGCAACTCCTGCGTATACGTCCGCGAATGCAGTTCTGTTTGCAACTGTCAAAGTGACTTGAGTCGCATTAACATCCATCGGAACGTACCTGACTCCGATTGTTTGTAGCGGTATCACGATCGCATCAACGTAGAAGGGTGCTGTAGCGTTAGCTCTAACCCAAATGTCTCCACTAATAACCAATGGAGTACTTGACTGCGTTACTCCATTTTGGATTGTTTCTTTGCTTCTTTGTGTGGCGAAGAGACCCATGTTGACGACCATAAAGCTGAAAGCAGCAGCGACGATGACAAAGCTGATGAGTACGATTGCAGCTTCTATGCCTACCATACCGCGATTTTGCTTCAGTAGTTTTCTTAGGTTTTGCTTTATTTTCATTTTCTTTTTCACCTGTGCGTAAGAGTATTGACTATTGCGATATAATACTCTGTGCGTCGCAACATCTACAAACAGCATTCGTTGGAAAAAAAACAGTATCTTCAATGTTCCCTGGCCAAGATACACTCTGCTCAGGAAGCACATCCGACATCTAACGATTCAGCAAAGTTATCCTAACAATAATAAACACGGAAAGAGGTGATGCGCCTATCAGTTTTATTAGCTTCCTACTGTGAGCCATCCACCCGTGAGTTCTGGTGGCACGATGATTTCGACCGATAGTGGAGCGCCGTTCTGTGGCCGAATGTCGACGTAGATATGTTCTCCCTGAGCTGCTTGATCTGTCCCATTGTAATAGAATACTAAGAAGCCCTTTTCAGTGTAGTCGAGCGCTGAATCACCGTTACCGTTGCCTATGAAGAGCTGTGCGCCTGTGCTGTTGCCCACGGCGTCTACTAGAGTGTCGAACTGGGTTGTGTAGGGATTAGTGTCGTTTATTCCCTCGTAGACATCGGCGATTGCAGTGTGATTCTGCACTCTCAGCGTCACCTCAGTTGAGTTCTGCATCATTGAAACGTACTGTGTCCCGATGGTCTTAAGCGGGATCACCATTGCATCCACCTTGCCGGAGCTCGCCCGCAGGTATATGCTACCATCAAGCAGGAGCGGGCTGCTTACTTGTGATATGCCCTGCTGAATAGTGTCTCTTCCTCTTTGCGTCGCGAATAAACCCATGTTGACGACCATGAAACTAAAAGCAGCTGCAATAATAACAAAGCTGATGAGCACAATTGCAGCTTCAATGCCCACTATACCGCGATTCTTTTTCAGAAACCTGTCTAGCGTTTTCTTAATTTTCATTACAGCCTTCACCTTTAGTTGCGCTCAATATTCAAAATATTGAGATATAATCTTCTGTGTGTCGCAGACTTCACAGACAACGCTAATTCACACAACTCTGACATTCAACTTCCTAATTCTCCTAAGAAGTACTATGGCAAATGCCATTTGCAAACTATTGCGAACAAAAAATACCCAGAACAAGCGTAGTCTGTCCATGCCTCATGAAAGAGCGTCGTGACACATGTTTTCTTTTAACGACGCTACGCAGGTCACTCTGCGTGGTAGAACATGTTCCAGTGACTTTAACAGGAAGCCTGCTCAGTCAAACATTGATCAGGGGGTGAACGACTGAGAACGATTTGGTTCAGTGTTTCAAGCAGATTTCTTCGAGGGGTTTTGCGCCCTCGTTCAGTTTGGAGAACAGCATTTCAAGTGTTTCGATAAAGGCGTTGTAGTTCGTCCAGAGAGCGACGGTTCTTGATTTTTTCTTGTCGATGTCATCCTCTTCCTCTTCATTTTGTTGAATGGCGATCAGCAGTTCCGTCCTGTCTGATATTATGAAGCACGGTATATTTTTGACGTCAACAACACGGTGCTTATAACCTGCCCGGCCCATTTTCTCCAAGAAGAACCTACCCTTCAAAGAGTTCTCCGTCAACAGCTCGACGTTCAGGTTCTTCGAACAAACTTCCAGATTGTCCGTGAAATCACTGTGGTAAAGCTGACCCAAATATTCGCCAGGAGCGAATATTTGAATTTCTCTTCGTGCTCTTTCAAGAAGCTCATTGGCTTTGAGCAGAATCTGCTGGCCGCCTTCAAGTATCTGGAATATCTCTTTCTTGTTGCTTTCAAGCTTCGGTTGCGGCATAGACGACCAAAGCTCAACCAGCCCAGACTTTTCCTTCTCCAGAAGCCTTATTCTCATCTTCTGAGCCTCTATCAACGTGTCCACTGCCTTCTCCAGAGGCACCGCCGTGAACTTCAGCGGCTTTTCGAAAACCGAAAAAACAATGCTCTTCTTCTCAAGATCGCGCAGAATCCTGTAAGTCTCTGTCCTATGAAGCGATATTGCTTCGGCAACTTCTGCAGCCTTCTTCTCACCTGCCCTCGCAAGGTAAACGTAGACCCTTATCTCGTTCTTGAGAAGTCCGAATCTTGAAAGAGTGTCCTCTATCATCGTAAGCTGCTTGTTAAGACCTTTGTCTCTCTTCACGAACTTCCATGATTCATTCTTCTCATCGTAGACCTTGATCAAATCGTCGATTTTTTCCATTGAAAGCTCCATAGCCATTCTCCTATGCTCATCGCGATCTGAGCTTGACGGCCAATTCTAACGAAGCATATACTTTATACTTATGAACCCAAAATCTGAATCAGAAATTCACCATTCACAAATCCGATATGCGATAATCGCAAAAGTGGATTCAGAAAAAACCTCAGAAGTGTTCATCCTTCTAGAGATTCAGAACCGCGTAACTATCTCCCTTGTCTTCTTAGTCTGCTTACATGTTTATGAAAACCGCGAATACAATTGATTACGCGGCCAAACTCTGAAGTCGCGGGTAGATAAGGTTAAGCAAGATACGTGAGAACTGTGGAAATGAGAAAAGTCACACCAAAAAACCGCAGACAAACCGCTACTGGAACGTTTCCAATCGTCACTTGTGACATTCCATGTAAAATCCAAGACCCTCCCGAACAGCTATTAGACCTCCAGTGCTGAACGAAAGGTCTTTATTGGACATTCATAACCGAAAGAGCTGGAGTTCAGCGAACTCACAATCAGAATCAGAAATTCGCAAATGATTTGATCTACTGTCGGATTCTATAATTGGAGACCCGGGATTGCAGAGAGATTTCGACGAGACTTTGCTTGAAGCCATAACTGAGACTTTGTCTTCGTTTGACGAAAAGGTTGAGAAGGCAGTATATGAGTACTTAGACAAAATCAACCTTCAGAAACAAGAAATCCCTCGCAAGGTTGAAGCTTTTGAAGAGGGCCTAAACGAAGTCCTAGGACAAGATGCTCGCAATGCTCTGGCCAATGTTCTGAAACGACTCTATGGGACCATCGGCATCCCGTTCGAACAGGAAGAATTTGATAAATTATCGTTTATTGACCACGTTAGACGAGCACGCATGCAAATGTACGAGAGATTCGTCGGTTGCATACGTAGCGGCTTGGCTGTCTTACATTTCGAAAACATGAACGATCCTTGCCTCATCAAGCTGATCGCTGCTAACGCTGCTGCGACCACGATTATGGGACTAGACGTTGACAAAGATCTTGGGAGGGCAATTCTGGAGATATACCCAGATTTGGAAATGAATACCCTAGTATCTCTTGCCGAAGTAACTCATTCAGGAAGAGCAAGAAAAATGGGAAAGATCATATCTGAACCTGACTCCAGAGTTGCTTTTTCCATTTTGGCTTTTCCCTTGTCAAGTAACTGCGTTGCCTTGGCGTTCACTATGGCCGATCAGGTAGGAAAGGACAAAGAAGGCTTTTCTGCAAAAGAAACTGTTTCGGATACCGATAGTTCAGAGCCAAGCGAGTGGGCTCAAGACATCCCTGAAGGACGTCACATTTGGCCTGCTCGTCCGCACGTTAAGAAGTGGAGTCTGATTCTCGGGAATCGTGAACACAGGCAGAAAATCGAGGCCCAAACCTACTCGGCACCTTCTCCATTCTTCTTTCGAGGCAGATTCGGTTAGAATGTTGTTAGATTCCGAGTGAGGAAGAAAGAAGGGAATATAGAAACCAAGAACTGCAATTCCAGCGCGAGCATTTGCTTCCAGCTCTTCCTCCATGCCCATCTGATTCAGTGAAAGCTGCTGAAAAAATAAAGTGCACATATATATGCCTAAATTCTCTGAAAACCAAGAGATATCATTGATATGCGTGCGCGCCTCTAAGCTCACTTCCACATGTTATGATCTGAGCCGTGTTGCAACGTTCTAACCTGAGCATCTCGTATCCGAAGACAAGACGTCGTCCACCACAAGTTAGACGAGAAACATATGCTATTCTACAAATGATTTAAGGAATAGTTCCCAAGCGACGCGCATACCCTGTGGAGAATTGATGATATTGGCTGAACAGAGCAATTCGAGACAGGCAGTTGCGTTTCTCCACGAGTGGAAGAGAATTACCTGTTGGTTATGAATCGATTTCGGGCATATTTCGGCAACTGAAGGATGGTTTAACAGCTTTGGGGAGTTTTTCTACTTGAAAAGCGTCAAGCGAGGTTGAAAAAGTTGGTGGAGAAACTCGAAGCGCAGTCAGTAAGCGCTCATCCAGTAATATTGAGTTATAACGGAACGGTTTTCTACGTATCCACAGTCAAAGTCCATTTTTGCAAAGGGAACTTGAAGCATAAGGCGATATTTCGTGCCAAGGAAGCAAAGGATGGTCAAGCGAAAGAACTAGCCATGGAAATACCACAGAACCTGTACGAGGTCCTGTTGAAATATGTCCAACTGAACAACCCGGATCTTGTCCTCGTCTTACAGGTCGAGGGCGCGGAGTTCAAATGGGGTTTCACGAGCGAAACTTGGCTCAAACAGTATTCAAGCGGAGACAATTTCCGGAAGTATATTGTCTAGCTCGGTTTTGAATTTACGAGGCGCACCGAACAAAGCGACAAAATTCTGCCACAAGCAAAATCTCACAGGAAATAGCCTGAAGATGCAGCGTGATAGATGAAATGCGGATCGAGAAAGTTCAGTTTGTATTTTGATCTGGGATTCATAACCTATTTATTCGCACAAGGACACCTTTTCTAAGAAAAGAGGAATTTCATTGTCATTCTCAAGTATACTGAACTCTTGCAAGGGAAAATCTTCCCAGGTGATGTGAATTGCGAATTGGATTCTTCGTCTGGGAATACCCACCTGCCCTCGTCGGCGGTTTAGGCACGTATGCAGAGTACATTACACGTCAATTTGTTTCCATGGGCAACGATGTAACAGTGTTCACTCTTAACCCGGGAAACCTCAAGACCCGAGAAATCCTAAAGGGTGTAGAAGTTCACAGGCCGTTGATTGCTGATGCAAGCAATGTTTTCCCAATGTTTGTCATCGACGACCTGAAACAATGGGGAACAAATATTCGCATGTTCAATGACATATTCATCTACAACATACTGAGCGCCTCAAAATTCATAAACAGCATGTTGAAGAAAGAGGGCTGCAACTACGATGTTGTGTGTGTACACGACTGGCTGAGCAGCATATCTGGTCTTATGGTCAAGAATGAAACAAAAACGCCGGTGGTTTTTCACGTTCACAGCACTGAGTGGGGTAGAGCAGGAGGACCGGGATCGGAAGTTGTCTCGCATCTCGAATGGGCAACATCGCAGAAAGTGGATAAAATCATAACGGTCAGCCATGCCATGCAAGAAGACTTGGCTAGGCACGGGTGGCCAAAGTCCAAGATAAGCGTGGTCTGGAACGGTGTGGACCCTGAATATTACAATTCTAGAAACTGCAAACCAAAGGATGTAGAAGCAATCCGTAGTAGGTATGGCATAAAACCCGAGGAAAAAATGGTCTTGTTCCTCGGACGACTCACTTGGGTCAAAGGTGTCACTAACCTTGTTCAAGCAATGCCCACTGTACTGGCAGACTACCCTGACACCAAGCTGGTTATTCTTGGAAAAGGCGAGCAGCAGAATGACATCATTGAAACTGCGAACAGGCTCGGAATAAGCGAGAAAGTGGCTTGCAGGTTTGAATTCGTTCCCGAAAAGGAACGCATACTGCACTACGCTGCATCAGACGTTTGCATTTTTCCCTCTACTTACGAGCCTTTTGGCATTGTGAGTCTAGAAGCGATGTCAATGGAAAAACCAATAATTGTCGGAGCCCAAGGAACGGTGGGATTCAGAGAACAAGTCATTCCAACCGGACCAGACCAGAACGGCGTTCATGTAAACGGCGGCAACTCCTCCGACATTGCTTGGGGCATTAAGGAGACGCTGTCTGATCCTGAGAGAGCTAGGAAATGGGGAATAAACGGCAGGAGAAGAGTTCTACAGTATTTCACTTGGCGAGAAGCTGCAGAACAGACTCTTCGATTATATGAAATGGTTCAGCATCCTCAAACGCACGAAGAATTTAAACTGGTGGATTTGGAAGAGAAACTGACAAGAGCTTGAAAGCTACGGTTCTGCCTCTGTCTTTTCTCGCGACCTCAATTTGCAGATGTAAATGTTCTTGAAAGGCGCAATTAGACTTGACTTTGCCGTTGCCACTTTTGTCTCATATGTAGGACTTGGTTAACAGTAATATCACGCAGATCAGCGAAAAGGAGAATTGACGAGTTTGAAGTTCAGTCCAGCGACTTGAGCCTTCACTAGTCGGTAATTCTTTGGCAGCGGGGACGTCAGATTGCGCGCATGTTGGAAAGCTTTTCGACTATCCCGATCATTTCTTGGTCGATGCTGACGGTGTGAGCGATGTTGGTTAAGGTCAGAAGGCCAATTAGCTTTCCATTTTCTACGATGGGAAGCTTCTTAATTTTCTTTTTGAACATGAGTCTGGCGGCTTCGTGAATTTCCATGTTGGGATTTCCTACAACCAGTTTCTTTGTCATTATGTCTGAAACAACCAGTTTTCTGGGGTCTCTGGCTTTTTCTAGTACTTTTTCCAATAGATCCCTCTGAGTCACGATTCCTCTTGCCTCTCCATTGTCCTCGATTATTAAGCATCCTATTTTGTTTTTGTTCATCACTTTCACTGCATTATCCACGATGGTGCAGGAACCCACCTTCACGATATCTTTGACCATTACATCTTTGGCCTTCAAGAAGTTCCCTGATTAGGAGTGATTCGGTTTTTCTTTTAAGGAATTGTGTGTAACAGGATTTACCGTCAATTAGCGACGTCTAGCCGATTTCTGGGTGTATAATTACGTGTGTCCGTCTTCTTTATCAGAACCACAGAGAGAAAGCAAGGCCTATCAGCCCTTAACCTTCGCGCGTGTTTACATGTTGTGCCGTAATGTTTGATGTTGATCTTGCCTTATCCTGTTCTTGCGTCATTTGTAGTCTGTCATCGTTGTCTTGCCGGAAAGCTTCAACGATGACCCCCCTCGGTCTATGTTTTTACATCAGACGTAATGTTGCTTTGTACGTCAGATGTAACGTTGTTTGTGGAAGAAAATCATGGAGCGCGTAGGCGTGACGATGGATGCCCAAGCCTGGCAGAGTTGCAGGCGATAATGTCGTGTGTGCAAGCTATGCTGCCTTGTTGAGAATGTTCTGTGTGTTGGATGTGAAACGCGTAAGGGGCAGGGGTAGGCTCAAGGACAAGGCTTTATTGTAGATGGCGTTTCTGACGGGTCGCCGTCCTTCCATTTCTGATATTTTCTCACAGTGTAGCTAAGCAACAAGGCATTGAGAACCGGAAACAGAATACGCTCACAAAAGAGAACGTGAGCTGCCCCAGCATAGATACTACCTCAGAAAATAGTGCCATGTGGTGGTTGTTGTAGTGATAGTAGTGGTGGGAGTAGTAGCTATCCTAGCATGTCGTTACAGTATCCCGCGCACACTAGGTCAGAGCCTCTAGAAAACAGTGTACATGAACGCGCGCGCTCAAATGCTATACTATATAGCTACATATTTCGGATTCGCAACTCATAATTAGAGCTTCTTACACTTTCTGTAACGCTTGAAGTTGAACTTGCCCAACGGAGCACTCGCGAAAAATGAACTTGGACCAGTTGTTGAGAGCCTTGTTCTGGACGGTCCCCTTTGCTGTCACGGTAGTTCTTTCTGTGTTTCTCTTATATTTGTCGCGCAAAGATGGGGACAAACGTAGGATCATGTTCATGCTGTGCTTCGCGTTTGCGTCTGTTGGCTATTGCAATCTGATGCTTCAGAGATATGGAGTTCCTACCCTATGGGATAACAATTACAAGTGGTCTTTTGTCCCAGTAACTGCCGCAGCTTTGATCGCGACCATGTCCAGTTTATTGAATATCAAAAACTTCGACTGGCCTTTCAAATGCTTCCTTTTCAGCTTAGGCGCATCCATTGTTCTTCTGGTTTTTCCTAGCGCGGCCGAGGCTTTTCGCATACCCTTGTTGAGTGCATTCGCATCGCTATCTCTTCCAGCTTCACTATATCTGGTCATAAAAAGACGAAACAATTCTGATATAATGTTCTTTTTGGCTTTTTCTTGTTTCATGTTTTCATGGATCGCCCTAGACATTGGTTTGGCAGAGGAGATTACTGTTTTGCTCACTCTCTACGGGATAGTATTCATCGCTCTGATGTTCACTGTAACCAAGGATCGGATTGCCAGTGATATGGCCTCTTTTTTAACCTTGCAGGATGAATTGGAGAAAACCCAAGAAGATCTGAAGCAAACACAGGAGAGGGCACGCGATGAGCTTGAAGCATCTGAAGAAAGATACAGAACGCTATGCGAAGACGCCAGATTTGTCATGCTCAGAGTGAATAGAAAGGGAACCGTCACCTATGTGAATAGAGTCGTCGAAGAGTTTGGTCTAGAAAAAAAGGATATTATCGGAAAAAGTCTGCTCAAGTTTATTCCCAAAAGAAACCGACCTAGACTATTCAAGGAGCATATTAGCGTTATTCGTGGGAAAAACGCTGAGGGCGAAACAGAAATAATCACTCCGAAAGGAAAGTTTATTGTGGAATATGCGAGCAACCCCGTGAGACAGGATGGAAAGATTGTCGGATGTGAAACTCTCCTTCGAGATATCACAGAGAAAAAAGAGATGGATAGGCAACTCGAGGAATATTCGGCGCAGCTGGAAGCTAAGGTGGAAGAGAGAACTGCAGAGCTGAAAAAGAGTGAAGCGGGTCTGAAGACTTTGTTGAACTCCCTGCAAACGGGAATCATTGTGGTTGATCCAGTAACTCACGCGATCTGTGAAGCGAACAAGACTGCGGTGGGAATGTTTGGTGGTACAAGAGACGAGATCATCGGGTCGATTTGTCATAAATTCATCTGTCCAGCGGAACAAGGCCAGTGTCCAATCACAGACCTTCGACAGACAGTTGATGGTTCAGAGCGAGAGTTGCTGACTGCCACCGGGCAAACAATCCAAGTGATCAAATCTGTCGTTTCTGCAGAGATAGGTGGTAAGATGCAGCTGGTTGAAAGTTTCATTGACATTACCGAGAGAAAGCTGTTGGAGGGAAAGCTTGCGCGCGCGGTTGATCAACAAACATCGTTGATGCGAAGTTCGGCAGAAATGATTCATTCTAATGATCTGCGTCAACGTCTTCAAGCGATTGTAGATGCGATTCATGGTCTTGGTTGGCGAAGAGTCGTACTCTCGGTGAGAAATGAGGAGCTAGACATTTCAGAACATGAGGATCTTGTGACCGCTGGGTTGGCAGAGAAAGAACAGGAGTTCCTTTGGACCAACCGTCAATCTGGAAAGGTTTGGCGAGAACGTTTTGGGCCCGAATTTGAACGTTTCAAGATCGGAGAGTTCTACTATCTGCCTTATAGCGATCCTTTAGTCAAAGAGAAGTTCAGCAAAGGAGTTGTGTTAAGCCACCTGAAGCCCGAAG
>Ga0315281_10008727_pt1 | contig 14151 bp, 13 predicted proteins | sample YL17G07_0_MG_FD_204540 | JGI IMG/M metagenome (GOLD analysis project Ga0315281, IMG submission 204540) | Sediment microbial communities from Yellowstone Lake, YNP, Wyoming, USA - YL17G07_0 | ecosystem: Environmental > Aquatic > Freshwater > Lake > Sediment | place: USA: Wyoming | collected...
CCGAGGCTGGAGGCGACGAGCGAGAGCGAGATCATCATCAGCAGGAGCGCCTCCGGGTCGTTCAGGTAGTCGACGCCGAAGAACAACTGCCCGACGCCGATGAGCAGGATCTGCTGGAGGAAGGTGAGTGCGAACATGCCCGCCATCTTGCCGGCGATCAGCTCCCAGCGCCTGACGCTGGTCGTCATCAGGCGCCGGAGGGTGCCGTTCTTGCGCTCCATGATGACGGCCATCCCGGCGGTCATCAGGCTGAACAGGATGAAGTTGACCATCATCCCCGGCGAGCTGAGGGTGAAGCCGGTGGGAATCTGGCCGGCCGCGGCGCCGGCCGCCACGGTCTTCAGCGAGACGGCGGGCTCCGCCATCGTCTGGGTCGCGACGGCCAGAGCCATCACCGGGACACCGGTCTGGCCGCTCGCCTGGGCGCCAATCCGGGCGGCGCGGTTCGCGGCCACGAGGTCGCCGGCCGCGGCGCGGATCTCGGCGGCGATGGCCTGGGCGCCGGACGACCCCTGGTCGCTGACGATGACGAGCTTGGCGGGCTCGCCGGCCCGCACGGCCGCCGAGAACCCCTTGGGGATGAGCAGGCCGGCGGCGGCCCGTCCGTCGGCGATCCACGGCTCGAGCTCGGCGGCGCCTTTGGGCACGACGCGGATCGCGTCGGAGCCCTTCAGCGCCGCCACGAGCTGGTGCGCCTGATCGCCGCCGTCAGCGTCGTGCAGGGCGAGCGCCAGGCGGTCGCTGCCGCTGCCGAACATCAGGCCGAAGAAGGCTGTGAAGGCGATCGGCATGATCACGATGAAGATCGCCGACAGCCGGTCGCGCCGCGTCTCCAGCAGGTCCTTGCGGGCCAGCGTCCAGATGCGGCTCACAACGCCCGCCCCCCCGGGCCGCGAAGCGGGCTCACGCGTACCGCCGCCTGAAGCGCCAGACCGCGACCGCGAAGAAGGCGACGCCGAACGCGAGCGGTACGACCAGGTCGGGCGCGACGTCGGCGAGGTCGCCGCCGCGCATCGCGGCATCCCAGCCCCGCAGGAGCGGGCCGTTCGGCGTGAACCCCTGGACCGTCGCGTAGGTGCCGGCGGTCGTCGCCGTACCGGTGAAGTTGCCGCCCAGGAGCGCGAGGACGAGGTAGACGCCGGCGCCGATGGAGCCCGCCTGCCCCGGCGTGCGCACGACCGAGATGACCAGCAGGGCGAGCCCGCTCGCCACGGCTGCGGTGACGACGGTCAGGACGGTGACGATGTCCAGGCTGCCCCAGTCGATGCCGAACAGCACACGCCCGCCAAGGAGCAGGACGACCATCTGCGCGGCGACCGTCAGGAAGACCGACGTGAACTTGCCGCCGAGGATGGTCCCCGTGGGCGTCGGCGTGGTCATCATCCGGGGGAGGGTGCCGTCCTGATCCTCGGTGAGGATCGTGCGGGCCACGTTCGAGGCCCCGAAGAACATGAAGAAGATCATCATGCCGGCGAGGACGAGACCGATCGCGGAAGCCTCCTCGCCCTTGTCGTCCCCGGCGCCCGGCGCCCGGTCGGTAAGGACGAGGGCCCCGCTCACGCCGCCGCTCTGCACAAAGGCGGCGGCCGCGGCCTGCGCGGCCTCGTCGTGGCCGCCGCCGGCCATCGCCGCCGCGGCCATCGCCGCCGCCCGCGCCCCGTTGAAGCCGAGCAGCGCCTGTGACACCACCGAATCGGTGATGGCGGTCCCGAACTCCTGCGTCGGGTTGACGTACAGCTCGACCGCGGTCCGCGTCCCTCCGGAGCCGTAGAGCGCGGCGGTGAAGTCGCGGGGCACGATCACGGCGACCGCCGCGTCGCCGTCGTCGACCCTGGAGCGCGCCGCCGCGGCGTCCTTCACCTGCGTCACCTCGAGGACGTCCTTCAACCCCTCGCTGGTGAGGATGCCGGTGAGGGTGTCGCCGGCGAGGGGCGGTGCCTCCTCGCCGGATGCGTCCGCCGCCGGCTGCACGTCCTCACTCGCCAGCGCCACCTTGGTCGCCGCGATCTCGAACGAGTCGCCGCCGCCGAAGGCGAAGCCGAGCAGACCGGCGAGGGCCAGCGGCGCGACCAGCATCATGACCAGCGCGGGGACGTTGCGCATCGTGCTGCGCAGGTCCTTCCAGGCGATGGCCCAGACCTTGGTCATGGCTGCACGCTCGCGCCGCCGGTCACGAGCCTTGTCCTACAGTCGGCTGCGCCTGCGGCGGGTCCGACGACGATCCACCTGCGGCGATCATTCCCGCAGGGCGCGGCCGGTCAGGTGCAGGAAGACCAGCTCGAGGTTCGGCTCGCTCACGTTCACCGACGTGATGCGCGAGCCGCCTTGGGCCGCCTCTTCGAAGAGGCGCGGCAGCACCTCGTTCGCGTCTTCGACGAGGAGTTCGGCGCGATCCTCCTCCACCGAGGCCTTGCTCACGCCGCGCAGGCCCTTCCAGCGCTCGACCATGCCGTCCAGGGCGCGGTCTACGGTGACGTCGACGCGGGCCTCCTCGCCGACGATCTTGACGAGCTCCGCGTGCGTGCCCAGCGCGATCATCTTGCCGTGGTCGATGATCCCGATGCGGTCGCTCAGCTCCTGTGCCTCGGCCATGTAGTGCGTCGTGTAGAGCACCGTCATGCCCTGGTCGCGCAGGGCGAGGATGCCGTCGAGGATCGAGCGCCGGCTCTGCGGATCTACGCCGACGGTGGGCTCGTCCAGGTACAGGATCCTGGGTCTGTGCAGCAGCGCGACGCCGATGTTCACGCGGCGCTTCATGCCGCCGGAGTACTTGTCGACGCGGTCCTTCTGACGATCGACGAGGCTGATGAGCTCGAGCACCTCGTCGACCCGGCCCTTGAGCTCGGCGCCGGCGAGGCCGTACATCCGGCCCCAGAAGACGAGGTTCTCGCGCGCCGTCATGTCGGGGTAGATCGCGATGTCCTGGGGGACGACGCCGATGACCGAGTGACCGTCGACCGTCGCGTCGCCGCCGCTCGGCCGGAGCAGGCACGACAGCATCGAGATCGTCGTGCTCTTACCGGCCCCGTTCGGCCCCAGCAGGCTGAAGACCTCGCCGCGCTCGATCGTGAAGCTCACGTCGTCGACGGCCAGCACGCCCGTGGGCGGATCGTACTGCTTGCTGAGGCCCTGGACCTCGACGACGCTCACCTGCGCTCCCCCCGCTCGCGGATGACCCCTGCCCGCGCTTGTATACATCGACGGCGGGGGCGCGTCACGCCTTCTTCGGGGCGCCAGTCGGGCCGGTACGCGGGCAGGTCACCGCTCGTCCCCCCCGTGCCCACGCTCGTTGCCGAGTCTGACTACGCTGCGCGCGCGCGACCCGCCCCGGACCGTTGAACGGTTGCTATAGTGGTCATCGTAGCGGGCATGCCGAGTGCAGCGACATCGTGCATCCGATCGCACCCAGCCGGCGCGGACTCGGCCTACGGAATGAGAGGGGAGCCATGAAGGGGTACCGTATCGTTCTCTTGGCGCTGGGTCTGCTGTTGCTGTTCGGCGTCAGCGCCGCGCCGGTCCTGGCGTGTGACGACTGCTGTTGCGACCCGAAGACGCCTGGCTACTGGAAGACCCACGCTGACGCCTGGCCCGCCGAGGGCCTCTGCATCGGCGGAACCTGGTACGACAAGGAAGACATCATCCCGATGCTCAGCCAGGTGTCCGGCGACAAGAGCTACACCCTGTTCCGCGCGTACGTGGCCGCCGTGCTGAACGTCAAGTCGGGCTGCTGTCCGCCGTGCTGCGTTGCGGACGCTATCTGCGCGGCAGAAACGTGGCTGGCATGCCACCCGGCGGGCAGCGGCGTCGCCGCGTCGAGCTGCGACTGGAAGTATGCCGAGTGCCTTTACTGGAAGCTTGACTGGTGGAACAACACCTGATCGCCCTGCGATGGCGTGACGCCGCTCGCTGACTGAGCGGCGTTCGACTGAGAAGGGACGTACGGCGACCCCGCGAGCGGCTGGCGCGGGGTCGCCGCTTCTGTTGGTTGTCTGCTCGGCTGCCGTACCGCGCCACCGCGTGGCAAGATGACGCCGTGGACACCGACGTCATCGTCACCATCGTTGCGGGCGTCCTGCTCGCCGTCGCCGCCGTCGGGACGATCTACCCGGTGCTGCCGGGCAGCCTGCTGGCGATCGTCACGCTGATCGCCTGGGCCTGGGTCCTCGGCTCCGCCGCGTCGTGGGCCGCCGGCCTCGTCGCCGCGCTCATCGCCGTCGTCGGCTGGTCGGCGAGCACGGTGCTGACCGGGCGCAAGCTGAAGCAGCAGCAGATACCGGGACGCTCGATCGCCGTGGCCGTCGTAGGGGCAGTGGCGGGGATGTTCCTCATCCCGGTCGTCGGCTTGTTCGTCGGCTTCGCTGCCGGGTTGCTCGCGGGCGAGTACGCCCGGGGCCGCGACCTCCGCGCGGCCCTCGACGCCAGCGTCGCGACGCTCAAGGCGCAAGGGATCGGCGTCCTCGTGGAGTTCGGCATGGCCTGCCTCGCCGCGTCGGTGTGGACGATCGGGGTCGTCGCCCACTTCTCGACCGGCTAGAGGTCCGGCGTCACGTCACGACGAGCTTGTTCGACCCGACCGTCACCTGCGCGTTGCCGGCGTTGTCGGTGACCCAGACCCTGAAGACGTAGCTGCCCGTCTGCCACGTGCGGCGAGCAGGTCGCCCGTGGTACGGTGGGGACATTCGAACAGGCCGCGACTGGAGGTCAAGGTGGGTTGGCTCGTCATCGTCGTCGTGACCCTCGCGCTCGTCGTGGGACTCGGCGTTCTCATCTTCGCTCTCATGCGTCGGAGCCAGGGGGTCGTGCCTGATATGGCCGACAAGCGGGCTGCGGACCGCGATCGCGTCGTCGCCGTCGATGACTTGGGACGTCCGGTCACGGCGTCGCAGGAGAACGACGAAGGGGAACCGCGCGACGACGATGCCTTCGAGGCCGTCCTGAAGGACGAGCTGAAGGATTTGGGTCACTGAATCCGGCGGCTGTGGCCGGGCAATAGCCTGGGTCACCGGGCGTCGCGGCGGAGGCCTATCGCTTCATCAGACAGTCGATCCCGTCCAGCAGGAGATCGAGGCCGAATCAGTGGTGGACCCCGGGGGAGTCGAACTCCGGACCTCCGCCGTGGGGATCGTCGTCAGATCGCGTGCGCCCCTCTGCCGCGCATCCCCTGATGGGTCTTCATCCACTCCTCGTGCGACGGCACGGGCTCGCCGACGACGTACAGGAAGTAGTAGGCGCCGGTCTCGCCGAGAAAGCGGAACTCGGCGCGCAGCGCCGCGACCGTGGCGTCGAAGTCGAGGTGCGAGCGCAGCCAGCCGGCGAAGCCCCCCGGGCTGCGCTCGAGCTCCAAGAGCCGCTCCGCGTTGGTCAGCGTGGCCTCGATCTTGCGCCGGTTGCGGATGATCCGCGTGTCCGCGGCCAGCCGCTCGACGTCGTCTCCGGTGTAGTTGGCGATCTTCTCCGGGTCGAAGCCGTCGAACGCCTCGCGAAAGCCGGGCCACTTGGCCTCGACCACCTGCCAGCTCATGCCGGACTGAAAGACGGCCTTGGTCATGACCTCCAGGAAGTCGGCCGGTCCGCTGGGAGTGATCTGCTGCGGCGCCTGCATCGGGGGACCCCCGGTGAGTGGTGTGATCGTCGGGCGGTGTATTCCCCGGGGCGGCCGAGACGAGCCACGTGCACCGGCGTAGGGTACGCTGTGCCTGTTCGGGCAGGCACCGGGCTCGCCGCCGTGGTCTGCCACCGACGGACCGGAGGCAGGAGGCGCATCATGACGACCCGCTTCGGAGCCGTGTGCCTGCAGCTGGGGCCGCGTGCCGGGTCGGCGACCACGCGGCAGGAGGTCAAGGAGCACCTCGACTACTTCTGCCAGATGGTCGACTGGGCGGTCGGCGAGTACCACCTGCACTCGCCGCTGGGCGTCAAGCTGATGGTCGGTCCGGAACTGGCGCTCTGGGGATGGCCGTCGACGAGCACGCGGGAGATGCACGAGAAGTACGCCATCGAGATCCCCGGCCCGGAGACCGAGCGCCTCATCGAGAAGGCGAAGGAGTACGATTGCTACCTCTCGCCCGGCAGCGTCGTGGAACGCGACCCGGAGTGCTGCTCGCACCTCGTCTTCAACACGCAGATCCTCGTCGGGCCGAGCGGCGTGCTGTACCGCTACCGCAAGGTCCAGCCGTGGTGGCCGCTCGAGACCGCGGTGTCGCCGCACGACCTCCTGGACGCCGGCTACGACACCGGGAAGTACCCGCTGTTCCCGGTCGTCGAGACCGACATCGGTCGCCTCGGAGGCTTCATCTGCTATGACGTCCTCTTCCCGGAGGTCGCGCGGCAGCTCGCGCTGGGCGGCTGCGAGATCTTCCTGGGGTCGACGGCGTGGATGGACCCGTTCGGCCGCCCACCTCTGGACTGGTGGACCGTCTGCTGCCGCACCCGCTCCATCGAGAACATGGCCTACGGCGTCTACACCGGATCGGGCGTACCCCCCTCACCGGCCAACGAGATGCCCACCTCGGGCGGCAGCTTCATCGCCGACTTCGAGGGCCGGATCCTCGCCCAGTCCCAGGGCGGCGAGGCGATGACCTACGCGACGCTCGACATCGACGCGCTGCGCGACCACCGGCAGCACGACCGGGGCAACAACCTGCTGGCGAACCTTCGACTCGGCGCCTACGACTACTGGCGCACGACCGCCGGCTTCACTCCGCAGCCGCAGTTCAGGGACGCGCCTGAGCTCACGCTCGCGGAGGCCGACGAGATCGGTGGCCAAGAGATGGAGCGCTTCTGGTCCGCGTACTACGGCGAGGAGGTCCGGGCGCCCCGTAGGCGGCCTGCGGGCTGGGACACCCGGTGGTCGCCTGACGCCGACGGCGACGCGGACGCGACGTGCGAGGCCGAGTGAAGCCCACGCCGGCGCCATCCACACGGCACGTCACAGGCGCGTCCGCCGTCGCCGCGGTCGACCTCTACTGGATCCCGCTCGGCGCGGGCGGCAACGTCGTGCGCCTCAACGGCAAGATCTACGAGCGCCTGATCGCGCTGCGCGAGCGCCGCCGCCGGCTCGACCTCTACCACGCGGCCCTGATCGTCCGGGTGCCCGAAGGCCGCTTCACGATCGAGAGCACGCCGGTGCCGGACGCGGAGGGGGACTCGCGCGGCGTGGTGGGCGGCGGGTCTGTCGGGAGCCGTCTGGCCGGCGCCTTGCGGATCTTCCGCTACGAGATCAGGTGCTGGCCCGACGGAGTCATCCCGGACCTGGCGTACGCGGTCGAGAGCCCGCGGCGGCTGACGCAGGCCGAAGTCGACGCCCGGCGCGTCCTCGACGTCGCGCCTCAGGTGCCGACGCCGGTCTGGGGCCGCGACGAGCTCGGGACCGGCGACATGTGGAACTCGAACTCCATCGTCTCGTGGATGCTGGCGCGCGCCGGGTTCGACGTCCCGGGCATCGCTCTGCCGACGGGTGGACGCGCCCCGGGGTGGGACGCGGGGCTCGTCGCTGCAGAGAGGGCGGCGTGCTGAGGCGCGGGACTCCGACGCCCAGAGGGGGCAGAGCATGCAGACCGTGAGCCACACACCGCCCGTCATCGAGGCGACGGGCACCCACCGCGAGGTCGGGAGGCAGATCGGCGAGGCGGCGCGCGACCTGGTCGCGCAGGGCCTCGCCGCCTACGAGGAGCGCTTCCCGGTGCTCGCCGGCTTCAGCTTCGCCGAGGCGATCGAGCGCGCACGGGCGTACCTGCGGCCCGCCGAAGACTACGTCCCGCGGGCCGTCGACCAGATCCGCGGCATCGCCGAGGGCGCCGCCATCCCGTTCGAGAGGCTCTTCGCCCTGAACTGCGGCGAGGAGTTCACCTGCGAGGCGGACCGTCTGTGGCCACGTCCCGAGCACTGCACCTCGTTCGCCGTCGTGGCCGGCGGCCGCGTCGTTTCCGGCCACAACGAGGACTGGTTCCCGGACGACGTCGACAACCTCGTCGTCCGCAAGGTCCGGCTGACCGGCGCGGGCGAGTGGAGCGGCGCTTCCTACCTCAGCGTCGGCCCCGCCTACGACCTGCCGATCACCGGCATCACCTCGACGGGTTTCACGTCCGCCGCCAACACCGTCTACTTCCGCGACGAGCGCGTCGGCGTGCCCAACAACTGCCTGCTCGCCACGGTGGTGCAGCAGCCGGACCTGGAGCATGTACGCGACCTCATCGCCGCCGCGCCGCGAGCCCGCGGCTGCAACCACCTGCTCTGCGACGCCGCCGGGCGCATCTGGGACGTCGAGACCACAGGCGAGCGCGTCGCGTTCATCGACGGCGGCTCGCTCTTCACGCACACGAACCACTACGTCTCGCCCGAACTCGCGCCCGACGACGCCACCGGCTCCGAGGGCTCGCCCAAGCGCCGCGCCCGCGCCGAGGGTCTGCTCAGGGCCGGCGTAGAGGCGGGCGTGGACCTGGTCGAGCTGGGCAAGTCGGTCTTGAGCGACCACGCCAACCGGCCGTTCAGCATCTGCGCGCACTGGGACGAGGACAACCCCGACGAAGACCAGGACGTGACCACCGCGAGCATGGTCTGGGAGCCCGCGGAGGGGCGCGCCCACATCGCCTGCGGGCAGCCGTGCTCGTCGGCGTACGTGACGTACGAGCTGTAGGGGCGCGCCCGGCGGCGCGTGTCGAGACTGCGCCCGCGGACTCCGTCATCGCCGCGCACGGACGGACGAGCCCGCGGATGCCTGCCGACGGCAGGCGGTGGTAGCCTGCTCGCCAGGGACCGACCGGGAAAGGAGCGGAGCCTGTGAAACGCAATCCGCAGGCGGGGGTGCGACGCAACGCCGCCCTGCGCCTTGAGGTCTTCGGCGACGCGGACCTCGATGACATCCACCGCGGCACACTGGAGGTGCTCGAACGCACCGGCGTGTTCGTGGAGAGCGAGGAGGCACTCGACGTCATGGCCGACGGCGGCTGCCGCGTCGACCGCGGGACCAAGACCGTGAAGATCCCGCCGCACGTCGTCGAGGACGCCCTGCGCGCGGCGCCGAGCAGCGTGCGGCTCTGCGGCCGGGTACCGGAGAACGACGTGGTGCTCGAAGGCGGCCGCGTCGGCTTCACCAACTTCAGCGCCGGCATCATGGTCGTCGACCCGCGCACCGACGAGTACCGCACGTCGACGACCCAGGACGTCGCCGACTTGGCGCGCATGACTGACTACCTCGACGCGATCGACACGTACGAGCACGCGGTCGAGGGGCGCGACGCGCCGGAAGAGACGCTGGCCATACGCGACGCGGCCATCGGGCTCAAGAACACGACCAAGTGTGTCGGTACCGGCGCCATGTCCACGTATGACGTCGACGCCATCGTGCGTATGGGCGCCGCCGTCGCCGGTGGCGAGGACGAGCTGCGCGAGCGGCCGCTGGTCTACTTCTGCGAGTGTCCGGTCAGCCCGCTCAAGATCACGAAGGACGCCGCCGAGGTCATCATGGCCTCGGCCCGGCACGGCATCCCCAACAACGTCACCTCGATGGCGATGTCGGGCGCGTCGTCCCCGGTCACGCTCGCCGGCACGCTCGTCACGCACAACGCCGAGGTGCTGGCCAGCCTCACGCTGGCGCAGCTCACCGAGCGGGGCGCGCCGACCATCTACGGCTCGTCGACGACGGCCATGGACCTGCGCTTCGCGGCGGCATCGGTCGGCTCGCCCGAGCTCGGCATGATCAGCGCCGGGGTCGCCCAGCTCGCGCAGCGCTACCTGCTGCCGAGCTTCGTGGCCGGGTTGTAGGCGGACTCGAAGCTCAGTGACATCCAGGCCGGTCACGAGAAGACCCTGACCGCCCTCATGGCAGCGTTGGCAGGGGCCAACCTGATCTACGGGGCGGGGATGACCGAATCGGGCGTCACCTTCGACTACGCGCAGTACGTGCTCGACAACGACATGGCGCGGATGATCAAGCACACGGTGCGCGGCGTGCCCGTCAACGACGACACCCTGGACCTCGACGACATCCACGCCGTCGGCCCGTTCGGCGACTTCCTCTCGCTGGACTCGACCCTGCGGCGCATGCGCGAGCCCAGCCGGCCGCAGTTCATGGACCGCCGCGTGCGCGAGGACTGGGCGGCCGCCGGGGCGAGGGACGCCTACGCCGTCGCCAAAGACGCGGCGAAGCAGATCCTCGACGAGCACCACCCGGAGCCGCTGCCCGCCGACGTCGCCGACCGGCTCGACGCCGTCGTCAAGGCGGCGGAGGTGCGGGGGCGGGCGTAGTAGCGTCACCTGGCGTCGACGATAGACCGCAGCCGACAGATGTGCCGCGCGCCCGCGGCTCGAGGGAGGGACTCCACATGGACATCGCACTGAAGTACGGCTGCAACCCGCACCAGACGCCGGCCGGTGTCACCGTCCCCGAGGAGGCCGGCTTCAAGGTGCTCAGCGGACGGCCGGGGTACATCAACTTCCTCGACGCGCTCGGCGCCTGGCAGCTCGTGCGCGAGCTGAAGGCGGCGACCGGCAAGCCGAGCGCCGCCTCGTTCAAGCACGTCAGCCCGGCGGGCGCCGCCGTCGCCGGCGCGCTCTCCGACACGTACCGCGCCTCGCAGTTCCTCGGCGACGCCGACTACTCGCCGGTCGCCACCGCCTACGCGCGCGCCCGCGGCGGTGACCGCATGTGCTCGTTCGGCGACGTCGCCGCCGTGAGCGACGTCGTCGACATGTCGCTCGCCCAGCTGCTCTTCGACGAAGTGTCCGACCTGATCATCGCGCCCGGCTTCGAGCCCGACGCCCTCGAACTGCTCAAGACCAAGCGCGACGGCGCCTACATGGTCCTGCAGATCGACCCGGCCTACGAGCCCGGCGACGACACCGAGACCCGCGAGGTCTTCGGCTTCACGATGACCCAGAAGCGCAACACCGCCCTGGTGACGAAGGACCTCTTCATGAAGGCGGGCGCCGCCGGCGGGGCCATCCCGGACGACGTCCTCGAGACCCTCATCGTGGCGACGATCGCGCTGAAGTACACGCAGTCCAACTCGGTCTGCATCGCCTACGACGGCCAGGTGATCGGCATGGGCGCCGGGCAGCAGTCGCGCGTCCACTGCACGCGCCTCGCCTGCGGCAAGGCCGACAAATGGCTGCTGCAGCAGCACCCCAAGACGATGGCCCTCAAGATCAGGGCCGACCTGCCCAAGCCCGAGAAGGCCAACATCGTCGACTACTTCCTGCTCTGGGACGAGCTCTCCGACGTCGAGAAGGGCAAGCTGCGCGCCGGCCTCGACGCCGACCCCGAGCCGATCACTCGTGAGGAGCGCGCGGAGTGGGTGAAGCGGTTCGACGGCATCTGCCTCTCGTCCGACGCCTTCATCCCGTTCCCCGACAACCTCGACCGCGCCGCCAAGACGAACGTGCAGTTCGTCGCCCAGACCGGCGGCTCGGCGCGCGACGCGGTGGTGACGAAGGCGGCGCAGGAGTACGGCATGACCATGGTCCACACGGGGCTGCGCCTGTTCCTGCACTGAGGATCGAAGGGGGCGCGAACCGCCGCCGCCAGACCGGGATCACGCACGGTCGAGCTGGCGGCCAGTTCCCGGCCTGGGAGGAACGTCACCCTTGACGGGTCCCGATTTTGTGCGATTATCGGTACTGACGATGTCGAATCTTGGCGACAACGCGCAGTGTCAGCGCCTGTTGTCCGATCAGCTACCACGCTCGGACGAACGGTGCCTGGTCGTGCTCACCGGAGCCCGACAGGTAGGGAAGACCACGCTGGCCCAGGCCACCTATCCGGACGTGCGCTACTTGAGTCTCGACGCGGTCGAGACGCGAGTAGCGCTTGGCGCCCTACCGGCCGACCGTTGGGCGTCGTCCGTCGGCCCGGCGCTCCTGGATGAGGCGCACAAGGCGCCGGCCATCTTCGACAAGCTGAAGTTCGCCTACGACGCCGGCGACGTTGATTTCTCTGCGCTCCTTGGCTCCGCCCAGATCATGCTGCTGCGCCGCGTGCGCGAGTCGCTCGCCGGCCGTGTGCTGCTCTACGAACTCTGGCCGCTCACGCTGTCGGAGCTGGCGGCGGGGAGTGGCCCAATCGAGCGACCTCTGCTTCTGCGCGTGGTCGAGGCCGACGATCCTCGGGCCGAGATTGACGCCGCGCCGGTCGTCCTTCCCGCGGAAACCGTCGCGCTCAGGCAGTCCGCCGATCACCTCGCCGCCTGGGGCGGCATGCCGTCTCTTCTGCATCTGAGCCATGAGCGACGTCGGCGGTGGCTGGCGTCGTACCACGACACCTACCTACAGCGCGATCTCGGCGATCTGGCGCGCCTGAGCGACCTCGAGCCCTTCCATCGGTTCCAGCGACTCGCCGCGCTGCGCAGCGCCGGCATCGTGTCGTACGCCGATCTCGCGCGCGACGCGGGCACCGCGCCGCGCACGGCACGCAACTACCTCGAGTACCTGCGCCTCTCGTACCAGGTCTTCCTGCTGCAGCCGTTCAGACCGAGTCGCACCGCGGCGACCGTGAAGGCGCCAAAGCTCTTCTGGTCCGACGTCGGGCTCGTGCGTCACCTGACGGGCAACTGGGGTCCGGCGACCGGCGCGCTCTACGAGAACCTGGTGGTCGCCGAGGCAGTCAAACTGCTGCGCACGGCTGCCGCCGACGTCGGGTCCTTCTACCACCGTACTTACGGCGGCAGCGAGGTCGATCTGATCCTCGAGACGTCGCGTGGGATCTTGGCTATCGAGGCCAAATCGCGCCCGACGTGGGCGCCGCGCGACTTCAGCGCCCTGCGACGCTTGGCAGCCGACATCGGCGGTCGCTTTGCGGCCGGCATCGTCGTGACCGGATCGGACCCGGTGGGCGGATCGCTGCACGACCAGATCGAGCGCGTCGACGACGATCCGCCCCTCTGGGCGGTACCGTTCCACCGGCTCTTCGGCTGAGCCGCGCGATGCTGGGTGCGGCTCAGCGTGACGGCAAGCTGCCCGGCTCGGCGGTCGCCTCCAGAGCTGCCTCGCCGAGCTCGCTCGCCGCGCCGGCCTCGTGCCGTTCGCGCCGCAGCGCGATGAGGTCGCGGGCGAGCACCCATCCGGCCGACGTGAGCGGGATCGCGAGCAGCACGCCCACGATCCCGCCGACGCTCGCCCCGATCAGCGCCGCGATGAAGACGATGAGCGGCGAGAGCGAGACGGTCTTCGAGTAGACCACGTTCTGCAGCAGGTTGTTCTCGAACTGCTGGTAGGCGACGAAGTAGACGACGAGGACGACCCCATCGACGACGCCGCCGGTGGCGAACCCGACGATCGACACGATGACGGCGCCGATCGTCGCGCCGACCAGCGGGATAATGTCGAGGATCGCGACCATCACCGCGAGGGTCTCGGCGTAGGGCAGGCCGAGGATCTTCATGACGATGTACGAGCCGATACCGGCGACGACGCTGATGGTGAGGTTGCCGCGGACGTAGCCGCCGACGGCGCGGAGGAAGTTCTGGCCGATGCGGTCGGCCCAGACGCGCTCCTCTCCGACCAGCGCGTCGAGGATCGCCTGCCACGCGCGCGGTCCTTCGATGAGGAGCATCACCATGATGGTCGTCACGGTGACGACGGCAACGACGAACGAGGCGGCGCCTCCGATGATGCCGACGATCGTGCCGCCGCTGCCGGAGATCGCGTTGAAGACGTCGTTCGGGTCGATCTTCGAGAGCCGGTCGAGCAGGTCAAAGCGCTCGTCGATGAACGCGAGCCGCCCCCCCGGACTGAACTCGCTCTGGACGAGGTCGGGCAGGGCGACAATGAAGTCGTCGGCCTGCCTCACCAGCGGGACCGCGAGCGCGACGATCACGCCGATAGCTGCCGCGATCGTGGCGAACGAGACCGTGAGGGCGGCGACGGTGTGTCGCCAGCCCCGTCGCATGAGCCAGGCCACCGCCGGCTGCAGACCGATCGCCAGCACGATGCCGATGAGCACCCAGAGGAGGATGGTGCGGATCTCGATGGCGAAGAGGACGAGGCCGATGACGACCAGCGCCGTGAGCGTCGCGACCGCGGCGTAGCGCATCACGTCGAGGGTCGGGAGGCGGGGCGGCGCGCCGGGCAGCGACCCGCGCGCGATCTTGCGGTAGAGAGATGCCCCCGGCCCTGCCGGCCCGACCGAGGTTTCGCCGCCGCAGTTCGGACAGACGG
>Ga0315281_10008728_pt1 | contig 14148 bp, 11 predicted proteins | sample YL17G07_0_MG_FD_204540 | JGI IMG/M metagenome (GOLD analysis project Ga0315281, IMG submission 204540) | Sediment microbial communities from Yellowstone Lake, YNP, Wyoming, USA - YL17G07_0 | ecosystem: Environmental > Aquatic > Freshwater > Lake > Sediment | place: USA: Wyoming | collected...
GAGCACCCACGCCTTGGTCGCCTGGTCGGCCAGCACGACCACTCCGGCCAGCGACAGGAAGAGTCGCCAGTACGGTCGACTGCTTCCCCCCGGGCTGTCGACCGGTCGGCCCGATCCCTCGACCCCGCCTGCCTCCCCGGCGCCGAGGTCACCCACGGTCGAGCTGTTCCCGCGGCGACGGTTCCCCGAACGGCCGCACGGTCCGGAGCCCGATGCTGACCGGTCCGGCATCGAGCGCAACGACAGCCCGGGCGACGCCCTCCGGCACCGGCCCGGCCAGCAGTTCGTCGGCCAGCGTGTCCGCCCGGATGGCGTCGGCGAAGGCGAGCACCGCGAGTTCGAGGCCGTCGACCCAGATCACCACGCGATCGTCCAGCTCGAGGTTGGCCTCGCGTCGCAGGTCCTGGATGGCCCGCTGAAGCTCGCGCGCGTCGCCCTCCGCCCGGAGTTCCGGCGTCAGGACCGTGTCCACGACGACCACGAGGCCGTCGTCATGCGCGACGGCCGTGCCGGGCCTTGGTGTGGCCAGGATCTCCACCTCGTCGGCGGCCAGGGTGACGCCGGCGAGCCGGACCGCGCCGCCCGGCAGAAACTCGACCTGGCCCGCCCTGGCGGCAGCCATGACGGCAGGGATCGCCGACCCGAGACGCTTGCCGATCAGCGGCAGGAGCGGCTTGACCCGGCGATCGACCAGCGTCGACTCGTCGCCGATCAGCTCGATCTGCTTGACGTTCACCTCGTCGGCCAGCAGCGCCAGCAGCGCCTCCTCATCCGGAAGGCTGCCGCCCGGGATCGCCAGCCAGAGATGGGCGAGCGGCTGACGGACGCGCAGGTTTGCCTGGCTCCGCAGCGCGCGGACGAGTTCGACGGCGCGACGGATCGTCGCCATGGCCGACTCGGCCGCTTCGTCGCGACAGGGCGCCAGCTCGTCGGTCGGCCAGCCCGTGAGATGGACGCTCTCCGGTGCGTCCGGCGCCTGCTCCGCGACCAGGTTCTGGTAGATCGCCTCGGTCATGAACGGGAGGAGCGGGGCCATGATCCGGACCAGCGAGGCGAGGGCGGTGTGCAGCGTCGCGAATGCCGCGGCCCGCTCCTCGGCCTCAGCCCCCCTCGACAGGCGTCGTCGCGACCGCCGCAGGTACCAGGTCGAAAGATCCTCGATGAACGTGTCCACCTGGCGGGCGGCGGCGAAGGCGTCGTAGTCCTTCAGGCGCTCCCCTACCCCGGCGGCGAGGCCGGCGACCCGCGACAGGATCCACCGGTCGAGGATCGGACGGTCGGCCACCGCCGGCGCGGGCTGGCCCGGATCCCAGCCAGCGATCCGCGCATACGTGACGAGGAACGAGTAGACGTTCCAGAGCACGAGCAGGCCCCGGCGCGCCTCGTCCCCGGCGTGCCAGCCGAAGGGGATGTTGTCCTCGGGGCGGGCGTTGGCGAAGGCCCAGCGCATGACATCAGCGCCCATTCGCTCCGCGGCCTCATCGAAGTCGATCGCGTTGCCCCAGCTCTTGTGCATCGGGCGGCCGTCCTCGCCGTAGACGAGGGCATACCCGAAGATCGTCCGGAACGGCGGCTCGCGGCGCAGCACCGTGCTCATCGCCAGCATCGAGTAGAACCAGTTGCGGAACTGCCCGGGGAAGCTCTCGGTGATGAAGTCAGCCGGGAACCACTGGCTCCAGTACGCCGGATCCTCGCGGTGGTGGAGCGTCGAGAACGGCACGATCCCGGCATCCAGCCAGGGATTGCCCACATCGCGGATCCGTTCCACGGGGGCACCGCAACCGTCGCAGGCGATGGTGACCTCGTCCACGTGCGGCCGGTGCGGCGTATGCCCCTCGAAGCGGTCCCACCCGGCCACGGCCCGGCGCTTCAGCTCTTCGCGACCGCCGATGATGGTGAACGTCCCGCACGCCGCACAGTCGTAGATGGGCAACGCCAGGCCGTAGTACCGCTTCTTGCTGATCATCCAGTCGTGCATGTTGAGGAGCCAGTCGAGCTCCCGCTCGTAGCCAAAACCCGGGATCCAGTGGATCTGGTCCACGACCTCCATGATCTGGTAGCGGAGGCTGGCATCCACCTGTTCGCGGGTGAGCATCGCCCGGGGCTGGTCGTAGACCGGGCCCATGCTGATGAACCACTCGTCCACCAGGCGGAACAGGAGCGGCGTGCCGCATCGCCAGCAGTGCGGGTAGCGGTGGCTGATCGACTCCAGGCGGTAGAACCGGCCGGTGGCACGAAGGTGGGCGACCACGTCGTCGGCGACTCCCAGGGCATCGCGTCCGGTGAGCCAGGCGTATCCCGGGAGGTACAGGCCGGCCTCGTCGAGCGGGGCGACCACAGGCAGACCCAGCCGCTTCCCGAGCTGGAAGTCCTCGGCGCCGCACCCGGGTGCGACGTGGACGATCCCGGTCCCCTCGTCTTCCCCGACCTCCTCCCAGGCCACGATCCGATGCACATACGGCCGGGAGGGCTCGTCCCGCGTGCCCCGCGCAAACGCATCCCTGACCGCGTCGAGGTCATCGAAGGGGCCCGCGTAGGTCCAGCCGACCAGGTCGCGCCCGGTCCGCTCCTCGAGAACGCGGAATGGACCATTGAGCGCCTGCCGCACCGTTCCCTTGCCAAGCCAGTACCGTTCCCCGTCCTGCTCGACCAGCACGTAGGCCAGGTCTGCCCCGACGGCGGCCGCGACGTTTGATGTCAGCGTCCACGGAGTGGTGGTCCAGACCAGGAGACTCTCCCCCGGTCGATCCACGAGCGGAAAGGTGACCGTCAGGCCCGGATCGGTGCGATCCTGGTAGCCCTCGTTCATCTCCATCTGCGAGAGCCCCGTTCCGCAGCGGGTGCACCAGGGCATCGTGTCGTGGCCCTTGTAGACCCACCCTCGCCGATGGCATTCCGCGAGGAAGCCCCAGATGAGGTCGTTGTTCTCGTTGCTGAAGGTGAAGTACGAGCCGCCCACCTCCGGCATGCCGAGGCGTCCGACCAGCATCTCGACCGTGTCGGTCAGCGGCCCGTCGACCCCCTGGATCGTCGCGACCTGCGAAGGGTCCTCGCGCAGCAGGTCGCGGAGCCGCAGGAGCTCGGCCGGGTCGTTCCAGTCCATCCACATCCCGAGCCGGATCGACTGCTCGGTCTGGCGCGCCGCGTAGGTGAGCACGCGCTGCTTGCAGAGGCTGACGAACTCGGCGATCCCGAACGCCTCGATATCGTGCTTGCTGGTGAACCCGAGCTCGCGCTCGACGTTCACCTCCACCCAGAGGCCCTGGCAATCGAAGCCGTTCTGCCAGCGCTGGTCATGCCCCAGCATCGCCCGGAATCGCTGGAAGAGGTCCTTGTACGCCCGCCCCCACGCATGGTGCACGCCCATCGGGTTGTTGGCGGTGATCGGTCCGTCCAGGAAGCTCCAGCGCGGGCCAGCGGCGTTCTGGGCCCGCAGGCGCGCGAAGGTGCGACGCTCTCGCCACAGCTCGAGCACCTCGTGCTCCTGGCGGATCAGGTCGGGCTTCGAGCTGACCGGACGAAACATCGGACCTCGGCTGGGGGTGGGTGACCGGCCCCATGGGCCAGCGCGTGGCTGAGACGGTCCGAGTATCCTACCCGCGATGCCAACGTCGCAGGTGGGGCGGCCGCGCGCACGCTCGGCGTTCGCAGCGGCGTTCCTCTCCCTCCTCTTTCCCGGGCTCGGACATGCGTATGCCGGCGCCTGGAGCCGGGGCCTCGCCTTCGCCGCGGCGCCGCTCCTGCTGACCTCGCTCATCGGCGGCCTGATTGTCCGGGCCAATCACCTCGAGCTCGTCGGGTTTCTGCTCCAGCCGGAGATCCTTGCCGCGATCCTGGTCCTCAACGTGCTGGTGCTCGCGTATCGGATGGTCGCCGCGGTCGATGCCTGGCGCGTCGTCGGCTACGTCAACCGGCTGGACGCCCTCGGCGGGGCTCCACTGGTGCGCTCCCGCCTCGCCCGGAGCCCGGCCTCCCTCGCGGGGCTGCTCGCCGTCCTGCTCGTCATGAGCGGCGCCCACGTGGCGGTGGCGTTCTACGACCTCCAGGCGCAGCAGCTCGACTGCATCTTCGACCCGACGACGAACGCGTGCGGGGATCCGACGCCCACCGATGCGGCGGGCGCGTCGAGCGACCCCCGGGCGACACCGGAGCCAACGGACGTCCCGGCCAGCCCGGATGCCACGCTCGATGTGGGGTCCGCCAATCCGAGCACGACCCCACCGCCCCTCGCCACCGCGCCACCCTGGACCGGTGGGCGCCTGAACGTCCTGCTCATCGGCGCCGACCAACGCCCGAAACAGAACACCTTCAACACGGACACCCTCATCGTGGTGAGCATCGACCCCGATTCGGGCCAGATCGCGATGTTCAGCCTGCCACGCGACACGGTCGACGTACCCCTCGCCCCGGGACCCGCCCAGTCGGTCTTCGGCACCACCTACGGCAACAAGATCAACAGCCTCTGGACAGCCGCGCTGGTCCGGCCCGACCTCTTCCCCGGCAACAACGCCCAGCGCGGCTACATCGCCCTGAAGGAGACGCTCGGATACCTCTACGGCATCCCGATCAGCTACTACGTAGAGGTCAACTTCGACGGCTTCCGCGAGATCGTCGACACGCTGGGGGGCGTGACGATCAACGTCCAGGTGCCGGTGATGGATGACCACTACCCGGGCGACGACGGTCGGCTCCACCGGATCTACATCCCGAGCGGCATCCAGCACATGACGGGAGCTCAGGCCCTCGTCTACGCCCGTTCGAGGCATGCCTCCACCGACTTCGACCGGGCCCAGCGCCAGCAACGCGTCCTCCTCTCGCTGCGCCAGCAGGCCGACCTGAGCGCACTCATCGGCAAGCTCCCGGCGCTGGTACAGGCCCTTCGCCACGCCGTGCACACAGACCTGCCGATCAACCTGCTGCCGAAGCTCCTCGGGCTGGCCGGCGAGATCGACACGACCAACCTTCGCTCATACGTCTTCGCGCCGCCGCTCTACGCGAAGGAGTACCTCAGCGATCCCACCGGGCAGGGCCGCGGGTACGTCATCCTTCCGAACGTGGCCAGGATCCGGGCCGCGGTAGCGGGCGCCTTCAGTTCCGATCCGACACTCGAGGCCGCCCGCCAGGCCGTCGGCGAGGAGAATGCGTCCATCTGGGTCCTGAACGGCAGCTCGGTCCAGGGCCAGGCCAGCAGCCTCGCGGCATTCCTCGAGTACCAGGGGATGAACGCGAGCGCCCCGAACCAGAAGCCCGACACGACGGGCCTGACGACCACCCGGATCCAGGCCTACAACGGGGCGGAGACGACGAAGGCCGCCACGATCGCGCTCCTCGAATCGCTCCTGGGGGCTACCGCGACGCCGATCAGCGACCCCAAGGTCCGGGTGGACGTGATCATCACCACCACCGCACAGACCCCGAAGCTCACGCCCCCGCCCGGGCCCTGAGGCCCGCGGCTACGTCCCGTAGACGGGCGTGATCCAGTGCCCGTACTCGGGAACACGGCCCCGGACGATGTCGAAGTAGCGGTCCTTGAGTCGGGCGGTCATCGGTCCCACCGCGCCGCCGCCCACCTTGCGGTGGTCGATCTCGATGACGGGCGAGATCTGTGCTCCGGTGCCGCACATGAAGACCTCGTCGGCGATGTAGAGCTCGCTCCGGTCGATCGGTCGCTCGACGACCGGGATGCCCATGTCACCCGCCATCTGGATGATCCCGGCCCGGGTGATCCCCTCCAGGATGTCGTCGGTCAGCGGTGGCGTGAGGAGGACCCCGTCGCGAACCACGAACAGGTTCTCGGCCGAGCCCTCGGCGGCGTGACCGTCGTTCGTGAGGACAAGCGCCTCGTCGAATCCGTTCAGCATCGCCTCGGTCTTGGAGAAGGCAGGGTTGACGTACGAGCCAACGATCTTCGATCGCGACGGGATCGAGACATCCGAGGTGCGACGCCACGAAACCGTGGCGACGCGGATGCCGACCGTGGTATCGACGTAGTCGCCGAAGGGGAGGGCAAGGATGTAGAGCTCGTGCTGGAGCCCGTGCAGCTTGACACCGATGGCCTGCGTGCTCTTGTAGAACGACGGACGGATGTAGACGTCCTCCCGGAAGCCGTTCCGCCGCACCGTCTCCAGGATGAGCCGGCTGAGCTCGTCCACGGACGGGACCGGCTCCATCAGCATGATCTTGCACGAGTTCCGGATCCGCTCCACATGCTCCCGCACCTTCAGCGCGTAGAGCTGTCCCTGCTCGGCGTTCCAGTAGCCCCGGATCCCCTCGAAGACGGCCGTCCCGTACATGAAGGCGTGGGTCATGATGCTGACCTTGGCCTGGCTGAGCGGAACGAAGCCGCCCTCGAAGTAGCAGATGGTCGTCTCGGGATCGCTCACGGATCCTGCTCCGCGCGGGGCAGCGGCCTTGGCCGGTGACGGCTTCTCGGTCAGCATGGAGGGGCTCCTGATCGTGCACGCTCGGGCTCGACACCCGACCCGCCGTGTGGAAACCGGCCGAGTATAGCAAGCGGCCCGGACCCATTCCGGCGCCACCGGCCGCGGCTCAGGCAGGCCTGCCGCTGAGCGAAGCGACCACGAGCGCGACATAGGCGAGGTAGAACCCGCCCCCCAGGAGCAGCCACCGACCGAGCAGCCGGCCCGTCCGCGCCATCGGGATGAAGATCACCGCCGACGAGGCGAAGGCGATGCCCGCCGAGATGAAGGCGACGGTCGAGTCGGCGCTGATCGCCCAGTGCGATGAGGCGAACACCAGCGCGACGACGGTCGGGATCGTGCTCTGGAAGACCATCGCCCCGGTGATGTTGCCCATGGCCAGGGTGTCCTTGCCCTGGCGAACCCAGATCACGCTGTTGAACTTCTCGGGCAGTTCGGTGGCGATCGGCGCCACGAGCAGCGCGAGGAGCGTGCTGTCCGCCCCGATCGCGGTGGCCACGTGCTCCACCGCGCCGACGAACATCGCGGCCCCGAGGATGATGCAGCCGAGGGCCACCAGCACCTGTGCGCTCACGATGCGCAGGCGCGGCCGCGTCTCGCCGCGGGGTGCCCAGCGATCCAGGCGGTGCAGCCGCAGGGCGGCCAGCTCGCCGTGGTTGCCGCCGGAGTCGGACACGAAGTGCTCGCGGACGTAGTACGCATAGATGCCCAGCAGGGCGGCCGCGGCGACCCAGCGCGGCCACGCCAGCTCGCTGGGTACAAACGCGACGCCCACGGCAAGGGCATAGGCGATGGCGAAGAAGCGCATGTCGTGCGCCAGCACGTCCGCCTTGATCAGCATCACGTCCGCGGTCGATCGCTTCCGTGCGACCACCAGGACGGCGACACCGGTGACGAACATGGCCAGCGTGGAGAGCATGAACGGCGCGCCAAGAATGGCACCGACACCGATGTGGCTCGACTCCACGCCGCCACCGAAGAGGATCGCGATGAGGGGGATCATCGTCTCCGGCAGCGCCGTCCCGGCCGCCGCCAGGACTGACCCCACGGCACCCTCGGCGAGTTCGAGCTTCCGGCCGAACCACTCGATGCCGTTGGTGAAGAGTTCGGCCCCCAGGAGGATCACGCCGAATGAGACGGCGAGCACGATCACGTCCATCCGTCAGCCCCCGGATGACGAGAGCAGGATGCTGGCGCCGATGATGGTCAGGATGGCGGCCGAGATCAGCGCCATGGACCGCTCACCACCCCTGGCGTAGCCCACGAGCGACACGCCCACGCGGGCGGCGGGGGTGGCCACGATGACCATCAGGCCGAGCCAGAGGAAGCCCTCGGCGCGCAACCCAGCAAGGTCAGCCGGGATCCGTGCGACGTCGAGGCGCTCGAACGAGAGGTCGAGCGGCGACGTGCCCCGCGCGATCAGCAGGATCACACCGATGGCCAGGATCCCGACGCTCGTCAGGGTGGCCGCCACGAGGAGCCTGGCGATGGCCCGGTCCAGGTTCTCTCGAGCATCGGCCAGTGGCAGTGGCTCGGCTTGCCGGATCATCGCAGCGCCCGCAATGCCATCTGGATGGCGTTGTAGAGCAGCACGACGACGAACAGGCTGCGCAGGACCCGCGTGTTGACCCGGTGCGCGATCCGGGATCCGAGCGACGCGCCGAGGTACACGCCCACGGCGGTGGGCCCGGCCACATACGGATCGATGCCGCCGCGGAGCAGGTAGATGACCGCGCTCGATGACGCTGTCACGCCGATCATCAGGTTGCTGGTGGCGGTGGCCACGCGGAGCGGGACGCCCATCATGAGGTTCATCAGCGGGACCTTGATGATGCCGCCCCCTACGCCGAGGAGCGCCGAGACCAGTCCCGCCACGACCGCACCGATGACACCGCGGCGTAACCCCCGGACCCGATATCCCGGGCCGGACAGCCGATCGATCGTGCGTTCGGACGGCCAGCCGGAGGCCGCAACCGCTGGGAGGTGGGCATCTGCCGCGGGCCCCTGGTCCGCCTGGACAGGATGTGGCTGGACCGCGGGAGCCGGGGCCGGCTCCCTCCGGCGAAGCATCGAGACGGCGACGTACACGAGGAGCAGCGCGAACAGCCCGGCCAGGACCCGGTCAGTGACCATGAACGCGACAAGGCCACCGGCGAGAGCGCCAAGGGCGGTGAACAGTTCGAGAGTCATGCCGAGGCGCAGATTGGCGACGTGTCGCTGCAGGTAGACACCGGCCGAGGCGCTGCTGGTGACGATGACCGAGACGAGGCTGACGCCCACGGCTTCGCGCAGCGGCAGCCCGAATCCGAGCGTCAGGAGCGGCACGATGAGGACGCCGCCGCCGAGCCCGAGCAACGAGCCGAAGACGCCCGCTGCGACACCGCCAGCGATCATGACGAACCCGACTTCCACCTCAGCCCGCCATCGCGCGGCAGACGGTCACGCCGTGGTCAGGGGCGCAGGTGCTGAGGGGCGTATGGCAGCAAGGCGACGTGCCGGGCGCGCTTCAGGGCAACGGACAGCTCGCGCTGGTGCTCGGCGCACGTCCCCGTCTTCCGTCGCGGCTCGATCTTGGCTCGCTCCGAGAGGTAGCGGCGGAGGCGGTTGACCTCCTTGTAGTCGATTTGCGTCGTCTTGTCGGCGCAGAACGCGCAGACCTTGCGGCGGCGGCGGTCCCGGTAGAAGTCGTCGCGCTTCTTGGCTCGCGGGGTGGGCGGCATCTGGACTTCAGGCTCCTGTGGTCAATGGGCACCGGTGTCCTGTCGGGAGCCGGCGCGGAGGGATCAGAAGGGCAGGTCGTCGAGGTCGGGCTCGTCGAGACGATCTGCCCGTGGGGTCGAAGACTCCGCGGGGCGGACCACCCTGGGGGCCGCGCCGGGGTCACCCTCGTCATCGCGACCTCGCGTCGCCAGGTTGATGACGTTCTCGGAGACGACATCGAGCGACGTCCGCTTCTCACCGTCCTTGCCTTCGAATTCGCGGGTCTTGAATCGACCCTCGACGAAGACCTTGGTGCCCTTGCGGAGCTGCTCGGCCGCGCGCTCGGCGCGATCCCCGAAGACGCTGACCCGGTACCAGTCAGTACCTTCATCGATCCAGCCGCCCTGGCCGTCGGGCTTGTTGTGGCTGACGGCGACGCTGAACTGGGTGACGGGCTTGCCGTTCGGCGTGTAGCGCATCTCGGGGTCGCGGCCGAGGTTGCCGATGAACATGATCTTGCAGAACGCCATCGTGCGCCTCCGTCAGTCGATCGCGGCCGGGGCCGCTTCGCTCTCGGACTCGTCGATGCGCTCGCCCTCGTCCTCCTCGTCAGCGTCGGAGGACGGCGGCGCCGGCAGTTCGACCTCGTCGTCGGGACCGCCCTCGCGGCGGTTCGTCCGGACCGGTCGCTCCGCGCGAGTCACGAGGTGCCGAATGACCTCCTCCGTGATCAGGAGCGAACGCTCCAGTTCAACGATGGCCTCCGGCGGTGCCTCGAAGAGGACAATGTGGTACGAGCCCTCGCGGTGGTGCTCGATGGGATAGGCCAGTCGTCGGCGGCCCCACGGGGCAACCTTGACGATCTGTCCACCGGAACCGGTGATGGTTCGCGTGGTCCTGTCGAGGACCGCCTGGATCCGATCGTCCGCAAGATCAGGACGAACGACCAGCATCATTTCATAACGGCGCATCCGCCTATGTTCTCCTTCCTGTGGGGATCGCTCCGTTTCGCTGACCCGCAACGGCGGTGGCAGGTCTGGCATACGGAGCCGAAAGGACAGGCCGAGAGTCTACCACGGCCTCGCCCGCCCTCATCCCGGTGCCCCGATGGCCCGGCGTCGTCGGCAGGCATCGAAGGAAGTGCCGGGCCGGCGGGGACGATCGGGGGGTGTATCCTCTCACCGCCGAACGCCACCATCTGGACTGTTTGCAGCAACTGCGGAGTATTCGTGCCGGCCAGCAGCATCCTCTTTCTGGAGACAGATCAGTCATCCGGCGAGTTGATCGCCAACACCCTCACGAGGGCGGGCTACGCCGTCACCGAGACGGACGACCCTTCCGAGGTGGCGCCGCACGCGAGGGAACACAACCTTGTCGTCATCGACACGGTCAGCGGCGACATCTCCGCCCTCGACGTGTGCCGAAGACTGCGGTCCATCAACCTCGGGACCGTCCCGATCCTCTGCTTCAGCCAGACGGACGACGTTGAGGAGCGGATCCTCTTTCTCGAGGCCGGCGCAGACGATGTCGTCGCGAAGCCCTTCGACACGCGCGAGCTCGAGGCACGCGTCGAGGCGCTGCTGCTGCGCTTCCAGCGGTCTCGCGTCCTCGCGCCAGCGGCCCCGGCAACACCGTCGCGCCGTTCGAGCCGACTGATCGTCTGCTTCAGCCCGAAGGGTGGCGTCGGCACCACGACGATCGCCGTCAACATCGCGGTCGTGGCGGGTCAGCTCCACCCGGATCGGGCGCTCCTGGTGGACCTCGATCTCCAGTTCGGCCAGATCGTCACCCAGCTCAACCTCAAGCCCAGCACGACGATGGCGGATCTCGTGCGGGACGACGACGCCCTGATGGACCCCGAGCTGCTGCGGGGATACGTCACGAGCGGAGACGGCGGCCTGGGCGTGATCGGAGCGCCGACATCGCCCGAGATGGCCCGCCTGGTACAGGCCCGCCACGTCGAGCGCCTCCTCGCGACCGCTGGGCGTGTCTACGACGTGATCGTGGTCGACGGCGGCTCGACGCTCGACGAACGTGCCCTGGCCCTGTTCGAGCAGGCCGATTCCATCGTCCTTCCCTTCGTGGCTGAGCTCGGCGGACTCAAGGCCCTGTCCACCCTTCTGGACTATCTCAACGAGACGAGTTCCACGGCGATGAAGACCACCTACGTGCTGAACCACGTCTTCGCCAGGGAGTTCCTCGACCGTCCGGACATCGAACAGGCCCTCGGCATCAAGATCGGTCTCGAGCTGCCCTATGACCCGATCGTCTACGGCAAGGCCGCGAATGAGGGCATGCCGGTCGTGCTGCGAGCGCCCAGGTCGGCCGCCGCGGAGGCGCTCTCCCGCCTGGCGACGATCACCCTCGGGGCGGCGGCCCCCGGCCCGGCAACCCAGGGGGGGCAGCGGCGAGGGATCACCGGGCTCGTTCGCCGAACCTGAGTCCGGCTCCCGGGGACGCACCGGCGCCCCGGGGAAGACCCCGGCTCGCGGGGGCACCGGACCACCGAGGACGCGGCCGCCCGACCTCGGGACGCGCGCCGATACTGGTGCCAGAGCAGGGATTCGAACCCTGACGCCCTGTTCGGGCCGCGGAGTTTAAGTCCGCTGCGTCTGCCAGTTCCGCCACTCCGGCCGCCACCAGCGTAGCGGCTGCGTCGAGCGTGTCCATCAGCCCTTCGCCGGACATGCCGGTCACACACCGTAGCGGGCGCGACCGGACCACCGATCCGCGCCGCCACGGTGTGTTGTGGTGCCACGGGTCAACGCTCTTCCGGGTGGCCCGCGCGGTACCTCTGGAGCATGCCCGGACCGGTTCAGGGCCGGTAGGGTCACACCAGTGATGACGAGCCGCCCCCAGGGACGGCTTCACGAAACCGCACACCCGCCGCGAGGCGGGGCCGCAAAGCCACGGGTCTCGTGTGCCCACGAGACGGCCGGGCTGCCGAACGGAGCCGGGGAGTGGTATCGCCAGACACACGCATCGACGCCGCACGCACACCGGGCACCCGCCGACAAACCTCTCGCCGAAGACGCGACCTGACGGTCTCGATCGCGGTGATCGTCGGGTCGGCCGCCCTCGCGTTCTCGGTCGGCCCGGTCATCGCGGCCTCGGCATCCAGCGGCAGCTCCCTGTCGTCGGTCGCCGGTGGCGGGACCAGCCTCTCGCTGTCCGAACCGTCAGTTCGTTCACGCACGCGACCGAAATCCTCGCCCACCCCGTCGCCGACCCCCCGGCCGACGCCCACGCCGACGCCATCGGCCTCCCCTACGCCGTCGCCCACGCCGACGCCCGCGGCATCTCCGACCCCCTCCCCGACGCCGACGCCCACGCCGACACCATCGGCCAGCGCCGCCGCGGACGGCTTCGTGCAGCGCTGCGGCACAGCCCTCTGCGTAGCGGGCCAGACGTGGTACCTGTACGGCGCGAGCAACCTGGGCGGCCTCGACAATCCGGACGCTGCCACGAAGCTGGCAGTCTCGGGACGGGTCAACACCCTGCGAATCGTCAACTTCCTTGACGAACACGGGAGCCCCTCGGCGGCGCCCTACGACGAGGCCCGCTGGCAGCGCGTGGACCGGGTCATCGCCTCGGCGCGGGCACAGGGGCTGCGCGTCATCCTCGACCTCTCCACGTACCGCAACCTGCTGGCCAACGCAGGGCTGAACCCGTATGCGGTCGACTGGAAGCCGCTGGTCGCCTTCGTCACCGGTCGGCGGAACACGGTCACCGGCCTCACCTACTCCGCCGATCCCACCATCGCCTTCGTCGCGTTCGCCGGGGAGGTCGAGCCGATCAACACGCCGGCCAACACGCTCGGCGTCACGACCAGCCAGCTCACCTCGTTCTTCGCCCGAACGTTCTCCGAGTGGAAGGCCCTCGACGCCAACCACCTCGTCAGCCCCGGCGGGCTTACCCAGCTGGACTGGAACTCCGGCATCGACTGGCGGTCGATCTTCGGTCTGGCGGACAACGACCTCTGCTCCATCCACGACTACGGAACGGGCGACCAGACCGTCACCACGCCCAACGTGGCGAGCTACTGCGCTTCCATCGGTCGGCCGTGGTTGACCGAGGAATTCGGCTGGGACCAGTCGGTCGGTGACAGCCAGCGGGCCAGCCTGTTCGATTCGATGGTTGCGCTGCAGGCCAGGTATGGCGCAGCAGGCGTCGGCTTCTGGAACCTGGGGAGCCAGGTCGGCGGCTCGACATTCGACGTGAACCCGAACACGCCGCTGACCTGGGCGGTCGTCCTGGCTCACGCTCCCTGAAGGCTTACCCCCGATCCACCGGTCCGCCTGGCCTGAGCGGCGCGGAAACAACGAATCAGGTGCCCTTCTGAACTGGGAAGATGGCGTTGAGATACACCCATCAAGCCAGCAAGCGGAGCACCTGATTGATGCGATCATCGCACAGCCTCGATCGCCTCGACACGGCCTTCGACGACGATCACCTGGTGGCCGACGCCGGGCTCCTGCTGCCGGCCACCCTGGCCCACCACCTCGGGTTGCGTGAGCTCGTCGAGCGGCACCTCGACCTCGGCACCAAGCCCGGTCGGGCGAACGTCGGCGACAAGCTCCTGACGCTGGTCATGTCCGCCCTCGCCGGCGGTGACTGCATCGACGATGCGAACGCCCTGCGAGCGGGCGGCACCGAGCGGATCCTGGGCTTCAGCGTGAAGGCCGCCTCGACCCTCGGCACGTTCCTGCGCAGCTTCCGCTGGGGCCACGTCCGCCAGCTCGACCGGGTCAGCCGCGAGCTGCTCGCCCGCGCCTGGGCAGCGGGCGCCGGACCGGGGGCCGCTCCCTTCACGATCGATCTCGACTCGACGATCTGCGAGACATATGGCCTGGCCAAGGAGGGTGCCCTCCACCATGGCTACACCGGCGTCCGCGGCTATCACCCCCTGCTCGCGGTGGCGGCCGGGACCGGCGACGTGCTGATGGCCCGCCTGCGCGGCGGCAACGCCAACAGCGGCCGGAGCGCCGGCCACTTCCTCCGCGAGACG
>Ga0315281_10008729_pt1 | contig 14147 bp, 9 predicted proteins | sample YL17G07_0_MG_FD_204540 | JGI IMG/M metagenome (GOLD analysis project Ga0315281, IMG submission 204540) | Sediment microbial communities from Yellowstone Lake, YNP, Wyoming, USA - YL17G07_0 | ecosystem: Environmental > Aquatic > Freshwater > Lake > Sediment | place: USA: Wyoming | collected...
TGAAATTTCTGAAATCCGATTCTGGTGCGAAGGGAAGTTGATCGATGTCCATAAAATCAAAAGTTCTGATATCCAAGGAGTGCACTTTTGAACTTTAAACAGTGCACTTTTCAAAAGTTCCTAACATTAAAAAAACGGTGCTTCGCACCAACCTTTGTTTCTACCGCGCAGCGGTTTAGTTCTTCAATCCGAAATCAATAAAAAGCAGTGAAATCGTCGAAAAACTTAACGGTTTTTAAAATGGCAAATTCATTAATTAAATCATACCGGTTAGGCCACGGTGCGTAAAACTTCTGTCGGGAAACTTTACATTTTGAGGGTTTTATTAGAATATCTATATTTTTGAAAAACTACATAAATTTAGGAGCTTATGATGATAATAAAACTTGGTATGGAAAATGCGGAAATTTGCACTGTTTAGGGTTTTTTAATCCCTATAAAGCCAAGTTCTTGAACGAATCATTAGACTTATGGCTGCATTCAGCGTCACTGGAACACTCATCCCCGAACCCACCACTATGCTACTTCTTGGCTCTGGGCTACTTGGTCTTTGGGGATTCAGGAGGAAGTTTAGAAAGTAAACACATATTCCCAATCAACGGAGATATGGATGAGGAGTTTCCTGATTAACAAAAACCTATCCCTTTATTACTGGCTCAAAAAGAGAATCCGAAAGGAGAGGGCTTATAGGGTGGCAAGTACCATTGAGAAGGTAATCCTAATCTTTGGGAGAGAGCAGGTGGGGGGGACAGAGAATGGAGGCTTATGAATTTTACTGGCTTGACCCAAAAGGGGGATACCAGATAATTGGGGTTCTACCCGAAAGGAGAAAGAACTCTGCAAGAGTAACCCAAGAATCTATAATGCGACGGGGGAAAAATATTTTTGGTAACGACTTCGATACCAAAGATATCTTCTTCATTCAAGTGACGATAGATGAGAAAACCGTTAGAATTTTTCGACCTGTTCCAATCACTATAACTCAGAGGGATGTTTAAAAACTAAATCTATATTTAATTTGAGGAGGGAAAAGGCAGGGTCATTTAGGCTCTGCCTTTTTTGTTTGTTTCCTTCGGTAATCATCAACTCCAAGGTCAACTCACTATTGCAGAGTAGGTGTACTCATTAGTCAAGAATTAATCTGACACTGTCTGTCAAATTAAATACTTGTCAGGACACAGAGAGAAATCACCTCAATGTCAACGACTCGTCAACATACTTAATAAAGGGTGAGATAAAAAACTCAATCACCCTTCTCTCCCCTGTTTTAATCTCCGCCGTCACCGCCATCCCGGGTGAGAGTGGAACATCTTTGTCTCTGACCCGGATGGTAAAACGTTTGGGCCTGTGAATCGGGTCTTTAATCTAATCATGTTCAGAAATTTAAAAGCGAAATAATAAGTGATCGCCGGCAAAAACAGTTTATTGACAAAAATGATTGGAAATTTTAATCTACGCATTGATTATAAACTTTGTAATGAAGTTGTATGGTTAATCATAAGAGGATTTAAAGATGGTAAAGAGAAATTGCAGAAGGGGATTCACGCTCATTGAGATATTATTTGTTTTGTTAATCATCGGCGTTTTGGCGGCGATCGCCATCCCTGTTTATAAAGCACAAACGACAAGTGCCAAATTGACGGAAGTTACAAATGCGGTGAGTTACATTGCCTCCAGTCTTGCAATCTATCACCATAACGCGACTCAGGTGGGGGGTGCGAATGTATGGCCTAATTGCGGAAGTATCGCTGATATTCAAACGAGTTTAGGTGTTGGGCTTTCGTCAATTGGGAGAATCAGCTCAGCTTCGGTAAACCAGGCCACAGGGGTCATTTCTGTTACGGTGGCAAATATCGACAGCACTGTGGATGGCAGCACAATAACTTTGGTGCCTTCAACCGCTGCTGATTCATCCATTTCCTGGAAATGGGGCGGGACCATACCGCCCAAGTATCTTCCAAAACAGTGATCGGGGTAATCCACAGTTTTGAGGATCAGGTCTTGCAATATTACATGTATTGCATTTTGCCTGATTGACTAAGAATGGAAATCACCTCAGCGTCAACGACTCGTCGACATACTTAATAAAGGGCGAGATGAAAAACTCAATCACCCTTCTCTCCCCTGTTTTAATCTCCGCCGTCACCGCCATTCCAGGCGCAATGGGAACATCCTTGTCTCTGACCCTGATGGTAAAACGTTTGGGTTTCAACCTAATTTTGTAAACCAGGCCAATCTTTTGATCCTCTTGAGCATCAGGGCTCACATAAGAAAGCTCGGCTTCGATCGTCCCGTATTTCTGAAATGGGAAGGTATCCAGTTTTAACTCGGCTTTCTGGCCCAGGTGGATGAAGCCAATGTCTTGATTAAGTGCCATGGCTTCAACAATCAAAGGAGTTCCATCCGGAACAATGGTGATAATGGGTTGAGCGGATGTAACAACCCCTCCAATGGTGTGTGTGGCAAGCCCATGAACCGTTCCGTTGACAGGGCTGTAAAGCTTTTCCAGTTGGGATCTCCTGCTGGCCTTGGTAAACTCACCTTCCAGAACAGTGATCGCTCTCTCCTTATCGATAATCTCACTTAAGATAGACCGCTCTCTCTCCTTTTTCAGTGCCTCTAAGTTCTTCTCCGCCTCCTTTAGGCTGTCCTGGAGCTGCTCAGCGAGTTTCCTCTGCTCATTGAGTTCTTTTTCGGTTCTGACCAGTTCCTTTTGCCTCTGAAGATGTTCCATCATCGAGGCATACCCTTTCTCAGCGAGTTCTCTCAAGGCTTCTTCCTGTTTCCCTACCAGTTCAACTGTCTTTTCAAGCTTGGGGATACTTTCCTCTGCGGATTGAAGGGCTGTCTTTTTCTGGGAGAAGATTGATTCGAGTGACAACACTTTTGCCTTGTGTTCCGCCTCCCTGGCCTTTTTTAGATCCTTTTGAAGAAGAAGTAATTTGTCATGATCTTTTCCGGAACCCCGGATCTCCTCACCTTTCAATTCAGCTTTTAATCTCGCCATATCATAACGGTTGATCGTTAGGGACCTCTCTGAGCTCTCCACCTCTGCCTGGGTGATGGTTGGATCGAGTTCGATGAGAAGATCTCCCTTTTTTACCTTCTGTCCTTCTTCAACATGGATAGCCCGTATCACCCCGGTCTCCCGAGGTTGAATCACCTTTACCATCCCATCCGGGACCACTTTTCCTCGAGCAACAACCTCTTCATCGACTTTCCCAAAATAACTCCACAGAAAAGCAGCAACCGTTAGCAGAACGATTGCCCAAAGGAGAATTCTTCCAAAAGGAGACGGAGGAGTCTCCTCAATTTCCAAAGCCTCAGGCAAAAACTCATAATCCAAACGGTCTTTTTTCATCACAAAAACAATAAGTGGAAAATGTAAAATGAGAAATCAACACGCAAATGTCATTCTGAGGAGCCGATAGGCGACGAAGAATCTCTTATTCTGCATTGGCTCTCACTTCCCATTTCTCATTTCTCACTTCCCATTTCTCATTTCCCATTTCTCACTTCCCACTTCTTATTTCCTATTTCTCATTTATTCACATTTTTAATTCAATATTTTGCTGAAGCTGTAAGTGATGATAGAGCCCCTTTCTCCCCATCAATTCGTCGTGAGTTCCCAACTCCACAATTTCTCCTTTTTCCAAAACAATAATCCTCTCAGCTATCCTTAACGTAGAAAGTCTGTGGGCGATGAGAATCACCGTCCTACCGCGACAGATTTGCCTCAAATTTCTCTGGATGATGGCTTCGGATTCAGAATCTAAAGAAGATGTGGCTTCATCGAAGATCAGGATCCTGGGATTGGTAAGGAGGGCTCTGGCAATGGCAATCCTCTGTCTCTGTCCTCCAGAAAGGGCTGTTCCACGTTCGCCAACAATGGTGTCGTAACCCTCCGGGAGTTCGAGAATAAATTCATGAGCCCCTGCAAGGTTAGCTACCCGAATGATTTCTTCCATCGATGCCTGTGGATAATGAAAGGCAATATTATCCTTCACGCTTCCGTTAAAGAGAAAACTCTCCTGAAGGACCACTCCAATCTGTCTCCGCAACCATGCTGGGTCAGCAAGGGCAAGGTCAATTCCGTCAATCAGGATCCTCCCCGATTCAGGAAGATAGAGTCTCTGAATCAACTTGGCTAAGGTGCTCTTTCCAGAACCACTTCGACCGACAATGCCAAGGATCATTCCTACTTTGATATCCAAATTGATACTTCTTATGATCTCGGGTCCATCCAGTCGATACCGAAATCTTACTCCTTCCAGGCGGACATCGCCGCGAATAGCTGGAAACCTTGTCTTGGTGACATTGAGAGAAGGTTCTGGAGCGCTGTGAAAGATATCCCCAAGCCTTCGGATGGAAAGCCCTGCCTGTTGGAAATCCTGCCAGAGTTGAACCAGTCTAAGCACCGGGCCACTCACGCGACCCGAAAGCATCTGGAAGGCAATTAATTGTCCAACAGTTAAATCTCCTCTCATCACCAGGTGAGCACCCAACCAGAGGATGGCGAGGGTAGATCCCCTATCAATCAATTGGCCTACTGAACCCGCCACGCCAGAAAGTTTAGAAGTTTTATACGAAGCCCTGACATAGTTTGCTAAAAGGTTTTCCCACTTCTTCTGAACCTCGGGTTCGACAGCCATCGCCTTTACGGTTTGAGCTCCTGTTACCATCTCGACGAGGAAGGCTTGTGCTTCTGCCCCACGGTTAAACCTTTCGTCGAGTCTGTGTCGGAGCATGGGGGTGATAATCAGGGAGAGCAGAGCAAATAAGGGCATGGCTCCCAAAACGACGAATGTCAATGTAGTGCTGTAAATGAACATCACGACTAAATAGACCCCGATAAACATCACGTCAAGGATCGAGGTTAAAGGGGCGCCTGTTAAGAAATGACGGATATTTTCAAGTTCCCTGACTCTGGCCACAGTGTCGCCCACCCTCCTCACCTCAAAATATTTGAGAGGAAGAGAGAAGAGATGTCTGAAGAGTTTTGTGCCCAGGGAAATATCAATCCGATTCGTTGTATGAGTAAATAGATAAGTTCTAAGAATATTCAGGAGGGCTTCAAATAGAACAACTGTGATAAGACCGATGGCCAGGACATCGAGCGTGGTGACGCCTTTATGAACAAGGACTTTATCAATGATCACCTGCGTAAAGACAGGTGTGACCAAGCCAATAATCTGAAGGATCAGCGATGCAGTTAAAACCTCATAGAGGGGTTTTCTATATTTCCAGATTTCCGGAACAAACCACGAGAGACCAAAGGGCTTCTCAAAGGGAGCAACCGATTTTCGATAAGTAATAAGGATAATTCTCTTTTGCCATCTTTGTAGAAATTCATCTTTTGAAATAAGCCTTGGCCTTCCATCTAATGGATCAAAGACCAGAACTCGGTCGCCATCAATCTTTGCCAATACATTAAACTTCCTATCTTCCATTAGAGCAAGGGCTGGCATTGGAAGGCGATTTAATCGATCGTATGAGACCTTAGCTTCTTTTGCCTTCAGGCCAAGCTCCTTTGCAGCCCTGAGGATATCCATTATTCCCATACCCTCAGATCCCAAGGCCAGAGTATGCCTTAATTGCTCAGGGTCAACAGCAAGACCATGGTAGCCAGCCACCATCACCAAACAGAGAAGTCCCGTATCAATCTTGCGGTCTTCTTGAGTGGTCTTATTATGTTCAGTAGACTCCATAAGTCAAAAAGGAAAATAGGAAATTGGAAATGAGAAATGGGAATTAAAAACTTATTCTCACTTCATATTTTTTTTCGCTTCCCATTTATTACTTCTCATTTCCTACCTGTCTTTTTCTTCGCTGTGGTGACACTCTTCCCAAGGATATTTCTTATCTCCTCAGATTCCTGAACCAATTGCCTAATATTTTCACCTGTGGCAATATTAGAATCCCTAAGTAGTCTAAGCCAAAAATTAGTTTCTTTCGCCTCTTTAAAAGCAATACTTAACTTATATGTAAAATCTTCCTTACTAAAAGCCCCAGTTGCTTCTTCATAATTAGCAGCAATTGAAGGGCCAGAATTTATCAGTTGTTTTCCAATTTCATAAGCTGCCATTTCTTTTGGTAATTTCCTCACAAACTTTACAATCTCCAAAGCAAAATCATAAAACCTCTTCCTCAATTCTTCATTTCCACCCATATTTGACTTCCCATTTCCTATCTTCTACTTCCCGTTTATCATTTCCTACTTACCATTTGCCATTTGTCACTTCTCATTTCCTATTTCTTATTTCTCATTTACCATTTGTTATTGCGGCGGTTGCCAGTACTGGGCGAGTATCTGCTGAACATCTGTGGGTCTGTTCTGAATTGACTGCGTCCAACTCATCCCCCCATTCTGGGAAGAAAAATCTGCCATCGCCTGAATCAATAGATTCACCTTCGATGAAAGAAGCTTACTCCCATCAGATGCCTCAAATACCTCCACCTGATAAGCACTGCTGTAGTTCTGATTCTGAATGGTGAGAAGATCTGAACTATTGTTGATCTGGATATTGAGGTTATTACCATTGTTAAAAAAGATGAGATCAAGAGGGTTTAGGTCAAATAATTTGACCTTATCACTGTTTCCTGCTGTCGTATCATAATCCTTAATCGAATCGTGTCCGCCTCCCCTGCCAAAGAGATAGATATCATTTCCTGTTGAACCCTCAAGATAGTCATCGCCTAAGCCTCCATCTAACGTATCTGCCCCAGCTCCACCCTTAAGACTATCGTTTCCAGCATTCCCAATTAGGAAATTCGCCCCGCTGTTTCCAATAAGCACATTGTCCAATTCATTGCCTGTCCCATTGATAGCACTGCTTCCGGTGAGAGTAAGATTTTCTAAGTTCGCTCCTAAAATATAAGTTATGGAACTTTGTATGGTGTCCATACCCTCATTTAAGTTTTCAACTACAAGGTCTCCGACATTGTCTATCACATAGGTATCATTGCCTAACCCTCCGACTAAGGTATCAGCACCGGCACCCCCATTCAAGGTATCATTCCCTGCATTACCTGTGAGAATATTCGAAGCACTGTTTCCTGTCAGCACATTGTTCAACTCATTCCCTGTCCCGCTAATGGCACTGCTTCCTGTCAGAGTCAGGTTTTCAATGTTTGAACCAAGAATGTAAGTGATAGAGCTTTGAATTGTGTCTGTCCCTTCATTCAGGGCTTCAGTCACAACATCGCCTGCGTTGTCCACAACGTATGTATCATTGCCCAAACCCCCTATCAATGTATCAACCCCCGCACCACCGTTGAGGGTATCATTACCTGAGTATCCGGTCAGGATATTCGAAGCACTGTTGCCTGTAATTGAGTTGTTCAGTTCATTTCCCGCACCATCAATAACACTGCTCCCTGTAAGAGTTAGATTCTCCATATTTGCCCCAAGGGTATAACTAATAGAGCTTTGTACCGTATCCGTCCCTTCATTGAGATTCTCAACCACTGTATCTCCCACACCAATAACATAGGTATCATTCCCTAACCCTCCAGCAAGGAGGTTTGCGCCACTGTTGCCCGTCAGGGTGTTGTTTAAACTATTTCCAGTGCCATTGATCGCAGCAGTTCCCATCAAGGTTAGGTTCTCAACATTCGCACCTAATGTATGGGTGATGTAGCTCTGAACTGTGTCCGTCCCCTCATTTAATACTTCGGTCACAATATCCCCCGTATTATCCACTACATAGGTGTCGTTGCCTAAACCACCAATAAGAGTATCTGCATCCGCTCCACCATTGAGGGTATCATTGCCCGCATTACCAATGAGCACATTGACCGCGCTATTTCCGGTCAGAACATTGTTTAATTCGTTGCCTGTCCCGTTAACCGCTGAAGTCCCAGTGAGAGTCAGATTCTCAAGGTTTGCACCCAAAGTGTAGGTAATTGAGCTTTGCACTGTGTCTGTCCCTTGATTCAGATTCTCAGTAACTATGTCGCCGATATCATCAACCACAAAGGTATCATTGCCTGCACCACCAATCATCGTATCTGCACCTAAACCACCATTAAGGGTATTGGCTGCACTGTTACCGGTAATAGTGTTGTTTAGTTCATTACCAGTGCCATTAATGGCACTGGTACCGGTTAAAGCAAGGTTTTCTACATTTGCTGGTAGGGTAAATGTGATTGAACTCTGGATAGTGTCAATCCCTTCATTCGCATTCTCAACAACGGTATCTCCTGAACCCACGATGTAAGTGTCATTCCCTGCTCCGCCAGTAAGGATATTTGCACCACTGTTGCCTGTTAGAACATTATTTAACGCATTACCAGTGCCATTACTGGCATTGGTGCCAGTTAAGATAAGATTCTCAACATTCGGCCCAAGCGTATAAGTTATTGAGCTTTGGATCGTGTCAGTTCCTTCGTTGAGAGCCTCGGTCACTACGTCTCCTGTGTTATCCACGACATAGGTATCATCCCCTGCCCCACCTGACATCGTATCCGCACCTGTGCTCCCATTGAGTGTGTTTGCACCGCTGTTACCAACGAGGACATTATTCAAAGTGTTTCCTGTAGCATTGATGTTTGCTGTCCCAGTCAAGGTAAGGTTTTCTACATTTGCCGGTAGAATGAAGCTATCTAAACTTTTAACGGTATCAATCCCTTTATTTTCATTTTCAACCACTGCATCCCCTGATCCTATGATGTAAGTGTCATTACCAGGACCACCCGTCAGCACATTGGCTGCGGAATTCCCAGTGAGGATATTGTCTAATTCATTCCCTGTTCCGTTAATCGGAAGTGTTCCAATGAGAGTAAGATTTTCCAGATTTCCCCCTAAAGTATATATGCCTAAACTGCTAAATACGGTGTCTGTGCCTTCATTGAGTGCTTCAGTCACTATGTCGCCGATATCATCAACCACAAAGGTATCATTCCCAGCGCCTCCAATCATGGTGTCAGCACCAGGACCACCATTGATTAAATCGTTTCCTGCCCCTCCGCTTAAAGTGTCATTTCCAGCATCCCCCATCATGATACTATCAGAGGAAGTACCGGTTAGGGTGTCGTTAGATGTGGTGCCGAATTGGAGATCTGAGAGATTGAAGACCGTTCCATCAGCAAATTCTAATTTTTCCAGGGTATAGTAATTGGCTGTAAACCAGCTCTGTACCGTAACCTGATCTGTACCGTTGATATGTTTAAAGACTAAATTGTTGCCCGATCTTTCAATCTTAATGTCTGAAGGATTGATCCCCGATCCAAATCGCAAGGTATCCGTACCACTCGGATATGTGTAACTCCCCCAACCCTGTGGATAGATCGACTCCACAACCACATCCTGACCATCCCCTAAGTTGAATCTGTAGGTATCTCCATAAAGTGTTCCACGAAGAGTATCATTTCCAGAACCGCCTTCATACGTGTTGCCCGAACCCAAATGATCCGTTGACCCAGTTGCACCGCCTAAAACATCATTTCCCGCACCACCTATCAACGTGTCCGAACCCGCTCCTCCATCCAAGATATCATCCCCCGGCCCACCATCGAGAGTGTCATTGGCCCCATAACCGTAAAGCGTATCATTGCCCCCTAATCCATAAAGCGTGTCCCCATAAGCTTCTACTCCTGAAAGAGTATCATTCCCCTCAGTGCCGTTCACCACCAAACACTGTGCAGTAAGATCAGTCCCATTCCAGACTGTCCCATCTGCAAACTCAATTCGCTCCAGCTGATAGTAACTTCCTCCATACCAGTTATAAACCGTCATCCGATCCGATCCATTCACATGCTGGAAGACTAAATTATTCCCCGAACGCCCTACCTTGATGTCAGCTGGCGAGATCCCCGATCCAAATCGCAAGGTATCCGTACCACTCGGATATGTGTAACTCCCCCAACCCTGTGGATAGATCGACTCCACAACCACATCCTGACCATCCCCTAAGTTGAATCTGTAGGTATCTCCATAAAGTGTTCCACGAAGAGTATCATTTCCAGAACCGCCTTCATACGTGTTGCCCGAACCCAAATGATCCGTTGACCCAGTTGCACCGCCTAAAACATCATTTCCCGCACCACCTATCAACGTGTCCGAACCCGCTCCTCCATCCAAGATATCATCGTCCAAACCCCCATACAATACATCGTCACCTGCCCCGCCTGAAATTGTGTCATTGCCCCCTCCCCCACGAATCCCATCTGAAGCTGTCGTCCCAACCAACGTGTCATTGGCATTGGTCCCATCAATCTGAGACAAAGGTCCATAAGAATCGATCAGCCAGGAGAATGTTGGATTGGTCCGAAATGTATCTAATCCCAACATGGTTTCAGCTTGAAAGCCTTTGACAGAACGAATGAATTCACCGGCAACGGTCTCCCCAGAAAGAGGATCCAATGCATAACGACTTTCGAGTTCTGCCTTCACCACACTCAAATCGCCTTTCAAAGACTGTGTAACTTCATCCCATCTATAGGTAATCAAATCATAGAGATCTTTTAAATGAGTCTGTGCCATCAGCCCAGCATAAAACATCTCAAATAGGCCTCGATAAGACTGATTCAATAAACCAGCCGCAGTCACATTCGGGTCTGGACCACTTATCCCCACAAAAGGTTGAGCAAATACTTTCTCCAAAACAGCCAACTTTCTGGCATCGATATTACTGCCACGGCTAGTAGGATTAATACCATCACCGCCTGTCCATTTAAAAAGAATCTGATCCATCAAACTATTACGAGTATTGAGATCAGTAGCAGCCATAAATTGTTCAATAAGTACTTTTAACTGCCCACTCGTATCCCTGACCATGGCCTGATGTAAATCATAGACATTTCCAAAACCCTGTAATTCCGGAAGAGCGGAAATATCAGAAGGTAGATCCATCCACTCATTGGCAATGGTATAAGTAGTATCACGCCTAAAAGAATAATCGTCCATCTGGCCCGTAGTCTCATCTGTCTTCTTAAAGGTCCCAGCCAGCATTAAAGTGTTACCATTCGCGTCGGGAGTATTGGAATTCGTGTAACCCGTGTTGAGTGCATTGACGCCAAGCTCATTCAACGTATACAGCTCATCGGCCGCAGAATAACCATCCTCATCAAAATCTCTCCAGACCTTTAGACTACTCCAGATCGAATCATTAGCATCAATTTTTCCATCTAAGTTGTCATCCCATTCAGCTAAGGCCTGAAATCCATTCGAGGCACGGCTCCCATTCTTCAATAGGGTCTGATCTCCAAAAAGCTCTTTTCCATCATTAATCCGTCCATCATTGTTCCTGTCCCAAACCAACAATCCATCATCCGACTCTACCCAACCTGTGGTTTCTGCAAAACCATTCCCATCATGATCAAAGTAGGCCCCATCTGTAGCAAGAGTTGTTTCAACTCCATCTCCATCCAGATCCAAAACCAACGGACAACTGCGGACAGGATCCGCCGAAGCAGTGGCAGTGGTGAAGAGTTGACGAACTCGATCAGGCATAACGATCGGTCTAAATGCCTCATGATTCCATATCCATTCACCAGGCGCATTTGAGTAGTTAGTAAAAGAGATACCATCATGATGTTTAATATATACATATTCACCAAAATCTATTTTGTCTTTTGGAATATTTTGACTTAATACTGGGTCGTTGTACCAACTCTTGTATTTTGAAAGGTCTTCATAAAAAGCCTTTATCTGGTTGTCAAAATTATTCTTTTCACCATCATCACTGTGGTAAGCTGCCCAGGTGTCATCAATGTATTGAAAGAGTCCAGTTGCTGTAGGGTTTGGATTCCCAGGAGTTGGTGGTGGTGGACCCAAATCTTCCCCCAATTTTGATTCTATCCAAGCAGTCTTAATGGCAATTTCGATATCGCCGTCCGTAAACGCATTATTTCTCCCGTATTCAACAATTTTAAACATCGTTTCCATTTGTCTCTGAGTTACACTTTTATTTGTAATTATGTTAATCATTTCAGCCCCTCCTTGCAAAGATTGAAATCGAAACTTGGATAACCTAAGCCGTTTAATCTCTTCTCCCAAGTTTGTAAATCTTTGATCGTCAGCCCATTGGCTCTAAGGGTCTTAATCTCTCCACATATCTTATCCCTGTCCTGTGTTGCCAGAAGAGCTGCTAACATTGGCCCGATATAATCAGACACAATCTCTGGATTTAAAGATTTTTTTAGCTGCACATAATACTCAAAATACTTATGCATCATTTTGGAATCAAATCGAGGGGAAAATCCAAATATACTGGAGTCAATGTTTAAGTTATATATTGTTAAATAGTGAATCACTCCATACCCAACACCATCAAAAAAGACACGCCGATATACCTGAGCTTCGTATGAACCATCACCATCAATATCCGATAAGTTTGGTGAACTATCTTCAAAATGAAGTGATGTGCTTTTAAAGGATATAGGGTCCTTAAAAAATATTTTCAGAGTTTTATGTTTCCCAGTTAAACTCCCGCATATGGTGACCATCCATCTCTCCGTATTCGGATCCCCTCCAATTAGTTTATAACTTGGCAATTTAAAAGAAAATTTTGAGATTGTTGGGAATTTACCACACATCCCAGGTTGTAAATCCAATATTTCCTGATAAATGACGGCGTTATTCGAATTTCGAATTGTAATCTTCCCTTTATAAAGACTTTGCTCTGCCTCAAAGGGGACTGCTTCATATGTGTATTTATACCCCTCTGACTCAATTTCTTCCTTGTACAGTTTACTATCTTTTTGCTTAATTCTTGTTTGAAGTTGGGCGGTCTGGATAGAAAACCCAATGATTATATTAATTGTTAGAAAAGCCAAAATAGATCGGACGATAAATGATGCAGTCGCATTTCTTTTCATCATCTTTCTTGGGCCCCCCTTTTGATTCAATCGTGTCTGTGTCCACAGTTCGTGTCCGAAAACAAAAAAGCCCTTATAGTCTAATTTTCTCCTGCCTACCGCAGGCTGATTATAACTATAAGGGCTCCCTCTTCCGGCAGGTCATGACTCCCACCATACCCCACCTAAAAACTCAAAATACCGCTTACCTCATAGGTGCATTTAATACCCAGTCCCTTGATAATGTCAAACGAATTCTTTGCTTGTTCAAATTTTCTTTAACCTTCTAAATTTTCCCTCCCATGATTGGTCTTTCCTCATTCTTTATCCCTCAAAGATTTCAAATAATTACTCTATATCTGTTCGTAAATGTTCGATTAAATGACCCCTCCTAATTCGATTCCAATATGGGGTGGAAATAAAAAAAGGACTGGGCTATATTGATTAAGGCTCATCCAAGTGTCAATGAATAGCTATTGATGGGTGAAGACGGACTGGGTGGCAGGGAGAACAAGCGGGAATGATGGGTAAAATTATAGAGATTTTTCCCAAGTGTCTCTTTAGCTGGGAAAAATTAAAGGAAATGAAGGAACATGATATTAAATTTTGGGCAGCGGATGGCCTTAACCTATTGCGAATAGTCGAAATTGACGAAAAGCGAAATAGTTTTTATGTGATTAATCAATTAGGGAAAATAAGTTGGCCCTTGAAATATCAGAAGTTGGAAGAAGTGCACAATAAAATTCACAGTGGGGAAATAGATCTACTTTCATATGAAATTGATAAACTGGTCCCAACGTGGGGGAACTATATCTCTGGCCTATTGAAATATCTTGGCTGCGATAAAGTTTAATTTTTACCGTGGTTCTATGAGGGCTTACAAAGGCAATCGGCCTTGACCCCTCAGAAGTCGTTTCCTTTGAAGAACTTCTCCTATCTCAGGTAGTCCAACAGGAAGCCCTAACCCGACTACTCGTGGAGAAAGGGATATTTACCAAGGAAGAGTTTTTAGAGATGGTGAGGGTTGTGAATCAGGAGATGAAAAGAATAGAGAAATAAGGTATATTATTTATAGGCACAGATTGTAAGAAGGAGATGGGAAGATATGGAAAGAAAGAGGGTCATCTATCTGTTTCTTTTTTTTGTTCTTATTCTTGTTCTTTCTTCATGCCATCCCCGTCATGTTTCAGACATTAAACCTGCCATGACGAAAGAAGAAGTGGTCTCTTTGTGGGGGCGAACGGACCTTATTACTCATAAGACTACTAATGGGACAACTCTTGAGACATGGGAATATCATTTTGCTAGCTCTGGTTCTGTCTGTCGGATCACTTTTATTCAAGATAGAG
>Ga0315281_10008732_pt1 | contig 14145 bp, 11 predicted proteins | sample YL17G07_0_MG_FD_204540 | JGI IMG/M metagenome (GOLD analysis project Ga0315281, IMG submission 204540) | Sediment microbial communities from Yellowstone Lake, YNP, Wyoming, USA - YL17G07_0 | ecosystem: Environmental > Aquatic > Freshwater > Lake > Sediment | place: USA: Wyoming | collected...
GCTTAGCTTGTCCCGACTTGTTCGGGATCACCGGAGTCTTCTTGGTTCGTTTTCCGCAAAAAAATGATTCCCGACAAGCGGGAATGACAAAATATGGCTGCTTTAGGCGCATAGTGCGTATGCCCTGTTTCAGCCGGCGATTTTATATGATTATGTGTGCTACAATTATAAATAATAGTGAAAATGGAGGATTTTATGGATACGTATGAAGAGATTTCCAAGGTTGCGCGTGAACTCTACGAAAAGAGCGGAAGGATTGCAGGGAGGGACGAGGCCAACTGGCTGGAGGCCGAAAAGATAGTGCGTGCCCGCCATTCCGCTCCTGCCAAGGGCAAGACTCCTAAAAAAACAGCCGAAGTAAAGCCCGCTAAAAAGGCGACCGCCGGACCTGGCACTGCCAAAAGCGTCAAGAAGAAGGCTGCCACGCCGAAAATAACCAAAAAAACAAAATAGACCGGCGGCCGGAAACCTCAATTAGGGAGCCTAAATGAGAGAGGCGTTGCTTTACGAAAAGACCGTTGACGGGAAGGTCCATTGCCGCCTGTGCAGTCATTATTGCACAATTTCTCCCGGCAAAAGAGGGATCTGCTCGGTCAGGGAAAACAGGGACGGCATGTTTTACTCCCTCGTTTATGGAAAGCTTGTCTCACGCAACGTTGATCCCATTGAAAAAAAACCGATTTTTCATCTAAGTCCCGGGTCTAAATCCTATTCCATAGCCACTGCAGGTTGCAACTTCAAGTGCCTTCATTGCCAGAACTTCGAGATATCGCAATATCCGAGGGAACATCCCGACATACCCGGGCATGAAACAACCCCCGAATCCGTGGTGAACGAGGCCGTTAACAACGGGTGTCACAGCATTGCCTATACCTACACCGAGCCAACCATATTTTTTGAGTTCGCCTACGACTGCGCGCAGCTTGCGAGGAAACGGGGTCTCCGTAACGTCTTTGTAAGCAACGGCTATACTGCTCCCGAGGCGACCAGGATGATAGCGCCATATCTGGACGCAAACAATATAGATCTCAAGGGAGATGACGACTTTTATAAAAGGGTCGCAGGCGGCAGCCTGCAACCGGTCCTGGATACGATTAAACTGATGAAGGAATACGGGGTGTGGGTTGAGATTACCACCCTTATAATTCCGGGGCTCAACGATTCGGAGGAGTTCCTGAGATGGACCGCTGAATTCATACGGTCCGTTGACCCGGCCATGCCCTGGCATGTTACGGCCTTTCGTCCCACTTACAGGCTCATGGACACACCGTCTACTTCATTGTCCGTCTTGCGGAGGGCCCGGCAAATAGGGCTTGCCGCCGGGCTGAAATACGTCTATGAAGGGAACGTGCCCGGAGAGGGAGGGGAAAATACCTGGTGCCCGGAGTGCGGGGAACTGCTTATTGAAAGATGCGGCTTTTCGCTTGCCGCCGTAAAAATAATAGGCGGAAAATGCACAAAATGCGGGACCCTGATAGAAGGCATCGACATGCCGTGACATAATCCCGACTGCTTCCAAGTCTTTACAGGGGTCAATGTCATGTGCTAACCTAATTACTCTTCAAATACCGATATTTTGATCAGATGATTTAGGTTAGTCGTCAGGACGCCCGGTTATGAAGAGCAAACGGACGTCCCTTCGGGCGAGCCGGACAACTTGTAAAGAAAGGTGGTGACATACGCAATGGCCCTTGACACGGCTAAGAAAAAAGAGATTATATCCACATTCAAGACCCATGATCACGATACGGGTTCCCCGGAGGTGCAGATAGCGCTGCTGACAGAGAGGATAACGTATCTCACAGAGCACTTCAAGACCCACAAAAAGGACCATCACTCCAGAAGGGGACTCCTGAAGCTCGTCGCCCAGAGAAAGAGTCTCGTCGGCTACCTCAAGACCGCCGACAAACAGCGTTACGAAGTCGTTATGGAACGACTCGGGCTGAGAAAGTAGCGTCTGTACGGATACCGCTTAATAAATCAAAAGGAGAACATAAAGTAATTGAATAGCGTAGAACTCGAGATTAAAGGAAAGAAGCTTGTCATCGAAACGGGACAGATGGCAAGGCAGTCAGGCGGAGCCGTTGTGCTCAGGTATGGTGATACCGTGGTGCTTGCGACGGCGGTCGCGGACAAAAGGGTCAAGGAAGGCCTTGATTTCTTCCCGCTTACCATAGATTACCAGGAAAGGACATACGCAGCGGGCAAGATACCCGGAGGTTTTTTCAAAAGAGAAGGAAGGCCGTCTGAAAAGGAAGTATTGACGTCCCGCCTTATTGATCGTCCTCTAAGGCCTTTATTCCCCAAGGGTTTTTATTCGGAGACCCAGGGGATAGCATCTGTACTATCCTACGGAAACGAAAATGTCGCCGACATACTCGGTATTATAGCCGTATCGGCGGCTGTTCATATATCGGATATCCCCTTTGACGGACCGGTTGCAGCAGTAAGAGTCGGCAGGACCGAGGGCACGCTGATAATAAATCCCGACCAGACCGAGCTCGACAATCTCGACCTCAACCTCGTGGTTGCCGGCACGGCAGACGCGGTGATCATGGTTGAAGGCGGGGGGGCCGAGGTCTCCGAAACCGTTCTGCTTGAGGCAATAGACCTGGCGCACCAAGAAATAAAAAAGATAACCGTAGTTCAGAACGACCTGCAAAAACTCGTCGGCAAGGCAAAGAGACCGCTTATTCCCGTCCTGGATCCGGTTGAGTTCAAGTCTGAAATAAGGGCCTACGTCTCCGACAGGATAAAAGAAGCCATAACCATACCGGGCAAACACCACCGGCAGGAGGCGCTCAACATCGTACTTGAAGACGCCGTAAAACACTTCAATACCCCGGATTACGGAAACAAGGTCTTCGGCAATGCACAGAAAGACCTCACCCGTGACATCGCGAACATATTTGACGACTACGAAAAGGAGATCGTCAGGAAGATGATCCTGGAGGAGGGCGTCAGGTCCGACGGCAGGAAGTCTGATGAAATAAGGCAGATAACGAGCCATGTGGGCCTGCTTCCAAGGGTCCACGGTTCCGCACTTTTTATCAGGGGTGAGACACAGGCCCTCGTGGTAACCACCCTCGGCACCGCCGATGACGAACAGAAGATAGATTCCCTCGACGGAGAGATGTACAAGACGTTCATGCTCCATTACAACTTCCCGCCTTTCAGCGTTGGAGAGGTAAAACCCCTTCGTTCGCCCGGCAGAAGAGAGATAGGACACGGCGCCCTCGCCGAACGTGCAATAAAGTACGCCATCCCTTCAAAAGAAAAGTTCCCGTACACCATACGGGTCGTTTCCGATATCCTGGAGTCTAACGGCTCTTCTTCGATGGCCTCGGTCTGCGGCGCCACGTTGTCTCTCATGGATGCAGGCGTTCCTATAACTGCTCCGGTTGCGGGCATTGCCATGGGTCTGGTCAAGGAAGGGGACAAGGTTGTTGTGCTTACCGACATACTCGGACTTGAAGATCACCTCGGAGACATGGATTTCAAGGTAGCGGGCACTGAAAACGGCATCACCGCCTTTCAGATGGACGTGAAGATCGGCGGGGTGAGCCGCGAGATAATGGAAAAGGCCCTTGAACAGGCGCGGACCGGAAGGTTGCACATCCTCGGCAGGATGAAGGATGCCATGTCGGCCCCAAGGGAGACCATGTCCCCCTACGCGCCCAGGATATACACGATGAGGATAAAGCAGGACAAGATAAGGGACGTCATCGGCGCCGGCGGCAAGGTCATCCGCGGGATAATAGAGCAGACCGGCGTCAAGATAGACATAAACGACGACGGCATAATCAATATCGCCTCCGCCGACGGCGAGTCCGCTCAGAAGGCCATAGATATTATAAACGGCATCGTGTCCGAGCCCGAACTCAACAGGATATACATGGGCAAGGTGGTCAGAATAGCTGATTTCGGGGCCTTTGTGGAGATACTGCCCGGCACGGACGGCCTCCTGCACATATCCCAGATATCGGAAAAACGCATAGCAAAAGTGACCGATGAAATCAATATGGGAGACGAGATCCCGGTCAAGGTCATAGAAATAGACGGTCAGGGAAGGATCCGCCTCAGCAGAAAAGAGGCCATGAGGCAACAAGAGGGGGCCTGACAGGTCGCCGAAAACCTGAACGGCTGGCTGCCAAGCCAGGCATCTTAATCCCCCATAGGCCCGGCCGGGACTATGGGGTTTATTTATGGAGATTAATTTACCTTATGTTTAAGAAACTTCACCTCGACAACGGCATACCCGTAGTAACCGAGCGTCTTAAAAACGTCCGCTCGGTCATAGTAGGCATATGGGTCAAGGTCGGCGCACGCCATGAAGCCCCGGAGAAAAACGGCATATCCCATTTCCTTGAACACATGTTTTTCAAGGGCACTAAAAAACGGACCGCCACTGAAATAGCCTTTGAGATTGACTCCATCGGCGGCGACCTGAACGCCTTTACCTCCCGGGAACACACGGCCTTTTACGTAAAGGTGCTGGATGAATACCTCGAACGCGGGGTTGATCTGCTCACCGATATATTTCTCCATTCCACATTTGCTGAAACGGAGATCGAAAAGGAAAAGGGCGTTATAAAGGAAGAGATCAAGATGGTTGAAGACACGCCGGACGATTACATCCACGACCTCTTCAGCAGGACCGTCTGGGGAGATAACGGCCTTGGTCAGCCGGTCCTGGGCAGGCGCGAAACCATAAAGACCTTTTCGCGGGAAGACCTGACCAGCCATGTCAGGAAATATTACGGCACGGCCGATACTGTCCTGGCGTGTGCAGGCAGTTTCGACAACGACCGCGTGGTAGGGCTTCTGAACCAGCACCTCGGCGGACTCAGGCGCGGTTCAGAACCAAAACTCATCACCCCCCCGGCTTTCAGGAGCGAGATTGCGGTATACCAGAAAAACCTCTCCGAGGCGCACCTCTGCCTCGGCGTCAAGGGCCTCAACTATGCAAGCGAGGACCGTTACGCAGTGGCGATACTGAACTGCATCCTCGGATCGGGCGTAAGTTCCAGGCTCTTTCAGGAGATACGTGAAAAACTGGGCTATGCCTATTCCATCTATTCCTTCACCTCTTCTTATTTCGATACCGGCTACTGGGCGGTTTACGCGGGAACAAGCAAGAAAAAGGCCCTCACCGTAGCCGAACTTATCATCAAAGAAATGAAGGGACTTTATGAGACTATTACGGAGGACGAGATGCGCAGGGCCAAGGACCAACTGAAAGGCAGCCTGATACTCGGCATGGAGTCTACCAGCAGCAGGATGCAGAGCATTGCGCGACAGGAGATATACTATGGCCGCAATTTCAGTGAGGAGGAGATTATCCGGGAGGTGGAGTCGGTCAGCCTCGGCCAGGTGCGCGACCTTTCCTGCCGCCTGATAAATCAGGGAAACATAAGCCTTGCCGTACTGGGCAACGTCAAAGAGGACCTGTTTAGCGGGATACAATTATAGCTTACTTGCAGTACTCACATTGCCATGCTGAATGAACTGAGGATAAGGAACTTCACCATCATTGATGCATTGTCCGTCGGGTTCGGTCCTGGCTTCAATGTCCTTACAGGGGAGACCGGGGCCGGCAAGTCCATAGTAGTGGATGCCATAGGCCTTCTCCTTGGCGACAAGGCATCGCCGGACCTGGTGAGGACCGGAGCAAAGGAAGCTATTCTGGAAGCCTTTTTCGACGCGCCTGCCGATCCTCTCCTTGAGGAACTCTCCATAGACTGCCGCGACGGCATAACAAAGAGAAGGACCATCCCGGCCCATGGCAAGGGGAGGACCTTCATAAACGATACCGCGGTAAGTCTGCAGACCCTCGCTGAAATCGGAAAAGGCCTTATTGACATCCACGGCCAGAACGAACACCAGGGCCTCCTCAAAAAAGAGACCCACCTGCTCTTTCTTGATTCCTTTGCTGCTCTTACCGATGAAGCCCGGGAACTCGCGAAGCTTTACGAAGAAGTTTCCTCCCTGCGGGCGCGTATTGCCGAAATGAGAGAGAAGGTCATGGAGAGGGAGCGCCGCATGGAATTCCTGAGATTCCAGATAAACGAGATAGATTCCGCAGGTCTGAAAACGGGAGAAAGAGAGACCCTCGAAGAGGAACGGGCCATACTGCTCAACCTCGGCAAGCTCAGGGAGGCCTCCGAGACCATATACAACCTGCTTCATAGTTCCGACAACTCCTGCGAGGCCCAGCTCTCTGTCGCCCTGGCCCGGGCCGGGGACATGGCCCGCATAGACGGAGAGGCCCGGGAACTGCTTGAACTGCTTGAGGCCGCGGCCCCGCTTGTAAGTGACGCAGCCATAGCCATCAGAAACATAAAGGACAAATACGACCTTGACCCGTCGAGGCTTGACAAGCTTGAGGAGCGTCTGGACCTCATAAAAAAACTTGAAAAAAAATACGGTGAAGGTTTTGCTGCGGTTTCAGCCTTCAGGGACAAGGCCCAGGAGGAACTGGCCGGTCTTGAACATATCGGAGATAGTATGGAAGAACTGGAAGAAACGCTCAAGGCCAGGGATGCCGAACTGAGTGACGTTGCGCGGCAGTTGTCTCAAAAAAGACGCGCTGCTGCGGCTGTTATGCAGTCAAGGATTGCCGGGGAACTGCTCGAACTGGGTTTTGACAAGGCAACCTTCGGCGTGGATTTTCGGGAAAGAACAAGCGTCTCCGCTCACGGCCTTGACGATGTTGAATTCCTTTTTTCAGCCAATCCCGGGGAGCCGCCGCGGTCCCTGCAAAAGGTGGCCTCGGGCGGCGAGCTGTCCAGGATAATGCTTGCCCTGAAGTGCATAGAAACAGCGCCCGCGGCCAAGACCCTGATCTTTGACGAGGTGGATGCGGGTATCGGCGGCGTGACTGCGAGGCATGTCGGAGAACGTCTAAGGAAAATCTCCGCCGGATTTCAGGTGCTATGCATTACCCATCTGCCCCAGATAGCGGCCATGGCCGATCGCCACCTGAAGGTCGAAAAGTCCATATCGGGTGATACGGTAAAGGTGTCATTAAGAATGCTGACAGGAGAGGAGAGGCGGCGGGAGATAGCCCGTATGCTGAGCGGAAAGATAACCGAAAATTCGCTCCTGCATGCGGATGAACTATTGAAAAGATAAGGCCTGAAGAGGCCCCCTGTGTTCATTTAAGTTTGTCCGCCCTGCGCTCTGTTCATACCCCAGGGCCGCCCTTTTCGTCTTCCCCCCGCTGTTGTACGGCAAAAGGACATGTCCCATGCAGCCGCTGTCCTTTACAAAACCGGCTATGGCCGCCAGGTTGGCGGAATCGGCAGTAATGTCCGGGACGAGCGGCGTGCGCGCTGCAATCTTGACCTTTCCCTCCTTTACAAGTTCCCTGAAATTATCCATTATCCTCCGGTTGTCACAGCCCGTGTACTTCCTGTGCTTTTCCGCATCAAATAGCTTGAGGTCAAAAAAGATCAGGTCTGTGAAAGGCAGGAGCTTATGCCTGAATTCGGAGAGGTCAAACATGCCTGAGGTCTGAAGCGCAATGTGTATGCCGTGCCTCTTTAACTCCTTTGCTGCCTGTCCAAGATAATCCATATGAAGCGCAGGTTCACCGCCTGAGAAAGTGACGCCCCCGTTTGATGTCTCATAAAAAACCCGGTCCGACAGCAGGCGCTCCACGAGTTCATCAACCGGGTAGTGCCTGCCTATTTTCCTTAGCGCGGTTGCAGGACAGACATCGGCGCACTTGCCGCAGACATTGCACTTGCCCCGGTCTATCCAGCCCTGCAGGTCCATCACTATTGCGCCTTCAGGACAGGCATCAAGACAGTCACCGCATTTTATGCACAGGTCCGGGTAAAAGGCAATCTCCCTTTCCGCCTTCCACGATTCCGGATTGTGGCACCATACGCACGACATGAGGCACCCTTTCAAAAAAACAGTGGTACGGATTCCCGGCCCATCGTCAATGGAAAAACCCCGGATGTCAAAAATGAGGGGCTTCATCCGAGCAACTCTCTTACCTTCAGCCTCAGATGATTGGCCGTGTAAGCAAACTTGTACAGGTAGTTGAGATTGCCGTTCAGGGTGATGTCCTGTTTCAGCATGGCGGTAAGCACGTCCGGCTTGGGTGCAAAGAAAAAATCCATAAGCGTCCTGCCGTCCCTGAAGGTTATTTCAATGTCTGCTCCGGCTACCGCCTTATCACACTTCTTCAACCTGCCATTGGAAAATACGGCAGATGCCGCAACTGCGCCGTCCCTGGTCCTGAAGACGTATATGCCGCTGAATCCCTCGATGTTGCGTCTGAATTCAGGGCTCAAACAAAAGACCAGCCCCATCAGCCCGAGCAGTGTCTCCAGAAATTCATCCGAAAGTTCGCCCTCCATGTGCGCGACAAAACGCTTCATGGCCCTGCCCGCCCTGAAGGGACGAAGGAAGATGAAATTCAAGATTTTTTCAAGCATAGCGCTATTCTCTTATTGATCGCAAATCACATTCCCCTTTAACTCCCCCTCACCCCCTCTTAACATAAGAGGGGGAATATTCATAGTAGACCCTCCCCTTAAGGTAAGGGGAGGTTAGGAGGGGTTATGCTCTCCGGGAACGGCTCGGCCCTCCCCGATCCCAGATCATAGGCTGTCCTGGTGATTATCTCATCTTTCATGGCATCATTCAGATCCCGGAAATAGGCAGAATAGCCCGACACCCTTACCAGCAATTCCTGATATTGCTCCGGATGTGCCCTGGCCTCAAGGAGCATCTCATAAGACATGATGTTAAACTGGATATGCAGGCCGCCATAGCGGAAATAGGCCTCCACTGCCGAACCGAACCTGTCCATGTCTCCGGCATCGTTTATGTCCACGAATGGATATTTAAGATTAAAGGCCTCTCCTCCGGGGATATAGATGCCCTTTAATCCGCCGACTGCCTTAAGACACACAGCCAGGTCCCGCGTTGCCCCCGACACAGGTGTGATCCCGCTCGCAAAAGCCTTTCCTGCGTGACGCCCGTTTGGCAGCGCGCCGGACATCTTTCCCTGCCCGGCATGGTTGGTCATTGTCCAGTAAGCCGGCTTGTACCTGCCGCCCCGATAGTTTTCATGTCCCTGACAGATATGAAACAGCAGTCCAGTCAAATATGCGGCATTGCCGACCGATACGGGCTGTGTGCTCGCACTATCAACAGGGGCTTCAGCTCCATACTTCGGCATACGATTCATAAGATAAGCTTGCATTTTTTCGTGACCCTTGAAATCAGCCTTCAAGGCCTCAATCAGCTCATCAAAGGAAAACCTTTTCTCCTCAAACACCGCCTGCTGAATTGCGCTGAGCGAATCCACAGTATCGGCAAAGCCTATGTGTGTTGCGCCTGATGAGTTATAAAGCGCGCCGCCGTGAATCAGGTCCCGTCCTCTATCCATCGGGCCCTCAAAAAAGGCTGAAAGAAGCGGTGACGGCATTATCTCCTGATACGCCCTTCCGAGGATGTTGTTCAGCTTCACCGCCTCATCAATAATATACCTGAGCTGTTTTTCAAACAGGTCCCGGAAATCCTCAAAGCCGCGGCACCGGGCCGGGTCTCCGAAGGCCTTTGTGATAACGTCATCTCCTGTCACCGGCCTTCTGCCGTTATACAGGGCCAGTTCAAGGACTGATACAAGATTCAACATAATGGAACTGGAGGCGTCGTAACTCCTTCCGCCGGATGCAAGTTCAACACATCCGATTATGGCGTAGTCCCTCGCGTGCTCCTCGGTCATGCCCTGATTTTTGAGGACCTCAATGTCAATCACATCATTGTGAAAAGCAGGCACGCAGCCGGTATTGACTATGACCTCTGCAACCCTGTCCCTGTACTGCCTTGAATTCTTAAGGTAGTGATAGCGGGCATTCATGCTGGGGTCCCTGGTCCTGAGCAGTTCCGTTACCCTGAGCATGATATAGGTTAAGTCGTTGACCGCATCTTCCCCGTCTTCGTCCACTCCGCCTATGGTTACTGCCGGCACAGTCCCTGCGCCGCCGTAGAGTTCCTCGGCTGTCTCCGGCACAAGGTTTGTGTTGTCATTCAGTTTGAGCCACAGGCAGCCTATGATCTCAAGCGCGTCCCGGACTGTGATATTTCCTTCGTCAATGTCCTTTCTGTAATAAGGATAGAGGATCTGGTCGAGTCTGCCCGGACTCATGGCCATATTGATGTTCTCGGCATGGATGGCCGTCTGAATGAGCCATATGCAGTTGACCGCCTCCCTGAGGTTTCGCGCGGGTTTCTCCGGGACAACAGAGCAGACCGCCGACATCCTCGTGAGGTTCTCTCTCCTCCACGGGTCTTTTTCAATAAGCGCAAGTTCGGCAGCCTTTTGACTCAGGTTCTTTGCGTATATATTAATGCCTGAAAGGGCCATCTGAACAGCGCGGTAGAACTCTATCTTGTCCGCATTTTCCTTTACAAGCCGTCCGTCGGCCCTTAACCGGGCCTCCATTTCAGCCGCTTCGGCAATAATGCCGCCCAGACCTCTTTCTAAAACCTTCCGGTATGACGGCACTGTGTGGGATATGCACCCAGCCTTGCCTGCTATAAAAAAGACCAGCCGTTCAAACAACTGCAAACAGTTAGCCGGACCTTCAGCATGGATATAGTCCGGCATGTTCTTCTTCATCCATTCAGGGTCTTTAATCTTCAAGCGCGCGTATTCAAGGATATTGCGTCTCATCCAGTAGGGGAAGATTTCAAAGTTCAGGGTTTTTGCATCCTCAGCAGTAAGTTTTTGGGGATTCTTGTTACGAGTGCTTATGGTATCCAGTTCCGGCCATATGGTCATCCCGGTCAGTTCAGGATATACAGGTGCGCCAAAGTGTCTGGTTGTGGTTGTACCCGAAAGAAGGTTGTCGTCAAAAAACAGTGGCGACTTATTGGACAAAAAATGCGCCACTGCCCCGGCATATCTGGTTTCAATCGGATCATTGTCCGTGGATTTATCTCTGAGATATTCGGTTATGTGCCTCGCCCGTTCAATACAGACCTCAGCTTTTGCGTTTACGCATTCATCACGCAGCTGTCTTAACAAAGGCATTGTGTCAAGGGTGTAAGCTTGAAGCCTGATGTCTTTCAGAGTTACCGTGGCCACTTTTCCTCTTCTTTGAGCGTCCCCGTCCAGACCTCAAATTTCTGAGACGGATTTTCCTCCCTGTCGTAGAACACGGCATAAGTAAGATACTTGAGCCCTACAAAGCCGCCCGCCGTGCCCTGAAAATATTTCTTTCTCCATGTTCCGGTATTTACATAGATCTGATCTTCACCTGAGCCTGTTACTTTCACAGGCATTTGAAGCGGGTTATGGGTGTGTCCCATAACAAGATACCTGTAGTCGGATCTGCGGGAGAGAAAAGCGGTTGCGCCTCTGTTCAGTACATCGTCAGAACTGTCGGGTGATGCAGAAGCAGTGAATATACTTGAATAGATATTGATAATGCTTTCGAGTGCACTTATGTTCAGATATTTCAAAATCTTTGCAAGCGCCTTCAGTTTCATGGCAAGTACAAGATTTGGTGACTTGTTGCAGCCCATACGCCAATTATCAGGAAACCTGAGATTATCAAAATTCCTGACTGTTTCTTTAATTGAGTCATTTATTATTTCTTTGAGGTCCTGATTTTTTCGCACTTGATAAAAAAGCCATTTGAATATGGCTGAAAAAGGTCTGATATTGTCTATTTCCTGCAGGTTTCTCAAAAAACTGTTTTTTTCAGTCTGAGGCATGGAACCAGAAATATTACTCATGATTATGTGGGGAATTTTAGCGATTATCTCACAGGCTATGAGATCACCGAGAGGAACCTGATTATAATCAGAGTCAGTCCAATCCGGCCCGCCAGCATAATTCCAATCGTCAAATTCATGCCCATGCATTGCGTAAACACCGTAAGCCCTGTCTTCATATGCGTGAGTGAAAGGCTCGGTATCCCCAGAGATGCCGAGTACGTCCCTGACCTTCTGCCTGAGAGAAGGATATACATTACAGAGGCGGTCATGATTGCCGGGTATGAATATCTTTTTGACCTCTCTGCCGAAAACGCCTTGCAGGTCATTTTTCAGAAATGAAAGGGTCTCGCTGTTATATTTTGTCGCAAGTATATCGTCCATTATCCTGATAGCATGACTTTCGATTTTGTCCGCCTTGCCCTGAGTATCACCCCACGGCCTTTCATCCTCCGGCACCTCAAGCCATTGGGTGGTTCTGATGAGGTCAAAGACATCGCCGAGAAAGACAAGCTTTACCTCTGAATTTCCGTTGGACATACTTCGGGTGTAATTGGCGATATCACTGAAGGCGCCTTTGAAGGCCTGCGGATGGATGTTGTGTGTCCCGGCAGTCTCGTCAATGAAATGCAGGTCGCTGATAAAGATGAGCATGGATTATCTCCCCTTTATATTACAGCAGCATTAAAAATCCAGAGGACTCTTCATCTCTTTGAGGGTCCTGCTCGGCACGCAGTGAGTGTATATCATCGTAGTTCTGACATCACTATGGCCCAGCAGTGTCTGGATTGTGCGGATATCATAGTTTGCCTGTAGAAGATGTGTAGCAAAGCTGTGGCGAAAGGTATGAGCAGTGACACGTTTTGTGAGTCTTGCACGTCCGACAGCCTCGTGCAGCGCTTCCTGTACACGGCTCTCATGTATGTGATAACGCCGCAGTTCATTTTTTTTCGGGACCGGAGTCAGCGCTTGTTGAGGGAAAAACCATTGCCAGATGAAATCTCTTGCAGCCTTCGGATATTTCTTTTCGAGCAAATCATCGAGAAAAGCGCCTGAGTAACCTGCCTTGAGGTCGGCGTCATGCAGCTTTCTGACGGTCTCAAGCTGTTCCAGCAGGTCTGTGGTTATAGTCTGGGGTATGGGCACGGTCCTTGACTTCTTTCCCTTTCCGTCCTGTATGCTCAGCATGCCTTCCTCGAAATTGAAATTCTGCACCCGCAGCTTGATGCACTCAAAAAGCCTCAGACCGCAGCCGTACAGCAATTTGACTACAAGATCATATGGATATGAGAGATGTTTCAATACAGCGTCTATTTCCCGTCTCGAAAGAACAACGGGGATATATTTCGATTCCTTAGCGCGGGGGATATCTTTATGATTGCCGAAATCTTTCTTTAGAATATGCCGGTACATAAACAATAAGGCATTGAAAGCCTGGTTCTGGGTCGAGGCCGCAACCTTACAGTTCACAGCCAGATGCGTTAGATAAGTCTTTACATCGGCGTCCGACAATTCCTCCGGAAGCTTGTCACGCAGGAAGCCCTGAAACTTGCGAATCCAGTCCCCATATGCCTTTAATGTTTTTCTGGAATAGTGGCGGGTCTTGATCTCGTCGGACAAATCGGAGATGACCTTGTCCCATGCCGGAGAACCGGATTTATCAAGGCACCGCCATTCATTCATATAGAAGCCACTTTTTAAGGTTTTCATGCTGCGAGACATCCTTCGCTTTAGCCTTTATGAAGGCCTCATAACGGGACCAAATATCATATGGAACTTTTTGCACGGTATTAGTCATCTCCTATCTAATATTACAACCGGCATATTAGTCAGCAAGGTAATCTTAACTAAATTAGACAGTTGCGTCAAGAGATTTTTTTGTTAACAAGATTTTTTTGTTAATCTGGACAGAAAGGAAATTTTCTGGTATTATTAAAAACGTATCTAATACGCATCCATGCTTAAAAAGCAAATTCTTATCAGTCTATGCTCCTACACTGGTCACAATGCTCCGGAACTGATGGTCGCCATCACCGGAATACGCACAGCCAAGTGGAGGGCATTTAACTCATGGTTGGAAAGTTACTGCATCAGGCCAATTTTTTGATTCATGTTTTTATGGCTATGATGTTGCCAATGGCATAACGGGGCTTGATCCTGTGTCGGGCCTTCTGGATTATGATGAGATTAAGAAAATTGCTCTCAGAGAACGGCCTAAGCTGATTATCTCAGGGGCTTCATCATATCCACGAATAATTGACTTTAGTCGCTTTAGAGAAATTGCCGATGCAGTAGACGCAATGATACTGTCAAGTCTTTTCTGTAAATTCTCACCAGGGCTTTATCCTCAAGGGTTTGCACGGTTTTCATTTTAGGCCGCTGCCCTTTCAATTTTTAACA
>Ga0315281_10008734_pt1 | contig 14144 bp, 12 predicted proteins | sample YL17G07_0_MG_FD_204540 | JGI IMG/M metagenome (GOLD analysis project Ga0315281, IMG submission 204540) | Sediment microbial communities from Yellowstone Lake, YNP, Wyoming, USA - YL17G07_0 | ecosystem: Environmental > Aquatic > Freshwater > Lake > Sediment | place: USA: Wyoming | collected...
TCGCCATTTTTAAAGCTTATAGAAAGCTTAACAGATCGGAAATATCAAGTCAATAAATGTGTTTTTGCTGTCGGTGATTGGATACTGTGTTAGAACAAGACGCCAATATAATCATTGGAACGGCCTGAGTTTGCAGGCCGTTCCGGAGTTTCAACTAAAGCTTCGGCAGGCGAAGCACCATGCCATCTCCAAGGGTAATATTGTCAATGTGTCCTGCTGCCTTGCTCGTCCGCGAGACAAGGTGAATGTGAATCACATTCTGCATGCCCGAGCCTTCCTTGATCGCGGGATTATAGGAGGGGAGGAACACACCGGCGTGGTGTTCGGAATAGAAGCCGATAATGTCAACAGGCTCATTCCTCGTTACAAACGGTTCCTTTGACTTTACGAATAGTTCATTCGTAATGGGTTTCCCTTCCGTCCGATCTACGTTTATATGCCATTTGATCTCGACCGGTGTCCCGGCAAGAAGGAATGGGAAAGGCTTGTTTGTATCAATTCCCACTGTCTGTGCCTGGGCTTTGACAAACTTCTGCAAATCCACGTAGCCTTTCACCGTATTGGGAACCGTTACATCCTTCCATGCTGTCTGTTCCGTCCAGACGAGAAAGAACGCGCCGTGCTTGAGAGTGTTGTCTATGATATAGTCCTTACCGCGCACTTTGGTAATGTAAGGCTTCGAGTTAAAGATGGTAATCTCACCGTCAAGGCCGTCGATAGGACCCACTGCATACAAGCCTGGGCGATTGGCCAAGGATTCCAGCGATATTACACTGGCTGCCTTGCCTGTTTTAAATATCTCTTTTTGGATACCGATATGCTCGATCAACCCTTCTTTTGTCGCATTGAAAGCGACCGTGGCGCACGCGGCTACTACTACGCACAGGACTGCTATTAAAACCCTTTTAAGGACAGTCTTTCCCTTCTTAAGTCCGCTGAATGCAGACATAATTTTATATTTCATCTTGTTCCTCCTGATTTATTGGTAACAATGAGCTGATAGCCAATCAGGAAAGACGGGGTGGTTTCTCAGGTGGATTTAACGCTATATTCTGGTAATGGCCATCCGGGCAGGCTGTATAGCATCCCTGCGAAACCTGCATAGGGCCTGGAAGATCCATCCCCTGGCCTATGAACACAAATGCAGGTCCTGGGCGGAAAAGACCTGCGGGGGTACTGTCTGCTGCTTTTGACCGCTCAGGCGCTTTTTTTGCGCAGCAGCAGTGGTGCATACGGGGGGAAACAAAACCTGTTTTTGCCGAAAGTTTTAAAGGGCAGGTGTTTTGTACGGCAAGGGCAAGCGCCAGCAGAAATATCACTATTTTCGAATATGTCATTGGCAAAATTATAACACAAAACCCGCCGGTCAAAAAAGAAACAGCGAAACAGTTGCGCTGGCAAGAACGACATAAAAGACATCCACCTTTTTCACAAGCGCAGCAAAGGCTGCTCCTAGCAACACTACCCGGAAAATATCCCACGGGACATCCAATGCAAACTTGACTGTCACAAAGAAAAGAAGTCCGACGAAGGATGCGAGTATACCTTTTGTAGCCCCAGTGAAATATGCCGATGCCTTTAGTCTGTCGTAGACCGGGGTTACGAAAATAACCATCAGAAAGGAAGGTGTGAAAATCGCCGTAGTCGCTACTATCGCGCCCCATAGTCCGTATGACATATATCCCACAAAGGTCGAGGTAATAACAATAGGGCCGGGCGTCACTTGCCCGAGCGCTATCCCGTCCATAAATGTTTTGCCGTCCATCCATCCTCTTACATTAACTATTTCATGGAGCATTAAAGGGATGGAGGCAAAGCCGCCTCCAAAGGCAAAGAGATCAATTCTCATCATTAACACGGCAAGATTCAAGAGTCTTGCATCTATATGATAAAGAATGAGAAGCCCAGCCAGGAGAACTGAAAGAAGCGCAATGAGTTGTTTAAAAAAAGCGCGATCTTTATCTACCTCCTGAACGACCAGCCCAATTGCGCTCATCTTTTTGAGAAGTACTGCACCGGCGCAAGCCATGCCCATGATTACAATAAAAGGGCTTACACCAGACCAAAATAAAATGCCCGCAACAATAGCGAAGAGGCCGTCTCTGTAGTTTTTTAAAGTGCTTTTACCAAAAGAATACGTTGCATTTGCGACAATGGCGACCACGACAACCTGTAGGCCTTGAAAAAGTGAACCGACTTTTGGAATAGCATGGTATTTTGCATAAAGCGACGAAAGTATCAGCATCAGTATGAAGGCCGGGAGACCGAACCCGACGAATGATGCCAATGCCCCTGTGATTCCTCTTGCCCTGAGACCCACATATGCAGCCATTTGCATAGCAGTAGCCCCCGGAATAGTTTGACAGAGTGCGATACCGTCCTTAAATCGCTCTTCGTCAAGCCATTTGTGGCGTGTTACAGCCATTTCTCTTATGTATGCGACCATTGCAGGCCCGCCGAAGGCTGTCAGGCCAAGTTTGAGGAAAGATAGAAAAAGACTTGTGGTAGAAGGGGTCTTGCTCAGAAATAATACCTCGCCCTAAAGTCCATCCTGTAGTCATTTTGTTTTTCTCCGAATTCACTGAACTGCTCTCCAGCGATAAATGAAGCCTTAAGCCTAAGCTCAAGGTTTGTGATTCCTGTATATAACAATTCAGGAGACAAGGAAAAACTCTTGTCATTCAGGTTTAAAATCCCTGTTATTGATGGCGTAAAATAGAGCATATCAAAGGGTTCTTTTTGGCTGATACGCAGGTAGATGTAATCTCTCATGGGGTTTATCCTGCCATAATTCCCTTCAGTTATGGCCGATGCCCTTTTCAGCAGGGTATTATTGCCCGATGAGAGATAGGTTCCGTATCCTTTATTTATAAATGAGAAATAATCCCTCATTTCGCCTGATGTAAAGCCTGTACCGTTTCTGTAATATTCAAATATATAGGTTGTGTCTTTTTCGGTGAGATAGCGTATGCCTATCAGGTAGCTTTTTGTATCATGTTGTTTTTCGAAGTTGTTTCCGTTGCCGTCTATGAATTTTTTATTGTATTCGTTTATGAAGGCGACTTCTCCATGTATCTCGAAGTTTGGGATAATATTCCTTGAAAAATCCATGCCGTATCTCGTCGGCTTACTTCCTCCAGCCAGCATAATAAAATCAATGTCCGTGTCGTAAAAGAGAAAGTAGAGCTTTCCCGCGAAATTAAGTTTGTTTATGTCACCGAAGGTATTGTTTATGTGGTCGTAAACAGGGACCAGTACCGGTGTAAGCGAAACGGTTTTAAGTGGCCCGTCAAAGCTTTTTATGTAATCCGCGGATGCCATGAAGAAGCCTTCCATGCCCTGCTCCGGTTCATCAGGGTCTTTCGGCCTATCCACAAAGGCCACAGGGTTCCACGCATAGCCCTTTCCCCATTTCAGCGTTTTTTTGCCCATCTCGATGGTCAGTGATGACGAGGGCTTTAATGAGAGAAATCCCTCATAAGCCGTAGTTTTCTGTTCTTCTCCGGAATATGATTTTTTATAGTCAGTATTCGTTTTTACAAACAACTTTGCTATGCCTTTTTCCAGACTGCCTTCCAGTTGCAGTGCGGCGTTATATTCTTCAAGCGTTGAGCCTTCATTGCGGTTGTAAAACTTCAGCTTATAAAGCGATGCCTTCTTATCAAGCCCGAAAAGCACAGGTCTGAATTCCATATAGCCTCCGATATGATAAGGCTTTTTCTCTATCTCGGACATGTCAAAGGTGTATTCCTCCGCGCTCACAAAGGCGGTGGAACCAATTATAAACAACAGGGCTAAAAATAGAAGTTTCACGCCATCAACCGCCGAAAAGGTATTGTAATTTTCAAGTTTATCCGCTATGACAGTATCCATATCTAATTGAGTTTCCTGTAATCCGGTTTTATTCTGATACCCCGTTGAGTTTCTTTTAACTCTTTTATTATCTGTCCGTCTTTTAAATAATACATGCTGTAAAACGGATATTCAAAGATTTGCTCAAACGCAGCAGCCGTCTTTTGCCGTCCGGAAGTATTGTCTGAAATATTGACTACCGCCACAACCTTTTCAGGATTGAGGGGGTTCTTTTTTATATCCACGCGCAGCAGGCTGCCGTGATCCTTTGTGAATTCTGTTTTCCCGAACAATTTATTAATAGCGGGATTATCCATGCCAAGCACGACAAGGGATGAAACCTTCATAGCCTCATCGTTTATCTCTGTCATCTCCTTTGAAAAAAACCGTTTTTTTCGTTCACCATTTTTCGTTAAAAAGCCGGGGCGCCGCTGCTTTTCATTCTCAGCATGACCCTTGCGGGGCGGATAACCGGATGTCATGTATGCCGGCTTTATCCCCTCTCCCTTTTCTTCAAAGATATCTATGACTTCCCGGTACAGTCCTTTGCGCTCAGAAGGCAAAACAACCAATTTTTTTTCATCCGAGGCAAGCCGTGCAAGCGTAGGCGGGTCTTCCTCCGGTGTCAGCAGTCTGAACAGGTCAAGGTTTTCATCGAGGACGATCTCATCAGGCAATTCCGGCAGGATAACGTTGAAGCTCTGCCGGTCCTTCCCAAGCGTAAAAATCCGCGTTGTCTTTTTACCCCTGGAATAAAAGGCCACCGGTACCGGCAATTGAAAGTCCGCCCCCTGTTGAGCCAGATCAAAATCTACGCTGAATTTCTCTTGCGACCTCGTTGCGCGGACGCCTTCTATCGAGAGACGGGGCGTTCCTTTCTTGTTGATCCATTGATCAAAAAACCAGGACAGGTCTTTACCTGTCTTCTTTTCAAACGTTTTTTTTATGTCGTCCCATGAAGCAACCCGGAATTTATTTTCACGGATAAAGTCCCTTACGGCAGCATAGAATAAATCATCACCTGCCACTTTTCTGAGCATGTGTATTACCATTGCCGCCTTGCCGTATCCGATGGATCGGGACGCCAAATCGTATCGCTCGGTAAAATCTCTCAAAGGGAATTCTCTTGCAGCCTTCACATAGCTTTTATAGTTTGAGAGTATCCGTCTTCTGCACTTCCATCCTTTGCCCTGCTGTTCGTCATAAGCATGGTCGGCAAAATATATTGTCAGCCCTTCGTTCCAGTTGCCCTTGTCATAATCGGTATAAACATAATTACCGAACCACTGGTGAACAATCTCATGTCCAAGCGGCGTTTTCTCTATGGGTAGCTTAAAATCCTCCCTGCCAAGGAAGATATATGTGGGCATGGAATAGCCTGCTTGCTGAAAATGCTCCACGATGGAAAGCCTTTTATAAGGATACCTTCCGAGGAGTTTTTCATATGTTTTCAGATAGCGTTTTGTATGCTCAATAATAGTCTTTGCGAAATGCGCCTCTTCAGGAAAGAGGTATGCAGCTATTTCTATGCCGTAATAAGAATCCTTTGAGACGACAAAGTTCTTTGAGGCGATCAGCGATATTCCGTCTTCGTCATTAAGGGGATAGGGAAAGTCAAAGGTGAACTCAACGAGATCTCCTTTTTTGCTTTTTGTAATTTTATTAGCCTCCGACACTGCGATGTGTCCCTCAGGGAGCGCCGCTTTCAGGCTGTAAACAAACATGCCTTCCACAAGCGGATACCATGTTCCTCTAAGGGTTATGCCTTTTTTATCTATCATATTGACAGACGATTGCTTAAACTCCGCCTCATAAACAATCTCTACAATCCCGTTTTTTTGCAGGACTATCTTTTCATCTTCCTTGCCTGCAAGCTCAATCTTTTTGCCATCGGCAATTGCCTCTATTATTTTTAATTCTTCGGTGTGTATTATTAATTCCTTTCCGGCAGTGACGCGGATTTGCGCCTTTCCAAAGATTTTGGAGGCTGCAATATCAAAAGAGACGCTGAGGTTGTATTCTGGCAAAGAAGCGGGTCTGCTCTCTTCCGCTCGGGTTGAAGAGGCGAATATGAAAACAGAGATAATAATCCCTGTAAAGACCAGCTTCTTAATCATTTAATGTCTACCTCAACGACTCAAGATTCGGCATGAAAGTAAGGGTAAATACCTCGTCCTTCAATCCCCGGGCCTTCAGTTTTGCAAATATCATCACCGATTTATAGCCTTTAAAAAGCGGGCTGTCTGTCTCAATCACGGATGGGCGTACAATACCACCGCCGAAGTCTTTGACATCTTTGAAATATATTGTCTTGATGAGCATGTTCGCCTCTGTAAGACATTCGATCTTTGTCGGGAGTTTTTTGCCTTTGTCTGCCCATAACTTCAGCTTGTCATACGCCACAGTCTTTGTTTTTGCCTTCAGATATAGCAGGTATTCATTCCCTTTTTCTTCAACCTTTTCCACATCATATTCTGCCGCGTAATCCAGTTGAAGAATGTCAGCATTATTGAATACGCCGCCTACAACGGACTGCAGGCTGGTTATGCGAATTGGTTTCCCTACATTCGGTATATATAACCACATGTTGTCACCCAGACGCAGGGTACTCCGGCCTTTTTCGCTTGCAGGCGCCAGGAATAAAGAGGCAACCTTGTCTACTCCCTTTTTGACGGAGAAAAGGGTATATTCCTTCTTTCTGCCGTCAGGCTCCATGTTAAGGAGCTTCCGGTACGACTCATAGGATTCAGGATTTAAGTTCCTGTCCACCTGTTTGAGCAGCGCTGTGCCGTCTATGGCATAGACAGGAACGGTGCATAGCAACGATATAAAAACAAGAGCGATTCTAATCATTTTAATCTCCTATACATGTCTCAGAGCCTTGATTGGCTCCATGCGCGACGCCTTGAAAGCGGGCTGGAGGCTGGCTAAGACCGAGACGATTATTACGGTTGCCGATATGACCAGAATGTCTATCGGGTAGATATTCGCATGCAGCAGCAACCCTTTTTGCTGTCCAAAGTTGAACGTTATTTTCAGCATATTGACTACAAGGACTACGACAATCCCGACAATGTCGCCGATGACTGCGCCTACAATGCCGAGGCAGAATCCCTCAATCACAAACATATTCAATATCGTTCCCGGCAGCGTGCCAATGGCTGCGATTGTCCCTATCTCCCTTATCCTTTCATACACCGCCATGATCATCACATTCATTATGCTGATCAACACGATGGCTATGAGCATAAGCTTGATGAAAAAGGTCATCACATCTATCATACGGGCTATATTGTAAAAGGGAGTGAGCTTTTCCCAGGGGTGCAGCTCAAATATCGGTTTGTCCTGCTGGTTAAGCTCCTTTGAAAGTAATCCTTCAAGCTTTTGACTGAATGGATTGAGCTTGTTGAAATCCTTAAGCCTTATTGCAATCTCGCTGATCTCCATTTTCTCCATCCTGAGGAGTTCCGTTGCATCCTCTATATGGATATACCCATCCCTGCCTCCTGGCCCGGTTATCCCTTCGACGATACCGGCGACCTTGAACTGCTTGCCATTGACCGAGCCGTCCTGATTGGTTGCAACCACCACAACTGCATCTCCAATCTTCACTTTCATGCCCTTTGCAAGGAGGTCCGGTATAAGGATTTCTCCCCTGTTGAGGGTTTTCCCTCCGCTCGTTATCCTTAATGGGAGGAGCGGGACTGTCTTGAATTCCCTGTCGGGATAAACAGCTACCAGCCTGATATTGGTAGTCTCGACAAAGTTGCTTAACATGCCTCCGAACTTAATTCTCGGTGAGTAAGCCTCTATCTCAGGCTGTTTATCGAGGATGTTTTCAAGTCGTGCTATGGCGCCTGCCTTCAAATTCAGGTTGAGGGGCAGGTTATCTATAGACGCGACATAACCTTTCCGGTGCACTTGCAGGTGGCCGAGCATGGAGTCCGTTATCTGTCCTATCATCATGTTCTTGAATGAGCCAGAAACCGAAATAAATACGAGGACAAAGACAACGCCTATTGTTATTAACGAGGCGGTGAGCAGTGTCCTTCGTTTATATCTCAAAAGATTTCTTATGGCAATTTTGAAAAGGTTACCCATTTCGCTTACCTCCTTCTACATGTCGGTCTAACAGATTTCCATCCTCCAGTGTGAATATGACCTCCGCCTCGCCTACAATCTTCTGGTCATGGGTTGAGAATATAAAGGTTGTTTTGAATTCATCCCTCATCTTCTTCATAAGGTCAATGACCATGTAGGCTGTTTTGTGGTCCAAGTTGGCGGTGGGCTCATCGGCAAGAACGAGTTTGGGATTTGTGACCAATGCCCTCGCAACAGCTACCCTCTGCTTCTGTCCCCCCGAAATTTGGTCAGGGTATTTATCTTTCTGGTCAATCATGCCGACCGCCTCAAGAAGGGCGGCGACCCTTTTCTTCCTTTCTGACGCGGATGTGCTCTGCACCATAAGCAAAGGATATTCAATATTTTCATAAACAGTAAGCACCGGGAGAAGATTGAAATCCTGAAAGACAAAGCCGATATTGCTCCCCCTGAACGATGCGCTCTGTTTCCTGTCAAGATGCAGGACATTGATATCCGCAACAGTCAGTTTTCCGTCTGATGGTTTGTCAAGGCATCCGATAAGATTAAGCAGGGTTGTCTTTCCGCTTCCGGACGGGCCTACAAATGAAACAAAAGAAGCGGGTTCAATTTCAAAGCTCAGTCCCTTTAATGCCTTAACGGTTACTTCACCTGTCTTGTAATCCTTTTGAATATTTTCTGCAGTAATTAATGACATATGCTATCCTCCTGTATTGAAGGCCCTGCCCCGGCTGCACCGCAAGGCCATTATTCGTCTACCTTCTTCAGCTGTCTTTCCTTCTACCCAAGTCCTTGCCGTTCGGCTCAGGCCATTTATAATCAGCTGCTTCGTCAACTATGAATGAGGTTGCATTGGGAGCAGTTCCCTTAGTCCCTGCTGTCTTTCGCAAATATATCTTGACCAACTCGGCAGCCGCAGGGGACATGAATATGAAAGGAAGCATATCGAACCAATCCTTCAACCCCAGGAACCCGGTCCCGAAGATATGCCTCAAAAATGGGACGTAAACGGGAATGAGAACGAGCAAAAGAGAACTCAGGACCGCGAGGTTCATCCAGCGGTTGCTGAACACCCCGATTGACAGGACGCTGTGATGTTCAGAACGTGACGTGTATGCTCTTAAAAGCTCCGAGATACAGAGGGCGACAAAAACCATCGTCTGTGCCATGGCTGGGCTTTCGGGGTGGCGGGCCAGTCCGATTGAGAAAACGACAAGAATGCTTATGGCGCTTACAAGGGGGATGATGAGAAGCCCTGCCGCCATTTCCCGGTTTATCACTGGCTCCTTCGCGGGTCTCGGAGGCCGTTTCATAATATCGGGATCGCCTTTTTCCAGCCCCAGGGCCAGGGCAGGCGCGCCGTCTGTGACCAGGTTCAACCACAGAAGCATGATCGGACTTAAAGGGAGCGGCAGGCCGAGAAGCATGGCAAAAAAAACGATCAGGATTTCGCCGACATTACAGATGAGCAGGTAATAGACAAATTTTCTGATATTGGCGTAAATGATGCGACCTTCTTCCACGGCTGAAACAATGCTCGCGTAGTTGTCATCCGTAAGCACCATGTCCGCCGTCTCTTTTGCCACATCCGTACCCGTGATCCCCATAGCTACGCCTATGTTCGCCCGTTTGAGGGCCGGGGCATCATTCACTCCGTCACCGGTCATTGCCACCACATGCCCTTTTGCCTTGAAGGCCTCCACGATCATGGTCTTGTGTTGGGGCGAGACACGACAGAAGACATCCACATGCTCAATGACGCGGATGAGGTCTTCCATGCTCATAGCATCGAGTTCCGCTCCGGTGAGCACTTTGCCCTGAGCGGTTAAAAGACCGATATCCCGGGCCACGGCCTCTGCCGTATCTTTGTAGTCTCCTGTGACCATCACGCTCTTCAGCCCGGCGTCACGCGCGATCCTGATTGCATCCCTGACCTCCTGTCGTGGCGGATCGATCATTCCCATGAGCCCGACAAAGGTCAGCCTCTGTTCTACCACATCAGCATTGCAAGATTCAGGGACCGCATCCAGCGGCCTGAAAGCAACGCCCATCACCCTGAGGGCGCATCTTGCCATATTCCGGTTTACTTCCAGGACCGCCTGTTTCTTCTTCTCGTCAATGAGTACGGCCTTCCCATCCTCAACAATATGATCACAGAGCTTGAGCAAGATTTCAGGCGCACCTTTGACAAAGGCGACCACAGGAAAGTCTCCGATGCCACTGTCAAAATTCAGGGGATTGTTTTCCGTGGGCTCGTGACGGGTGGTCATCCTCTTTCGCTCTGAATCAAAAGGAATCTCGCAGATCCTCGGAAGCAATACCTCAAGCTGTTGTCGTCGGAGCCCGCCCTTTGCGGCTGCAACAACCATGGCCCCTTCTGTGGGGTCGCCGATCATGCGCCAGGCGTCCCCCCCTGTTTCTCCACCTACCTTCTCCAGTTTTGCGTCATTGCAGAGCACCGCTCCATGCAGCAAAAGGGAGGCCCCAACATCCGTAAGGGGATCAAAGGGCTGGTCGTTGATGTAGAATTGTCCCTCGGGGACGTATCCTTCCCCTGAAACTTTGAACAGCTTGCCGTCGGCCCAACCCTGAACAACCGTCATCTCATTCTGTGTCAAAGTACCGGTTTTATCAGAGCAAATCACAGTCGTGCATCCAAGGGTCTCTACTGCGGAAAGCTTGCGGATCAGTGCATGGCGTCTGAGCATCCTCTGCATGCCCAAGGCGAGACAAATTGTAACCACTGCGGGCAGACCTTCCGGAACTGCGGCAATGGCCAGGCTTACGGCAGTCATGAAAAGGTTGACGATGTCCTTTTGTTCCGCGAAAAAGTAGGCGGGGAAACCATCCCGAAAAATCACACTCAGGTGAGTATCCCGGATAAGGCCCCACACAAAAATAATCCCGCAAACCGAAAGACACCCGATGCCGAGAGTCTTTGCCAGTTGATCGAGTTTGTTTTGAAGAGGCGTCGGCTCTTCCTCATAGGACTGGAGCATGTCCGCGATCAACCCGATTTGAGTGTGCATGCCGGTCCCGGTGACGATGCCCTTGCCGCGACCGTAAGTTACAAGGGTGCTCATGAAAACGGAGTTTTTTCTATCCCCAAGGGCAAGCTCCTTGTCCAGCACAACAGCGGCTTCCTTTTCGACAGGCACGGATTCCCCTGTCAAAGAGGCCTCCCCCACTTTCAGATTGTAACCTTCCACCAATCGCATGTCTGCCGGCACGTAGTTACCCGCCTCGATGAAGGCGATATCGCCGTGGACGAGTCCCCTCGAAGGTATGGTCTGACGGAGTCCATCACGGATGACTTGGGCATTCGGGGCAGCCATTTTTTTGAGCGCTGCAAGGGACTGCTCAGCCTTTGACTCCTGGATCACGCCTACCACGGCATTGATAACTACGATGACCATGATCGCAATGGCGTCTACATATTCGCCCAGCAAGAGAGATACCAGAGCGGCAAGGAGCAGAATGATCACCAGGAAATTGTTGAATTGACCGAACAGCATGTTCAGAAAACCGGGCCGGGGCCGCTCGGTAAGCTCATTATACCCGTGTTCCCTGAGCCTCTTTTCGACCTCTTCGGCGCTCAGCCCATTTTCAAGGTGGGTTCCTAAACGATCTGCAGTCTCAGCATGACTCATGCAATGGTAGACTTCATCGGTCATAACAGCGTCCTTATTTCCCCTGCATTAGCCCGAACAAATACCCGCCGGATACGGTAAAGACGATTATTAAAGCCACATAGACTGCGGTCCTCTTTGCCCCCATGATCTTGCTGACCACAAGAATGCTGGGCAGCGAAAGAACTGGATCAGAGAGAAGATAGGCCAAAAGCGGGCCTTTTGCCATACCGAGGTCAATGAATGTCTTTGCCATTGGCACTTCAACAAGTGTCGGAAAGTAAACAAGCACTCCGAAGATAACAGGGATAAACATGTTAGAAAGAGAATTTGAACCTACGTATTTTGCAACAAACTCCTGAGGCAATACGACCCTGATAATGCCCGATACAAAGACCCCGGCAAGCAATAGCGGCGCTATGGTTTTTGCAAAACCCCAGCTTTCCTTCATCCAGTTGTTGACCTCGTCTTTTGTGAAGAACTTCTTTGTAATACCAGCGGTGACAACAATAAGCGCTCCAACGACTGAATATTTGAGCATGGGGTCGCTTATCCTTGTCCCTGCTATCAGGATGGCGATGAGGGTGGAAAAGAAATAAAATAATCTCCGGGTATCATATTTGGTATCGCTCTTTGCAAAGGTATCGGCGGCATCCGACCCGTCGTCATCGCGGAAAAGCCTATTGATGATTATCCCAATAATGACTGCAAACAGGATCGAAAAGAATATCCGCGCAAAGGCCACATCCCACCCTATGAGACTGCCTGTATAGAGAATAGCCACTATGTTTGTCGCCGGAGCGGTATAAAGAAAAGCGATTGCCGGGCCTATGCCTGCACCGCCTTTTCTTATTCCTGCAAACAAGGGTAGGACTGTGCAGGAGCAGACTGCAAGAAGAAGTCCAGTGACAACAGCAATAGGGTAGGCAACATGTTTAGGGGATTTTTTCCCAAGGTAGGGCAGAAGCAAATCTTTCGGGATAAGAGCGGCCATTGCACCGGCAATAAAAAAGGCCGGTACAAGGCAGAAAAGCGTATGTGCAAGCACATAATCGTAGATTGCAGCAAGACCTGATGAAACTAAAAGAGAGAGATTCATGCTACCTCCTCAGGAAAGTGACTATTTCCTCTACGCTAGGCATTTTGCCGCTTGCTACGGTTTTGCCGTCTATAACCAATGCCGGTGTCATAAAAATACCCCTCTCGATAATCTTGCTCATTTCATAAACATGATCAACAGTTGCGTCTATCCCTGCAATGGCAACCGCTTCCTTTGCCCGTTTTTCGAGTTCCGCACATTTACTGCATCCTGAACCACAAACCTCAATTTTCATGGTCTTCTCCTTTGATTAAATGACTGCTCCTTTTTAAAAGCCCTGCCCCGGCTCACCGCAGGGCTATCTATTATCCATCTCCTGTTTTTTGGATTTCTACCTTCTCCAACCCGACCATGCGGGAATGCCTGCGTTGTCCCTCAGGACAAGGGTACTGTCGCCTTTCTTCACCTCAGATGCAATAATGGCAGGTTTGCCCGCAAACGTCACCCGCGAACCTTTGACCTCCACGCTGTCGCCCTTTTCTATCTTCGTATCGAGACGCTCGATATACCAGCCGGGACCGAGGTGCACAGGGATGCTTTCCTTGTCTGTCTTCAGCATAATGTGGATACCGTAGGACATTCCCTTCATAGGCGTGGTCTTGTCCACAGACTCTACCGTGCCGGTAAGGGTTTCAGCCGTTGCAGGGGAATACATTCTCTGATACTGCGAGCCCATGCCCCAACCGCCGCTTCCGCGATAACCTTTCCAACCAGCAAAGGCTAAAGACGAGGTTAAAATCAATGCTACCGCAACTGCCAAACCGATGATTCTCTTTGTTCTCATAACTGCCTCCTTTGAGCCGGGTGTGCTTACGCTGTTATATAGCGCAAGCATTATTCCATATAAACCATATCTTATCTTAACGATGGTGAAACTAATTAAAGACTACTACAAAGAAAGCTCAAATGCAACAAAATATTACAACATATCAAAAAATGTTTATATAATAGCGGAGTTAAGCGCAAGTCATGGCAATTGGATATCTGTTATAACAAAACAAATAGGAGGTGTAAGCCCGATCTTCAAAATAAATTCTGATACTTGACGATTTCGTCAGCAACCAAATCAATATCGTATGAGATGACTTCAGAGATATATTTCTTCTCCTGAGAGTATTGTATTACCTTATCAACCACGTCCCTGAATTCTTCCTTCAGGGTCATCAGTTCACCTGTGCCCTCACAGCCCTTATGTCTCTGCCTCGCAAGTGCGTAAACATAGGCGTATTCTCTTGCCTCATCCAAAATTGCCGAAAGCTGTAGATCTGAGGCCGATGCCTCTAAAATGCTTTTGATCATGTCTTTACTCATACCTTCAAATCCTCCATCCGCTCTTTTGGTTATTAATTGAGTAATTTATTCCTGTCCCGCATCGCTGCTTGCGGCAACCGGCGACTTTCTGCCTGAACCGATCCTTGCCTTTATCCGTACAAGCCAGGCGACCATATCTTCGAAAATCGTGT
>Ga0315281_10008735_pt1 | contig 14144 bp, 9 predicted proteins | sample YL17G07_0_MG_FD_204540 | JGI IMG/M metagenome (GOLD analysis project Ga0315281, IMG submission 204540) | Sediment microbial communities from Yellowstone Lake, YNP, Wyoming, USA - YL17G07_0 | ecosystem: Environmental > Aquatic > Freshwater > Lake > Sediment | place: USA: Wyoming | collected...
CCCATGTGACACCTTCTTCAGAACTGTCCTCCCACAAGATCTCATAGTTCTGAGCGAAGGCACTCTTGGTCTCGTTGATAGAACCGAGGAAGCAGGTCTTCGATCCGTCGGCACCTTCGATGACCCCTGCTTTGCCGTGAATGAATACTCGATCCTTGGGTACGACGCGGATCTCTACCCGCCCGCTGGCCAATAATTCGTACAGTCGGCGATAACGCTCCCGGTGAAGCAATGCCTCGACCTCGGACGGCGCTTCGTTCCAGCGCTCCTTCAGCGCAGTCTCGCGGACATGCTTCGATACCACGACATCCGCCGCGTCCAATTCGCTGTTGCAAACGATCTGTACCTTGGGGACTGCCGCGATCTCCTCGCCCACCAGCTCGAATATGGAACTGCGGAAGTAGCCTGCGATGCGCTTATAGGACTTCGCCTCTTTCAGCCTGGCGCTGAGGAAGGCGTGGTCAAGGCGCTGACGCCGCGAGGAGAAGCGGCGAATATCAGTCATTTCCTTAGCGCCCTATTTGGTTTCGTGACACGGGATTGACCCTGAGCTTGACGCTGAGCGGCATTGCCAAGGCTCTCTCGCTCACTGTCCAGCAGGCGAACAGGAACAATGGTAGCGGCAAGACGTATCGCGACTGGAAACCAACCGCCGCCCCCAAAGGCGCCGACCAATTCCTTAGGAACGACCAATAGGTACTGAACGGGGCTATCCAAGGGGATAGCATTCTTCAGCGCAAGCAGCTTGAGTGCATCCATTGCCAGTTTTCGGTGTTGCCCTGCCTTCAATTTGCCAATACGTGCGTAGCACTCAGCGATAACGATCTCACCAGCATCTGTCTTCCACACAGCGTCTGGTTTCGCCTTCTGCCAGACTGATGGAAGGTGAAGCTCCCCAGCGATCGCTTTCCATTCGGCGGGCTTCCAGTCGAGATGCTGATCAGCCAACCGCTGAAGCATCACCAACTCAATCTCGCGTTGAACCCTGCTATCGCTGGGATCGTGATCCTCTTTGAACAACGTACCCATGCCGTGAAGCGCGCCGCTCACCCTAGCCGCTGGTTCTTCACCAGCTCTCGCAGTACGCGCGAGGCGCTGGCTTCGTCAGGGCGCAGGCCGTCTAGGCGCTTCGCAAGATAGTCGGCCAGCTCGACCGATAGCTCGCGCTGGGTCATGTCGCCGTAGTAGTTCGCGATGTTGAGCGTCAGGTGCGCCAGTACATCGTTGCCGTCCACGTTGTTCACGAGTTCCAGCACGGCGTAGAGCACCGCGCGCAGTACTGACTGGTGCAGCTCCGATCCCTCGCTCATTTCGGCGCGGCCGAATTCCACGGCACTCTTGAGCCGTGTGTCGTTCGCCTTCTGGCTGGCCAACAATGGCTTGAAGTCGTGCACCTTGAAGGCTTTGGCAAAGTTCTGGTAGTTATCCAGCGTCTTCGCCCCACGCGCTTCCATGTCGAGCAGCTTGAGATAGAAGCGCTCGGCGCCGCTGAGCTTGTCCCAGTGCGCCTGGGGAATGCCCTGCGGGACGAGGCACTGATTGGCGGTGTCGACGGCGAATACGATGAGACCGTCCACGAACGACGTCTCTCCCTTCACGCGCGGGCGGATTGCCTCCGCGGTCATGTCTCGACCGTCGATCACGGCGTAGTGGGTTAGCACGCGCAGCGCCGCTGCGTAACCCGCCATCTGGATATCCGCGTCCTCGAAGACGTTTTCGTCTCGGTAAAGACCCTTCGCCTGCTGATTGAGGCCAGTCAGCGCCCGCACCTGCGCTTCGACTTCCTCCTGAATCTCCCAGGCGAGGTCGTCACGGGTTGTCTTGTGCACTCCCTGACGCTTGCGCAGGACGAGCAGCACGGTGCCCTTGACGTAGCTGCCCTCACGCAGTGCGTTGCTCGTCTCTGTCGCTACATACCAGGCAGCGGTCACCTGCAGGCCCGAAGCCCACACGATGTTGGCCATGTCGGCCCAGATCGACCCGGACTGGTGGGTAAACATGATGACCTGCATGCCGTTGTTGGGCATGCACTCAGTCATACGCTTGTAAGCAGCCACCATGCTGCGGCGAAAGTCCTCGTCCTCTCCTTTGATGGCGAGCGAGCGCCGGCTGTCCCAGACCCAGCCGGCAAACTCGGGGGGCGGATTCTTGCGTAGCCAGGCAATGAAGAACTCCAGAATCTCTTCGTACTTCACCGCATCGCCGTAGGGGGGGTCGGAGATATAAATGTCGTGTTCGGTCGACAACTGGTCGGCGGGCGCGCAGTCGACCTGGCGAACCGTGGCACCCGCCAGAGGAAACGACTTGTAGTCTGCCGGTAGAAACGAGGTCACTGACGCCGTCGCACGACATCCATAATTCAGCAGCGTGTTCAATGCTTGGTTGTCGAAGACGGGGCAGACCAGTCCCGCCCGGCCAGGTCCTGGCGCTGGGTTCCAGCGACTGCATCTTGAGTTCACGTTGATGATCTGGCCCAATGCAAATGAGTTGAGGGCAGATCCGCTCTTTCTGATCAGAGCCGCTAACAAGAGCTGTCGCGGATTGAATAGGTGATGCCAGTGAGTCCAGCCGCGCTCACGATATAGGCGCTCAGTCTCATCCCCCGGCTCAATGCGCATGTCCGGGATCCAGCCCTTGCTCTGCCATTCTGAAAGGTTCTTGGACACGAAGTCCGTAACTGCGCCCTCGCGTCGTAGGTCTTCTTCCGTTACGGTCCGAAACTCGAACTCCTCGCTCCTGCCACTGGCTTTAGGGCGTGTCCACTGAAGCGCATATAGCCGCTCCTGATAGATGTCATCCGGCAGGGGAACGATGTCCGCCTTGTCCCAAAGTCGTAGCCGGTTACTTGTCGCCCCGTCCGGTCGAGCGTAATCGCCGCGGAGCGTCGAAATCTTGGTTCGATAATCGATTCCATCGACCGAGTGAATCAGGTATGGGTCCTGCCCTCGGCCATCAGAACGGACCGTACCTATCGCTGCCGCTACAAGCTCGCTTGCAGACACTCCAGAGCGAATGTTAATGTGGTATCGTTTCCTCGACGGGTCGGGTACAAGTTCAGCAATAGCGTTGCGGCCTTTGCTGACGATCAGGCTGGGTAGCAGAGGCACAAACCAACCGGATTGAGGGCACTTAGTCTCAAGGCAATAAAGATAGTGCTTGCCGCGCCAACCCTGGCCGTCAGTTTCGACACCCAAGACATCGATTTCGACCTGTACTTGGCGAACCAGCTCTTTCTGCTCTTCGACAAGCCTCCTCAGATTTTCCTTTGACCCACCAACAATGTTGAATGCACCCCAGGTCAGCATGCACGCCACCGGGTTGAGATCCGACGCATACACGTCGCAACCAAGGCGAGACGCCTCGAAGGGGATCTGGCCAGAGCCGCAGAAGGTATCCGCGACGCGCGGACGGTGACCAAAACGCATTACGCCGAGCTGATCGACCAGCTCCGGAAGGGTCTGGGCGCTCGTTCCAAGGTGAGCATTGACCGCATCCCAGATGTGGTCGTGGACGGTATCCATGACCTCTTCGGGCCGTTTCGCCTCATCAACGCGATCGCGGTAGGATAACCGCGGAAGCATCTCCACTTCGAGTCGGCGGCGCTCCAGTTCAGTGATGTCCTCGCGCCAGGCGACTTTCACCCGCTTATATTCAGGCTTTGACCAGTCCACCGGCGCGGTCGGCGGCAAGATACCCTCCGGCTCCACCGCGAAGTAGTCAGCGATGCGGCCGATAGAGAGCGTGGCGAGGATCTCTATCGGCCTAGGGCGGTGCTTCCAGCGGATGACGAAGGACTCGTCGTCCATGGCCATCAGCTTCTCGAAGATCTCCAGGTCCCGTGCCCAGTCGTCGGTCGCTGGCAGCAAGCAGCCGAGGACACATGCCTTGTTGAGGATTAGTGGCTTGCGCCCCTTCCAATAACTGCCGAGCGCGGTGAGCGTCTTGCCATGCACCGCCATCTGCTCCTTGTAGGCCTCGGCCGACAGCTTCTGCACTGGCAGCAGCCGCTCGATGAGCGCGGGCACGTCCCTCAGCGCAAACGGCGTCACAGTGACGCTCACTTAGAATCCTCGAACAGTGGTAACTCGAATAGATCCTTCTCGACGGGTCGCGGACGCCGCTTGCGGGACACGGGTTTCTCACCATCGGATAGGGCGAGAAACAACGCTCGGCGCCAGCCGCGCTGCGTGTCTTCCGGCAAACCGCTCTCAGCAACGGTCATGGCAAAGAGCCACCAACGCTCCTCCGGGCGCAGTGCGGCCCACTTGCTGCAGATGACCGGAATCTTCTCTTCGCTCGCAGTCTCTGCCGCCCACGCCAGCACACACAACTCCTTGCCGAGCAGCCGGTCCACAAGGTTTGTGCCGGTGTGCCAGCGGCCTGTAAGAATTCCAGCGGCCTTGAGGCGGTCATTAAATTCGCGGCGTGCGATATCGGCGATTGCCGACCACCCCGGACGTGGCAGGATTACGCGCTCTTCTTCGCGCGGAATGCCTCCCTCTTGGCCCCGGTAGCCATAGTCCTCAACGATAACGACCGGCTCGTTCCGCGCCGCTGAGATTTCGACACGAAAGAGATGCGCGCCGTAACCGCCGGGTGCACCGAAATCAACGGTTTTTGGCCGCTCGCTCACTGTTCGATGTCCCCTTGCTGGAGTTCGATCCCGAGCTTTCCTGCGAAGTCTTTGAGGTCGTGACCCGAAGCGAAGTGGGCTTTGCGGAAGGTCATCGTGACCAGCGTGTCCGGCGTGAATTTCTCGAGCACCTTGACGAGCAGCGCTTCTATAAATGCGGCGTCCACGGCGATGTCGCCAATGTTGACGCCGATCATCTGGTTGCCCTGACCCACCGTGAGGACGATGCCTTCGAAGGTGGCGGATTTCTCCGTCGCCTGCTTCAGCCCCTCGAAGGTCTTGCCGCGCGAATCCAGCTTGCGGCCGGTACGGGAAACCAGGCGCCCGGGCTTCACATCGTCGATCTGCACGCCCTTCTTGCCCTTGGCCACGAAACGGAACTCGGTTTTTGCCTCGATCCCGTCCTCTTCCGCGAAAGCGCGCAGAAGCACCTCGCGGTCCCCGATGGCGATTGGCCCCTCGTATGCGATGCCCTCGCGTGGTTCGCTGCCGTCCAGCGTGTAGCGGATCGACCCTTTCGGGGCGACGAAGAGTTCGACGCTCCGTTTGCCGCCGTTCTCCGAAAGCTGATTGCGAAGCATGAGCTTGTTGGACCACGTCACGGGATCGCCCGTCTCGTACTGCCCTGAGACATCGCATACGAGGAAGCTCACCCTCAGAGCAGTCGTTACGTAAGGGTTGTCCTTCAGTTGTGCGCTCGACTCGGAGACTGGCGCTTCCTCGGCGTAATGGATGCGCGGTGCGGGGCCGGCGTTCTGCGGATTGATACGCAGCCGAACCTTGCCTTCGTCGCCAAGCTCGGGCTCGGCAATCACCTGGGCCGAAGTGCGCTTCTTCTTAGGCTTCTTTGTGACGTACCCGTTGCCGAGGTCTTCCCAAAGACCGCGGTTGCAGGCTATCGACTTGAGCGTGTCAAGCCCCTTGGGCGGCAGCCAAGGCATGCCGGCCTGCTCAGTGTAGCGGTCGGCAACATCGGACCAGCGCGCATCGTCCTGGTTCTCCGGCCACAACAGGTCCTGCGCCTTGTCCCGGATGGCGTCGAACTCCTTCTCCACATCGAGAAAGAGCTTCAGCGGGTTGGAGGCCAGCGTCTTCTCAATCTGCTCCTCGCCGTTGAATGGTTTCGTTGCGTCACGCGTCATGTCCAAGGCTTTGGACGCAAGCTGAGCTGGCTTACCTGCGCGCTGGATAGGAAACAGGACTTTGTCGAAGAGGTTGAGGATAGTGGAGTTGAAGTCTTGCTCGTATGTCTGCTGCTTACGCTCAAGGTCGTCCCGCTGCGGATGGCCCTTAGGAATGCGACCATCGGCCTTCTGCGCCGCGAAGAGCTGGCGAGCGGCCTTTTCCACGCTGCCCATGGCAGTCTTGTCGCCGGTGAGCACGCACAAGTTGTTCTTCTGACTGAGGCCGTCGAAGAACTTCTGGACTTCTTCTGGCGGAATTTTGGAATCCGGGCTCACGACGAGCAGCACGCGCCCCCTGCGGACGCGATCGGCGACCTCTTCCAGCCTGGGGAGGGGCAACACATCTTCGTAGCCGGTTCTGCGTGCCGACTTGAACATGTCGCGCAGGCGGTGCCGGATCAGGTCATCGACCTGGTTCTCGGGCGCGTCGTGGGCCAGGCTCTGCAGGAGCTTGGTGAGGTTTTCCTGCCGATCGAAATAGTAGCGGCCTTCCGGCGTGTGATGAACGTACCAGGCGACCTTCTCCAGTTCCTCGAAAGCGGCGAGGAAATCCGAAGGTTCGCGCAGCGGTGAGATAAGACACTCGACCATTTCTTCACGGGTGAGGCCCTTCACCGCGTTAACGGCCGTTGAAAGGCTCGCGGTAAGCAGCAGCGCACCGATCTGCGTCGCCGCCTCCTTGCCAGTTTGCAAGTCGATGATCTGCGCGTGCGCGGATTGCTGTGCGTCCCAAAGATCCTTGGCAATGACATCGCGCATGCCGGATATCTCGGTAAGCTTATCTCGCACCTCCGGCACCGATAAGTCGAAGTGCTGCGGGCCAATGAGGAAGACATCGTTGGCCTGACGGTCCCAAACCGACCTCAGCAGGCGCGAAACGAGTTCGATCAGGCCGCGCGTCTGCTTGAATTGTTCGTTCTCCTTGAAAAGCGCGATAACATTCTTGAGCCGCGGATGGAAGGGATAAGTCGCAGCGATCTCATCCGAAATAGCCTCGGCGCCGCGGTTGGCGGTCTTTGACTTGGCGGCCTCTTCCAGCTTGCGGCCGAAGGCTTCGGCGATATCGCCGATCTCGGCCTTGTCGGGAAGTGATTTGAACAGGCGCTTGCGCAGAATGTCGTAGATCTCGTTGGCAGCGAGGTCAACCGGCGTGATGCTGCGCTCCTGCCGGCCGAGTTCGGAGCGCGCATCTTCGAGTGCCCGGTAGATAAGCTTGGCACCGGTGTCATAAGCGGCGGCCAGGTCGGACACCACGACGCAGACGTTCTTCTTTTTGCCGGCTGCCGTAAGGAGATTGGCGAACGCTCTGGTAGCGATGTCGGCAACGGTTCCATTTCCCACCTTTTGGGTGTCGAGATAGTGGAAGTAGGGCGGCATCTCATCGAGCAGGATAAGTACGGGCTTATCGCCTTCGAAGAGCTTGAGCCAGTCCTTCTCGTCCGGCGCCTTGGGACCGCTGGTCCAGAAAGCCTTGAACTGCTCTCCTTTGTCGAGCTGATTCGCAATCTCGCCCCAGAAAAAGTGGTCGGGATTATTGCGGCCGTTGAAAGCCGCGATGCTGGCACTCTGGAATGCTGAAGCGTTCGGCATCCCGGCGCAATGCGTCTTACGCAGCCCCGGATGTTTGGCGAGCAAGCCAAAGCCTACAAGCAGGTGAGTCTTGCCGCCGCCCATGGCTTGTTTCAGATGGAAAATCGCCTGCGTCGAAGCGCCGGCCAGTCGCGCTGTGCCCTCACTAATCAAGTCCTGCATGCCCTGAGTGATGTGCGTCTTCTCGAAGAAGGCGGCACCGTCGCCCTCGGTTGCAATCAGGTCATCGAGTTGCTCGATCTGGTCGCTGAGCTTGATGGCAAGAGCATTCGGCTGCAGCTGGCAGGCATCGCGGACGGTTTTCATGCGGCTGTATCTCCTTAGAACGTCTTACACGTTATTTGACATCGACAATCCGTCCCGGCGCCAACGCGGAACTATCCAACGATGTCAGTACGTGCTGGTTCGCAAGTGCAAGCTGGAATTCAGTCTCACTCAAGCGGTGGTCCTGGGAGCAATCGACTCCCCACCGACGCAGCGCGTAACCCGCCACTGCCGCCCGGCACTTGACCAGAAGTGCGCCGGATCTCATTCCGTAGTCGGCTTCGACCGCGCCCTTGTGCTTGAGCTTTGGATGCGGAATCAACTTGAGTTCCACCGTGTGGTTCCACTGCTCATCGGCGTCTGCCCGCTCATGCCGTGCTGCCTCGCCTGCCACTATCAACGCGGCTTTCGATATCCGCGTGATTACAAAGTCAGAGAACCGGTTGTTATTGCGGTCATAGGCGCGAACATGCCAACGCTGGCCGTTATCGACCAATGCGTGCGGTACGATCTGTCTGCGCTTGTCCCCGCTGCTCAACGACAAGTATGTCACCTCCAACACCTGCCTTCGATAGATCGCCCTCGTCACGATTGCCAGCTCGCCCAGCCTCGGTAAGCTCAGGCTCTGAACGGCGGCTGTCGGCAACCCCTGCGGGTGCGGCAGCCCGTCTCCTAGACCCGACTGTAACCAGTACAGCACCCGCTCAGGCGTACAGCCGAAAATCAGCTTGAACTTCTCCGCCGGCAGGTACGTCTTGGCTTGAAAGTCATAAGCCAGATTTCCCGGCGCCAGCTCCTTGTAAAGCGCCAAATCCCGGCTGGCCTGGATCGATGCGCGAGAGAAGCGCTTGGCAACGTCCGCCCTCCTCAGCTCGCCAAGAAAATAAAGCCTGGCCTCGATAAACGAGAGCCTCTCGACCTGAGACGGGGGAACGTCCTTCAACTTCGCCGGCACCGGGTTTGACCTATTCATCTGCACAGAGCATCCGCTCTTGGGGCACAAGATCCTCTATCCGTATCGTTATGATAACAATTCTGCTACAATTAAGCCAACTGGAGCTCGCGCGCTCCTTCATAGAACGCCGACATTCGCATACTGTCACCGTTATACCAATCCACGTAGTTGAAAAGTGACTTTGCTTCCAGGTCTGATTGGGGCATTGAGTAACCGATAAATACCCCCGATCTCGCCGATGGGCATCGGTGCATGTGCATGAGCACAGCACCGAACCTTAAAGGAGATGTCTACGATCCTAGCTTCGCAGACGCCCTAAAGCCCGCACCAGGCGGAAGTAAGGGGGCTTGACTTTCATTTCATAGAACCGCATAATCGTTTCATGAAAAGCAATATTCGTTTCATGAATGAGGTTTTCCGTATCGTAAACGGGGCGCTTCGTCTCGATATTGACAAGGTACGGAACTACACATCTTTTCTGGCGGATAAGCTAGAAAAGGACGGGGAAAGCGCCTCCGCAAACCGTTTGCGCAAGATGTTGGAGGAGACTGACCACCAACTCCGACCCGCTGACGTGGGGTTCGCTCGAACCCTCCCGGTTGACGCGGACAGCCGCTTTCCGCTCATAGAGCATGTAAATCTTAAGCTCCTGAGCGAAACCCCGATTGTGCTCCCCCAGGACCAGTGGGATGTCGTAAATGAGTTCCTGAGTGTTGCCAAGAGCTATGCACAGCTTGACGTTCAGGGAGCATCCGGTTCCATCAGCTTGCTCATGTACGGACCTCCGGGCACTGGAAAAAGTCGCCTTGCCCGGCATCTTGCTCAGGAACTGGACCTTGATCTGTATATCGCGCGGTTGGATGGATTGATCTCCTCATTCCTCGGCAGCACGTCGAAGAATATTCGCGCGCTATTCGACTTCGCAGCGAAAACGCCGTGTGTGCTCTTTCTCGACGAATTCGACGCCATTGCCAAGCTTCGCGGCGATACGCAGGAGCTTGGCGAGCTAAAACGCGTCGTAAATAGCTTCATTCAGAACCTGGATGCTCTCGGGCCGCAGTCCATCATCCTGGCGGCCACCAACCACGAGGAGTTGCTCGATTCGGCGATCTGGCGCCGCTTTGCGTACCGTGTGGAGCTGCATTTCCCTACGTTGGATATGCGCCGCGAACTATGGTCACAATTCCTTCAGCGGACGAGCTTCGGCGACCGGGATATCGAATTACTCGTTGATCTGTCGGAGGGGTTTTCCGGTTCGGACATTCAGGAGGTTTGCCGCAGGCTGCACCGGCGGCAAATCACCATTGATCATCCACCTGAACTTAAGGACGCTTTTCAAATTCTCCAAAACATCGGCATTGGAGAAGGCCAGGACCGCAGATTTCTGTCAGTCCTCCGGGGAAAGGGCACAGATGCCATAAGCGCCGCTCTTCGAGCCCGGAATGTCAAGCTGTATAGCCATTCCGCTCTGGCAAATCTTCTTGGCGTGTCGAAAGCAACGGCATATCGACGGACATTAAAAGGAGTGACACAAGATGGCCGACGGTAGCAGGAAATCAGGAACGGATCGTCTTCCGATCAAACTGATTATGCCTAAGCAAGGCACGGAGAAAAGGGTGCCTGGAGGAGGCACCCCACCCAAACCGTTCCGCACCGTCGATGCTGCCTACAGGAAGAGTCTCTCGACGCAAGTGTCCGCCATTCGTGAGGCGCTGCTGCCGCAGATCAAACAGACCGGCTCGGCGCCCGTGCGCGTCAAACTGCTCACAAAGGCAGCGGCCAAGAGCCACCGTCCCGAGCATCTTTTTTCCTCTGAAACATGTCCTATCGTCGGGGCTGGCCACCTCGGCGAACTGTTTGTGAAGGCCACACCCCAAGGTCTTGCCAAACTTACACACGCAATTGAAAGTGACCGCACGGATCGAATCAAGAAAGAACTCTCCTGCGTTGAGTCAATCGAGGCTATAACCCCCGCATTTCGCCGGAAAGGCATTGATGCAAACGATGTTCTCCGCAAGAGTCCGCGGGGGGGAGAGGGATTCATCACGCGCGTGCGGCTTTTCAATTTCGGGGCGGATGGCGACCAGCCCAACCTTGTTAAGAATTTCGAGGAAACCTGCCGCCGTCGGCATATCCGGCTGAGCACCGCCGGGTACTCTCCGAGCAGCTTTATCTACGGAGCAGAGTGTCGTACCGTCGAAGACGTGGAAGCACTCTCAAGAGTCGTCGGCGTCCGATCAATAGGGAGTATGCCGCTCATCAGGACGATTACCTCCAAGATGTTCAATCCGAAGGGGCTCGCAAAATTACCTACACGCCAGGACGTTTCCGGGGATGTGCCCGTCGTTGTTGTTGTGGACAGCGGCATCTCCAGTCAGATTCCAGAGCTTGAATCCTGGGTTGTAGGCCGCGAGTCTCAGGTGGCACCCCCATACCGCAATGCCGATCATGGCACCTTTGTCGCGGGCCTGATTTGCTGGGGAAGCGATCTCAACCCCACCGTCGCCGGAATTGATGCAAGTCCGTGTGCAGTATTTGACCTTCAGGTTATTCCGAACAACGATGCGAGCAAAGGAGATACGGACGCGCTCCGCGAGCAGGAATTCCTCACTTCACTGGAAACCGCGCTTCAGGATCACGCTAACGAATACAAGGTATGGAACCTGTCTCTTGGCACCAACGTCCTGTGCTCGCTCGACGAGTTCTCCGAGTTCGCTGAGGAACTCGATAATCTCCAGGAAAAGTACGAAGTCTCATTCGTTATCAGCGCAGGGAACTACGACAAGCCACCGCTTCTCGATTACCCGCGCAAGAGCGCACAGCTTGATGTGGGAAGGATTACGACGCCAGCCGATAGCGTTCTCGGAATTACTGTCGGCTCCGTATCTCACGTTGACTACAAGAAGAACGGGCCTAAAGAGCACCATCCATCAGCCTTTTCCCGGCATGGGGCTGGACCAAATTACGTTATTAAGCCCGATCTTGTTCATTACGGCGGGTCCTGCTCTACGGACCTGACACATATCTCCGGGATTCGCTCGGTAAGCGGTACAGGATCGGCGGAGAATTTGGGAACCAGCTTCGCTACCCCTTTGGTATCGAGAACGCTTGCGCAAATTTATCATCAGATAACGCCGACGCCCAAACCGGTGCTTGCGCGCGCGCTTCTGACGCATCATGCCCGTGACCCCCGGACCCGGCACCGGGTACCGGATGGGGAGGAGAATTACTTCGGATTCGGGCTACCTTCACTCGTCCCTCATTGTCTTGAGTGCACGCCGCACACATCCACCCTTGTATTCGACGATGTTCTGCGTCCCGGGTATTTTCTTGAGTGGGATGATTTTCCGTATCCCGCTTCCCTTCGGCGCAACGGGCGGTATTTTGGGGAAATCTGGATGACAGTTGCGTTTGCTCCGGCGCGTGGCGCGCGGTGGGGCAGCGAATACTGCGAGACGCATATCGATGCGCATTTTGGCGTTTATCGCAATCAAGTTTCGCGAGAGACGGGGGAAATTACCAGCAAGTTTTCTGGCCTGGTCCCGCCCGAACACAAGAACCCGGGAGTGCTTTACGAATCGTATCAAGTCGAAAAGATGAGGAAATGGGCTCCTGTCCGCACCTATCATGGCGATCTCGGTGAAAAAGGGGAGCGTGGTGACCGGTGGCGGTTGAAGGTTCAACTTCTGACACGCCACGGCATCGAGGACAACGAGGCTTATAAGCCGCAGCCGTTCTCGCTAATCATCACCATCTCTGACCCGAAGAAGACCGCTCCCGTATATGACGAAATGGCCCGCAGCGTCTTGAACCGCTTTCAGTCGCAGAACTTGGCAGTACGCGCTGCAGCCAGAATTCGTAGGCGGACTTAGTTTTTTAACCAGCGTAATCACTGTACGGAGAAAGAGCTATGACCAGAAAACGGGACATTCATGTTGTGCCACATCAGGACGGCTGGGCAACCCGCAAGGAAGGAACCGACCGCGCCGGCGTTGTTACCGACACCCAGCGCGACGCGATCGAACGCGCCCGCGATCAGGCGAAGCGGGAGCACGTGGAAGTCGTTATCCACCGGCCGGACGGCAGGATCAGAGATAGCGACAGTTACGGTAACGATCCGAATCCGCCCAAAGACCGGAAGCACTGATCCATGAAGTAATAGATTTGACGTGCCGGAGCGCCCTGGAGGAAATCAGGGCGGTATCATAAGGTGTCGTGGAAGCCCGCCATCGCCACGCGCTAACGCGCGGTGCTTGGTGTAGGGAGACCTCATTATGTTTGATGAGCTAATACGAGAGCTGGAGCGCCTAAGCGGGACCCATACGGTTTCCGTGCCACTCCCTGGCGACGCAGAGGGCTACCTCGACAGAGAGTGCCCCGCGCAAGAGTGTCAGTTTGACTTCAAGATTTTCGAAGAAGACTGGCAAGCCAAGGTCCGCAAGGAACAGGTGTTCTGTCCCTTCTGCGGACATACGGCGCCGTCAGATCAATGGCATACGCAGGAGCAGGTTGCCGCCGCCAAAGAAGCCGCCGTGGCTCAGCTTCAGGGCCGCATAAATACGGCGATGAAGCGCGATGCTAATCAATGGAACCGGCGGCAACGCCCGGATAGTTTCTTGCGCATCACAATGAAAGTGAATAGCCAGCCGCAGCACTTTCTCTTGCCTAACATGACGGCGGAGCCTATGCGGTTGAAGATTACCTGCCCGGCGTGCGCTTGCCGCTATGCAGTTATCGGCTCTGCGTTTTTCTGCCCCGCCTGTGGGCACAACGCCGCCGATCTCATGTTCACGCAGTCGATCGGCAGCATCCGTAACGCGCTTGATGCTGTTCCGGGCGTGCGCGCCGCGATTCCCGATCGCGATGCCGCCGAAACAACCGTCCGGCTCATCATAGAGTACGGCTTGCAGAACGCCATTACTGCGTTTCAGCGGTACGCGGAAGTGCTCTACGCCACGCGCTATCCGTTGTCGCCCGCGCCGCGACGTAACGCATTTCAGAGCCTCAGCGAAGGCGGCTCCCTATGGCATACGGCGTCGGGGAAGCAATACAGCGACTACGTGACGACAGCCGAGTTGAATGCGCTCACCCGATATTTCCAGCAACGCCACCTTCTCGCCCACCGTGCAGGCCTGGTGGACTCGGATTACATCACACGCAGCGGGGATACTTCCTACCGTGAAGGACAGCGCATCGTTGTGCGAGATGCGCCCGTGCGTGAGTGCCTGACGCTTATTGAGAAGCTCGCCGGAGGTATGGCTTCCTGACGCAGCTCGCGGTTCCAGGTCACCGCGTCGATCCTAACTAGATAAACACGATCACGAGCGGAACAAGTCTTATCCACGGTCGCGCGGGCGGCGCCTCACACGCACGCAAAGCGCGGCGGTGGGTAAGCTGTCCGCCTCGGCCTTTCTTCGGAAGCCCGTTAGCACTGCTAACAAGCCCCTTGTTTCGACGTTCGTCCCATCGAGTACGATCGATGGTGCGCACTCTCTGATCTCTGGGGAACTTCCGCAAT
>Ga0315281_10008736_pt1 | contig 14142 bp, 11 predicted proteins | sample YL17G07_0_MG_FD_204540 | JGI IMG/M metagenome (GOLD analysis project Ga0315281, IMG submission 204540) | Sediment microbial communities from Yellowstone Lake, YNP, Wyoming, USA - YL17G07_0 | ecosystem: Environmental > Aquatic > Freshwater > Lake > Sediment | place: USA: Wyoming | collected...
CCAGGGCCAGGCCCGGGGAGTGGTGAAGTTCTCGCCGGAGAGTTGAACAAATGCGGAATGCGGAATGCGGAATGCGGAATGCGGAATGAACAACCAAACGGAAAAAGCGCGGAATTCGGAATGGGGAATGGAAAAGAAAAAAATGGAAACCCGGATCCCGCTGGATTTTTGCCCTGGGGACGAAAAGGAGTATAATTCATTAACGTCTTGCAAGGATCGAAAAAAGAATTGCTTTTGAAAGACCTCATCTCCGCCCTGCCCCGGAAGGAAGTCCGGGGAAATGCCGCGGTGGAAGTGAAGGGGCTTGCCTACCATTCCGGAGCGGTTCAGGAAGGTTTCCTCTTCGCGGCCATCCGGGGGCTGAAAGAAGACGGGACCCAGTATGTTCCCGACGCCCTGGCCCGGGGAGCCCGCGTGCTTCTGGTCGATCGACCCCTGGAAGTCCAGGGGGCCGTCCAGGTCCTTGTGCCCGACGTGCGGGAAGCCCTGGCCCGGTTGGCTTCCGCTTTCTACGGAGAACCGTCCTCCTCGCTGGTCCTGATCGGAATCACGGGAACCAACGGAAAGACCACGACCTCCTATCTCGTCGAGTCCATCCTGACTGCGGACGGGAAGCGGGTGGGAGTGATGGGCACGGTGAACTACCGGTTTCAGGACCGGGTCTTTCCTGCACCCACGACCACTCCGGAATCCCTCGACTTGCAGAAAAATCTCCAGGCCATGCGGGAGGCGGGGGTCACCCATGCGGTCCTGGAAGTATCCTCCCACTCCCTGGACCTGCAGCGGGTCCGGGGATGCGACTTCGACGTGGCCCTCTTCACCAACCTCACCCGGGACCATCTGGACTACCACGGGTCCATGGAGGAGTACTTCCAGGCCAAACAGCTCCTCTTCACCCAGGGTCTGCGGGAGAGCAGGAAGGAGAAGCGCTTTGCCGTCCTCAACGGGGATGATCCCCGGGCGGAGGATCTGGCCCGTCTCGCTCGGGGTACGGTTTTCCGGTACGGCATCGAACGCAAGGCGGAAATCTGGCCCCGGAGTTTCGAAGAGCGGCCGGAGGGGTTGAGTTTCCGGCTCACCACCCCCCGCGGGTTGCTGGAGGGCGAATCGGCTTTGATCGGCCGGCATAACCTGTACAACATCCTGGCGGCGGTAAGCGTGGGAGAAGTCCTGGGCGTTCCGCAGCGGGCCCTTGTCGGCGGCGTGGCCGGGCTCAAACGGGTTCCGGGAAGGATGGAGCGGGTCCCCGGGGACGACGGAATTCATGTGTTTGTGGATTATTCGCACACTCCCGACGCGTTGGAGCAGGCCCTGGAAACGCTCCAGAAGGTACGAAGCGGGCGGCTCATCGTCGTCTTCGGATGCGGGGGGGACCGGGACCGGGGGAAAAGGCCGGAGATGGGAAGCGTCGCGGCCACGGGGAGCGATCTGGCGGTGATCACTTCGGACAATCCCCGGACGGAAGATCCCCTGAAGATCATCGAAGAGATCGAAAAGGGAACCCAACGGACCGGGCGGAAGAGATACGAAGTCTCCCGACTGTCCAATGGGTGGGAGGCGCCGGGATACGCGGTGATTCCTGACCGGAGAGAAGCCATTCGGGGGGCCATCGGGGCGGCCCGGCCGGGCGATATCGTCCTCATCGCCGGGAAGGGGCACGAGGATTATCAGATCCTGGGGACCCGGAAGATTCACTTCGACGATCGCGAAGAGGCGGCCGAAACGCTCGCCCGCCTGAGGAGGAAAGGAGATCGTTAACCTCTCGGCGGAAGAAATTGGCCGGGCCACCAGGGGAACGGTTCTTTACAGCAACTCCCTTTCGCGCATTCAGGGAGTCAGCAGCGATTCGCGGCGGATCCAGGGAGGAGAGCTCTTCGTCCCCCTCCAGGGTCCGAACTTTGACGGCCACCGGTTCATCGGAGAGGCGCTAAAGAAGGGGGCCGCGGGGAGTCTGGCCCGGCGGGACTGGGAGCCTAAAGAAGGGGGCTTTGACTTCCCCGGGAAATTTCTCCTCCGGGTGGATGACACCCTGAAGGCCCTGGGAGATCTGGCTCATTTCTGGCGCCGGCGGCAATCCCGGGTGAAGGTGGTGGCGATTACCGGGAGCAACGGAAAAACCACCGCCAAAGAGATGACTGCCCGGATTCTGTCGGGTCGCTTCCGGCTTCTCCAGACCGAGGGGAATCTGAACAACCTGATCGGGCTTCCCCTCATGCTGTTGAAAATCTCCCCCGATCACGAGGTGGCGGTGCTGGAGATGGGAATGAACGCGGCGGGGGAAATTCGGAGGCTGAAAGAGATCGCCGAGCCCCGGATCTCCCTGATCACCAACATCGGCCGGGCCCACCTGGAATTCCTGGGCAGCCTGGAAGGGATCGCCCGGGCCAAGGGGGAACTCTGGGAGGGGCTGAATGCGGACGACTGGATCGCGGTGAATCGGGATGACCCGCGCGTCGCGGACCTGGCCGAGGCGGTCCGTTGCCGGAAGAAGACCTTCGGAATCCGGGAGCGGGCCGAGATTTCGGCAGAAGACCTGGCGGTTGAGCCCGGACGGGGAATCCGGTTTTCTTTGAAGCTGGACGGGGGGAAAAGGACGGTCCGGCTGAACACCTTCGGGCGGCACAACGTGTACAACGCTCTGGGCGCCGCTTCCCTGGCGGCGATCCTGGGGTTGAGCCTGGAGGAGATCGGGGCGGGGCTGGAAAAATTTCAGCCCTATGCCGGGAGGGGAAGAATTCTCCGCCTGGGCCGCAACCTTCACCTCCTGGATGACACCTACAACGCCAACCCGGATTCGCTGGAAGCCACGCTCCTGGCCTTTGGCGAGATGAAGGAGAAAAGCCGGGGGCTGGTCGTTCTGGGGGATATGCTGGAACTCGGACCGGGGACCGTTGACTTCCATGTGCAGGCCGGAAAGAGGGTGGGGGGACTGGGTTTTGCCCATCTCTTTTTCCTGGGGGACCAGGGAGAACATCTGGCCGAGGGAGCCCGGGCGGCGGGAATGGACGAGGGCCGGATTCATTCCTTCACCGACCCGGAAGAGGTTTTGAAAAACCTGAAAGATGCAGTGGAAGAGGGGGACTGGATTCTGGTCAAAGGGTCCCGCCGGATGCGCATGGAAAGGGTCGTGGAAGGGCTGGTCAACCGCCTGGGGAAAACGTAGGGCGGGTTTCAAACCCGCCCCTGCGCGGCATGACTCGAGGAAGGAACGAAGGTAGAAAATGCTCTATTTCCTTCTGTATCCGTTGCACGTAAAATTTTCCCTTTTCAATGTCTTCCGCTACATCACCTTCCGGGCGATCCTGGCCATTCTCACCGCCCTGGTGATTTCCTTTTTCTGCGGGCCCTGGGTGATCCGCAAACTGAAGGAACTCCAGGTCCAACAGTACATCCGGGACGACGGGCCGAAAAAACACCTGGAGAAGGCAGGAACCCCCACCATGGGAGGGACCCTGATCCTCTTCTCCATCGTGGTGGCCGTCCTCCTCTGGGCCGATCTCTCCAATTTTTTCATCTGGATCGGACTCCTGGTCCTGACCGGGTTTGGGGCCATTGGTTTCGCCGATGATTACCGGAAGCTGACCCGCAAGAACTCCCAAGGGCTGACCATGAAGCAGAAGATGGCCTGTCAGATCGGGGTGGCCCTGGGCGCCTCCCTGCTGCTCTACAGGTATCCGACCTTCAAGAGCACCCTGGCCTTTCCCTTCTTCAAAGAGGTCATGCCGGACCTGGGAGCGTTTTATATCCTGCTGGTAATCTTGGTCATTGTGGGAACCTCCAATGCGGTGAACCTAACCGACGGGCTGGACGGGCTGGCCACCGGGCCGGTCCTCATCTCCGCCGGTACGTTCATGGTCCTGGCCTACCTGGCCGGAAACGTGAAGATCGCCAGCTACCTGCAGATTCCCTACGTCTCCGGAAGCGGAGAGCTGACCATCTTCTGCGGAGCGATCGTGGGAGCGTCCATGGGTTTTCTCTGGTACAACACCTATCCGGCGCAGATGTTCATGGGGGACACGGGCTCGGTCTCCCTGGGTGCGGCGCTGGGCGCGGTGGCCATCATGACCAAGCAGGAGTTTCTCCTGGCCATCGTGGGAGGGCTCTTCGTGGTGGAGACTCTTTCGGTGATCTTCCAGGTGGCTTCCTACAAGCTCTGGAAGAAGCGCATCTTCCGCATGGCGCCGATCCATCACCATTTCGAGCTGAAGGGATGGGCCGAGCCCAAAGTGATCGTCCGGTTCTGGATCATCACCTTCTTCTTGGCGTTGCTGGCGTTCAGCACGCTAAAGCTGCGCTAGAACGCGCATAGCGCATAGGGAAAAGAAAGGTCCAAGGATGAGCAGATTGCTGTTTTGCGATTACTGGTTTTTCAATCCGCAATCCGCAATCCGCAATCCGCGATCATGAGCGTGATGGATCTGAAGGGCAAAAAAATTCTCGTCGTCGGTCTGGCCCGCACGGGCGCGGCGGCGGTACGCTTTCTGGCGGAGAGAGGAGCGAAAGTCAGGGTATCGGAGGTCAAGAAGGCGGAAGAACTGAAGGCCCCCCTGGGGGCGCTGCGGGGGTTTCCGGTGGAATGGGAGCTGGGAGGGCACACGGTTCCCTTCTTTCTGGGGGCCGAGCTGATCGTGGTGAGCCCCGGGGTCCCGCTGAGCCTGCCGCAGCTGGAGAAGGCGCGGGGAAAAGGAATTCCGGTGATCAGCGAAATCGAGCTGGCCTTCCGGTTCCTGCGCCGGCCCGCGGTGGCCATCACCGGGACCAACGGCAAGACCACCACCACCACGATGATCGGAGCGATGCTCAAAACCTGGGGGAAGAAGGCTTTTGTGGGCGGAAACATCGGCAACCCGTTGATTGACTTCGTGGCCGGTCCCCAGGAAGAGGCATGGGCGGTGATCGAGCTCAGCAGCTACCAGCTGGAAGGGATCCAGAAGTTCCGGCCGGCGGTCTCCGTCCTCCTGAATATTACCGAGGACCATCTGGACCGTTATCCCAGCTTTCAGGCCTACGGCGCGGCCAAGGGGCGGATCTTTGAAAACCAGGGGAAAGAGGATTTTGCGGTGCTCAATGCCGACGATCCCCTTACCTTTCAGTTCGCCCATCGAATCCAGCCCCAGATTTTCCTCTTCAGCCGGGAGAGATCGGTCCCGGTAGGATGTTTTCTGGATCGGGGGGCGATTCTATTCCAGGGGACGGATGGGGCCCGGGAGCGTTTCAGCCTGGAGCGGCTGAAGATCCGGGGGACCCACAACCTGGAGAATCTCATGGCCTCCATCGCCGCCGCCAAAACCTGCGGCTGTCCCCGGGAGCCCCTGCAGAGGGTGATCGAGGAATTCGAAGGGCTGGAACACCGGCTGGAGTGGGTGCGGGATCTCGAGGGAGTGAAGTTCTTCAACGACTCCAAAGGGACCAACGTGGGCTCCGTGGTGAAATCGCTCATGAGTTTTGAGGAGCCGGTCCTGCTCATCGCCGGAGGAAGGGACAAGGAGGGGGATTACGGCCCGTTGAAGGATCTCATCGCCGGAAAGGTGAAGGGAATGGCCCTAATCGGCGAGGCCCGGGACCGGATGTTCGCCGCCCTGGGAAATCTGACCGAGACGGTGAAACTCCATTCCCTGGAAGCGGCCGTGGAGTGGGCCTGGTCCAGGGCCCGGCCGGGAGACGTGGTCATTCTTTCGCCGGCCTGTTCGAGCTTCGACATGTTCACAAACTACCAGGAGCGGGGGAAGCGGTTCAAGGAAATCGTTGGGGGGCTCAAGCGGAAGCCCGCCGACCGTCCGGCGATGGAAGGGAGACCCAACTGACATGGATTTTATCCGGCGGATGGACCCCATTCTTCTTTTCTGCACCCTGGGCCTGGCGGGCATCGGGATCGTCATGGTTTACAGCGCCAGCTTCCCGGTGGGCACGGAGCGGATGGGGGATCCCTTCCATTTCCTGAAGAAACAGGCCATAGCCGCGGCTCTGGGGATCGGTCTGTTGCTCCTGGCGGCGCGGATGAACTACCGCTACTGGCAGGGTCTGGCCATTCCCCTCCTCCTGGGGAGCATCGTTTGCCTGTTCCTGGTTTTTGTTCCCGGATTGCGCCAGCAGATCGGGGGGGCCTTCCGGTGGCTGAAGATCGGTCCCTTCTCCTTCCAGCCCGCGGAACTGGCCAAGCTGGCCCTGGTCATCTACCTGGCCCGTTGGCTGACCCGGAAGGAAGGGAGGATGGAGAACTTCACCGCGGGATTTCTTCCCCCGGTCATTGTGGCGGGAATCCTCTTCCTCCTGGTTTTCCTGCAGCCCGATTTCGGCACGGGGGTTCTCTTCGTGGCGGTCGTGTTTCTCATGCTCTTTGCGGGCGGGACCCGGCTCCGCTTCCTGGGAGGGGCCTTCCTGGCAGCGCTGCCGGTGCTGGCCTACCTGGCCTTCCGGGCTCATTACCGCATCGGTCGGTTCCTGGCCTTCTGGGATCCCTGGAAAGATCCGGGAGGGACCGGGTACCAGATCATCCAGTCCTTCCTGGCCTTTGGCGTGGGAAAAATCTCCGGAGTGGGGTTGGGCGATGGAAAACAGAAGCTCTTCTACCTTCCCGAGATCCACACGGACTTCATCCTGTCGATCATCGGGGAAGAGCTGGGGCTGATCGGGGTCACCCTGATTATCATTCTTTTCCTGGCCCTGATCATCCGGGGGTTTCAGTCCTGCCTCCGGGCTCCCGACCTTTTCGGGACCTACCTGGCGCTGGGGGTCACCACTTTGATCTCCATCCAGACCCTGCTCAACATGGGGGTGGTCATGGGGCTTTTGCCCACCAAGGGGTCCACCCTTCCCTTTATCAGTTACGGGGGGACTTCGCTGATGATCAATCTGATGGCCGTGGGAATTCTTCTCAACGTGCATTCCCAGGGCGGGAAATCGAAGAATGAAGATCCTGATCGCCGGCGGGGGAACGGGAGGACACCTCTTCCCGGCCCTGGCCGTGGCTGAAGCTTTCCGGGAGAAAGACCCGGGAAGCACGATCATTTTTGTGGGGAGCCGGAAGGGGCTGGAGTCCAGGTTCGTAGGCCGGGAAGGGTACGAACTGAAGACCATCGATGCGGCCGCTTTGAAGGGGAGGGGACTGGGGGGAAAATTGAGCGGCCTCATGGCCATCCCCAGGAGCATCGGGCAGTCCTGGAAGCTGCTCCGTTCGGTTCGACCCGATATGGTCCTGGGAGTCGGGGGATACGCCTCGGGGGCGGTCGTTTTGACGGCCTGGGCCATGGGTTACAAAACGGCCATCCACGAGCAGAACTCGTTCCCCGGGCTCAGCAACCGCATTCTCGGGAGGTTTGTGGACCGGATCTTTATTTCCTTCGAAAACTCAGCGGCCCATTTCCCCCGGCAAAAGACCGTTCTCACCGGCAATCCGGTGAGAAAGCGGCTCCGGCAGGGCTCCCCCGCCTCCCGGCAGGCGGGAAAGGAAGAATTCACCCTGTTCATCTTCGGGGGGAGCCAGGGAGCGCACCGTTTGAACCAGGCCATGGAGGAGAGCCTTTCCCATTTCAGAGACCAGAAAGGGAAGATGCGGATCATCCATCAGACCGGCGGCCTCGACTATGATACCGTCCGGGGATTCTATGAGCGGGAAGGAGTGGCGGCCGAGGTTCACCGCTTCATTCACGACATGGATCAGGCCTACGGGGCGGCGGACCTGATCCTTTGCCGCGCCGGGGCCACCACTCTCTTCGAGCTGATGGCCATGGGAAAGGCGGCCATCCTGGTCCCTTACCCCTATGCGGCCAACGACCACCAGACGCTCAATGCCCGGGCGCTGGTCGATGCCGGCGCAGCCCTCCTGGTGGCCGACGCGGAACTGAATGGAGAGGCCCTGAGCCGCATGGTGGGCGAGCTGAGAGAAGATCCGGAGAGATTGGAAAAGATGGGCGAGCGGGCCGCCGCCCTGGCCCGGCCCCGGGCCGCGGAGCAGATCGTGGACCTCTGCGATCGAATGGTGAGAGATGAGTAACCAGACCTTTGGAATGAGACACCGGGTCCGGAAGGTGCATTTCGTGGGCATCGGCGGGATCGGCATGAGCGGGATTGCCGAGGTGCTGCTGAACCTGGGGTACCGGGTGACCGGGTCAGACCTGGCCGAGTCCGACACCACCCACCGGCTGCAGAAGCTGGGGGCGGAGATCTTCCTCGGCCATGGGGCGGAAAATTTAAGGGAAGCGGACGTGGTGGTCACTTCTTCGGCGGTGCGCAGGGATAACCCCGAAGTCCTGGCCGCCCAGGGGCGCCTCATTCCGGTCATTCCCCGGGCGGAGATGCTGGCCGAACTCATGCGGATGAAGTACTCCATCGCCGTGGCCGGCACCCACGGCAAAACCACGACCACCTCCATGATCGCCACGGTCCTGGCCCACGGGGGGCTGGATCCGACCGCGGTAATCGGGGGCAAGCTGAACGCCTTCGGCTCCAATGCCAAGCTGGGGCAGGGGGATCTACTGGTGGCCGAGGCGGACGAGAGCGACGGCTCTTTCCTCCGGCTGACCCCGACGATTGCCGTGGTGACCAATATCGACCCCGAGCACCTGGACCATTACCGCAACCTGGAGGAGATTCAAACGGCGTTCCTGGAGTTCATCAACAAGGTTCCCTTTTACGGCCTGGCCGTGCTCTGCCTGGACCAGGAGAACGTGCAGGCCCTGATCCCCCGGGTCGCCAAACGCTTCGTGACCTACGGCCTGACGACCCAGGCCAACTACCGGGCCACGGATATCTCTTTCCACGGGCTCAGCACCACCTTTCGGGCCTTGGCGGGTGACCGGGAGCTGGGTCAGATCAGCATCCGCATGCCCGGGCTGCACAGCGTCTACAATGCCCTGGCCACGATAGCTACGACCTTCGAGCTGGAGGTGGGGTTCGGGGTGATCCAAGAGGCGCTGGGGTCTTTCAGCGGCGTGCAGAGAAGGTTCCAGATCAAGGGAGAATGGGGCGGAGTAATGGTGGTGGATGATTACGGCCACCATCCCACGGAGATCAAGGCGACCCTGAGCGCGGCCAAGAGCGGATGGGAGCGCAGAACGGTGGTGATCTTCCAGCCCCACCGCTACACCCGTACCCGGGACCTTTTCCGGGAATTCCTCACCGCCTTCAACCAGGCGGACGTCCTCTTGCTCACCGGGATCTACGCGGCCAGCGAGGACCCCATCCCCGGAGTGAAAGTGGAGGATCTCTGCGAGGGGATCAAAGGGCACGGCCACAAGGACGTGACCCTGGTGCCGGACAAGAGTCAGATCGTGGGGCTTGTGCTCCCCCGCCTCCGGCCCGGGGACATGGTCATTACCCTGGGGGCGGGGGATGTGTGGAAAGTAGGGGAGAGCTTGATTCAAAAGTTAAAGGAGAAAGACAGTTCGGAGTCTGTAGGGGCGACCGGCGGCTCGACTGAGCTCGCCGAAGTCCGGTCGCCCGCACAGAGTTCGGAGTAAACAGCCGTTCGGGCCCTGAGCATTTACTCCGGACTAAATTGCTTCGAACCTAACAAAGCACGATGATGACGGCGAACAGCATAAAACTCGCAGAAGAAATAAAGGGGGAGATTCTTTATTCGGTCCGCCTTTCCCAATACACCTCCTTCGGGGTGGGGGGGCCGGTGGATTTCTTGGTTTTCCCGGCGGATCTGGAAGACCTGCAGAAGACCCTGAGGTGGTGCCGCCAGCAGAAGTTGGCTTACTTCGTTCTCGGGAATGGGACCAACCTGCTGGTCCGCGACGGAGGAGTCCGGGGAATGGCCATCTCCCTCTCCCGCGGGTTGGGGGGGATCTCCGAATTGGAAAGGGGGGAGAAGGAGGGCCTGATCCTCGCCGGAGCCGGGGAATCCCTGGGCCGGCTGGTGGAATTTTCCCGGGAGAACGCCCTGGCCGGAATGGAATGGGCCGCCGGGATTCCCGGAACCGTGGGGGGCGCCCTCTTCATGAATGCCGGGGCTTTCCGCGGCGAGATGAAAGACGACCTTCAATCCCTGCAGCTCATGGACCCGGAGGGAGACGTAGTAGAAAAAGGAAAGGAAGAGCTCAGCTTTTCCTACCGGGTTCTGGAACTGAAGAAGGGATGGATCATCCTGGGGGGAAAATTCAGACTCCCAATCGGAAACGGCCAGGCGATCCGTTCCCGGATGGAGGAAATTCTCCAGAAGAGGGCCGCCAAACAGCCCCTGCACCTGCCGAGCGCCGGGTCCATATTCCGGAACCCGTCCCGGGTGGCGGCGGGGAAATTGATTGAAGGCGTAGGTTTAAAAGGAACCCGTCTGCGGGACGCCCAGATCTCGGAGAAGCATGCCAACTTCATCGTGAACCTGGGAAAAGCCCGGGCGCGGGACATCCTGACCCTGGCCGAATGGGCCAAAGAGAAGGTGTTCGAGGAAAAGGGCGTAAAACTGGAGATGGAGATCCAGGTCATCGGGGAAGACGAATAGAATGCGGAATTCGGAATGCGGATTGCGGAATGGCCCCCCCACCCTATCCGTTCGGCTGAGCTCACGACGAAGCCCTCCCCCTCGATGGGGGAAGGTGTGAAAAAATCGAATTAGTTCTTTTTCACGTCATTCCGGCGAAAGCCGGAATCCAGTGTTTTCAAGAATTTACGAACTTACTGGGCCCCGGTTTTCACCGGGGTGACGGCTGAAAATCAATTTTTTCACACCTTCGGGGAGGGAGGGGAGGGGGTGGCTCTGTTCGGCTGTTTTGTTCCATGGATGAAAGCTCTGCGATCTCTGCGCGCTCTGCGAGAGAAAATAATTTTTCGTCCTTTTGGTATTTCTGTATGTTCCTGGAAGAAGAACTGAAGAAGAAGAAAATCGGCGTTCTGATGGGCGGGATGTCGCCCGAGCGGGAAGTGTCGCTCATGTCCGGAAGAGCCATTCTCCAGGCCCTCCTGGACCTGGGGTACCGGGCGGTGGCCGTCGAGGCCGATGAGCTTCTGGCCCAGCGCCTGCGGGCGGAGAACATCGAGGTGGCCTTTATCGGCCTCCATGGCTCCCTGGGGGAGGACGGTTCGGTGCAGGGGCTCCTGGAGATGATGCGGATTCCGTACACCGGATCGGGTGTCCTGGCCAGCGCCCTGGCCATGAACAAGGCCGTCTCCCGACAGATCTTCCAGCAGAACGGCCTGCCCGTTCCCCGGTCCATTTTCCTGGCCCGGCAGCCGGAAGGCGGGATCACCCTTTTGAAGGTTCCTTTCCCCCTTCCCGTGGTCATCAAGCCATGCCAGGAAGGCTCGAGCGTGGGGGTGACCCTTGTCTCCGATCCCCAGGATATCCCCCTGGCCGCGGAGAAAGCCTTTGGTTACGGGGGAGGAATCCTGGTGGAGGAATTTATCAAGGGGCGGGAGATCCAGGTGGGCATCCTGGATGACGTGGCGCTGGGGGCCATCGAGATTGTCCCCAAGGTGGAGTTCTATAACTATGAGGCCAAGTACACCGACGGGCTGGCCGAACATCTGTTCCCGGCGCCCCTTGCCCCGAAGGAATACCAGAAGGCCCTGGACCTGGGTTTCCATGCCCATCGGCTTCTGGGCTGTGAAGGGGCCACGCGGGTGGATCTCCTTTTCCGGGGGTCCGGGGAATTCTTCGTCCTGGAGGTGAACACCCTGCCGGGGATGACTCCTCTCAGCCTTCTGCCGGAGATCGCCAGGGGGGTGGGGATCCTTTTCCCGGAGCTGGTGGAACGGATTATCAAGGGGGCGAGGTTGAGAATCCCGGTTCGTAAAAAGGGGGCTTCAGCGTAATGACGGTGCAGGGAGGTTCCCCTACCCTGCCAGGGTCCAAAAAAGTTTCAGGGTCGCAGAGTGTATGGTTCATAACCAAGTGAGAGAAAATGGCCAGCAGGTATCGGATCCGGAGACATCGAACGGGGAAAAGGCTCAAAAAACAGAAGGTGAGCTGGCTCCAGAGCTGGGGATCCCGGATCGGAAGAGGTCTTCTCAGCCTGGCCACTGTGGGCAGCCTGACCTTTCTGGGGTTCACCGCCTACCGGTATTTCCAGCACTCCGGGCAGCTCAACATCGGAGAAGTGAGGATCATGGGGTGCATGAACATCGTTGAATCCGAACTCCTGGATCTGGCCAGGGTGGATTTCCGGTCCAACCTGATCAACCTGGACCTGCAGGAAATGAGCCGCCGCCTGGCCCAGCACCCCTGGGTGGAGAGGGCGAAAGTGCGAAGGGATTTTTCCGGAAAGGCCCTGATCATCGAAGTCCAGGAGCGAGTTCCCCGGGCCCTGATTCTCCTGGATGAACTGTACCTGATGGACCGGAACGGGGAGATTTTCAAGAAGGCCGACCCCAAAGAAAAACTGGATTTCCCCGTTCTCACCGGCCTGCAGTTGCCGGAGTGGAAGCAGAAGGAGCCCCGGACCATGGAATTGCTGCAACAGGCCATGGAGCTTCTGGACCAGATGGAAGGGCGGAAAATCTTCACGATTCAGGAGGTCTCGGAGATCCACCTGAGCAAAAAAAACGGCTTGATCCTCTACACCCTGAACGGAGGCGTCCCCATACGGCTGGGGTCGGGAGATTACGAAGACAAGCTGAACCGGCTGGAGAAGGTCCTGCCGGACCTGAGGAACAAGTTAAAGAACGTGGAGTACCTAGCCCTCAACTATTCCAAGAAAGTCGTGGTCAAGATGAAGGAGAGCGGAAAGGAGAAATCCCATAAATCCTGATCCATCATCGATCCCCCCTTTGACCCAAGGGGGGCAGGGGGGATTTTCGGGAAGCGCGGGGTCTTGGGCAAGACCTCTCCTTGCGGTGAGAACTTGGCGGAAGGACATCCTCGGCAGTTGGATCTTAACGGACAGGACCAAAAAAGGGGAGAGCCCCCATGGCTAAAAAGGGAAAGAAAGAAAACGTCATCGTCGGGCTGGACATCGGGACCACCAAGATCTGCGCCATCGTGGGAGAGGTGACCGACACCGGGGTGGACATCGTCGGGATCGGCACCCATCCCTCCAAGGGAATGCGCAAGGGGGTGATCATCAACATCGACGCCACCGTGGAATCGATCCGCAAAACCATGGAGGAAGCGGAGCTGATGGCCGGGACGGAGATCAGCGCGGTTTACTGCGGAATCGCCGGGAGCCACATCCGCGGGTTCAACAGCCACGGGGTGGTGGCGGTGAAGAACCGGGAAGTCACCGAAAATGACGTCAAGCGGGTCATCGATGCGGCTCGGGCCGTGGCCATTCCCAACGACCGAGAGGTCCTGCACGTTCTGCCCCAGGAATTCATCGTGGACGACCAGGACGGGATCATGGAGCCCCTGGGGATGTCCGGGGTACGGCTGGAAGCCAAGGTGCACATCGTCACCGGAGCGGGAACCTCGACCCAGAACATCATCCGCTGCTGCAACCGGACCGGCCTGGAGGTCCATGACATCGTCCTGGATCAGCTGGCGGCCAGCGATGCGGTCCTCCTTCACGACGAGAAGGAGCTGGGAGTGGCTCTGGTGGATATCGGCGGGGGAACCACGGACTGCATCGTCTATTCCATGGGGGCGGTGCGCCACACCTCCAGCCTCGGCCTGGGGGGCAATCAGGTGACCAACGACATCGCCGTGGGGCTGCGGACGCCGCTGGTGGAATCGGAGAAGATCAAGACCAAATACGGTTGCGCCCTGACTTCCATGGTGAAGAAGGAAGAGACCATCGAAGTGCCCAGCGTGGGAGGGAGGCGGGCCCGTTCGCTGTCGCGGCAGATCCTCTCCGAGATCATCGAGCCCCGGATGGAGGAGATTTTCACCCTGGTCCATCGGGAGATCGTCAAATCCGGGTACGAAAATTTGATTCCCTCGGGAGTGGTGCTCACCGGGGGAACCGCTTCCCTGGAAGGGCTGCCAGAGCTGGTGGAGCAGATCTTCAACCTTCCGGTGCGGCGGGGATACCCGACGGGGGTGGGCGGCCTGATGGATGTGGTGAACCATCCCATGTATGCCGCCGCGGTCGGCCTCATCCTCTTCGGCAAGCGCCACGGGGCCGCGGTCCGTTTCAAGAACGGCGATCGTAAGTTCTGGGGCAAGGTGGGTACGCGGATGAAGAGGTGGTTCGGGGAATTCACGTAACAATTTCGGATTGTGGATTTCGGATTGCGAATTGGAAGAAGACCAGAACAAATGCGGGT
>Ga0315281_10008737_pt1 | contig 14140 bp, 12 predicted proteins | sample YL17G07_0_MG_FD_204540 | JGI IMG/M metagenome (GOLD analysis project Ga0315281, IMG submission 204540) | Sediment microbial communities from Yellowstone Lake, YNP, Wyoming, USA - YL17G07_0 | ecosystem: Environmental > Aquatic > Freshwater > Lake > Sediment | place: USA: Wyoming | collected...
GCCGCCAGCAGCCGCGTCACCGTCGGATGATCCTCTTGCGGGACGAAGTGCTGGTACATCTTCGATCCGCGCATGGTGCGCACGCCCTTGGTGTAGAGCAGATCCTTCACGGTGAAGGGCACCCCGTGCAGCGGACCCAGGCGGGCCTGCTTGCGCATGACGGCTTTTTCCGCCTTGCGGGCCTGCTCCAGCGCCAGGTCCGCGGTCAGGGTGCAGAAGGCGTTGAGCCATGGATTGACACGCTCGATGCGCGCCAGGATGGCCTGGGTGATCTCCACCGGGCTGAGCTTCTTCGTGCGGACCAGCTTGGCCAGTTCAGTGGCGGGCAAGAAACAGAGGTCGTCGCGGTTCATGGCACCCTTGGGGTCGGTGGGTCGGTCTCCGGGCGACCGAACCTATGCACGGCGGAAGCGGATCCACGGCCAAGCCAGCCGGACACGTCTCCACCTTATAGTAGACGGGACGACCGGAGCGCAACTCCGGGGCGCGCAGCGGCGCGGATCGGCGTGGGCGACCGAGGCGCAGGACGGTCGGTCGGCGTTTCAGCGCCCGTCTCCGTGCCGGCGCGGGCGGCGCAGTTCCGGGTGGGCGCGCTGCAACCAGTCCAGGGCATCCTCCACGGTGCGGAGTTCGCCGTCGAGCTGAAGTTCAAAGGCCTCCCGCAAAAGATCGCCCATGTGGGGCCCGGGGTGCAGCCCGGCCTCCAGCAGGTGGCGCCCCTTGAGCAAGGGGTCGGGCGGCCCGGTCAAAACGCCCAGGGCGGAGGCGCGCTCCTCCAGCCATTGCGCGGCCTGGCACGGCTGGTGGGCTGGCAGCGCGTGCACGACCCGGCAGCGCGCCGTCGCCAGGTGCAGCAGGAAGGAGATGGAGACCCGCAGCGACAGGCGCCGGATGGCCCCGTCGGTCACGGCGGCCCGGGCGGCGTAAAGCGCCTCCACCGCGGGCAACTCCAGCAGCAGGGCGCTGACGCCCTTGCTCAGGTCGGGCTGATTGGTGAGCCGGGCCAGCAGCGCCTGGGCCGGGGCCACCGCCGCCTGGGCCAGGGCGGCGTCGAAGGTCGCCGCCTCCAGCCCCGGCTGCGTGCGTCCCAGTTCGTGACACAACGCGGCCAGGGTCAGTTGCAGGCGCTCGTCGGCGTCCCGCTCCGTGACCTGGGCGGCGGCATCCACGACCGCCAGCGCGCGGCTCCAGGGGCCCGCGGGCGGGCGGAGCGGCGAATCCGCCGCTGCGCCGGAGATGGGATGTTGCGGCTCCAGGCGCCGCAGGGCGGCCAGTTCCGGCAGCATCTCCAGCACCCCCAGCGGCTGCGCGTAGGCCCAGCCCTCGGAGGGCCGGGGCGCGCGCAGCATGAGCTTCTTGACCTCCTCCCAGATGCGCTCCTTGGGCAATTCGGCCAGGTCCTGGCCGCGGCAAATGGCCAGCGTTTCCGGCGCAATGTGGAGCCCGAAGCGCCCGGCGAACTGCATGGCGCGGAAGACCCGCAGGGGATCCTCCCCAAAGGCCGGCCCCACGTGCCGCAGCACCCGCCCCCGCAGATCCTCCAGCCCGCGAAAGGGGTCCAGGAAGCGGCGCTCGAGGAACTCGTATCCCATGGCGTTGATCGTGAAGTCCCGGCGCGCGGCCGCGTCCTCGAAGCTCATGTGCGGGTCCGGCACCACCCAGAACCCCTTGTGACCCTTGCCGGTCTTGCTCTCCCGCCGGGGGACCGAGACGTCGAACTCGAGGCCGTGCTGGACCAGCTTGAGCACCCCGAAGTGGCGGCCGACGGCGTGCACGGCGCCGAACCGGCCCAGCACCGCCTTCAGCTTGGCCGGGGCCATGCCGAACACCTCGATGTCGAAGTCCTTGCTGTGGGGGTTGCCGAGCAGGCAGTCGCGCACCCAGCCGCCGACCAGGAGGGGCCGGCCGCCTTCCCGGGCGATGGCCTCGCCCAGGCGGAAGGCCTCCTCGGGCAGCGTGAAGCGGACGTCGTTTCCGGGGCCGGATTCGGTTGGGATGGCCATGGCGGACCGTCGCAGGGTGGCGCCCCCGCCGCGGATGCGGGCGCGTCGGGGCCGGTGGCCCGGCGGCCGCGCATCAGCGCGCGGCCGGCCGCGCCACCAAACGGAACTGTACGTGGACCCGGTCCTCGACGGCAATGGCCCCGAAGAGGGTCGTATAGGGAACGATGCCGAAATCCGATTGCATGAGATCCGCCTGGCCCGTCGCCACCAGCTCTGTGTCGGACACGGTGACCGTGACGGGCACCCGCAACTCCTGCTCCCGCCCTCTGATCTTGACGCGCGCCTCGATGACCAGATCCGGCAGCCGGCCCTCGACGCGGCTGCTGGCCACCGTCACGCGGGGATATTCCTCCGCATCCAGCTGCCCGGGAGCCAGCAGGTTCTCCCGCACCGCCTCCCGGTTGGAGGGCGTTAATTCCCCGCTCATGCCGGCCTGGGCGCGCGCTTCCGGCGGGTCCACCTCCAGGGCGGCGACGGGAATCGCCAGGGTCAGCGTGGAGCGGGCGGCGTCCTCCGCATCGAGGCGCACCGTGCCCAGCAGGTCGCGGGCAACGAGAACGTGGTCATGGGCCAGCACCGCCACCACGCCCCGGCGCTGCACCAAGAGCAGCAGGCGGCTGGCTCCCGCATCCACGACATAGGTGCGCTCCGTGGCCCGCAATGGCGTGCCCCACAGCGCCAGCAGCAGCGCCAGCAACAGCGCCGGCAGCAGCGCCGGCAGCCAAATCGCCCGGCGCGGGAGCGGCAGGCGCGCCGCCCGTCCGGCGTACGCCGGCCACTTCGGCTGTGCCTTGTTCATCGGGGCCTTGTCGTCTTCCGGCGTTGGGTAGGGGCAGCCATGCCGCCAGGGATTACGCTTCGCGGGCGGCATCGCGCACATCCATCTTCGTTGTGTTTTGCCTGTGAGGTCAAATGAAACTTCGGGAAGGCCACCCCTCCTGGACAGATTCTGTTTCTCAGCATGGTTACAACCCAGGAAGGGCCGCACTGGAGATTACATTTTCAGAACAGCATATTCCGCAGTACAAGGCTATATTTCCGCGAGTTTGGCTGTGGTGCATTCGCACAAAAAAGCATAGTTTATAGACTCTCAAAGCCGTCGGCGGGCTATGACTGTCGCAATTGGACGTGCGAAGCCATCCGTCGGGTACAATCTTCCCCATTATGACAGCAACTTGCAATATCATTCCGTTCTTGGTAAGAGCGGGAGAAGAAATGGCTTGCTAATTGTTCATAGAAAGGCTATTTTTAATCGCGTGTGCATAGGGAGCCTGAAAAGTGTGCGCAAAAGGCCTGGCAGCATGATCTGCAATCAGGCGCAGTGGGTACCAGGCAGAAACCTCAAACGAAGGGCCGGGTAGAAACCATCAGGGGAGACCAGCCATGAAGCGAGCCATTCCCGTATTGAGCACCGAGCAGGCGGCGACCTTGCTGCAAGGGGCCTGGGGACGTTCCCAGGACCGCGACCGCCAGATGCTGACGTTTATTCTCCACACCGGGCTCAAGATCAACGAATTCGTCAAGCTCAACATCGGCGATGTCTATTCCGGGACGCGGGTGAGAAAGACCCTGATCGTTCCGGGGGCCAGGGGGCTGCGCCGCGTGCCGCTGGACCGGCCGGCGCGGGAGGCGATCGCGGTCATGCTGGATTTCACCCGCGGCCTGGGGATGCCCATCAGCCTGGAGGCCCCACTGGTCGCCAGCCGCCAGCGGAACAAGAAGGACAACAGCTACCGCATCACGGCCCGGCAGGTGCAGCGGATCGTCAAGACGCTGCGGGAGGATGCCGCCTTGCAGTTCAAGACCACGCCCCAGACGCTGCGGCATACCTACGCGCACGACCTGCTGGAACACGGCGCGGACCTGCGCACGCTGCAGAAGCGGCTGGGCCACCGCTCGCTGAAGACCACGCGCGACCTGTACGGCGCCCCGCTGAGCGCCTGACCGGGTGCGTGAGGACAGCACGGGAGCCGCACGGACATGAAATCAATCGTGCCCGCGCCGCTCCCCGGCGGCCCCGGCCAGGGCCCGCAGCCGCCAACCCAGCCACACCGCCAGGGCCGCCCCGATGGCGTCCGCCACGACATCCTGCCAGTCGGCCGTCCGGCCCGGGACGTAGGCCTGGTGCCACTCGTCGGAAACCCCGTAGAGCACCGCCGCCAACAGCACCAGCAGGCTCCGCCGGAGCGTGACCGCCTGGCCGCCGCGCGTTCCCGCGTTGAAGTAGGTCAGCCCCAGGCAGAAGTACTGGACGATATGGAACACCTTGTCCAGGTGGGGGATGCGGGCCGGAAGCCGCACCGGCAGCGAGGACAGCACGAAGATGGCCGCGCTGGCGAGGACGGCATAGGCCAGCCGCCGGCCCACGGCGTGACGAAAGAGCGGCACCAGCACCGCCCCGGCCAACGCGGGCAGCGCCGCGAAACGGCCCGCGGGCGCCGCGGCCTCCCGCGCAGGGTGGGGCGTCATGGGCCGGCCACGATGTTGACCAGCCGGCTCCCCACCGCCACCACCTTGCGCACCGTCAGGCCCTCCAACGCCTCCCGCACCTTGGGCTGGCCCAGGGCGATCGCCTCCAGGTCTTCCGTCGGGGTGGCCGCGGGGATCTCCACGCGCTCCTTCACCTTGCCGTTCACCTGCACGATCAGCGTCACGCGTTCTGACGCGGCCAGGGCGGGGTCGAACCGGGGCCAGGGCTGCACATGCACGCTGGGCCCCGGCCGGCGGCGCTGCCACGCCTCCTCGGCCAGGAAGGGCATGATCGGCGCCAGCATCAGGATCAGGGTGTCCAGCGCCTCGCCCCAGACGGCGCTGCCCTCCAGGGCCGCGCGCGACGCCTTGAGCTGGTTGCGGAAGGTCATGAGGGCCGCCAGCAGCGTGTTGTACTTGAAGCTCTGGAAGTCCTCACTCACCTTCTTCAAGGTCTGATGCAGCGCCTGGCGCAGCGCCCGGGCGCCTTCCGGGTGCGCCGCGTCCCGCGCCGCGGCCGCTCCGGCGGGTCCGCCCGCCGCGGTGGTCAGCTGCCAGATGTCGTTGACGAAGCGCGCCATGCCCTCGATGCCCTGGGGACTCCATGGGCCGCCCTGGTCCCACGGCCCGATGAACATCAGGTAGGCGCGCACGGTGTCGGCGCCGTAGCGCTCCACCAGGTCGTCCGGGTTCACCACGTTGCCGCGGGACTTGGACATCTTCTCGTTGTCCTCGCCCAGGATCATGCCCTGGTTGAACAGGCGGCGGACGGGCTCGCGGTGGGGCAGCACGCCGGCATCGGCCAGCGCCCGGGCGAAGAAGCGCAGGTAGAGCAGATGCAGGATCGCGTGCTCGATGCCGCCCGTGTACTGGTCCAGCGGCAGCCAGTCCTTCAGCACGGCGGGGTCCCAGGGCGTATCCTGGGCGGTGATGCGTTGGCCGGCCTTCCAGTAAGGCGAGAGGTACGCGTACATGTACCAGGACGAACAGATGAAGGTGTCCATCGTGTCGGTCTCCCGCCGGCCCGGGGCGCCGCACTTGGGACAGGGCACGTGGAGGAATCCCGCGTGGGAGTTGAGGGGGCTTGCGCCCGTGGGCTTGAAGACCGCGTCGTCCGGCAGCAGCACGGGCAATTGCTCGTAGGGCACGGGCACGATGCCGCAGTGGGCGCAATGGACGATCGGGATGGGCGTGCCCCACATGCGCTGGCGGGAGATCAGCCAGTCGCGCAGGCGGTAGTTCACGGTGCGCTTGCCCACCCCCATGGCCTCCAGCGCCTTGACCACCCGCTCGAAGCTCTCCGGCCAGGCGGCGCCGTCGAAGGGCCCGCTGTTGACCATCGCCGCATCCGTCTTGTCGGTGTAGGGCGCAAGCGCGCCGGTGGCGTCCGGCCCCACGGGCGCGCCGCCCGCCGGGCGCACCACGTAGGGCGTCGGCAGCCCATAGCGCCGGGCGAAGGCGAAGTCCCGCGTGTCGTGGGCCGGGACGGCCATGATGGCGCCCGTGCCGTAGCCCATCAGCACGTAGTCAGCGATCCAGATCGGCACCGGCTTGCCGGTGAGCGGATGGACGGCATGGGCGCCGGTGAACACCCCGTCCTTGTCGTCCGTCTCCGCCATGCGCTCGATCTCGGTCTTCTTGCGGGCCTGCTCCCGGTACGCGGTCACGGCCCCCTGGTGTGGCGAGCTCGTGATGCGGTCCACCAGCGGGTGCTCGGGGGACAGCACGCAGAAGGAGATGCCGTAGATCGTGTCCGGCCGGGTGGTGAACACCCGGAGCGAAAGCTGCTCGTGGCCCTGCACGGCGAGGTCGAACTCCACGCCCTCGCTGCGGCCTATCCAGTTGGTCTGCATCGTCCGCACGGCCTCCGGCCACTCCATCCCGCCGAAGTCCAGCAATTCGTCGGCGTAGCGGGTGATGCGGTACTTCCACTGGTTGAGCTCCTTCTTGACGACGGGCGTGCCGCAGCGATCGCACACGCGCTCGTCCCCCACCACCTGTTCGCGCGCCAGGGTGGTGTTGCAGGAGGGGCAGAAGTCCACCGGGGAGAATTCCCGGTAGGCCAGGCCCAGCTCATGGAACTTGAGGAAAATCCACTGGGACCACTTGTAGTAGTCCGGCTCGCAGGTGATGACCTCGTTTTTCCAGGCCCACGACGCGCCCATGCCGCGCAGCTGGCGCCGCATGCGTTGAATGTTGTCGTAGGTCCACTGCCGGGGGTGGGTGTTGTTCTTGATGGCAGCGTTCTCCGCCGGCAGGCCGAAGGCGTCGAAGCCGATGGGGAAGAACACGTTGTAGCCGTTCATGCGCTTGAAGCGCGCTCCGGCGTCCGAGGGCGCCATGGCGTACCAGTGGCCGATATGCAGATCGCCGGAGGGATAGGGCAGCATCGTCAGCCAGTAGAACTTGGGCCGGCCGGACGCGGCCTGGAACTCATGCAGGCCGTCCTGCTCCCACTGCTGGCTCCAGCGGGCTTGAATCTCGATGTGGGGAAAGCGGTTGGACATTGCGCATCCGTCGGTGCGGCTTCAAGGGGTGGAACCGAGGGCACGGCCAATGGCCGCGCCCTCGGTTCCGTTGCCGTGTCATAACACTGCTTGCATCAGCGCCTGCACGTCCTGTGACGGGACGACCGGCACGATCTCGAACTCCGTCAGGTCGCTCCAGCAGGCGATCCACTGCTGCAGCAGGCGGACGTCATCACATTCCATCACCTGCCAGCAGCGGGTGAGGCCCGCATCGATCCAACTGCTGACGTACTTCAGACCCTCCGGCTGCATGCGCCCTTGGTCGCGCAGGCGGCGATAGATCGCCTTGGCGTCCTTGTTCTTGAAGTGCTCGATGACCATGAAAAGCATGGGCAATCTCCGGCTATCGGCGCAGCGGCGCCGGTTCCTCGTTGGCGGCCGCCTGGCCCCGCCCAGGCAGCGGGAACCCCGGCATTCCTGGCTAAATACCCTCCACCCGCTCCTTGCGGTAGCCCAGGCGGTTCAGCGCCGTGATGAAGGCCTTGGCGCTGGCCACGACGATGTCCAGATCGGTGCCGCGGCCCGTGGCCGTCTTGCCGTTCTCCTCCACGGCCACGGTGACCTCGCCCTGGGCGTCCGTGCCGCCGCTGATGGCGGTGACCTTGTACTGGGTCAGCTTGCAGGTGGAGCCGACGATCTTCTTGATCGTGTTGAGCGCGGCATCCACCGGGCCGTCGCCAAAGTCCGCCAGGCGCCGCAGCTGGCCGTCCACCTCCAGCTCCACCGTGGCCGTGGGCACGGTATGGGTGCCGCTGGCCACGTTGAGGCTGCGCAGGACATAGCGCCCGCCGGCGGCCGCCGTCTGGTTGATAATCGCCTCGATGTCCTCGTCGTAGACGGTCTTCTTGAGGTCCGCCAGCCGCTTGAACTCGGCGAACACCCGGTTGAGCTCGTTGGTGCTCAGCTCATAGCCCAGGTCGCGGATGCGGTCGGCCAGGGCGTGGCGGCCGGAGTGCTTGCCCAACACCAGGTTGTTGGCCTTGATGCCGACGGACTCCGGCGTCATGATCTCGTAGGTGAGCGGGTTCTTCAGCACGCCGTCCTGATGGATGCCGGCCTCGTGGGCGAAGGCATTGGCGCCGACGATGGCCTTGTTGGGCTGCACGGGGATGCCCGTGATCTGCGTGAGCAGGCGGCTGGTGGCGTAGAGGTGCTCGCTCTTGATGGCGGTGTCCAGGCGGAAGAACTTGACGCGCGTCTTGAGCGCCATGACGATTTCCTCCAGCGAGGCGTTGCCGGCCCGCTCCCCGATGCCGTTGATGGTGCATTCGATCTGCCGCGCCCCGGCGCGCACGGCCGCCAGGGAGTTGGCCACGCCCAGGCCGAGGTCGTTGTGGCAGTGGACGGAGAAAATCGCCTGGTCCGCGCCTTTCACCTCGTTCAGCAGTCGCGCGATCAGATCGTGCATCTCGTCGGGGGTGGTGTAGCCCACCGTATCGGGAATGTTGACGATGGCGGCGCCGGCGCGTATCACCTCGGAGCACAGCCGCACGAGGAAGGCCGGCTCGCTGCGGGTGGCGTCCTCCGGGCTGAACTCCACATTGGGCGTGTAGCTCCTGGCCCGTTCCACGGCCCGCACGGCGGACTCGACCACCGCGTCCGGTTCCATCTGCAGCTTGTACTTCATGTGCAGCGGGCTGGCGCCGATGAACGTGTGGATGCCCCAATTGTGCGAGCCCTTGAGCGCCTCGGCGGCTTGGTCAATGTCCTCCAGGCGGGTGCGCGCCAGGGACACCACCATGGGCCCCTTGAGGGCGTGGCCAACCTCCCGCACGCTCTCGAAGTCCCCGGGGGAGGCCGCGGCAAAGCCCGCCTCAATGGTGTTCACGCCCAGCTTCGCCAGCTGCTGGGCCATCATCATCTTTTCCTCCCCGTTCATCGTGAAGCCGGGGGATTGTTCGCCGTCGCGCAGCGTGGTGTCGAAGATCCGGATCCGAGTTACGTCGCTCATGGGGTGCCTTTCCTCTTGCGCTGTAGGGTGAATCGTTTGACCGCCGGGCCGCCTTTCCGCGCCCGCGCGGGACAAAAAAAAAGCCGCGGTGCCGTTTGGCCTCGCAGCTTTGCGATTCTCCCCCGCGAGGCCATCCATCCGCCTCGCGTGGAATCTGATGCGCTGTGCAACCCTAGGGTAACGGGCCGCCATGGCTCAGGGCGAGGCACTGCACCGGCAGTAAGCCGAGTAACAGGGTGCCTTCTAACCGCAGCGTAGCCATGATGATTTCCAGATCTGGTTTGCCTTGCACCAACGTCGCCAGCGTAAGGGGGGGCAGCCCCAATGTCAAGCGCGGCCCCGATTGAGGAGATGCCAGAACCAGGCCAGCCGGCACGGCCAGGGCGCCGCGGGTGCCCCCAGGTCAGCCTCCCACGATCCGCAGGAAGATCACCAGGCAGGCCGCCCAACTCGCCAGGAAGAAGACCGTGCGCAAGTAGGGAATCCCCAGCACATACACTCCGTAGTGGCCCATGCGGCTCCAGAAGTACGCGGCCGCGGCCGTCTCGGTCGTCTGGTCCAACCGACCCAGGGCGTGTCCCGCCAGCAGCAGCGCCGCGAACACGACCAGGTTCTCCACGGCGTTGTAGTGGGCCTTCTTGGCCCGCTCCGCCCAGGGCGCCATGGCCTTGGGCGGGTGCGGATAGCCGAGGGTATCCCCCACACCCCAGACCCACATGCGATAGGAGACGTAAGGCAGCCAGAGCAACGCCGTCAGCATGGCTGTCCACGCCAGGTAAACCAGCTCGGCTCTCATATCATGGCTCCATCCGGCGGGTGAACTTGGAGGGTGGAACACCCGCTTCAAGTCTAGGACCCCGGGGCCGCGATGGCAATCGCGGGCGGCGGGGCCGCGCCGGACGGGCCATGGCCACGGATGCTCGGTCCGACGCGCGCCGACACTGGCGGCGGTTCCGCCGGATGTGGCGGTGGCGGAAGCGGAAACGGACCAACAGCGGCGGGGCGGGGGTCACGCGGGAGCGGCCGCGGGGCTACTTGCTGTAGTGAACCACCATGCGACAGGGTTCCAATTCGTCCAGCAGGCCCTCGATCTGGAGCACCTCGTGGTCACCGTTGGGTGCGATCGGCTGGTCGCCCAGTTGGGTCTGCGGAAGCTGCAAGTCGAACCCCACCTCCGGTTGGAAGATGGACAGGGTGCGGCCCATGAGAATGTTGGCGAATTCCCCTAGGGCGTCCTCGATGGTTCCGTCGTACAATGGGGCGTCGTCGCGCAGCCCCAGCAGGTTGCGAGCCAGGGCCTGCGCGGTATCCTTCGTGAAATAGAGTTGCAGAGTGCCGACCAGCTTGCCCTTGAATCTGATCTGGCTGGTGTACTCGAACTGGCCCTGGGCAGGCGTCCCCTTCCCGGCCTCTTCGAACACCATGAAGGCCATCTTGTCGAGGATTTCCTCCAGGGCCAATATCAGGCTGCTCTTGAAGTCCATGGCTCTACAATCTCAACGTGGTGCCTTGGGGGCGGTGCGTCCTGTTCCCGCCTTGCGGCGGCAGCGTCCCCAAGGCCTGGACCCGGCGCCGGGTCATTGGGACAACACTTTGTCCAGCATGGACTTGAAGTCCTCATGGGTAAACGGCTTCTTCAGGAACGCTTTGACGCCCAGGGAAAAGCAGGTCGCCTGGATCTGGTCGTCGGCGCTGGACGAGAGGATCACGATCGGCACGGAATGGATGCCGGCGTTCTTCAACTCCGTCAGCACCTTTACGCCATCCATCTTGGGCATCTTCAAGTCCATGATGACCAACGACAGGGTACCCTGCATCTTGCGGATCAGTTCCAGGCCATCCTGGCCATTGTCGGCCTCGAGGATTTCCTTGGCCCCAATGCCCGCCGCAATGACCGCCTTGCGGAGGATGGCCCGAATGGTGTGGGAATCGTCTATCAACGCGATCGTTCTATCCATGTCACTTCACCCTGGGAATTCGATGACTTCTCCGTCTTTCTTCATGCGAATCCGGCCCGTCTCGAGATCCAGACTCACGGTGCGGTTGGTCGTTCCGCCCACGTCTTCATACTTGATGAAGAGGGAGTTCTGCCACAGTATTTTCTTGCTGGCACGAGCATTCCTCACTCCGATCTGGAAGATCTTCTCGTCCTGCATCATGTTGCCGCCGCCGAATATCCCGATTACCAGACGGTTCTTGTGCGCCCCCGCCGAGTACATGACCTCGAACAAGGCCGCAACGCCGGTGTCCGCGAACTTGTACGGATTCTCCCGCGCCGCGTCCTCGAAGCCCTTGGAGTCGGGCAGTTGAAAATGCAGCAATCCACCCAGATGCACGATGGGATCGTAGACCACCAGCCCGATGCAAGAACCCAGGGCGTAGGTAATCAGCACGGAGCCCGGGTCGTTGCTGATCTTCATGTCGGATACCCCGACGGTAAAGACGACTTTTCCGCTCATCGCGCCGGCAGCCTTCAAAAAGGGGACCGTGAATCCCAGACGCCTGGCGTTGGTGCAGGCGATTTGGTGGGGCCGAACTCGGCCCGCGCACGGGCGTCGCATCGTACGCCCTCCGGGCCTCTCGCGCCCAGCCGTGGGCTCACAGGCCCGACGCCGCCACTGTTGGCTGTCGCCCGCCGGCCTCGACCCGTGTCGTTCATTTCTCCAACTCCTGCCGGAAACACGCCTGCTCCCCGTACCGACCCCGCCAGCGCACCGATCGACTGCCCTAAGCACCCGCGCCTGCCCACAGGGGCGGCGCACTCTAGTATCAACGGTGAACTTCGGAAATGGTCCCCATGAATTTGCGGCGCCCCGCATTCTGCGCGCCGGGTACCGCTCGGTGACTGCAGCGCTGTGCGGAGTTTCTTGCACCTTGCATACGTTTCACGGGGAAAATGCACAACCCCTGCCCCGGGCGGCCGCCTCCCCGTGCTCGGGGACTTGCCGGCGGAAGCGTGTGTGGTGGAAAGCCGAGCGGCTGGGCGTTTGGCGGCGATCTGTGCGGCGATGGTCATGGGCGGCTCCGGGATGGTGGTGGGTCCGAAGACATACAATTGCATATGACGATATTTACAAATGGGAACCCGGAGCGGCAGAAGATCAGACTGGCGAGGCGCCGTTTGGGAATGGGGCTGCGGGCCGGAAACGCAGCGACAGGCCCTTCGCTGCCGCGTCGAATAGCCTCGGCCTGGGGCCATTCCGGTCAGCCGCAACGCGTCGCCCTCTTGCCGTCCGGCCTTGAGCTTGGGACTGCAGCGCCTTCGCGCGGGGCCAACGCGCCTGGGGCGGCCGGCCAAAGACGTTGACTTTCATCCACATTCTTTCTAAGAATGATTGGCACCTGAAGCGCGCGGGGCAAACCTGCGGGCATTCAGGCGGCGAAAGCAGAAGACGGAATCCTTGCAGTGGCGACGCCCCCTGTCTTGTGTTGGCAGGCAGAAAGTATCCCCACTCAATATCTTTTCAAGGATCCAACCGATTTGGCGGAGGCGCTGGCGGGGAGGGTTTGGCCTTGACCCTGCCGCTGGGGTTCGGTTTGGGCTTGGCGATCCAAGCCCGGCGGCCCGTGTGGCTGATGCAGTCCGCGGTGCTGCCGAATGGCACCAGCGCCCTCGGGAGCCGAGAGTTCTAACTCCGGGTAGCCCGGAAAAGAAGCGGAAAAGTGAATCGTGGCGGCGGCTACGGATAGGATCTGCCGCGCGGTGCGCGGCAGGAATCACGCAAGGGTTGAGACGGCGCGCGAGCGGCAAATGGACGCCGGCGCCATGCAGCGACCGGACCTCACCGGAGGATGAACAACGGATGCGCGTGGGAGCGGATTACCGCTTCCCGCACCGTAGGGTCCCCGTGAGCGGTCGGATGGAATACCGGAAGAAACGTCGGACGGGGGCATTGCCGCGAAAGTGACGGCGCCGATGCTCCCGCAAGACGACGACGGTTGGACCTTCCGCTCTGCCCGAGAGGACGGAGCGGACGGTCGTCCCTCGCGGAGCCGGACCCTACCGGGGCCGGCCGCCTCCATACCCCTCATCCCCTGCCAATCAGACACCGATTCGGTGACGACGCCGAGTCTTACCAGGAGCACGGTTGCCGCATGGGCAAACAAAAAATGCTGATCAACGTCCACGAGGATGAGACTCGGATCGCGTTGACAGAAGCGGATCGGTTGGTCGGATTGCACTTCCAGCAGACCTCCCGCGAGCGCACGGCCGGCAATATCTATCGGGGTCGGATCGTCAAGGTCAATCCGGCGTTTCAGGCCGCGTTTGTGGACTACGGGGAGAAGCGCAACGGATTTCTGTCCATCAGCGATCTGAACCTGCAATTGTTCAAGGGCCCCAAGGGACACGCCGGCCGCCCCAAGATCCAGTCCCTGCTGAGAGGCGGGCAAGACGTGATGGTGCAGGTGATCAAGGAGGGCATGCGCGAAAAAGGCGCGGCGCTGACCACCAACATCAGCCTGCCCGGACGCTACCTGGTGCTGGCCCCCTACAGTGAGCGCTCGGGCGTTTCCCGCAAGATCGAGGACAGCGACAAGCGCAGCCAGTTGCGCGACATCCTCGACGGACTGCTGGGCGACGATCCGGCCGGCGTCATCATCCGCACGGCCGGCATTGATCGGCCCGCGGCGGACCTCAAGCGCGATCTCGCGGCGCTGCGCAAGACCTGGAAGACGACCCAGGATCATTACGCCAAGCTCGCCAAGCCCGGCCAAGTTTACCAGGAGGCGAGCAGCATTGTGCGCGTGCTGCGCGACTACTACACCGAGGACATCGAGGAAGTGTGGGTGGACACGCCGGAGAGCTACCAGGAGGCGCTGGGGTATTTCAAGTCCACGCTGCCCAAGTACCAAAAGCGGTTGCGGCTGTACGTGGGGGACATGACCCTGTTTTCCGCGCACAACGTGGAGGAGCAGATCGAGGCCCTGGGCTCCAGCCGCGTGCCCCTCCGGTCCGGCGGTGGCATCATCATCGAACCCACGGAAGCGATGGTGTCCATTGACGTGAACTCCGGCCGCTCCAACCAGGAAAGCGACATCGAGGACACCGCCCTGCGCACCAACCTGGAGGCCGCGGAAGAAGTCGCCCGGCAACTGCGGCTGCGCAACCTGGGCGGGTTGATCGTGATTGACTTCATTGACATGCATGCCGCCAAGAATCGCGCCAAGGTGGCCCAGGCGCTGGCGGC
>Ga0315281_10008738_pt1 | contig 14140 bp, 15 predicted proteins | sample YL17G07_0_MG_FD_204540 | JGI IMG/M metagenome (GOLD analysis project Ga0315281, IMG submission 204540) | Sediment microbial communities from Yellowstone Lake, YNP, Wyoming, USA - YL17G07_0 | ecosystem: Environmental > Aquatic > Freshwater > Lake > Sediment | place: USA: Wyoming | collected...
AAGGAATAGTCCACTCTAGCGTATCAGCACCTTCCCATGGCTTATCGCCAGCTGCAGCACCGCCGCGCACGCACTTGATTACCAAAATTGCGAACAGCAACTGTGTGGTGCCGAACATAAACGCACCAATACTGGAAATCATGTTGAAGTCGGCAAATTGCAATGCATAGTCGGGAATACGGCGTGGCATACCTGCCAACCCCAGGAAGTGCTGAGGGAAGAAGGCAATGTTAAAACCGATAGTCGACAACCAGAAGTGCCACTTGCCCATTGTTTCGTCGTACATATGCCCTGTCCACTTCGGCAACCAGTAGTAAACGCCAGCAAAGATTGCAAATAGGGAACCTGTTACCAGCACATAGTGGAAATGCGCCACTACATAGTAGGAATCCTGCAACTGGATATCAACCGGAACAATCGCCAGCACAATGCCTGTGAATCCACCGATTGTGAAGAGAGCGACAAAACCAATCGCAAACAGCATAGGCGTTTCAAATGTCATCGCACCTTGCCACATCGTAGCCAGCCAGTTAAATACCTTAACACCGGTTGGCACCGCAATAAGCATGGTTGCATACATGAAGAACAACTGAGCAGCTGTTGGCATACCTACTGTATACATATGGTGCGCCCATACGATCAATGAAAGGATCGCGATAGATGCTGTCGCATATACCATTGAGGCATAACCAAACAGTGGCTTGCGTGCAAATGTAGGAATAATCGTGGAGATAATGCCGAACGCTGGCAGAATCATGATGTAAACCTCAGGGTGACCGAAGAACCAGAAGATATGCTGGAACATTACCGGATCACCGCCACCTGCAGCACTGAAGAAGTGCGTATCAAAGTGACGGTCTGTCAGCAACATCGTTACCACCCCAGCCAGAACCGGCATCACAGCAATCAACAGATACGCAGTGATAAACCATGTCCAAACAAACAACGGCATCTTCATGTAAGTCATGCCAGGAGCGCGCATATTCATGATTGTGGTGATGATGTTGATCGAACCCATAATCGAAGAAATACCCAGAATATGCACAGCAAAAATGGTGATATCACCAGAAATGCCACCCTGAATAAACAGGGGCGGATACAGAGTCCAGCCACCTGCCGCCGCACCACCTGGTACGAAGAAAGACGATACCAGCAAAATTGCAGCAACTGGCAACAACCAGAAGCTCCAGTTATTCAGACGGGGAAGCGCCATATCTGGCGCGCCTATCATCAAAGGAACTTGCCAGTTTGCAAAACCAACGAAAGCCGGCATGATCGCGCCAAACACCATGATCAGGCCATGCATTGTTGTCAGCTGGTTAAACGTATTCGGCTGCATAAATTGCAGACCTGGTTGGAACAATTCAGCACGGATTCCCAAAGCGAGAGAACCGGCAAAAAAGAACATGATCAAGCTAAAAAATAGATATAGCGTGCCAATGTCTTTGTGGTTAGTAGTAGTGACCCAGCGCATGATGCCGCTGGGGTGATGATCATGTCCATGCTCGTGAGCTTGCATATCCGTTCCTCCTTATTTTCTTAATTCTTTAATTTCGCTTGACTGAATGGCGTCGCCAACTTTATTGCCCCATGCATTACGTGTAAAGGTAATAACTGCGGCAATATCTGTATCTGACAATTGTTTGCCAAACGCTGCCATAGCAGTGCCTGCCTTACCATTCATCACGATATTGATTTCTGCCTGCTTGGGACCTTTAACAATCTTGGAACCATCGAGTGCGGGGAATACCGGAGCCATACCTTCGCCTTTAGGCTGATGGCAACCGGCACAATTGACTGCGTAAACTTTTTCACCCATAGCCTTTAGTTCGGCCATCTCATATACCTTGTTTGCATCTTGAGAAGCAGCAGCAATTTTAGCCTTTTGATCTGCCAGCCAAAGGTCGTAATCGGCCTGCTCTTTAGCTACAACAACAATAGGCATGTAACCGTGATCCTTGCCGCACAATTCCGCGCACTGGCCACGATAAGTTCCTGCCTTGTCAGCTCTGAACCAGGAGTCACGAATAAAACCGGGTATCGCATCCTGTTTTACACCAAACTCGGGAACCCACCATGCATGGATAACATCGTTCGCGGTCAACAAAACGCGAATTTTCTTGCCCACTGGCACAACCATGGGATTATCAACTTCCAGCAAATAATTTTCGCCTTTAGGTGCCTTGCCCTCAAGTTGCTCGCGTGGAGTAGAAAGAACACTCATGAACTTGAAACCGTCCTGCTGATAGTCATATTCCCACTTCCACTGATAACCAGTAATTTTAACTGTCATATCGGGATTGGATGAATCTCGCATCGCCAGAACAGTCTTGGTAGCTGGGTAGGCCATTACAATCAGAATAATGAAAGGTATAGTGGTCCAAATAATTTCAACCATTGTATTATGATGAAACGTTGCCGCCTTATGCCCAACAGACTTGCGGTGCTTAAAAATCGAATAAAACATCGCGCCATACACAACAACAGCGATACCTACAATGATCCACATGGTCGCCATGTGCAGATCGTAAATCTGACGCGCGATTTCATTTTCCGGCTTCGGCAGATTCAATGCATACTCAGCCTGAGCAAACATTGAATACATCGCCAATGCAAGCCCTCCGCCAATTTTTTTTATCAGATTGGACATCATTCCATATTCCCCCTCGTTAAATTTAGATACTTTGAAGTTTAAAAACATTTTCTTACAACCTTGTACAACATATACAAATACAAAACTTATTGTTTAGCCAACTTTCGGCCTTACACATACAAATACGAATTTGTAGTAAAAAACTTTAACTACAACTGACAAATTATTTCACTTTATAGATCGAATGGATTTGATCTATATCAAAAAATATGGACGAAAATTCACCACAACCTTCGCAATATATCAAAAACCTTATCAAATTGACAAGGTTTTCTATAGATAATTTCAAATAAATAAATACAAGTTATTGATTTACTGTATAGCAGCTTGAACAAGCAACAGTATTAAATGTCGCGCAATTATTAAATTAATTAGCTTTTTTATTCTGACCTCACCTACTCTCCCTCACTAGATAAGGTTGCTATTCGGCGAGGCACCATATCCTTATCAAGCAAACGCTCAATACGTGCAAAAACTTCAAAACGTGAGAAGGGCTTTTTCATAAAATCATCTGCGCCAATACGGCTACCGAAAAACAACTCCGTAGCTTGTTCGTTACCGCTAATCATGATTATTGGAATATGTCGAGTCAACTCATCCCTGCGCAAATTCCGCAATACTGCGAATCCATTAGCTCCAGGTAATATAATATCCAGGAATATCAGATCAGGTTTCTCCGCCCGTGCTATCTCAATACCCGACTCAGCCTCACCCGCTTCAAATGTGATGAAACCCGCCGATCTCAATATTTTTTTGAGTGCAAACACAACCGTTGGTGAGTCATCGATAATAAGAGCGCGAGTATCATCCCGCGCATTCACTCTCTTCTTACGTCGGCGCTCACCTTTTACCGGCATACTTGATTCTGAGTCACTATCTGTATCAAGCTCGGTGTTACCAAATGTTGAGCGAATTTTATCGAAGATCCCCACGACTACCCTTTCTCTATGGATGCAGAAATATATCAACCCGAGTTACAAATCTAACTTAAAGTTATAAATATGCCCACACATATACAATACCAGCCAGAAAATTACAATTAAGCTTTACAACTCCTACTTATAAAAATATACCTGCTTAAGTCTCTTAAACATCCGCTCTTACAATAATATTAGCCTTTAAAGAGCGCACAATGTTACTCAATAACATGATTTGACCCACTAAACAATACATGTCTCCTCAAAAGCCAAAGTTCAACAAAGAAACTCAAAGAAGGCAAATTACACTAGTCAACAAATAGCGTTTAAAGCAAATTACATTAAAATTCCCAGCTAAACAGCATTTGAAACCATGCAAAATACTTAACATAATTCTCATTCACATAAAAATTAATACTTTTTGTAACGTGCTTACTCCATCTCGACCTATATAGTACCGGAAACAGAATTGAATGTATTAACAATAGCATAATCAGAAATGTCTTATAGCTTACTTAAGAAAATTTAGTTGTGTTACCCCGCCCCGGATTTCAAATTAAAAATACCCATAAAAAAATTTCAAATACCTTCTTGTATTTCCCACGGGGTCTTGGTACAGTGCCACGTCTTTTAACCACAAGGGAGTCAAGAAGATGAACAAGGCAGAACTGATCGAAGCAGTAGCAAAGTCCACAAAACAGACAAAAACCAATGTAGAAGAAACACTGAACGCGTTGATGGCAGCTGTTCAGACTTCATTAGTAAAGGGTGAAAACGTTCAATTGATCGGTTTCGGTACATTCGCTGTTGAGCAACGCGCAGCACGTATTGGCCGCAATCCAGCCACTGGCAAAGAATTGAAAATCCCAGCAAAGAAGGTTGCCAAATTCAAAGTTGGTAGCAAGCTAAAAGATGCTGTTGCCGGCAAAAAGAAGAAGTAATAAATCACAACCCTATCCGGGCTTGGCGTGATGGCGATCTGAAACAGATCGCCATTTTTTTCAACTAAATTTTGATTGGCATTTCTATTCAACTTATCTATACAACTTAATTACCCGCTAGCGCCAATCAATTTCCCTGCGACCCTGCTCAAGTAGCCACTGATTGATCTGAGAAAACGGCCTGCTGCCCAAAAATCCCCTGTAGACGGAAAGTGGTGAAGGATGCGCCGATTCCAGGATTAAATGAGATTTGTTTTTTTCAATCAAAGCTCGTTTTCCTTGTGCATGTTTCCCCCATAATACAAACACTCTCGGCTTGTCTGAATTGGCCAATGCTGAAATAATTGAATCTGTAACTCGCTTCCAACCTATATTGGCATGCGAACCCGGACTGCCGGGTGCGACCGTCAAAGCCGTATTCAACAGCAATACGCCTTGCCTCACCCAACGAGTAAGGTCTGTCGTTACTGGTTGAGGCACCTTCATATCATCTGCCACTTCACGAAAAATATTACGCAAGGAAGGCGGCATTTTTACACCGTCTGGCACTGAAAAGGCCAAGCCGTGCGCCTCACCTGCCCCATGATATGGGTCCTGTCCGAGGATAATGACATCGACATCTTCTGGTGCAAGCAGCTCCAGTGCGCGGTATCGATCAGCTGGCAAGGGATAGGCCACACCATCAACCTTGGGAATATCCTTGTCAGACAACCCGCAAAATTTCATCCAGACATCAGGGAATTTGCTCACTTTACTCTCCGCATACACGATAGGAATCGCACTCGCTCATTCGTTAAAATTATAACCGCATCATGCTATACAACTACGCTATCTCTGCAACAACATAGTAAAATGCATTTTATATTTCGTACTAACAGCTTTTTAGCCTGCTTAACCATACAATCAATACTTGCCCCAATCTTATGTCCAACTCAATTCAAGAACTGCTCACCCTCGCAGAAACTAATGATGCTGACGCGCAATACGAGCTAGCTGAAGCTTACCGTAGCGGCACTGGCGTACCAGAAAATCCCAAAGAAGCCCTGCGCTGGTACCGGGCTGCGGCTGAATTGGGACTTGCCGATGCACAAAATAATCTGGGCGCGATGTACCTGTCTGGCATGGGAACAGACAAAAATCCGACGGAATCGGTTTATTGGTATAAGAAGGCAGCAAAACAATCGCAGGTGCATGCTCAGTTTAATCTTGCCATGCTGTACCTGCTTGGCAATGGTATCGAGCAAAGCGATACCGAAGCGGCATACTGGCTGCATGCCGCAGCAGAACAGGGTGACCTGGAGGCAATCTGCCAATTGGGAAACCTGTATCAGCTAGGCCGTGGAGTAGAACAAAATTATGTTGCTGCTGCAGAACTTCATACCACTGCTGCAATTGATGGACATATTGAATCTATCGACAAACTGGCCGAATATCAGGTGAACATTGAAGAAGCGGCATTAAGCGGCAGTGTTATAGCAGCATTATGCATGGCCCAAAAATACGACTATGGTTTGGGAACAAGCGAAGATGCTGCCCAGATCTATGCCTGGGTACAATGGGCCAGACTGCATGGCACATATGACGAGGACGACAATGAACTGGAGGAATGGGAAAGCTATGTCAACGCAGTTACCAGTGAAAACGATATGGAGCGCGGCAAAAAACTATTGAATGAAATGCGCGGCCGTGCAGATGAAATGATTTAAACTTATTTTTCGCCACATAGTAATTTTACAAAGCCTCTATGACTCAGCGTTTAATCTGGTGGTGTGCTGTCGCAGCCCTTGGTGTATTTGCCTATCTTTACTCTCTCGACGGTATGCACATTCCGTCCACCGGAGACGAGGGCCCTTACCTGCAAATTACCCGCCTTACTGCAACTACCGGCCATTGGCTGCCGCTACAGTCTGTTGAAGGACTAGGCGTTACCAAACCTCCACTGCTGTTTTGGCAGGGATTGATTGCAACCAACTGGGGGCAGGACTGGGAACTGTGGCGATTACGCTTACCTATCGTTGGCTACTCCTTCTTAACCTCATTGATGGTGTTCTGGTTTACGCGACGCGTGAGTGGTGACATCGAAAGCGCTGCCATCGCCAGTGTTTCATTTTTAGCCTTTACAGCAATCTTCCATCATGGCCGCCCCTTTATCACCAACCTGCCCGAAGTATTTTTTCTGTCGCTAGCCTATTTTTTGATCCTGATGTACAGATCGAATAGCTTTAGTCGCAAATACTATTTCTGGATTGGCATAGGCATGCTGGTTGGATTATCCGCCTGGGTACGCTCGATTTTCCTGCTGGCGCCGGTGGGTCTGGCGCTGACCATTTATTATCTATGGCAACGTCAATGGCGCATCGTAATATTTCTTAAACAGGACGCGCCGCGCCTGACAGTATTTACACTCACCGTATTGGCTGTCTTCGGCCTGTGGTTCCTGATTGATCCGAATCCGGGAGCTATTTACCGCGAATTTTTACTGGGAGAAAATGTATCCAAACTAAAATCTGACGGATATTGGAACAATTTCTTCTCCGGCCCTTATCCGGTGTTTTCTGTGTGGTTTGGTATCTTCCGCAATGCCGGCTTTCTCGCGCTGCCACTGTTCTACGTGACTTTCCTTAGTCTTAAAAATTGGCCCAAACTCAAACACGAAGAACAAGCACTGTGGATATGGATACTCGCGTTCATTATCTTTTTTACCGTGCCCGCCCAGCGTCAGGATAGTTATGTGATGGCCACCATGCCTGCAGTTGCGGTAATACTGGGCTTGCACTGGCGTGAAATTCCACAAATCTGGTTTTACCTATTCTTATTACCTTTATTCATCATCTTTGCCGCACTGATTTATCTGATGATACCTATCAGCCAGCATGTGCTGCCATCCGATTCATATGCATGGTGGAATTATCTGGCCCCATTCGGTGGCATGGCACTTGTACTTGCCTCGTTGATCTACATCAAAGTGTCGCCGAAACTGTTTATCGCAATTATTTTTACAGCATTCATCTCATTCGCAAGTGTAGTTGCGCCGCTGGAAGGCCCATTGGGGCGGTTTAACAAGCAAACCATCAAACAAGTTGCAGGTAAAGTTGTCTACGTGCCTTCCAACTTCCGCGCCCAATATGAACGCTATCGGTTCCTGTTGCCGGGTGCCGAGATTCGCAGCTATGAATATGAAGATGATACAAGCCGAGACCGCCTGTTGGATACTGGAGAATTAGTCGTCGCCGACTTACCCCCGGGGACAAACAATTTTAAATTATATAAAACGCTTGGTAAGCGATTGACTGTACGCAGCCGTATGCCGCAGGAAGATATCTCGCTGGTATTGAAGAACCAGCGTATGGATTTATTATTCAGGCAGGAATTGCTCCTGCAAGGAAAAAAATGATACAGAAGCTAATCACACACTCTAATTTTTTACATCTCTGATCAACCCTGACTCAGCCATAATACTCAAAATGCTACCAATATAAGGTTTAATCAGAGTCTGATTTAAATTGTTCACCCCAGTTTCTGTGGTAGCTGCCCATAATAGATTCTCGCTAGCCGCATCATACAAGTTGGTCTCCATCAGAGCATATTCATATTTTGTTGTGTAACCCGGTGTATTGATCATTTCATACCCATCCCGATAATAAGCATGCCACTTTCCATAATGCGGCGGACGATACGCAACAGTAGCAGGATAATAAACGCGAACGCTTCTTTTGCTCACCAATCTTGAAATCAGCACTGAATCCGCCTCCAACTGTACGACCATTTTAGAGATGATAGCCTGATCATTCTGGCTTCTGTCGGGAAGAATCGAATAACTTGCTATCGCATCTACTCCCCGCGTTTTCAACTGCAATACAAATTCATCTTCAACAATTCTTCTCGTTATTGGCTCTTTGGAAACAGCTATTACCATTATTCTACTGGGGCGCCCAAAATAGGCAGGATCTTTCCATACCGATTTAACTTGCGTTGTTGCACATGCTGACAACAATACAGCGGCCAACAACGCCATCGTAATTAGTTTACACCGGGAACATATCATCGCTTGAACTCCTAACACACCATTAAACTAATGCAGTATTAACATTAGTATAGATAAACCACCTTATTCTTTTATTTAAGCCCCAGCCTCACTGATAGCAATTACTTCTTTTTCCTGTGCGCTATCTTTAATCCACGGTTGCAGCAATGGATCACTCGACACGGTTAACAAATAGTCGTCGATTACGCCAGGCTCATTCACTCCGTAGGTCAGAAAACGAAATACAACAGGCGCGAACATTGCATCCGCAATGCTGTACTGACCAAACAGCCACGGCCCCGCAACTGCATACTGTGTACGCAATTCTCGCCAAATTGTCTTGATGCGCGCGATATCTGCCTCAAGTTCAGGCGTACTCGCCACCTTGCGCCCTGTTGCGCGAATATTCATCGGCATGCTTTTGCGTAAAGGCACAAAACCGGAATGCATCTCTGCGCTCACTGAGCGCGCTCTGGCTCTGGCTGAGCGGTCTGACGGCCACAACTGCGGATGGTCTTCATATAGATACTCGGCAATCGCCAGTGTATCCCACACCGCCAAATCGCCATCCCGATATACCGGTACCAGACCAGCGGGGGTATTTGCCAGCATCTTGTCTTTAGATTCCGGCATGAATAAAGGAATACGCAACTCGTCAAAATCTACCTTGGCATGCTTCAACAATATCCAGCTACGCAACGACCACGAGGAATAGTTTTTATTACCTATAATCAACAATGGCTTTTTCATCCTATACTCCCTGTTTTTTGTATCGAGCGAATTTTATGTATGCAGTGTTCTGAACTACAGCATATATCAACAATACCGGATCAAGAAGATAATCCCATAAATTGGCCGACTCCAGCAATTTAAAATTAAAGGCCAACAAAGGCAATAACAACACCACAGCCAGATCACGCGATCCTTTAAACCATGAGAACACAGAAGCCACTGTCAAAGATATGCCCATCAATAGTGGCGCGTAACCCCAATGGTAAGGATCGATTGAACCCAGACCCAGGGCCAGTGGATAAAACACAATGCCCACCAGCATGATACCCCACAATAAAATTTGTCTGGATAGAGGATTTATCAGATTAAAAATATACAGACGTTGCATCAGTATATTCGACAAGATCAGCAGTGTGAGCACGCTCAAATCACCCGCCACACTGCGCAGCCACTGCGCAACAGTAAGACTGTTTACTGGAATCAGCATGCACAATATAACCCCAACTGCGACAATCGTTTTAAGCTTGCGCAAATCCTTCACAAACCAGCCAGCAAGCATAGCGATCAGCACTGATACCAGCACGGCCTGACCCACTACCGATAAATACATGCTCATGGTTTATCCCCATCCACCCAGTTATCATTAAAGGTTACATGCCGGATGCGTGTGCGATTCCAGGTATACAGTAAATGCATCCTGCCATCGCTGCCCCTAATCATGTAAGGATAAGAAAACTCGCTCTTGCCATCGTTAAGCAGCTCAAAATATCTCACCGTCTTCCAGTTCTGCCCCTGATCCCGCGACACCGCCAGCGCCAGACGACTGCGCCCGGCTTCCAAATCATTAAACACCAGCAGCAAACTACCATCTGGACGTCGCAAGCCCGCCACCGCAGAATCGGGGTTAGGCAAATTCAGCGATTTTTCCGCTGACCAATGTTTGCCCGCATCATCGCTTAGGCTAATCCGCACATGCCCAGGTCTGGGGCCAGTATCGCGCATCAGCGCAATGACATTCTGCCCGTCAAGCGGCAACAACAAAGGCTGAATGGAATGTCGCCCATCCGTGATACGTATTTTATCCAATACTCGTCCATCGCTATCCAGATGCAGCAACTCGGCAAACTTGCCGATAAACTCGTGATATACCGGCAAGCCGATGGTGCCATCAGTGTAGTGTATTGCCGCGCTTTTATTCAGCGTACTGACATTTAGAAATGGCGAGGTAATTAGGCGGCGCGGCACATCCCAGGTTTTACCCTCATCGCGTGAACGCATGACATTAAGCGAGGAGCCGGCCCAACCGCCCACAGAAACTGAAACATAGTAGAGTCCTAATTCGCCTCGCTCTCCCCTCACCAGTACTGAATTACCCACAGTCTTGATGTAACGCCCCAATGCTGTCTGAGTTTCTGCGGGTCCAATAATGTGGCGCGGCCTGCTCCAGCGTTGCGTAGCGGGAGAAAAATCTGCCCCCCACAACACCACATCCTTGCCACCTTCGCGGCTGCCGCCAAACCAGGTGGCAAGCAATCCACCATCAAGCTTTTCGATTACATTAGCACCATGTACTGAGGGTACAAGACAATCTTCACAGGCATAAGCCATTGTCATTTTTGCGATGCTATTATTCAGTACAGCAGCCTTGTCCACCTCAAACTCAGGCGTTGTCTTCGAGGAAAAATCTCGATACAGTACAGGTACAGCCGCAGCCAGCAGCAACAATGCATAACCGGCCTTTATCACTGCTTGAGGTGTTCTTACTAGATGCATGGTTACCTTATCAATAATCCTGCTGATATGTAAAAGGCTCAGGCATTTGCCTTCAGCCATTCGCGTAAACCATCAAAATTATCCAGCATCGCCAGCGGCTGCAATTCCAGTAACTGCTCGGGCGGATGAGCGCCATGGGTCATCGCCAGCGAAGCCACCCCGGCATTAATCGCCATCTGCAAATCATGCGTGGTATCACCTACCATCAGCGCGCGCGGCGCGCTCACATCGAGCTCTTCCAATATTTCATGCAGCATCAGCGGGTCAGGTTTTGACGCGGTTTTATCCGCAGTGCGAGTCATGTGAAAATATTGCGCCATATTGCTGTTTTGCATTGCACGATCCAGACCAATCCGGTTTTTGCCTGTTGCGACTGCCAGGAAATATCCATCATCGCGAAGCTCGCGTATCAACTCTTCAGCGCCCTCAAACAAGGGCATTTCATCTTCCTGAGAGAAAAAATGATGACGGTAGCGCGCCACCAGATCAACCTGCCGATGCGATTCGCAATCAGGCACCGCATAGCGCAAAGCCTGATCAAGCCCCAGCCCGATCACATGCCGCGCCACTTCATCACTCGGCACTTGCAAACCCAGATCTCGACTTGCCGCCTGTATCGATCTTGCAATCACCGCTGTCGAATCCATCACCGTGCCATCCCAGTCAAACACTATTAAATCGTAACGCTTAGCCATATTTCAACAATCAAAACAAATCAAGAAATGAATTTTATCATTATCTGGTTACAGGCTTTGTGCACTTCCATGACAGGCCGCATAAAATACGCCTATTGCACAGAGACCAAATTAAGACTATATTTAGTCTCCACATTATTGCGCTACTCAATATCATGAAATACTCAACCCAAATCAAACCGATTAGCTACCTGAAAGCTCATACCGCTGAGATTGCGCATCAACTTGCCGAACAACGTGTTCCGATGGTAATTACACAAAATGGTGAAGCGAAATTTGTTCTGCAGGACGTAGCAACATTTGAACAAATGCAGGAAACAATGGCATTACTAAAGTTACTGGCGCTTGGCAATCAGCAAATCGAAGCGGGCAAAACCATTCCAGCCAAGGATGCCATTCGCAAGCTACGGGAAAAGAAGGCCATTGCATAAATGCGTTACGAAGTCATGCTCACTGAAAATGCATTTTACGATCTTGAAGATATTTACGATTACATCTCCAAACAAGACCACCCTTCCAATGCAGATTACGTGCTCAATAGCATGGAATCCGTCATCGAGAGCTTAGCCACATTCCCGGAACGAGGCTCATATCCTAAAGAGTTGCTGGAACTGGGTATCCGTGAATATCGCCAAACATTTTTTAAACCCTATCGCGTCATTTACAGAATCATCGGCTCGATTGTTTATATTATGGTTATTGCAGATGGCAGACGCGATATGGAAGCTTTACTGACAAGACGCCTGCTAGGTTAATCAAAACATATTCCCGCATTAAATCCGATAAAGATTGACCCGCACCTTCATGTTACATAGCATGCGCGCCATGAGTACACCACACACGACAAAATCACCCCAATGGCTGCTGTATTGCCGCCCCGGCTTCGAACGCGACTGCCTGCAGGAAACACAAGCTTCTGCACGCGAAGCTGAAGCCAACAGCGGCTTTATCATCGTACAGGGCAAACCCCGCCTGCACTATGACCAGCTTACCTTTGCCCGACAGCTTGTCGCCCTACATACGGAAATTAGCGAGCTGCCCGAACGCGACCGCCTCACACCTCTGCTCGCTGCGGTGCCAGATACACCGCCACAATTCGGCACCCTGTGGCTGGAAACGCCCGACACCAATGACGGTAAAACCCTATCCGGTTTTACCCGCCGCTTTCAACCCCTGCTGAAAGAAAAACTGCGCGCCAGTGGCAGGCTTCTTGATGATCCCAACCTGCCGCGCCTGCATATCTTCTTCCCCGACAAAAATCGCGCGCTAATCGGCACCAGCGACCCACGCAACAGTGCCGCAGCACCCATGGGTATCCTGCGCATGAAAATGCCATATGAAGCCCCCAGCCGCTCGGTACTTAAACTGGCCGAAGCCTTCGAAGTGTTTTTATCCGACGAAGAAAAAGCACAATGGATCAAACAAGGCATGCACGCGGTTGACCTGGGGGCTGCACCCGGTGGCTGGACCTGGCACCTAGTGCAACTCGGCATGCAGGTTGTGGCGGTAGACAACGGCCCGCTCAAGGGTGTCATCGCCGAGCATCCATCAGTCAAACACCTGCGTCAGGACGGCTTCCGTTACCGTCCCAAACACACTGTAGATTGGCTGGTATGCGACATGGTGGAACAACCTGGACGGGTAGCGGCACTGGTCAGCGACTGGGTTTCAAGCGGCGCAACCAATCGTGCTATTTTCAACCTAAAGTTGCCGATGAAAAAACGCGTGGAGGCACTGGCAGAAGCATTGGCGGGGATACGCGAAGTGCTGGATAAAAAAGGCTTCAAGTATCGCTTGCAGGCCAAACAGCTTTATCATGACAGAGAAGAAGTGACAGTGTTTCTGGCAAAGATCAAGCGTTAGATATTACAAATTTTTAATATGGCCTCCTTGCAACGTATTAGAAATTTTTTTCAAAGAAATAAAAAATAACTATGCCGCACGCCGACCAAGCCCCTCGGCAACCAATGCCAGCACCAGCGTATTCAAGCTGACCCCCTCAGCCTTGGCTCGCTCCGCCAATTTTGCATGAACGGATTTGGGCAGGTGCGTGACAAACTTACCCGACACTTCCGGCACGGTATCTGGCCGATAAAGCGGTTCGGGAATCACCTTGCCAGCATCCATACGTGCAGCCACCCAAGACTTGAACGCATCCTCGGGTAAAGGGGACGCAACCCTTTAAATAGCAGATCGAATATTACTAAGCGGCACGCCGCCCAAGCCCCTCGGCAACCAATGCCAACACCAACGTATTCAAGCTGACACCTTCAGCCTTGGCGCGCTCAGTCAATTTTGCATGAACAGATTTTGGCAAGCGTGTGACAAACTTACCCGACACTTCCGGCACGGTGTCTGGCCGATAAAGCGGTTCGGGAATTTCTTTGCCAGCATCTTTGCGCGCG
>Ga0315281_10008739_pt1 | contig 14137 bp, 14 predicted proteins | sample YL17G07_0_MG_FD_204540 | JGI IMG/M metagenome (GOLD analysis project Ga0315281, IMG submission 204540) | Sediment microbial communities from Yellowstone Lake, YNP, Wyoming, USA - YL17G07_0 | ecosystem: Environmental > Aquatic > Freshwater > Lake > Sediment | place: USA: Wyoming | collected...
CACGTGGTGCGCATACATATAGTATCAAGAACGACGGTTCAATTTACGGCGCTCGCACCAAGCTAGCCACACACACAAAACTACTCCTCTTGAGGGTTCAAATTTGGACGCCCGCACTAGGTGTCCCGACGACGACGAAAACGGCCTATCCCGTGATGGTTCAAATTCGGGTGCCCGCACCAAGTGACCCGACGACGACCGATATTTGAGATCATGATGTCTGCATCATTGGGTGCAACATGGAATGATGGGAGTGCCCGCTACGCTGATGACCACAGCCCATATTGAGCTTGGCCGACTACTTATTCGGGCATGAGGGTGACACTAGCTGAGTCAGAAATCAACGACTCTCCAGCCAACAAAGCGGTTCGACTGGATCAACGCTTTTATGACAGCGTCAATGAACGCAGTCCTGGCTGAACTCAAGATTCCACTGAGACCCTCTCTCACGTTTCGCGCAGTAAACAAGAAGTATTTGGTCAATCTACAGAAAGCCACATCGCAAATTGGACGTTTCCCGCGGTTCTATCTCACCAACCCCGAATTGGAATATCTGTTTCACCTTGAAAGTGAGCTGTGGGGTAGTCGATGTGGGCACTATCTACCTCTCATCGGAAAATCCATTCCACGCTATTGCGTGCTCGAAACCTACAGGTTCACAGAAGCCTTCTTCCTACTGGAGCGTTGGCTGAGCGGATTCTGTCATGTATCTTCAAGGTCGCGTCGACCTTATCGAGACGCTCTCTTCGATAGTAACACAGGGATCTTCACGAAACAATTCCGGGACTGCCTAGCTGCTTTGGGGGCGCCATACAATTTGCTCTCTTCACCTACAACCGTGAGGCCTATCCTGGGCCAGAGCTGGACGAGCCTCTCGTCAGCTCCGGTGCCCAGCGGGTTGAAAGCGTTCTACAGACGTATTGGGCATAGTCATTTTGTGAGTATTGTTGAGTCTTCATTCAAGCGGACGACAAGAAAAATGCGGAGTAGTCCGAAAATGCGCGCTAGGGCTAGAAATCTGGAGGCAACGTGGTATGACGTACTCTGGTTTTACTCTGAAAGCATGAGATACCGCCCTTTGTCGCCATCACGAATCCTGACCAGTCGTCCCTTCTATTGGAATAGATCCGTTAGGTGGTGCGCCTCATTGCTGATTACTGGACTACTCGATCTGGCGAACAGAAGTGATGCAACTGGTAGAATTCCAGCTTTGTGGAGAACATTCCAATCGGCCAACCCAATCTTGAAGTGTGTGTTCCGTTCAAGCAGAGACAAGATTAGGTAAGGGACTCGCCGTCCACACCAGAGCCTAGTGCCACTTTGATGGTTCAAACTCGGATGCCCACACCAAGTGAGCTGACTACGAAAGAGCTAATTAGAGAAACATGCGAGGTCTCGGAGTGGGGGAGGATATTTTGGACGAGGAGAGTGTCAAACACCATGTCAAGAATTGGCTTAAGGAGAGGGGTTACGAGATCGTGGTTTCCAGTCCCAAGCGAGGTCGAACTCCGACAAAGTCCAAGGGAGGAAGAAAACCCCTTGCCGCTACGCCTCCGGACATCAAGGCAAAGAAAGGAACCGACTATTACTTTGTAGAAGTGAAGGGGGACCCAGCAAACAGCAACGCGTTTTACACAGCCGTGGGACAACTAGTGACAAAGATGGCGGCAAAGACGCAGACCAAATACGCGGTCGCGTTTTCTCCAAGCTACCAGAAATTCGTACACCTCATGCCGCCCGAGGTCCAGAAGAGATTCAAGATCCAAATAATAGTTGCACAGCCTGAGAAAGAGAAAACGAAGCGATTACCAGAAATCATTGAGATTTAGCTTAGTCTTCAGACCTCGCAATGCCAAACGCTTTGTTTGGGCTGTACGCCTGCAGTCTATTGCGATGCCTGTTGAGCGTCCTCTTGCCTGATATCCTTCAGCATTTGGAGGAGCGTTTGTTCGTCTGGGCATGTCTGGATGAGATCCTGCTTCAGCCATTCGTAGAATCCCTTGCCCTCAGCTGCTGCTATCATCTTCAGGCGAGCATGCACGTCTTCAGGTATCTCAATATTGATTCTACCCATTCTTCTTCGAATATCACTTCTAAGAACAAGAATATGAATATCTGCGTCGAAAATCGATTGGGTATAATGCGACTCATTGTAGTTATACCCAAATTGGAGTTATCTCCAACTCCATTTCTCGCACTCACGTCAAGTATTGAAGCGATTCACTCTCTCAGTCTGGCAAGAACCGGCGTGTAGACCTTGAATGGTCTCTCTTCTTTCGCTCGTTTCGTCAAGTAGTGGACTGTACTCTTGCCCAGTCGAAGTGTCCGAGCATCAGAACTGGAAAGACTGAGAATCTTCTCTCGCAACGCGCGAGTGTCAGACCGCTCAAGAGCCGGCTTCGGTGTACTCAAATCGAACCTAGCTGTCTTGCCCAACAGATAACGTGCCAGTTCCTGACACTTTCGCAAGATCAATGTATCCCACGGTAGTCGCTTGCCATAATACATCACTCCGGAATTGAATTGTTCGCGCAGCAAGTCCGCATACCGATCCAACAGCGGAGGCTTGATCCTCAACCTGTAATCATCTCCGGTGAAGTAGAAGTCATCCCACGAAAACACTCTCGACAGAACCATCCTCAGAACCACGTAATCCACAATCCATCGGTATGGCTCCTGGAAATCATACACTAAAGGCGTAGTGGATGGTTGATCCTCATGCAAGTATCCAAGCGACGCATCCAGCCCAGTTGTGTTAATTGCGCGTCGAACAGAACTCTGCAGAAAAGCATAGCCATAATTCAAGAGAGCATTGACTGGGTCGCTTGCATTGTACTGGCGATTCCGCGCCTTCGTACTTCGGCTCCTGAACTCCAGCTTTGATGGCACAGCTTTCTGAAAAGCCCGCCAATATGTCTCAGCAGCGCGGGCTTCTACGCTTCTGATCTCATCCACTGTCTTCGCGTGACCTAGACCATGAGCCTCTTCCCTGAATGATCGAATGTCTCGTTCTATGTCGTAGCTTTCTCCAAGCCAATTCAACACCTGATCGGATCGTTCCAGCTTCGCTTCAATGAATGATCGCGCAATTGTGACCCGCTTCTTCGGATCAAGATGTGCTTCGACCTGTACTCTCCGCAGATCACCTCGGATCGGTTGAGGAGGCATTATCGCAGAAATCAAAGAGCCATCATAGTCGAGCATGAAAACAGGAGTGTTGTGGTGCATAAGCCAATTGATAGCTTCGAACGTGATCATTCCCGAGTGTCCTTCGACAATGATTGAGTCATAGGGGAGTTGCCGCGGTCTGAACTTCAGTAGCCTAGGCTCTCGGAACTCCCCGTTCGAATAGCGGGTGAAGCTGAGAGGCGAGAACCTACCCTCACAAATGATCAGGGATCTATCCTTCACAGATAGACTGCTTCCAAACCCAACTAGCAACAGTGGATTCAAGCTCCTTTCCCCTTGACAAAGGCCTCGACGCTTGTCTGGAGCGGTCCGAGCCAGATTGCGAATATGTTGTTTGCCTATCGGGTGTAATTACTCGGCATGACCGCTACTCGATCCTTTTCCGAAAAGGTGCTCTGCAAAACAATCTGGCTGTGGTCTACGACTATTGGTGATCGATCTTCGAATGCTGCGTGCGTAGCGAGTTTGTGTTTCTTCAGCAAGGTGTCTGGAAATCCGCGTCGGATTCAAGCTTCACGTCTCCTTACGGGCCAGGCTCGCTGTCTGATCTCAGAAAGAGCGGCTATGTCGAGTTCCGATCTCGGTTTCTTTGCAACTTCATTCATAATTGAATCCCACTTCTTGTCTAGGACATTGGTGGCCCAAGAAGTACCGTGAGGAGACATTAGGTACTCCAGGAAATCGGGAGGGCTCATAGCATACGCCAAGACAAGCAATCGCGTGTTTCCGAAGCAGCGTTCCCAGCCTTCCCTTAACATTTTCTTATCAAGGCCATTTTCCTTTGAGTATACTTCGCTTGAGATGAGATTGTACCTGATCATGTACGCAAGAATGTCCTTAAGCCAATAGCGGCTCCCGATGAATCTCTTCACGTGCTGCTTGAATAGGTCAATGAATAGGTAGTGCGACTTCGCTGGGTCCGTGACCGTGTAGCAGCCTGCTAAGTTGCGAGCCGGAGAAATGTTCCACTCAACCAAGTTCTTCTTCCGGACGAATTTCCTTACTGATGCATTAAGCCGAGTTGAAGAAGAGTCAATAAGATAGTAGCCGCCGCCAACTCTTGCTACACTTTCTTTTGGATCAGCCCACAAGGCGTTCACATGCTCTCCGACCTTCTTTCGAGTTGGCTTACCCTTCGGCATCTTCCATCCATGTTTGAGCACAGGAGCTTCCAAACGTTGACGGTACTCCGGAGTTAGTAATTCCGCGAGTCTCGTAGTAATCTGACTGACATTCAGTCCATAGTTGTTGGATTTGATTAGATCACGAATCAGCGAGTGATAGGTTGCAGAAACCCATTTCTGATAAGGATCGATTATACCCGATCTACGTCCCCGCCCCATCATTGTGCACCCGTTTTCGCTTTCTTCCCCCGCAATTTCCTCTCCAAGGCCAGTATACGACTGCTCACGCGTTCATTGCTGAGTACTCGATAATAAGGTTGTTTAGCAGTGGTGAATGGTGGTTGACAGAAAGAACTCGTCAAATCGGAGTTAGACTTCCGAGAAAAGATGTTCTGTTGCTCAAACGAATTTGTAGAAGCCGGGGAGAGGATCTCTCAGACTTCATTCGTAGAGCAATCCGTACCGAACTGGCGAAGCTCTCCTTCCTAAGCGCGCTCGACAAGAAGGCTCTGGGCATCAAACCTGAAGGCGGTTCCGATGACTAGAGAGAGAAGGCAAAGAGGCAGAGTTCTCGTCCGTACTTTCAGGATGACTGTGTCATCCTTCCACTATGATGAGCGAAGACACCAACCCTTAGAGTTCGAATCGTATTTCAAGATCAGCAGAAAAGCAAGAAGAAGAGCTGACATCACACGCATTCGAAGCGCGCTAGAACAGAAGGGACGTAGGCATTTTCACTATTGGCTTCTCAAACACCTGAAAGTGCGGCTTGAGAGATCCGTACAAGTCAACTTCGAGAAGGAACAGCGCGCAAAGAGACAGGTCCAGCAAGTGTACGCTTCAGTTCGAAGGCTCATGATGCGTCGTGTCGACAGGCGATGGATGGCGGAGAAGCTTCCGTCAGGCAAGATGAGATTCGCAAAGAGGCGCACTAAGCTTGTCAGAAAATAGGCCGATACCTCCGACAAGACTTCTGAAGATTGATCTCGACATAACTGTCGATGACTCGTGGCTGAAACACTACAGGCGCATAGTAGAGCTGATCCTCGAATCCTACGGGTTGAAGGCAACTGCTATCCGGATCACTCCGAGTCGAAGCAGAGGATATCATGTCAGGATCTACCTAGACAAGGCAGTTCCAGCTGAGACAGCAAACATGCTTCAGTTGCTTCTCTGTGACGATCATGGACGCGTGGACTTCAACCGCGCAAGAATCAACGTCGGATTCGCCGAGTGGTCGAAATTGTTCGAGGACCCAAGACCATGACCAATGTCCCTGAGCCACATGGGCCCATCAGATCTACCAAAGGTCACAGTAGGTCGCCTAAGGGCCACAAGCACCGCGAGTACTCTGAAACTGTGGCCTTTCTTCTTCACATTCCCGTTGAGATCTGGATGAAGTTCGTCAAGACGGTTCCAATCTCGCGTACCCGTCATGACTTCATCATCGACTTGATTGAGAGGAGGATCTGGGAATATGAGAAAGCCACTATGGCGGTCTGAAAAGATTCACAAGGCGTTCGAAAAGAAGTATCGGTTCGGAGATCTCGGCCTCTATGAATCTGTCGCCCTAGCTTCAACGCAGGTTGAAGGCCTCAAGATCGCTCTCTCGACCGCGATAATCAGTCCGCCTGGAGAAGCCAAGACGTGCATCCTCAAGGATGTGTTGTCGATGTTTCCAGAGAAAACCCACATATTGGTCGACGGAGCCATCACTGAATACCATATCGACAAGGAAGAGAAATACAAGGACTTCAACTACAGATTGTTCTGCATTAACGATATTGAGGACATCATCAAAGTATATCCGAGGCGAAGAGTCGCTGGGATACTTGCTTTCTTGAAGAACATGATTGACGGGCACGCGCAGATCCTAACCAAGCATGAGAACATAGACAGGCATGCGAGGAACTTTGGAGTACTGCTGAACGTTCCGGAGTACCTGTTGATAGATTCCAGGGGCAAGCTGAGAAGCCAGTTTCTAGGTACCTTCTTTGACAGGGTGATTCCTTTTCGCTTCAAGACTGACTGGAAGGAGTGGAAGCCTTACTGGGACAAGAACAAGCTTAGGAATGTAGACTTGGATAGGATAGATTTGGAGCGGCGACCTGTAAGGTGGGATCTCGGAGCATTCAGGAAGAACATCAGTGATGAGGCACAGCCTCTAGCCTCTTTGAAGTATTCTAGTCTACCACGGAACATTGACCTGATCACGGCGTTTCTATGCGGCTCTGCCCTTCTCAATGAGCGAGACAGGATCTGCTCTGAAGATTTCGAAACGCTGCACAGGTTGAAGCCATACTTCGGCTGGTACAGGTAACTCGCATGCGACTAAGTCAATCTGGCAACTTAGCTAATCTGAAACACGCGTATGTACATAGCATGAGTGTTTCTAATCGACTAAGTCGAAGTGACACGCAACGCGCTACTGCGACCTGATGTGATCAATTCTCTACTGGTCGCTCGGCAGCACATTCCCCCGCTCGACGCTTCGCTCTATCCTCGCTGTCGGGGCCAAGTCATGAAGGACGGACATCACAAGCGAATCACTGAGTTTGCTTCAATCGCACGCAATTTGGCTCCAATATGTACAATATCAGCGCAAAAGAGGCCCATTGGCATCCAAGGGCCGAAAAATAACGGTCGATAGGCTTACTGTTTTTCTGATATATCAAACCAAATCGGTCCGTTTATAAGTCGGTTCTACTGAACACATGGCTTCAAGGAAAAGGTCCACTATAATTGAGATATGTCATAGATCTTGACCCGAACATTGTCGACGCGATCAATCGGCTGATACGCGAAGGTCGCTACCGGACTGTCCAAGACTTCTTGTCCACCGCCACACAGAATCAACTCTACGATGTAGAACACACACACAATCCGCTCATAGTTCAGGACACCTCATCTGCCTCATCATCGATAACTGACCGAACTGTTCGATCAACTACGTCAGACCTCGACTTGCATCTCCTGGCTGTTCCTGACCCGAGCAAAGTAGAGACAATGACGCCTCCCAAGCCGGAGGAAGTGGCCAGTGAGATCTATGGTCTCTATAACAGGTTCTTCCCGACAAAAATCACAACACGTGTGCTTGCAAACATGCTGAAAGGAGATGGTCCCAATGTACCGTTGAAGACTCTGCAGGAGAACGCTTCTGCAATCGCCCGAGAATACGGCAAGAAGCTCGTCAAGAAGGAACTTGGCCTCGGACGCAGACGCTCGGAAATGATTGCAACAGCGCTCCCAACAAAATCAAAGCGACCCATCGATGAATTCAAAGCAAAAGCGCGGTTCAAGTCACATTTCGTAGGTTACTTGGCCAAGGAACGGATGGAAGGCGCCCCCGCCGTACTCAGGTTCGTGAACATACGCAAGGGCGATAACGGCCGCGATGTAGTTGGATTGACAGTGGCAGGTCTGGAATTCGCCAAGCTAGCGAACCCTGTCATCGAGAATGAAGACCTCAACTCGCCGCTCTCAGACAAAGAACGAGAATTCCTAGTCAACCACATCTCCGCCGAGCTACCTGAAGAGGCTAGACTGATGCAGTCCACATTGGAAGCGATCAAAGGGGGAGCGACAAATCCGGAGAAAGTCCAAGAAGGACTAAGGAAACTGAAACCTGAGCTCAAGGAGACTGAACTGTCTACCATCAGGTCTGGCCTTCTGAGCAGGATGAGTGAACTTGGTCTCATCACACGTGAGCGTGTCGGGCTGTCCGTACGATATCACATCACATCCGCAGGGCAGGAGTTCCTCAAGAGGAATTCGTGATGGCCGTACTATCTCTTACCCAATGCAGGTGTTCCACGGCCCCAGTGATATGCGCTACGTGCGGCGGATTGCTTCGGCATACGTCAGACCGGACTGCCGCGATCTTATCCAAGATGGAAGACGAAAACGAAGAATGGCTAGTCGAGCTTGACTCCCAAGGCCGCCTGAACTGCACACTTGCCACGTTCAGATCGATTGACAGACAGTACAAGGTTGGAGCGCCCGTTGCAGTCGCCGTCTCTCAAGCTATGAACGAAATAAGCTCTGACATCTCTGGAATCAAGAAGGAAGTGATCAAAGACATCGTGGATCGTTTCAGTCAACTACAGACACAGAATCAATCCGACGCAGCGCAGCTGCGAGAAGTCATCCGTGAGATAGTAGCTCAACAGTCGCAAGATGTCATGGGCCAAGTCAGACTCTTGCAGGACCAGGGAAAGTCTGTCGCCGAGATCCATGGTCTACTCAAAGAGACCGTGGGATCGATACAGACAGTCATGACCGCTTTTCAGGTTCCTGCGATAAGAGGCGAGGAGGGAGAAGTATTCTCCATCAAGAGTCTACAAGAAGCATTCTTCGGCGTACCTGGAGTGAAGGTCGAAATGGTTGGAGGCTCTGACGCGACCGATGGTCTCATCAAGTTCTCGCAAAACGAGGCAGAGATTGGCCGTGCAATTGTCGAAGTGAAGTCACGCAAGACTTGGGCCAACGCCTTTCTAGATCAGGTTCGTTCAGACATGGAGAGATACGACGCGCCCTTGGCCGTCATAGTAGCAGACAAGCTTCCACGGAATGCGAAGGGCAAGGGTTTCGCGATTGATTCGCAAGTCGGACTGATCATCGTGACAACCCAGGACCTTTTGGTTCCTACCGTCAGTATGTTCTATGAAATTCACTTGCTGACCTTCAAGATGCAAAAGAAGACGCTAGACCTCGGCTCTCTGGCTGCAGACAAGGATCTGATCCACTACATCAATGACAACATGAATTGTCTAGACTACTGCAAGCAGATAATTGACAGTGCCAAGGATTCCGCTGCGAAAATCGAAAAGCTAGCCTCGGCGATGTCAACGAGACTGCACACAAACAATCGAAAGATAGCAGAGATCATGGGCAAATTGAACCACGGAGAAATGACCGCGATTTCAGAGATGCATCTTGGCTCCGAGGCCATGGGTGCATAGGGGGAGACAAGTGATGTCCGACGATACTATAGCTCTGACAACTCTAGAGACCAGAGATGGTGAGGAGAGAGAACAATCGCAAAGTTGCTCAAATCCTGTCCGACGCTACTCGAGGAGCAAACTGAGTTGAATGAACCCTCGGCGATCGACCGTGCGAGGCGATGCAATCCATACAGGAGAGGGATACGATTCGAATACAGAACTCGAAATCATCTTCGGAAGCAGAGATGGTACGTCGTAAGACAACCGAGATCCATGTTTCCGGACTTGTTAGCATTCAGAAATGGTACAATCCTGCTCGTAGAATGCAGAGTCCACGGCTATATTGCCCCTGCCGAAAGACGAAAGCTCGTCAAGTTGGCACGTAAACAAGTTGGTGGGCAACCAGTCCTGGCCTACCGGGGAAATGGCAGGCTTTGCCTGAGGGCTTTGTCTTCAAAGCCGGCACGGTGCAGAAAGCCACTCGACACTGCAATTACCGATGAGGCCCTCAACATTCAGTTGAAGAGGAGCTGGTAGAGATTTGTCGAGATTTGAGGCTACCGAAAGCATTCCGATGGATCGAGAGCACATGCTCGATCAATCCACCGGTCGTTTTCAGTCTGTGAAGGATGGACTACCGGAATTGATCAAGAATAGCAAAGATCAGTATTCACGATTGCGAGTACTAGACAAGGACATGCGTCAGATTCTGATTCTTATTTCCACCGACATGACAAGACTCGCCGTTTTGGATTTTGGGGGAGCGCGAGTTGAGCAATTTGACCAGTGGCAGGTCTGGTCGAGCAGAGAGGCAAGTCAATCCAATTTGGCACAGGACATTGAAGGGGCACACGGTAATGGTGGCAAGTCGTTTATGGTTCGTGGGTCGACCAGAGAATCCTATATGTGCAGTGTCTTGGACCGCCGAATCACTAAGATGGGATTCAGGAACGACGATCCGACACTTAGATACAGACCAGGAAGATATCGAAACGAAGCGGGACAAACAGTCTACGCCCTGCCTTGTCCAGACGTTGAGGCCGTTCTAGACTCTGAACTGGCGCACTTCTATACCTCGATAGAACACTTGCCGAAAGAAGCGAAGCGGGTTTTTCGAGAACGACAAGCGTTCACCATATTACACGTTGACGGAGTTCTTGATTGGGAAGGTCATAACTCGCGGGTTCGCGAAAGGCTGATCCAACGCTTGCCAGAAGACCTCAGGATCCACTCCCAGGCGGCACTAACGATCGAAAGCTGCTCCGTCAGAGTTTTTCGAGGACAAACCCCTCTTGGCACAGGCGGAGTTCTGCAAGTCCAAGAACCAGAACCATACCAGGGATTCGAAAACCTTCCGCGCATTCCAATTCCAAGCCATCTGCCAGATCCCGATACAAATGAAGCGGTGAAAACCGGCCGAGGTGGCCCCCAGGAGAAATACTTGGAAATAAAGACGAGCGCTCAGAGTCTCAGACTCTCTGACCGAACCAAGGCAAAGAATGCTTTGCGCATAAGGAACGAACGAAACATCGTAGCCAACAAAGCGATAGCGGAACTAGTGCCCATGTCCACCTCAGGTTTTCTATATGGTACTTTGAGAGTGCCAGGTATTACTGATCGAGATCTAATTGGCATCGAGCGCGAGTACCTTGCCGATACAGCCTTGGTTAGAGCGCTTCTCAGCTGGGCCTCAGAACGCCTGAGAGAAGTGGCGGAGCAGATCCAACAAGCTCAGTCTAGTCGAGAATCGCCGATAGAGCGAGAGCGCGCAAATGACGTGCTGAGTCGATTCCGCGAACTGATGAGACAGTTCCTCAATCCTGAAGTCGGATCTGGAGGAGATGTCGGACCCAACCCACCTCCAACTGAGTGGGGAACCAACGTAAACGAGATTGTGTTGGAGACCGAGGGGAGAACACTGAGATTTCCTCTTGGAACGACAGTGCCGCTTGTCTTTCACGCATATGAAGTAAGCGACGGTACCAAATTGCCGGTGCGTAGGCCAGATCTGCAACTAGAGTGTAGCAATCCGGGACTCGTTACCATCGTCGGTCACGGCTCTCTTGCAGGCTTACGTCAAGGCGTCTGCCAGATTCGACTTGTCGATTGGGAGTCGCACGTAAGGTCGAATCCAGTTACCGTAGAAGTTCTGAATATTGAACGACTCCAAATCGATTCTCCCGAATGTGCGTTGAAACAGGGAGAGCGCAAGAAGATCACAATAAAAGCACATGGAAAAGATGGCACTGCATTCGAGGACCTAGTATACCAAGCCGGTGTTGATGAACTCGAAATGGGCAGGATAGGACGTTCTGGCGTTTTCACGGCAGGTAGACATGCGGGCTACGCAACCATCCGCCTTCGGTTTGGACCAGATGAGCGCGACAACGCGACATGTCAAATACAGATTTCTGACGAACGGGTCGAACGGGACACCATTGACCGGGGACGCGGTGGCCCGGATATTCCGTACCTCATGATATGTGGAGAAACAGCTCCTGGATACGAGCATCTTTCTGAAGAGCAGAGAACCCTCAATGGCGGTCCAGAATATCCCACAATAATAGACCAGGACCCGGTATGGCCGAACATAGTTTGGATAAATCCCTACAGTAAGGAATCAGAGAAGGTACGAGGGCATGCCAGAACAGGGGGGCGCAGGGGGCTGCATACCACGACGTTTCAGCAGTTTCTCGCAATCAAAGCCTTCGAGGTTCTCAGAAGACTAAAAGTAGCACAAGAAATTGGAGACAACCAGGCCACGAGTGTGGAATTCCTTCAATACCTCGCACAGGCAGAGATGGAGACCGCAGATTTCCTCGACGCGGCGTATGACCTGATCGACCGGATGCTCGTAGAAGCGGACTGAGATGAATTTGACATGACCGAATTCAGCCGTGCAGAGGAAGTATTACTGGCGGCCATACGTTTGATGAAGAAGCGGGGAAAGGAATTCTCTGAATGGGATCTCACGGTCGAGACATGGCAGAGCAACAAGAATAGATGGGGTTTGCCAGGATATGAGCAGCAATTTCCAAACCACAAGCGGGTAATGAATGAAATCATGGCTCGAGGAGCCGAAAAGGCCGTTATCGGACGTGGATGGTTGGAGAGGACAAGAATGAATCACTATCGGGTGACTGCTGCGGGGTTCGCCAAGGCGGCATCACTTGAGTCGAAGAGTGCCAATAGCAAGCCAAGTGCCATGTTTGTTTACGACGCTGTGCAACAGTTTGCGCTTCACAAGGTCTTTGAGTCGTATTTGAGAACACCAGATGAACCTAGAACCTGGATTGGAGCTGCAGCGTTTCTTTCACTCTCCCGTCATGATCCTGAGACGCTAGATAAACAACTAAGGACCATAAGCAATGCAATAAGCGAGGCCCTAGCTTGGATGGATGAAACTGGTGGCAATTCTATCAGACGGGGAGACTCTGGGCGAGTGATCACACGAGAACGACTAATGAAACTCCGTGAGTTCCTGAATACACTCCAAATACGGTTTGACCGGCAGTTAGAAGCGATCAGATCGATGAACCGATAGAATGGCACAACTCAGTACCTACTTCAGGCTATCAAATCTGAACATCGAACCGCGGAGGTACTCCTCTACAATCTCAAAGCACATCCATTGTCTCCCAAGGGCTTCAGCGACCGCGCCTGTTGTATTGCTTCCACCGAATGGGTCGAGCACCAAGTCATCTTTTGTTGTCAAGAATTCGATAAAGAATTTCGGAATCTGCGCCGGATATCTCGCCGGATGCGGCGCTAGGTGAGCCTCTTTAAGTTTCAACATGTACCGGCTGGTGGACTCGGTGTTCGAATACGGAAGCAAATTGGGGGGTATCGCTCCCTGCTGTTCTCTACTGAACCCTGTCTTTGAGATATTGTGCCCCGAAGGCCTACGACCCGCATTATACCCTTTGGCTAACAGTTCTCGCATACTTGGACTGTAATCAACAAGCACCCTCCGATTCGACGCCTTTGGATACGGGTCCTTTGAGAACCACCAGATTGGATCGACAGCATCCTTCACTCTGATTCTCTTGATGGTCACCCATTGCGCTGGAGAGGGAAGTCTCGCAGGATTATACCAATAGAACTCCTGAGCGACACAAAAACGATCCGCGAGCGAAAGCAGCAGTTTGAAGTTGTACAGAGTTCTCGTAGGTAATCCCTGATTCCAGCCTCCTCCCATGTGAATCACTAGACTCCCCTTCTTTGTGAGAATTCGTTCGAATTGCCTCGCGAAATCGGAGAACCAAGCCCAGTATCTATCTGCTCTTTTGTTGCCGTAGCGTTTCTTTGTCAACAAAGCAAAGGGTGGAGATGTCATTATCAAATTCACAGACTCATCCGGAAGCTTACCGCAGAGATTGTAGGCATCTCCCAAGTACGCGTATCCCAGTTCGGTTTTGTAGTATGGTTCAACTCCAAGAATCAGATCTGCAAAATTGCGTCGCATGCGCCTCATCCCTTCGCTTTTCGGATAACCACGTCTTCCTTCCTCGTGGTGAACTCGATTTGGTCTCCCTCATCCGCTTTGAGCAGCTCTGCTATTTCAGGCGGGACAGTAAGTCGTAGACTTCCGCCAATCTTTACAAGTCGACGCCTCAACGTGATTGGCAATCTGGATTCGATGTAGCGATTCGCTATATCATAGATATTAGTCTTGGGGCCATCTTCATACTCCTTGATTTATTGGCATGGAACCTAATGTCGTCCTTCGTCTCCCATCCCCAACCGATTTGGAGTGGGGGTTCGTCGTCGTCGCGCACTAGGTGTCCCACGACGACGAAAAACCAACGCCCCTCCTATTCCTCTTCCCTCCTCATGAGGTTCAAGTCTTGTCGTCTGCACCAAGAGGCCCACACACAACAA
>Ga0315281_10008740_pt1 | contig 14131 bp, 17 predicted proteins | sample YL17G07_0_MG_FD_204540 | JGI IMG/M metagenome (GOLD analysis project Ga0315281, IMG submission 204540) | Sediment microbial communities from Yellowstone Lake, YNP, Wyoming, USA - YL17G07_0 | ecosystem: Environmental > Aquatic > Freshwater > Lake > Sediment | place: USA: Wyoming | collected...
CTAAAGGAAAACGTCGGCGCGCTCGATCAGCGCCTAACAACGGAGCAGCTAGCCGAACTCAACCGCCTGTTGCCGCCGCCCGCCGGCCCGCGCCCGCTGGAAATGCTGTAAGAGACGGGGCCACGATATGGCGGAAAGTCACGACGGCTTTACGATGATAGAAATGTTGGTGGTCATCGCGATCATTGCGATTCTGGCGCTGATGGCCGCGCCCAGTTTTCAGTACCAGATGGTCAGGGACCAGATCAACACCGCGCTGCCGCTCGCGGACATAGCGAAAAACCCGGTAGCCGCATCGTGGGCTCTTGCGCAGACCTTGCCCGTCGACAACGTCGGCGCCGGCCTGCCCGCCCGCCGACAAAATCGTCAGCAATCACATCAGCTCCGTCCTGGTGCAGAACGGCGCTATCCACATCATGTTCGGCAATCGCGCAAATGACATAATCAAAAGCAAAACGCTCACGATCCGCCCGGCCGTCGTGGACGATGCGCCCATCGTTCCGGTCGCCTGGGTCTGCGGCAACGCCGAAGTGCCCGGCAAAATGACGGTCAAGGGCGAGAACAAAACCGATATTCCCGCCTCTTATTTGCCGTTCGCTTGCCGCGCGCGCAACAGCACGAGTTAACGACAGAAGGAACGACGATGCACGTCTCGATCAAATACTGCGCCGCCTGAAACTACCTGCCGCAGGCCGCCAGTCTGGCGGCTGAAATTTTCGAAAAACTCGGCGTCCAGCCGGAACTCATCAAGGGCGCCGGCGGCGTCTTCGATGTCGTCGCCGATGGCGGCCTTATTTTCTCGAAACACCGTGAAGGGCGGTTTCCCGACGCCGGGGAAATCGTTCGGGCCCTGCGGAAATAAACGCAACGCCTCGTTACTCCAGCTCGAACCAGGCTTGCGCGTTCTTGTAGGCGACTTTTTCAGCGACTTCCGGCGCAAGATTGGCCAGCAGCCCCGTGCGTATGGCATCCACGGTACCGTCGTAATCCGCCCAGCTTAATACGTCGTCGATGCCGACTATAAAGCGGTCCGGGTAATCCTCGATCAGTTTTTTCCAGTCGGCATTCAGCCGGCCGCTGCTGAAAATTGTACGGCCGATAACCCTGCCTTTCAATTGTGGCGGGCTGCGATAGGAAAGATCGCAGGAAACGTTCGCGTTTCTTTCCATCAACTCGCGTATCTCCGATGGGGCAGCCTTGCTCCCGCAATGCGAGAGTATCAACCGCGCACCGCGATTCGATTCGGCAAGCTTCGCAATTTCGCGCGCGGTGTCGCCGTCCAGTTCGGCGTGCATGTTGAGCGGACGCTTGTACTTGCCCGCGAGGTCGAACATCGCCTTGAGCGTCGGCGCGTCGGCCTTGATCTTGTGGGTCAGGCGCGGATTCATCTGCGACGTCAAGCTGTTGACGTGGATTTCGCCGATGACGCGCGCGCCGTTATCGCGCAGGTCCGCTTCCATGGCCGCGAGCCTTTTCTGAAAAGCGGGACCGTCGGCGTTCTCGAGCGCGGCAACTCCGCCCTCGTCTTTGAGCGTAATCCAAGGACCTTGCCCGGTCGCGCGGATAAAACGCTTGCCGAGTGCGGCGGCGGCTTCGGCGAGCTTGGCTGGTCCGCCGGGCGAGCCGGCGCCGCCGGCCCAGCGAATGCCATGGCGGTCCATGTATTGCGTGAGTTCCGCGGGATTCATAAACGGCATCACGTGAAAATGCGCGTCAGCAATCGGCATGGTTTTGGCAGCCTCCTGCCCGAGTAACGCATCCGCTGCCCGCACTTCGATTACGCCGGCGGCGGAAATGCACGCCAGCAATCCCGCGAGTAACTTCAGTTTTTTCATTGGACTTTTACTCACAATTCTCTGTATCCGGTTCGAAAGTTGGATTGCAAAGAATAAGGTGAGCGCTGGCGGTTGGCAAGCGCCGACGCAGACTCGCACCTGACCCAACGCCGCGCGAAAAACGCAATGCATTCCCGGTGGCTCATCAACGGCATGGTCTAAAATGTCCTTTACACCACTTGCCCGGAATTTTTTCAATTCATCGTCATGCCCGGCCTGGAAATCATCGGTATCGTTGTGCTGTGCGCGCTCGCCTGGCTGTGGCTCGACAGCCTGAAGACACGCGAACTCGCGATCGGCGCTGCGCGCGCCGCCTGTGTGGCGGAAGAACTGATGCTGCTTGATGCCACCGTGGCGATCGCGGGCTTGAAGCTGGCGCGCGACAACGACGGCCGCGTCAATCTGCAACGCGTTTACGACTTCGAGTACAGCGACACCGGCAACAACCGCCTCAAAGGCAGCGTGGTGATGCTAGGCCACCGGGTGGTGATACTCAACGTCGGACTGCGGCTGGCGCCGGCGGTGCGGACGCTGCACTGATCTTTTTTCCTTCGTCGGCCGATCCGACTGGGCGTAAGGGACGCACAATGAATATTCGAATCATGCACCGCCCTGATCCACCGCGTGCTAAGGGCGGTTGGCCGCGGCTGTTGCGCGCCGCGCTGCTCGCCTGGATTGCGTTGATCGTCTCGGCGTGCGCGACCCAGACCGTTCTGTACGAAGGTGTCTCGCCCTACAACACGATCATAGTCACGCAAAGCGCCAACGGCTTGCGCACCCTGCGTTTCAAAATGGATGGGGGGCGGCAGAGCGTCGTGAAGCCCGGCGACCCCGATCATCTGGAGCTGCCTTACACGCGGGCGATGTTGATCGGGCTGGCATTGTGCGAAAAACCGCGCCGCATCCTGATCGTCGGGCTCGGCGGCGGCACGCTGCCCATGTTTTTGCGCAGGAATTACCCGGACGCCACGATCGACGTGGTGGACATCGACCCCGGAGTCGCCTACGCGGCACGAGAGTTTTTCGGTTTCCGCGAGGATGACCAAATGCGCGTCCACCTCGCGGACGGGCGGCAATTCATAGAGACCTCCCGCCAGCCTTACGACGCGATATTTTTGGACGCTTTCGGCGGCGACACCGTGCCGCCCCACCTGACCACGCAGGAGTTCATGCAAGCCGTGCGGCTTGCGGTCAAGCCGGGCGGCGTAGTAATCGGCAATATCTGGAGGCGCAATTCCAATCCACTATACGACTCCATGGTCCGCACTTACCAGGAAGTGTTCGACGATCTGTTCATTCTGGAAGTCCATGGCGATGTCAACATGATCATGCTCGCGCTTCCCCGCAGGCAGCCGCTCGGCCGCGACGAACTGATGCAACTCGCCCGCAAGATATCAGCAGCCGGAAAGTTCCGTTTCGACCTCGGCGACCCGGCCGGTTTCGGCTTCTTTCATGCGCAGGACAAAAACCGGGACGTTCGCGTGCTCCGTGATGCAGAGCTTGGGCAACCGAAGCAGAATTACTAGAGTGCGTCTAGAAAATGCAAGCACACCCTCCCAAACAGAACCAGAATAGACAGGATTTACAGGATTTACAGGATTTTTTTCTGGCTGGTTCTAATCTTGTTAATCTTGTAAATCCTGTCCATTGTTGTTTTTGGGGGTGTTCTATTTGACGGCGAAGCAGTAAAACATTCCGGCGCCACCCGAGCTTTTCAGGTTGTCCTGACTGCAGCCGCGGGACGGATGCGAGGAGTTCCAGGACCGCGAGGGTTCGTCGTCCTTCAGGCCATGCCGGTCGTGGTGGCCGACCGTCGCCGCACCTTCGCCGCTCTTCGTCCAGTTGCCGCAGGTCGTATCGGCGCTGCCGGCGAATGCCGTGCCGTTCGGCTGCGAACCGGTCAGGATGTCGTGCATGTTGGGCGTGTTGCCACGACCGTTGACGCGCTCCCCCTTTTCAGTCACCGCCGCCAGCCTGTTGATGTTGTTGACACCGTGCAGCTCATCGACATTGCGCGCGATGAGTCTGCCGTCCGCGTTGTACCACGGCCCTTTGCCGATGCGGTCGCGCGCGTTGACTGCCGGTGAGCCGCCCGAAGCGCTCGCGCTAAGGTAAGCGTGCCATTTGCGCTTGCCGGCGCCCGCCGCCGCGGCCAATGACTGGCAATGCCGGTCCGCGCCGGCAAGACCGCCCAGGTCGCCGCCTTTACCGCTGCCAACGCTGGTCACGAAAAAAGTCATGCTGCTTGGCTCCGCCAGCACGCCGGCACTGAAGCCCACGCACGCCATCGCGACCACGCCAGCCAGGGACAATTTCATTTTGCCGTTCATGATGGTTCTCCTCCCTATCGTTAAAAGAAAAAGCTGCTCGCCTCTATTTGCCGGAAATACCAAGTTCCCGCTGCAAATCGTTCACCACCTGTTCCCGGCTGCGGGTTTGCCAGCGTTTGCGCTTGCCTATCGGGTCGTTCTGCACTTCGGGAAAGACTTTCATCGCGACAAACACGGGGCCGGGCTCGGCGAGTATGCGCTCGATGTTGATCGCAAACTTTTCCAGATTGTCGTAAGCGTAAGCACGCCCATAGCCGGCGCCGCGCGCGATCGCATCGTAGGCTACGTTCTTGGCGTTGGGAACCGGCTGCCCACCGGTGGTGGCGTAGCATTCGTTGTCGAGCATGAAATGATAGAAATTTTTTGGCTGCAGTTCAGCGATCGTCGCCAAAACCCCCATGCCCATCAGCAGATCGCCTTCCTAGTCAAACAAAACGACTTTCTCCTTGGGAAGCGCGAGCGCAAGCCCGAAGGCAAACGAAGCGTGACCGCCCATCGCCGGATCCCCCAGCGGCACGTCGCGGTTGGGTTGCGTGCTGATATCGGTCCAGTGGCGGCCGCCACGCCCCGGAACCACGATGGCGTTGCCGCGATGACGCTGGAAAATCTTGAGCATTTCAGCCGTATCGAACATTGCCCGTCTCCTACCGATTAAAGCCGTGGAATTCGTCGCCGACAAGCACGGCGACCGGCCGCTTCGTCCTGCGCGCCTCGTCAAATGCCACCGAAATACGCGGCGCATCCGCATCATTTTCGACCAGATAGTATTTGATGCCGAAAGCATTCAGAAATGGCTCGGTGTAGTCGGCGGCGGTGTCCTGAGTGACGCCGTGACGCGTCCAGCCGCGAAGGCCCACCATCAGCACTACGGGAATATTCAGCCCGAGCGCCCAACCGCGCAGTGAGTCGCCCGACTCCATGAGGCCGGTGTTTTGTATAAGTATGACCGGTGTCTTGCCTCCCACCGAAACGCCGGCGGCGGCGGAAAAAGCCAACCCTTCGCGGCTGACAGCGACCAGCGTGAGTTGTGGGTCTGCCTTCATCAGCAGATACAACCAGTTGGTCTCGCTGTCGGGCAGCCACACCACGTGGGTGACGCCATGCTTCTTGATTTCCCGGAGAACGGTCTCCGGGCTGAGCTGGGCTTCATTGGATTGGGACATACCGGGTCTCGCGGAAAGTTGCGCGGGCGTGCCGTGCACAGTTGTAGAGGGAGCGTATTTCTACCATATTCGGAGCCCGGTGTGGCAACCGGAAGTGACGCGAGGGGCTGGCCCCGCCCGCCCTTCGAAACACGAACCACCAACAACGAACCACGGTATCACCTTATTTTGCCAAATTCATTTTTGCCGATTGGCTATTTCATTGGCGTTGCGGGTAGTTGCGGTGTCAAAACTGACAATTTATATCTGGTGAACAACCGCGCTGCCCCCTTCCTAGCGCCCCCCCCTCGCGTGCTGCGCGTTATCGCGAGTCGTGCCGGTCCGGGCGTGACCGCAAACCGCGTGCTGGCGCATGGGCTGCGGGCGCCGGGCTCGCAGCAACGTGCTCGCGTCCGTGAAATTCGCGCGGGCGCTCCACGAGCACGCGCGCCGGCTCGTGGACCACCGTGGTCCGGGCGTAAACCACCGGTGCAGGCGCGTAAACCAATGGCGCTGGCGCATAGACCACCGGCGCCTGCGCATAGTAAACCGGGGCATGGCCATAATGCACCGACACATGCTCATAGAACGGAACGTCGGCGCAACCCGCGGTAATCAACGCTGCCAGCAGCATTGCAATATTGCGTTTCTTCATGATTTCCTCCATCCACACCAGTAAAACTTTCGCGGTTAAGACCAATAACGTTTGACGCGCCGGCGCGGTTGCGTGGAAAGTTGTAACTGTCTGTTACCGCAAGCTCGTCAGCGAACAGAAATCAAGCATGGTTTATCATGCTGAAAACGCCTGGGAGGGCCGACCATGTTTCACGATGCATCGTTGCTCGACACCGCCGGCCGGCTGCTGGTCGTGTTTTTCTTCGTGGTGGCGGGCCTGTGCAACCTGACCCGTGCGCGCATCAAGGACCACATCGACCGCATGGCGGCGCTGGGCACGCCGCTGGCCGCGGCGGCGTTCTGGCTGGGAATCGTACTGCAGTTCACCGGTTGCGCTCTGCTGCTTGCCGACTGGCACGCCGACATCGGCGTCTACTGCCTGATAGTGTTTACTATCGCCGCAACCGCGATTTTCCACCGCTTCTGGCGCATGACCGATCCGCAGCGGCGCAACATAAGCCGCGTAATGCTGCTCAACAATGCCGGCCTGCTTGGCGGGCTGCTGCTGTTGCTCGAAAACGTGCGCTGAGCGTTTGACCGTCGCACCGAGCGGGCGTAGCATCGTTTCCAATCGTTGTCCCGCCCCCCCGCAATCGGAGTTCTGCCATGCTGGAACGAACCGTCCGCAGCATCATCGAAAACCAGGAGCTTGTCACGGCGCCGGCGGACACGACCGTAAGTGAGGCCGCCCGCATGATGAAGCAGCGCCACGTCGGAGCGGTAATGGTGGTGGAAGATGGCAAGCTGGTAGGCGTATTCACCGAGCGCGACGCGTTGTTCCGCGTGGTGGCGGAAGGGCGCGACACCAAGACCACACCGCTTGCGGGGGTCATGACGCACAACCCCAAAACGGTCCATCCGGATCAATCCTTCGCGCACGCGCTGCAAATGATGCATGACGGCGGTTTTCGGCACGTGCCGGTGGTGGAAGACGGCAAGCCGGTCGGCATCGTCTCCGTGCGCGATGCGCTCGGCCCGGAACTGGAAGCCATCGTCTATGAGCTGCTCCTGCAGGAACACATCGACAACGTCCTGGCCTGACCCCGGCCCGCCGGACTTTTTAGCTTGCGTTTGACCTGAATCAAAGTCCGCACGACCTGAACGTAGGATGCTGCACTCGTCGCCCACAAGGCGATATTGCACCGCCATTCAAAGCGGTGCGGGCCGGGTGACCCCCTCTCATTCCGGCCGGATTCGGGACGTTGGGGTTTCACCCCCACCGTCCCGCGTCTTTTTTTGCGCCCGCGCAAGTTCCTGGTCGGGGCGGCGCCGAACTGCCCGCGCCGGAAGGCAGCCAATCAACTTTTTTGCGCGCGACATCAGCCCGCCCGATCCCATCATCATCGCGACGATCCAGAATACTGCGGAGAGCCCGATCAGCGAACCGACTGCCCCGAACACCACCGGACCCACCACACGCACGAAGTTGTTGGCGGTCAGTCGCAGCCCGAGCGTCTGACCCGAACGTCCCTCCGCGGAATGGCTGAACATCAGCATGACGGTGAGCGGCGTGCCTATGCCCATGCCGAAACCGAAAATGAATGAAACCGCCCCCAGCAAAAGCGCGCTTTCCGTAAACGGCACCAGCGCGAAGCCGGCCGCGCCCGCGTAAAACGAATACGCCAGCAGCTTTTCGGGCGCAACCGTTTTGACCAGCCGCGCGAGGTACAGCCGCACGACGAACGTAGCGGCGGCAAAAGCCGCCAGCACGGAGCCAATGGCCGAGGCCGACAGCCCTTTCGAATACCCGTATATCGGCAGGTAGAACTGGAACAGATCGGTACCCAGTTGCACCAAACCGCTGGTGGCGAGCATGCGCATCACGTTGCGGTTTGCCAGCGACTTGAGCGTACCGCTGCCGCCCGTCGCCTGCGGATTACCGGCGGGAAGGTGGCGGCCCCAATACGCGAGCAGGATGAGGGCCAGCAGCGGCAATCCAGACAGATAGAGGCAGGCGGCGGCGTGTCCCGCGTAGTCGATCGAAAATCCGGCGAGCAGCGGCCCGACGAAAACGGTCATGGCCCCGGCCAGGCTGAAATTGCTGAAATTGCGCGCGCGCTCGTCCGGCTCGCTCAATATGCCCATCAGATTCTGCATCGTGACGTGAAAGAATGCGAGCGCCAGCCCGCTCAATGCCGCGGCCACGTAGAGCGCTGCGATCTGGCGCACGAAATACGGCAGCAGCAACGAGCCGATGCCGCAGACTGCGCCGAGCATCAGCAGCCAGCGTGAACCGTAGCGGTCGGCCAACGCGCCGATCGGCAACGAAAGCAGGAGCGCAAACAGGTAAAACATCCCGCCCAGCACCCCGACCTCGGAGGGTGACGCGCCCAGCGTGAGCGCGTACAGCGTGAGGACTACGCGCGCCGCATTCGAACCGGTAAAGTTGAGAAACGTCAGTGCCAGCGTGAACCGGGCTGCTTTATGCCTGAGCTCAGAGGAAGAAATTTGTACCCTACTTTGTCGGCCAGTTCGCGATGGCGCGAGCCGGGCCGGTCAATTCCAGGATGTGCATTCCGGTGTTGGCGCGATCGACGATATAGATATAGCCGCGCTCGTCGACCTCGACGTTGTTGGTCTGGATCGCGCGCTTGCTCGAGGCCTCGGTCTCCCCGGGTGCACCCTTCCGGGCCGCTGGTGTTTCGAGCAAGACGGTATTCTCCGTCATCGCGGGAATGTAATAACCGATTTCCCTGGGCCGGTACGGATTGCGCACGTCGACCGCGCGCACGCCGGCATTGAACCAGGTGAAGAACATGATGCGCTTGTGATAGACCGAAGTCATGGCCTCGTTCGACGCATGCGAACCGAAGCGTCCTCCGCGTTTGCAGAAGTCGCCGCTGGCGTCGGGTACGTTGTGGGTTGCAACCCCGAATGGCTTGGTTTCGGCGGTGATGTCCACGAAAAACACCATTTGCTGGAACTCGAGGCATTCTTTCTGGATCGATTCGTTCGTGATGACGACGAAATCGCGCGGGCTGCCGCCCTTGGACCGGCTGAATTCCGGCATTTCCACGCCGAGCATCGGGAACACGGTATGCGCGCCATTGCCCGGCATCAGGTCGAGCCGGGTTACTTGCGGATAAAGCAGGTTTTCACGCGTCGGCTCCTTGGGCCCATTCAGCAGTTTTTCGCGGTCGACGATCTGCAGCACGCCGTCAAGGTTGGTGCCGTAGCCGAAATACACGCGATTGCCCTTGGGACCGGTGGAGATCGGCCCGTGCAGCGTAATCGGCACCGGGCCGGTTGCACCGGGCTCCTGTCCCGGCAGGCCGAAGGAGCGGATGAATACGGGCTTTGCGGGATCGGATAAATCGTAGATCAGGGTCATGCGGTTGCTGCGCCACTTGGGATCACCCGACGGCAGATAGGCGATGCCGGTGTCGCATTCCCACCAGTTCTTGTGCGTGCCTTTGAGTCCGCGGGTAATCGTGGTGAGCAGTTGCGGCTTAGTCGGGTCGGTCGTGTCCCAGATTTCATGCGCCTGGTTGCCGAAGACGCGCAACATGTAAAACTTGCCCTTGACGCCTTTTGGCAGATCGTCACCGGCGCAGACCCGCACCATCTGCGCGCCGCCTTGTTCCGCCTTACCGAGTTCACCGGGAATATGGGCGAGCTGCTTTGGATTCTTCGGATCGGTCACGTCGACGATTGAAGTGCCGTTGTTCTCGATCTGGCCGTTGAGCGGATTTATTTTCTGGTCACCATGGTGGCCGATGTAGGCGAGCCAGCGCTGACCCTGTTGCTTGATGACCGGATGATATGCGGTGCGTCCCTGCAGGTCGCTGTGGCCGACCAGCGCCATGTTGCTGCTCTCTGCGCGGGTCTGCGCCAGCGCCGGAACTGATGCCGTGGCGATGGCCGCAATGCCTAGAACGAACCAGTGATTGAAAGTCATGCAAACTCCCTTCCGTTGATTGTTTGAACCTGCGCCAGCTTTAAGGCGCAAATTCCTTTCTTGCGATTGTCCCACAAACACCAGGCTGCGGCCGGGACCGGTAGATCTACTGCGGCTGGATGCCTGCTTTCTGCGCCAGCATCGTGGCCACGCGAATCTGCTCGGCGATAAACCTGTCGAACTGCTCGGGCGTGGTGGGCGCGGGCTCCGCACCCAGCGCGCGCAGGCGTTGCTGAATGTCAGGCATATCGAGGATGCGCGTGACTTCGCGGTTGAGCTTGTTGACGATCGCGCGCGGCGTTTTCGCCGGCGCGAGCAATCCGGACCAGGAGTCCCACTCAAATCCCGGCAGCCCCGACTCGACCATGGTCGGAATGTCGGCATATATCGAAACGCGCTTTTTGGAGGTAATGGCGAGCGCGCGCAATCTGCCCTCTCGCACGAACACCACCGAGCTTCCCAGCGGCCCCATGCTGAACTGTACCCGGCCAGACATCGCATCGGCGAGCGACTCGGGTATGCCTTTGTAGGGCACGTGCACGACATCGATATTGGCGTACTGCTTAAACATCTCGCCGGCAAAATGCGTGCCGCTGCCGTTGCCGGCGGAAGAAAAGTTGAGCTGCCCGGGTTTTGCCTTGGCGAGCGCGATCAGTTCCTGCGCCGATTTGACGCCGAGCGATGGCGGAACCACCAGCAGATAGGCCGCGGTAGCGAGCAAGGTGACGCCGGCGAAATCCTTGCGCGTGTCGTACGGAAGCTGGGCGCGAACGACCGGCGAAATCGCGTGCGAAGACGACACCGCTAGCAGCGTGTGGCCATCCGGAGTCGCGTCGGCGACGATTTGCGTACCGATCACGCCGCCGGCGCCGGGCCGGTTATCGACGATGACTTGCTGCTGCAGTGATTCGATCAGTTTCGGCGCGATCAAACGGGAGTAGAGGTCTGGCTGACCGCCCGGCGTGAAGCCAATCACGATACGAATCGGCCGGCTCGGAAAGGTTGCCGCGGCGCCAGCGCCCTGCGCATATGACGTTTCGGGATTGCCGAGCGCGAGGCAGGCCGCTGCGCAGAAAAAAGCGTTCAGCAGCAGCTTAGTGTTCATGCGGGAAGCCATCATAATTTGCGATCCTGTGTGGTCGCCACTATTATAGCTTGCAGAATTTCGCCACCGCCCCTACCCGCATCGACAAGGAGAACAGCTTGGACACAGCCAGCGCCAAGGCGCCCAACCATTTCACGTATTACCCCGGCAATTACCGCTGGTCGGCGGAAATGCTCGTCATCCTCAGCACCGCGCCCTACGGCGGCGCCGAGATTTCCGAAGTGGACCGCATCGGGCGCAGCCTGCGCGACAAGGTGGGCGACGACGAAGCGTGGTTTCAGGCGTGGCGCTCCGGCGCCGACTTGCTGCGCGGTCGCGCGGTGGCCGCGGAATCCGGAAATCATCCATTGACCGCGGCATCCAATTACCTGCGCGCCTGTTTTTACTTTCAGGGCGCCGACCACTTCCGCCAGCCGAAGGACGAGCACGCGCTGGCGGTGTTCCGCCAGTCGCTCGACTGCTTCCGCAAATTCGCCGCGCTGACCGACCGCCCGCGCATCGAAGTGGTCGAGCTGCCATTCGCCGGCGGCTCCTTTCCCGCGTATTTCGTGCACGCGGAAAACAGCGCCACGAAGCGTAACCCGTGCGTCGTGCGTTTCGGCGGTTTCGATACGCAAAAGGAAATGCAGTACCTGCGCGGAGTACCCGACCTCGTGCGGCGCGGGATTTCGTGCCTGCTGGTCGACGGCCCCGGCCAGGGCGAAGCTATACGCTTTCGCGGCATGCACCTGCGCCACGATTTCGAAGTCGCAGGCAGCGCCGCGCTCGATTACCTGACCCTGCGCGACGACATCGACATGGACCGCGTCGGCATCGTGGCAATGAGCCTCGGCGGCTATTACGCGCCACGCTGCGCGGCGATGGACAAGCGATTCAAGGCGTGCGTGGCCTGGGGCGCGATTTGGGATTATCACGATATGTGGGTGCGCCGCCTCGAGAAAATCAAGCAGGCCGCGCTGCCGGTGCCCGCGGACCATCTGTTGTGGGCATGCGGTGTCAAGACCTACGGCGAGGCGCTGAAAAAGATCGAGGGCTTTCGCCTCGACGGCGTCGCCCAGAAAGTCGAGTGCCCGTTTCTGCTCATGCACGGAGCGGAGGACGCGCAGGTGTCTACGGCCGAAGCGCAGAAACTGTTTGACGCGATAGGCTCACGGGACAAGACGTTCCGGGTATTCACGGCGGAAGAAGGCGGCGCGCAGCACTGCCAGCGCGATTACCTGACGCTCGCGTGCGACGTCGCCGCCGACTGGCTCGAAGATAAGTTGAAATAGGCCGCGCATGGACCGCATTTCGCCCGCCACACCGGAGCAGTTCGCGCAAATCGCCGATTACATGGAGCGTTGGACCAAGACCAAGGGTTATCCGCCCAACAGCTGGCTGACGATGGGGCGTCTGCCCAAAGTGTTTCGCGCGTATCGCGATCTGCATACAGCGGTGATGATGGAAGGCGGCGAGGTTCCGCAGGCGCTCAAATTCATGGTCGCGGAAGTCGTGAGCGACGCCGCCGGAGATAACTACTGCGCCGCGCACAACGCGCAGAATGCCGCCACTATCGCGCACGCTGCCGCCACCAAGGTGCAGGCGCTGGCGCAGTTCGCAACCAGCCCGCTGTTCACACCAGCGGAGCGCGCTGCGTTAAACCTTGCGCGCGCCGCCGGCAGCCATCCGCCCGCCGTGACCGACGCACATTTCGACGAATTGAAACTACATTTTTCGGAAGACGCGATCGTAGAGATTGTGGCGGTGATTTCGCTGCTAGGCTGGTTGAACCGCTGGTGTCAGACCCTCGCGCCCCGGCTTGAAGAAAGTGCACTCGCGTTCGCGCAGGAACACCTTGCTCCTTCCGGCTGGACGCCGGGTGAAAGCGTCAGGTAATAAATTCCAACTAAGCAGCTTGAGCCGTGCTTTCGAGCCGCGATTTAAACCGCAGTATCTGCTCCAGCGTATTCTGCCCGTTTTGATGCGGCGGCAGCACGTCCCACCGTTCGGCCTCAGGCATCAACTCCTTCAACGTCCATGCCGCCGACACTGTGTGAACAGCATCGGCGCCGGAAATGATCAGCGCCGGAATCCGGATTTTCATGAGTTCCGCGCCGCTCGCGCCCGACGGCATGGTGTCGTTGAATATCGTGTCCCTGCTCTGTTTTACGATATCGAGATAGCGTTCGAAGTCCTGCTTCACGTACTGCGCGGCAAATTCGGCATCGGCTTTAATCGCGGTGGCCCACGGCCCGCACTCCGGATCGCTCCAGAAATTGGTGCCCTGCTGCGCGCGCGCGACAACCGCCGCCAGCCCGTTCGCGCGCGCGAAGTCGAGGTGACGCGTGAAGTACGTTTGGCCCTTCATCATCCATTGGTAGCCGCCGACCGGCCAGTGCGGGATCAGCCCTTTGCACCGCTCCGGATGACGTATGGCAAACGCCGTCACCAGCGACGCCCCCATGCAACCGCCGAGGATATAGGCCTGCTTTGCCTGCGCCAGATCGAGCAGTCCCTTGGCCTCGCGCACGTACGCGTCCCACGTCAGCGGCTCGACGCGCCCCCCGGAAAGTCCCGACTCGCGGCGGTCATACGCGATCACCGTGAAATGGCGCGCCAGCGTAGTGAGCGCATCCATGTCCTGCCACGCGTTTTTGCCGCTGTGCGCGGTCCAGTTCGCCATCACCGACCAGAACCCGCCCGGCGCGAACATCAGGAGATGCGGGCCGCTGCCCTGGATCACATAGTTGATCCCGATTCCCTCTATGGTGGCGAATGGCATGGCGAATTCCTTTTCATTCAGCGCGCGAGCAGCTGCCAGGCGAGCGTGATCTGCGCGCCGAAGCCCACGGCGAACGCGAGCGTGCGCACCAGCGGGACCGCGAACGTATAGGCCAATAAATGAACGACGCGGGCCCAGAAATAGACCGCACACGCGAGTGCGGTCGCGCTGTTGCTCACCCCCGCGTCCTGCGCCGCCAATACCAGCGCGGCGAATATCACCAGGTTTTCGACGGCATTCTCATGCGCGGCCATCATACGCCGCGCCCAAGGCGACTGCGGCTTCGGATTCTCCGGATAGCCGACCGCGTCCGCCACCCCGCGCACCAGAATTCTGTCCACGATATACGGCATCCAGATTACCGCCGTGAGTGTCGTCACCCAAA